>Ga0256841_1000033_pt1 | contig 160422 bp, 127 predicted proteins | sample 356308metaG_FD_185971 | JGI IMG/M metagenome (GOLD analysis project Ga0256841, IMG submission 185971) | Hydrothermal vent microbial communities from Mid Atlantic Ridge, Atlantic Ocean - 356-308 | ecosystem: Environmental > Aquatic > Marine > Hydrothermal vents | place: Atlantic Ocean: Mid...
CCTGTACGGCCTGCTCGCCATGCCATTTACTTTGCCCGTATACATTGATCGGGTGGGGGGTATCTTTTTCAGAATAGGGGGCCTGATCCCCGGCAAAGACAATGTCCGTAGAAAGGTAGATCATCCGGCAATTGTGTACCGCGCACCATCGGGCCAATTCGGCTGTGGCCAGAGCATTTACCCGTTCGGCCGTCTGGGCATCGGCCTGACAGGCTCCTAATCCGGCCATGGCCGCGGCATGGATTACCACATCAAAATGCTGATATTTTAGCTGAGCAGCAACATGCTCGGCTAAGTCCAGAGAAATTAAGGGAATGGTTTCATAGAAAGGAGAAGAAATCCACCGCTCCGCATTGCGGATGGCACCCACAATTTGTACCCCCGCAGGTTTTTCACGTAATACATACTGACCAATGAAACCGCTGACACCGGTAATAAGAATACGTTTCGTCATGCGGTAAAATAGCAGTTTTTATGATACAAAAAAAATGACCGGGCGCAATTTTACGGTTTATGTTCCGAAAAAAATTTGAGCCGAAATTAGAAGCGCCGCACCAACCGTAACCCCAGGTAAGAACGGGATCCCGCGGGAGAAGTGGACTCGAAACGGAATTGCCAGGCCCGGGTCTGTTCCAATTGCCGGTTATGGCGCCGGGCCAGACGCAAGGCATTCACTGCGCTGACCAGATGGTTCAAAACCAGAGCTAATTGAAAATAGACTTCCTGATTCAGAATACTGTTGGCATGTAAACGGCGCCGGTCATACTCCAGACGATTCGTTTTTGAATCCCACTGCCAGAAAAACTCGGGTGTCTCATCAAACATGGCCTCGAAATTCCGATCTCTTTCCCGCTGTTCATTGTAACCGTAAAGGTCATCATACTTGCCGATACTGCTCCAGTATTTTAAATCTTTATGCTCACCGTTCACCCCGGCATGTTGTACGGCGAAGGCCATGTATTCATCTTCCAAGCGACCCGCATACCAGTTGTTGCCGTACCAACCCAAACCCGCCAGTATTTCCATCCCGATAAAATAGGGTGTATACGAGGATGCGCCTACATAGTACTCGCCCATTCCGGGCAGAATCAGGCTCAAGAAAAAGGCTTTTCCCGGCGCTTTGTACGCCTTGCCTGCTATTTCGATCTTTTTGTTTTTTACCTGTCGGGTATATAAAACCGGCCCGGAATTTTGTATAGCCCGGATCAGGGCCTTACTCCGGGTAAAGGACCCTTGTAAAGGAGCGTTCTGAGCCGGGGCCAAACCGGCAAACAGGAGCAGCAGGAAAATCGTTTTACATAACAGCTTAATATTTTTCATAGTACCCACTTAAATCATCTGTCTTATACATAAATACGAAAGCATCCGTCAAGTATCTTGTTAGAGAGTATTTCTATTGTAAATCATTCGCAGCGGTATTTGTTCCATCGTCTCCGATCCGCCATTCATGATCACCAGCTTAGATTCAGGCCATACATGTTCACCACTTCATAGCCCACCCTCTGACGATGCGTATCAATAGAAAGGTGATATTTTTTATTATGAGCTTTAGCCGAATAGGCCGCTTCGAACATACTGGCCAGATGGTTCACCATGACCAAAATGACCATATTGGTCGCCACATCATAATATCCGTTACTCCGATCCCGCATGGACCGGTAAGCGGAAATATGCGGAGTCAGTTTCCGCAGATTATTAATATCATCATAATAATTGAAATCCGGTGCATCGTCCCAGCCCACACCGAACTGATGCAGATACTTGTATATCATCTCATAGTACTGTTGTGTTTTGGTATCGGGCAGAGTATGGGTGTAGCCCACCTGCGCTTCTTTTTGGCGCAAGGCGTTGATAACATCCTGCGTGTAATAGGATTCCAGAATCAGGTTATCCGTGCCGATCTGTACCGTCGGGTCGGAATCCGACCAGACTCCCTCGGCCACCGCCTTGCTATAGACTTTTGACCAGTATTTACGCTCATTCCAATGGGCATCGCCGAAGTGTCTCATGCGCACATCCTCATCATCGCCTTTTTTATTGTAAACGACATTCGCTGTCCAGAAGGCGATTTCCAGTCCGGCAAAAACCGCCGTTTTCCAGTAAGAACCGTTATAGGCCTGACCGGCTCCGGGAAGCACTACAGAAAACAGGGCCGCTTTTATACCCGATTTACGCTGAATTTGTTTAACGGTCTGCCCGCTGTCCGCCTGCATGGCCCGGGACAACAAAGCAAAACGGGTAGGATTCAAATCAATCGGGGACGGATTTGTTCCCGCCATACCCCTTGAACTCATGAGCAACATCAAAAAAATTACTAAAACACGCATTGTTCGAACCTCTTCGTTGTTTTTACCATCCCGAAGATGGATAAAATTTCATTTTCGGACAACCAAAACCGTTCGTTAGTCCAAATCACCCTTCCTCTTCTACACCTTTTAATGCCACAATCCGCTACCTAAACTCTGCAATTTCTCCCGTAAATCGAATTCATATAACAAGCCGAAATAAAAGCGCCACTCCCTGGGATAGGTGACCATCCGCCCGCGGGAACCGTCCCAATTTTTGGCTTCGTCCAAAGGATACACCGCTTCGGCAAAAAAACGAGTAGGAAAAATGGAATAAGAAAATGCATCCAATCGCAACTGCACCCCAATATCGCGTTTAAAATCCTTTAGCCTGAGCCGGGCATTATTACGCCAGGCATGACCGAAATCATAAAACATACCGAGATAAATTTTATTGAAATAGAGATGTTTAATACGCCAGTCCAGATGCCCGAATAAGGGGAACCGGTAGCTGAGAGTTGAAATCAATTTATAGCGTCCTTCTATACTGAAAAAGGAATAGCCTTTCATACCGAGCAGACCACCGGCATACAGATCAAAAAAACTGTCTACCGGGCGATCAATATAACCGCTTTGCAGACGAAAACTTATCGTATGCCCTGCTAACCAGGGATTTTTGAAATACTCTTCCCAATCCAGACTAAACTGGTTAAATAGATATTTTTTGTATATTTCTTTTAAACCGATGGTGCTGACGGCAAAATCATTTAAAAAATCGTTGGATTCCAGACTGTACTGAAAAGAGACCAGCCTGCCCCCGGAAGGATTTATTTCGCTGTTCTTATCGGGATGAATCTGATTGACAATCACCTGGGCTTCCAGAGCCTGACCTTTTAAATACGTATAATGAAAGGTAAAAGGAATCTCCCATGTTTTACGATAGCTATCATACAGCTTTTTCTGGTCAATCTTGGCGTTGTAACGCCGCCAGACATAATTCAACTTCACATCGGCCGTATGGAAGAGTCGTTGGCGCAGACCCAGGCGTACCTCTGTCAAATCGAAGTTGATATCCCGATGATAATTTAAAGAATACCCACCCCTGGGCACATTCAACGTGTCATTCCTGATATTGGCGGATAGATTGTAGGCTTCGATAAACAAGGTGGGGTTCATGGTATGGATCTCGAACGAACCGTACAGATCATAATCCATATAGCGATTCACCGCCGCCCCGGCAACCAAATTGTATTTATTCAAAACATCCGAAGAAACCAGAAAAAACCCGGGTTTTACGGTGCCGTAATCAATCCATAATCTCGGTAGAATATGGATATCCGTAAAAGTTTGTTTATAGGGACGAATTTTGGGCAGCGGGGGTAGACTGTTATTATAATCAACCCTGGGTATTTTTTGAATATAGTGAGGGTCATACACAGCCCATTGTTTGTTTACTGACCGGGGATGATCCAGTTCATAAATATGGTAACCCAGACTGTCGTAATCGGCATAAACCAGCTGACCCGATTCATCAACTGCGGGCATCATGGCCCCGCCGGTTACATTGGTAAGTAATTCGGTCCGACCGTTTTCTAAATTTCGTCGGTAAATATTGTAGATCCCGGTTGTGCTGGCCGCATAATACAGCCAGGGGCTGTGGGGTTGAAAGAAAGGATAGCGTATCTCTTCCGGAGCCGTCAGAAACATTCCGAAAGAATCGCGTTTCACATCATAGAAACCCAGGTTGCGGCCGTAAGCAATCGCCGTATCGAAGACAATAATCGAATCCGTATTGGACCAGCGGGGATGAAAAATCTGCCGATCCGTTTCGAAATAAAGGACCTGCCGAATCGATCCGCCTTTGAAAGAAGCCTTACGATAATTTCTAATATCCCTCGGTACTCCTTCGGTCAGGCGGCCGTCTTCAATATTGTAATAAACGGCTTTAGTAAATTTATTGGGAATAGAATCCGGCAGGCGGTAGATATTTAACTGATTTAATCCGTCCGTGGCGGAAACAAACACTATTTTTTTACCGTCATGACTAAAGTCGGGATTAGTACCCCGTAACTGTTCGGTTAAGCGGATTTCCTTATCCTTTTTAAAATCGTACAAAAAGAGATCGTTATAGGCAGAGCCATACTTGTTGCGATCCTGGCGGGCATATACAAGATACCGGCCATCCGGAGACCAGCTCAGTGAAGAGGTGATTCTGGAGGCAATTGCTTTCTTTAATCCGCTTTTTCGATCATAAATATACAGTTTATTGATTCCGAAATAGTCTTCTCCGCGATTGGAAACATAGGCGATTTTTTTGCTATCCGGAGACCAACAGGGGTAGATATCGGCTGAACCGTTGATTTCGATTCCTTTGCCCTTCACTAAATGCCGGCGGATGATTGCGGTCTCTTTCAAATATGTATCTTTCAGCGAATCGGACCAATCTTTATATAGCTTTTCTGCAGAATATCCGGTGGCTTTTTGCAGAGCGCCTTCAAAGGTCAGCGCACTCCAATGGGAGCACCTGCCGGTAATCGAATCCAGAATCGATTCACCAAAGCGTTTCGCCAGATAATTGACCAAAGAAAACCCTTGATTATAAGAGGATTCATTACCGTTGCTGCTTTTCCCGAATACGGTCATTTCATTATAAGTAAGCAGTTTATGATGCAACACCCGATCGCGTAAAATCATCTCCCGATGGGGATCGCGATAGTCATAACGACTGCCCGGTGCCTGGTGCTGAGCGGTTCCCTCGGCAAACCATACGGGCAGAGTAATGGAACTTACCGGATATACGACCAGCGTATTGGGAAAACCGCGTACCACATCTTTACGCCGTTCTTTTTCATACCCGATTATTTGAACAAACCCGAAAGGAAAGGTCAAACTACTTTTCATCATTTTCTGGATGGAAATCATATGGGTAAATTCATGGGTGACCACATTACGCAACCAGTTGGTCGTACCGCGCATGATATAATCCAGATTGGAAGCCCAGATTTCCACTTTATTATCCAGAAAAAAAGCACCGCCGTTTGAATAATCGTCCGTGTCACGAATCACGAAATGGATTTTGGATTTAGGATGATAATCGTAGAGAGCCGTTACATGGGGATAAATATCCTCGGCAATTTTTGCGACGAGAAGCGCTGTCCGTCGGGTGCCTACCGCATAATGTACGGTAAAATGTTCCGTATCAAATGACTTCCATTGTAATTCGGGATGATTATATTCGGTAGATTGCGCCCGGGCCGTATTGACCAGCATAAAAAATGCACAAAGGAAGAGAATATGTTTCATTGTGTTCATTGGAATTAATGTACCACCATAATTTTAATAATCTTTCGTTCCGTTCTCGTCGCCGATTTTGCTTCGACCCGACACAGATAGATACCGGAAGCTTTGCCGCTAACATTCCAGGCAATCTCATTGGCCATCTGTCCCTTACCCGGGCCGTCAAATTCATCCACCGCTTCTCCGCTGGTATCAAAAATTTTGATATGCACTGCGGCATCTTCGGTGAGATAGTAGCGAATAGTCGTAAAATTTCCCTGATTCGGATTAGGGTAGTTATAGACCCTTTTGAAAGGCATGAGTTCGTTGGATACCGGCTGATAAACCAGCCCCTGTTCCAGGAGCATATTGTTCGATGCGTCGATACGTTCCTGCTTCCATAGATACGAAGAAGGGTCGCTTTTCGGAGACAATTGCCAGCCCAAAACCGTACCCTTCCGGGTGACAGCCAGCAGTTCCATGGCCGGATCGGCATCCAATTGGACGATCATCGGCGTAGAAGTCAAAGAGAAACCGGCCGAAAGCGGGAAGCCGCCGACACTTTGGCCCAGGATATTAAAAGCCATCAGTTGACCGTCGGAGGTGACACTCAGAAAATCCAAAGTCCCGTCTCCGTCCAGATCACCGATCAGAGGGGTCCCGACCAAGGATTGACCCGGTTCCAGGTAAGTATCTATGGGAAACCCGGATACCAGATTACCCTGCTGGTTAAGTGCCACGATTTGAGAAGGTGTATTAAAAACCAAATCGTAGGTTCCCAGACCTTCGATGTCGGCCACCGCAAACTGGCCGGTCACTTCGAACTGAGTCGGCCATTCCTGCCACTGCGAACCGGGAGCATCGGTTTTAAAAGAAAAATGCCCGCTCCCGGCCGAATAAATAAAAGTGGCCATGGTTTGATCGTTAAGCCGAACCCGGGCGGCGTAAGTGGTCTGCCGGGGGAAATCTACTACGCTTCCCTTACTGTTAATCAATAATGGAAGCTCAGGTCTTTCCCGTTTTTGACGGGAGACAATCTGTCCCAGACGGTCTACGGCATATACCGAATCGTTTAAAGCGGAAACATAGACCCATTGCTTTCGGCTGATCAGTTCTGCAGAAAGCCCTTGCGAGAAGGAGATCGGGCTGAACAGAGGAGCTAACAGAGAATCCGCCGTCATGGCGGTCAGATCAAAACCGTATAGCGTATCCCCGGAGAGCACGAACAGGGCGTCGTATCGTTGATCTTGATTGCTATCCATCAAAGCCAGAGGAAGTTCTTTCGCGGATATACCGATCCGGGCAATATCCCGAACGGGATAACCGAATAGAGACTTTCCTTCAGGGCCGACCGCATAAATACCTCCGTTTTGCGAAACCATGAAAGCGAAGGTTCCTTGTTGGCCTTCAACGGCACCGGCAATACTGGTACCCGGAAATGAATCAACCGCAGATAGATGAACCGGAAAACCGGTCTCGTTCATATCCTGCAGGTAATCGAAAGACATGGATAGCCCTTTGTTGCTGGAGAAGTTTTTTAAAACCACATGGGAGAAAGCGTGGTTGCGGTTCGCCCGACTGGCCGGGATGGAACGACTCGAAAATTCGTTGGTATAGCGCTCGAATCCTTCCAGGTAGGTGGGACGGTTACGGAACCAGAAATCAGCCAGCCATCCTAAATCCTTTTGATAGCCCGCTTCCAGTAAGGTATAGGTTTGACCGATATCCTGAGCACCGTCCGCTTCTTCAATTTTGACCGCCATGTTCCGGGGATCATCATTAATGGCCTGTTCCCCTCCTTTTTCCCGAATGATCCGTTCATCCACATGCCAGATCAAAATACCCGCCCCGGGCAAGCCCCAATCATAATTGGGTACGGAAAGCAATACACCGCTCTCACCAATCTCGATTTTGTCTCCATAATACCGCTTAAGAATCTCGAGATAGGATGGAGGCTCATTGCGTTCACTGTAAAATACATCATACAGAGAATCTATTTTTACCCGGGCATTTCCGCGAAATTCGAGTAAGTAATATTCACTGTCATTAATCGGTACCTGAACCATGGTAGGCAAACCGGAAGGGTTTTCCGAACCCAATCGGGCCAGCTTCACCTGATTTTGGGGGTGTTGCAGAACAAGCGTTTCACCCCAGCCCAACAGCTTTCGCGAGAAGGCGCCCGGCGGGGATGGAACCAGGCCGTTCATGTTCAACAGTCCGGCATCCATCAGACCGAAGCGGCCTACGCCGGTCCGTTGGGTAGACGGACTGAACAGGTCATACAGGCCAAGATAGGAGCCGATATTGGAAACGAACATTCCGGTCAGGGCGATCTGAATGCCCGGCCTGTTTTCCGTTTCAGGCAAAAGAATACCGGAGCGAACCCGAAAGGTGCCGTTATTGACCCGAACACCGTCAAATTGATTGCCGATAGATTTTTGAATAAAATCCCGGGTCAGATAAAGCGAGGGGATATCCTGGGGAGTGACATCATAGCCCAAATTGACATCTTTGCCTATGCCGGCATGAAAAATAACCACCAGGTCATATTTGCTGAAATCGATGTGCGCATCCGATTGATCGGCCGCTTGCACGGCATCGATAAATAGTTTACTCAGACCCTGATTGATCGCCTGATTGGTTGTATTGGGATTGTAATAGCCCATATCATGGGGAAGTTCGAAGGATTCGTTTTCCGTAGCCGGATATACATCACCTTTTATGGCCACATGCCCGTTGGAAACCTTCGCAAAATAATTGGCAGCCGCCCGAACCTGATCTTCAAAATAGAGACGATTATGGGGAGCAGGGTCAATCGCATAGGGATCGGTGGTAGTCGTATCGATCATGAATCTGCCGTCGCCGCTGGTTAATCCGTTATGATCCGGAAGAAAGGAAACACGCAAAGCACAAATTCGGATGGAATCCGTTGCGCCCTGGGCCTGAACCGAAAAGTACACGATAAAATTCAGTAATACACTGAACATAAATAGAGTAAGATATTTTTTCATCATCAGATTTTCTTAGACAAGATTAGCATTTATAAAATACGGGCTATTCAGAAAAAGGGAACCTTTCGGTTCCCTTTCTGATTGAATTAGAATTTAACAGCCAGCGAAAAACGCATCGTGTCTGATAGCGGATGATCCTGGGCTGCGGAAATGTAGCTGAAATCAATAGCAAAAATATTATAACCGATACCGGCTCCAAAGGTTGCGAATTTTCTTCCGCCGAATTTTTCATTTTCATAAAAATATCCGGCACGCAGGGCGATAAGCGTTCCGTAGCGGTATTCCAAACCAACGGAGTGGGTAAAACGTTTCATACGATCCTTGATAGGTCCATTTACCCAGCTTGAGAAAAACACGGCTTTAAAAACATTATCCGAAGTTCCGTCTCTGTGTTTAACCACCAGCAGGCGATTTATATCGTACACTACGGTAATGCTGTTGAAACCGTCATCATAGGCTTTATAGGCCAGTCCGGCCCGCAGATTGGTAGGCATGGGATCGGCCTGTTTCCGGTCGATATACGTTACTTTCGGCCCGAAATTGGACAAATTGAATCCCAAATTTAAACGGTTATCGAAAATCTTATAGGCCGGAGTCCACAGCATGCCCAGGTCCACCGCAAAGGTAGTGGCCCGTCCTTGCCGGTCTTCCGAGCCCACGCTCACATTGGTCAGATTACTCTGCACAATCTTGGCATTAATGCCTACCCCCAGATTTTCCTCTAATTTGGTAGCATAACTTAAGGTCAACGCATATTCGAAGGAATCAAATGTGCCCAATTCATTCCCGGTCTCATCGGTCCACACATTTTTACCCAAATTAAGAAAGGTTATACTGGCTCCGACCATGCCTACATCATTGATATACATACGACCGGCCATATAATCATAGAACAAATCGCTAAAATTGAATTGAGGCAGCCATTTGGCATGCATAAATGAAATTTCGCGCGGTTTATCCACTTCCGGATCGTCATATTGAAAAGCCAAACCGGCCGGATTCCAGAAGATGGCGGTTGCATCATTAACGAGAGCAGCGCCGGATTCCCCCATACCTCCGTTCCGGGCACCGGGTGTAATCAACAGGAACGGTACAGCCGCTTCCCCCTGGGCAAATAACTGCTGCATGGGGATCAGCATCAGAATTGCCATCGATAAAAACATCATAAATCGTTTCATAAAATTTTCCTCCAAAAAAAAACCGATTAAATGGATCAACTTCCTTTAATCCAATTAACCGGTCCAATTATCACAAAAGCCAGTTCATTTGTTAAAGGCAGACTAATCCACTAAAAAATCTGGACTAATTATGTTCACCAAAAACCTTTAACAAACGACTATAGGCGTTTCCTCAGATAATCAATATAAAGTGAGCAAAATATAAGCGCTAAGTACAATTTTGTCAAGTACTTTTTGCACACCTGCTCAGAATGATTCCGCTTCTTCTAAAAGCATAATCGGTATATCGTCTTCAATCTTGAATTTTAATCGACAATTGGGACAGATTAAAAGGTTATGCGCTTCATCATATTCCAAATCCCCTTTGCATTTGGGACAGGCTAATATCTCTAAAAGTTGTTTATCAAGCATTGTATACCTTCATTTAAAAATAGGGTTCAAGAGCCTGCATAAAACTACGCGGCGGCCGCGTCGCCTTATAATCGGCGGAGATAAAACCGTGAGAAGAGTATCCGCTGCAGATAATTTTTTCTTCTTCGTTTCTCACCTCATATTCTATCCGGAATTTGGCTCCGGGCTTTTTAGGCAAACGGGCTAAAATTTTTAATCGATCGTCGAAACGGGCCGGACGGAGATAGGTAACGTGAACTTCCAGTACAGGGAGCAAATATCCCTTTTGTTCCAGATCGGCATAAGAGATTCCTACCGATCGCATCAGCTCGATCCGGGCCAACTCAAACCAGATAATATAATTCGAATGATGAGCATATTTCATCTGGTCCGCTTCCGCATAGCGCACCCGAACCAGCGATGTGTGTTCGATCATTCTTTCCATGAACCCATTTTACTATACTTATCCAGACGTTGTTCCAATAATTCCCGGCGGGGAATTTGCATCAATTCCCGTAAATGGCGCAGGATGGCTTCCTTGACTATTTGCGCGGCCTGTTCGGTATTGTGGTGGGCACCGCCTTCCGGTTCTTTAATAATTTCATCGACAATTCCCAGTTCCAGTAAATCCGGAGCCGACACCTTCATGGCTTCGGCCGCTTCGGGAGCTTTTGCCGCGTCTCTCCAAAGAATAGCGGCACAACCCTCCGGACTAATAACCGAATACCAGGAATTTTCCAGCATGAGGATACGATCGCCCACACCGATGCCCAACGCACCGCCTGAGGCACCTTCACCGATAATCACATTAATCAGCGGGACCGGCATACGGGCCATGCGAAACAGGTTTCTGGCAATCGCCTCGGCCTGACCCCGTTCCTCGGCGCCGATTCCGGGATAAGCTCCGGGTGTATCGATTAACGTGATGATCGGTTTATCAAACTTTACGGCCAGATCCATCACTCTTAAGGCCTTGCGATAACCTTCGGGATTAGGCATACCGAAATTACGGTACAAATTATCTTTAGTACCCCGTCCTTTTTGCTGACCGATGATAATAACCGAAAATTCATCTAACTGAGCCAGCCCGGAAACGATCGCTCTATCATCGGCAAAATGACGGTCACCGTGCAGTTCTTCGAAATAGCTGCACATATGTCCGATGTAGTCCAGAGTATAGGGGCGCAGCGGATGACGGGCTAACTGGACCCGCTGCCAGCGGGTAAGATTGGAATAGATTTCTTTACGTAGCTGGCCCGCTTTTTTCTCCAACCGTTTTATATCATCATCGAGTTCGAGGCCGGATGAAAGGGCATACTCCCGCATTTCATGAATTTTTTCTTCCAGCTCGACAACCGGTCTTTCAAACTCGAGTACAAATTTCTGTGTTTTTAAGGCCATACCGTTTTACACCTTATTGATGAGACTGGCAATGCGCAATTTCCAAACCAAAAAAATGGCTTCCCACATAATTTTTTTCGACAGTTTCGATTCACCCACCTGACGATCTATAAAAATAATCGGGATCTCTTTAATCCTATATCCCCTTTTCCAGGTCTTAAAAGTCATCTCGATTTGAAAGGCATATCCATTGGATTTAATATGATCCAAATCGATGTTTTCCAATACCTCTCTGCGAAAACATTTAAAGCCCCCGGTCAAATCCCGCGTAGGCATACCGGTTACAACCCGCGTATACACATTCGCAAAATAGCTTAATAACAATCGTTTCAAAGGCCAGTTAACCACATTCACACCGAGAATGTAGCGTGATCCGAGAACCAAGTCATTATCCTCAAGCGCCTTAAGAAAATTGGGTATTTCCTTCGGATCATGAGAAAAGTCGGCGTCCATCTCAAAAATGTATTCAAATCCTTGCTGAAGTGCAACTTTAAATCCGGCAATATAGGCTCTACCCAATCCTTCTTTCTTTGCTCTTTGCAAAAGATGGATCTGAGGATTATTTTTCATCAGCCTTTTTATAACCTCGGCCGTACCGTCCGGAGAACTGTCATCAACAAACAGGATATGTATATCCGGCTGATTTTGAAAAATTGCTTTTACAAGAGGCGGGACATTTTCCACTTCATTATACGTGGGGACAATGACAATCGCCCTGGAAGCGTCAAGCATAATATTCCCGGTATTCTTTTCTAAATCGAATCAATGCCTTTTCCACGGAATCCGGTTCCCACCCCGTATAGTTAAATAATTTGTCAATCTTAAAAGAAGAATTTCTGGGACGGGGAGCCTTTTGTTCCAATTCACTGGTCTCTATCGGTTGAATTAATGAAGCGTCCAGTTCGAAAACTTCAGCAATCTTGCGGGCGAAATCATAACGACTGATCTGATCCGGACTGGACACATGAAATAAACCATACGCTTCGTTTTCCAGCAGTCGAACGATTGCTTCGGCTAAATCGGGAGCATAGGTCGGGCTGCCAATCTGGTCGGTGACCACCTTAATCGTCTTACCTTCCTGCAATTGTTTTACGACCCAGGTAACAAAGTTGGGCCGGACCTTGTTTCCCATTCCATACAACACCTGTGTCCTGACAATGATATATTCCAGGGATCCGGAAAGAATAATATTCTCGGCAGCCAACTTACTGCGCGCATAATTGCCCCTGGGATTGGGCTTATCGATTTCACGGTATAACCCATCCTCTCCATCGAATACATAGTCCGTTGAAATATGGATCAGGATCGGTTTGAAAGCCACGGAACTTTCCAGAATATTTTCGATGGCATGTACATTTACACCCCAGCAAATCTCTCGGTGTTCTTCGCATCCGTCTACGTCCGTAAAAGCCGCTGCATTAATAATGATATCCGGTTTCACATCTTCCAACAGACGTCGGGTCTGAAGACGGTTGGTTAAATCCACCGCCCGATATTCAACTTTCAATGCTTCAAGAAAATTATCCTGTTCCACGGAAGAGCCGAGTACATGATAATGATTCTTAAAACGACGAACAAGATTCTGCCCCAACAATCCATTGGAGCCAAAAATCAATACTGTTTGCATGAAAATTCCCTTAATTTTTGCTGTAGCAGCACCGGATCCGGTAATCCACGAAACGTCCCTGTAAGAGCGGCAATCCGATTGGCACATTTTGCCGCCTCGTGAATATCTTGTGATTTCAGATACTCGATTAAAAATCCGGCCATAAATGCATCCCCGCATCCTATGGGATCAACAACATCGATTTGGCCGGGAGGTGTTTGATCCAAACGCAGTACGTGACGACCTTCCTGGTATACAGTCGTACTGCCGTGATGGGAACGTGTTAAATTAAGAATATTTTGTTCTTTAAAGCAAGAATTCTGTTGAAAAAATTGTAAATCCGATTGATTTTGTGCGATAGATCGAAATTCCGGCTCATTAAGTTGAATAATATCGGCCTCACGAATCCACTGTATCACCTCAGGATTATAGCGAAAGAAGCGCCTGCCATCCCCTTCTCTTCCCAATAGCAAACTATGAACATCCAGAGCAATGGTTCCCGGATAAATATGACGCAATCGCCGATAATCGGCAAAACGAATATCCCACCCGGAAATCATATTAACCAAAATAGCCGCATTGTCCAATATGATCTCCAGGACATCATAGGGCAAAGGCGGGTGGGGATATCTTGAATATTCTGTTCGCTCATCTCCGCCCTGATAGTACAAATCCACCTGATTATTGGGCCCCGTATAGGATAATAATCCCTCCGTTCGAATTTGATTGTCTGCGGCAAACAGGCTAAATACTTCATCGCGGATATCCCGGCCGACATAACTAACCGGGTACAAATAGTCGTTTTCATCCAAAACGGCACGGAACGCATTGATCGAGTACATGAGTCCGCCCAGGCTCCGAACCACGGTGCCATCCGAATAATGAATCCTATCTTTCACTATAGTACCGATAACGGCGATCTTCATGTTATGATCCGCATATAGGCTAAAAAGTTTTGATTATCAAACCGGTTACTTCCTCACCAAAACAGGAATAAATCAACTCCGGCACCTGAAGCCGGGTGACCGCTTTATTGAACAGTCCGTCATTTACTCCCTCTTCATTCGGCCAGGAAGGACCGAACCTTATTTGAATCGGGTCGTTGGGTCGTTCTTTAATCAACGTGAGTCTGTTTCCGGGCTGATCTCTACGATAGATTTCGATCCAAAACCAATCTCTTTCGATAAGTTCTTTAATCCGCCGCTGAAATCTTTCTCGTCGTTTTTTATTCAAATAGACTAAACGTTTCTGTCTTCTTTTGGCCCGTTGTTTGACTAATACTTTTCTTTTTATAAAAGTAGAGGCCAGAAGCAAAGCCGTAAATCCGGCTACCCAAAAGATAACCAGGAAAAAGGAACGCATTTTTATTTCTTATCGGTCAGCTCAAAAGTATGCGCAATCACTTCCAACTGGTCTAAAAACGGCTCTTTCAGTTTACCCGGAGCCATAACGGCAATATCGATAAAATGTATGACCGAATCGAGTTGGTCATACACGGCATACATGCGGAACGGGCCTCCAACCAGCAACGAATCATTACGCCATATTCCGACTACTTTCTTTGTAGGCCGTCCTTCAAAGTCGACGGTGGTCAGGTAGGTTTCATCCCCTACCACCACATCGCCTCCGTAATATGTTTTGGCCATTCGGTTACGAATAGCAATCAGGGAATTCATATTCAACAGGCTGCTATCCCCTTTTGTCTGCCAGATGGATATCCAACGATCGGGATAAAGACGCCGGAGCCAGACATATTTTTTATCCACATCCTGATTGGCAATAAAATAGTCGTGTTGCAAACGGACCTTCCAGCCATAATGTGTACTCAGATATTTTTCCAGGTCTTTCAGTTCCCCCTGCTCAAACATTCCCTTAGTTAAACGCGCATAATACTTTTTTTCAAACGTTTTGTATATCTGATCCTTGAAACGATTAAAACGGGTTTTAAAATCCCGAATGGTGGGAGCATACATAATTAAGCCGACCTGATCTCTGGCGAATAAATCGTTATTATAGAAATAAAAATAATTGCTGTCGGCTATTTCCTGCTTGAACTGCTTCGGCAAAATTTTAGTCAAATAATCGCTAACCGGTCCGGAACTATCGGCCGTACCCAGGAAAAAAAGGTTCATCCTCGATTTGAATTCACTTAGTTTATTAAGAGGAATCCAGGTTATATAGAATGTTTTTTCCGAATGAGGCGTGTATATTTCCTTCTCAAAGACGGCTTCTACCTGATCGCCTACCCGGGCATAGAGCGCGGAATCTGCAAATAAAAAAATACGATGCTGATAGCCCATAGTGCTCGGTTTCAGATTACAGCCATTCAGCATCCAAAGTATGAGCAGGAGGAATATGGCTAAACTTCTAATCAGAATTTTTCGCAACATGATGTTCTCCTAACTTGTTTTGTTTTTTCTGCAGAATGAAAAGGACCGCGCCCCAGGCGGATATTACCATGGGGATGATCAAATTCATAAAAGAGAGCGAAATAGCAGCTGCACTGGAAATCCCGATTCTTCCCAACAGGCTGACGAATCCCAGATCCCGAATCCCCACCCCATTAATAGAGGGAAGCATGGTCAAAACAAATGTGACCGGAACAACCATGAACAGATAACTCAGCTCAATATGCAAATCAAAAGCCAGGGCCAGAAAATAATTCATCATCACGATGGAAGCCTGAGAAGCAAGCGAAAGTATGAAAACGTAAATTAGAACCCGTCTGCGTGCACTAAAATGATGAATCGCCTCGAAGAGCTTATTCAATTTCTCACCGATACTGAAAATAGTAAACTTGTCAAACATTTTCAAGACCAGCTTGAAAGGCCGGTTTTGAATAATGATGACAAAAAAAACCAGGATGGAGGTAAAGAGCGCGATGGAAAGAAGAACCAGGCGCTTACTGTGAAACCTCTGAGAGACAAAGAAGAGAGCAATAATAGCCAGCAAAAGGGTGGCAGCAATACCTAACATACGTTCGATGATGACACTGGCAAAGCTGGTCGTCCGGTCGCCTGTATCCTGATTGACTTTATAGATACGCATTAAATCACCACCGATACTGGTAGGTAAAAAATTATTGAAAAACATACCGATTAAATAAAAACCGAATAAGCGGCTCAATTTTACATCCGCATGGTATCCTTTCAACAATACCTGCCAACGGAAAGACATGATGAAAATCGCCAGAAGGATAAACAATAAAGCCCAGAACAGATGCCACAGGCCGTGGGTCGCATCCACTCGGGTGAATACTTCCCATATTTTCCGCGGTTCTGCCCTATAGATCAAATAAGACAGCAGACTTACGGAAATTAAAATTTTTATGAATGTCTTGAGATGACGCATTAATTTTTAGACGTAGTATCTTTCTTCAGGGATTGCATAATGCGCTTGGCATTGCGATCACCGGGATGAATTTGCAGCCACTGCTCCAGGGCATCTACGGCCTTGGCACGCTGACCGCTCATCTGATAGGCATTCAGCAATAAGCTTAACACACGCGGATTAGCCGGATTAAGCTCGTATGATTTTTCCAATAAATCTGCGGCTGTTTTCGGCTGTCCTAACCTTAGCAGGTTTTCGCCGATCATGGGCAGATTTGCGTTTTCCCGGTCATTGGCCAGAATACTGTCTTTATAGGCCGGATCCGCAACCACCAGATAAGCATCCTTTATTCCGCTCAATTTCGGGTTCCAGGGAATAACTTGTGGGGAAATCTTTTTAGTCATCAAATCAACAAGCTCTTTCACCTTGTCGTATTTCTTATTCAACATGTAATATTGAGCCAATTGAATAAATCCCGAACGATAGTTTTGCAAGAGACTAACAATCATACGATTAAAATAAACACGGGGATTATTCAAATTACGATATTTGTACACATGGACCAGATTATTATACAGTTTATCTACGGATATTCTCCAGTTCTTATAGGGCACCAGTTTCATAACCAGGCCATCCATACGCATATAATCGCGCAAACCGTTTAAAAGATTACTGTAAGGAATGGTTACGGCAAAATAGATGGGACGGCGCCAGCGGTTGGCAGCTATGATATTTAAAATCATCCAGTCCTGAGTGCGTAAATAGCTTCCTCTGTATGGAACATTAATAGTGGGCTTCACAAGGAATTTAATTTCCCTCGGTATTTCCAATGATTTCGGAGCAAATTGTTTGATATATTCGGCTTGCTCCGCTTTAGCTGCTCTGAGGGGTACTTCTACCGAAACCTTCTGTGCTTTCCAGGGACGAACACCTACCCGGTCGATTTCAATATCACTCATCCGCATGGGTACCCGCGGCTCCAAATCGCGGAGTTGCTTAATATACCAATCGGTGTTCAGAAGGCTCAGGTTTACAATCCGTACATCGGTGCGAACTCCGGCCACTTCCTGTAAATACCAGAGAGGGAAGGTATCGTTATCGCCATTGGTAAAAAGTACGGCATTCGGTTCACACGACATGAGCATATTGTAAGAATAATCCCAGGCCACATAATTGCCGGAGCGGTTATGGGAATGAAAATTTTTAGCCAACATATTCCCGGGAATGGCCACCAGGAGAACTGCGAAAAGCGTATAGATTATAGCAGGTTTTAATTTTTCCGCCGATTTGAAAACATATTCTTTTAAAAGCTCCATTAATCCCGCAAACCCGAGACCGACCCAGATGGAATAGGCAAAAAAGCTGCCCACATAGCTATAATCCCGTTCGCGCGGTTGAGGGTCCGGTTGATTGAGATAGAGGACGATGGCCAGGCCGGTCATAAAAAACAAAGCCAGCACGGCCAAAGCCCGTTTGGAGTCTCGCAAAAAGTGCCACAGCAATCCAATTAGACCCAAAATAAGAGGAAGCATTAAAAACTGCATAAAATCCACATTGGTTTCATCGGAAGACATGCCGGCGAATTGCCATAAAAAATAACGCACATACATATGCTCGATCTGGTAATCCCAGAAGAAATCCCAGGTGGAATCGTATTTCCGGGCATTTTCGGAGGTACGCCATACATCTTTACGATCGGTAATGGAATGTTCTCCGTATTGTTCACGCTCGATATATGCCATGAAATTCTTCACGTTTTCCGGATTGTTTTCATCGATTTTAGGATTCAGATTGGAGCGAATGTAGATGGTGGCGTAAGTGGAGTACCCTATGGTTATAAGCAGAATGGAAGCAAAAACCAAAATATAGGCACTTTTCTTATTGCTAATGGCCCACCAGGTTGCCCAGATAATAGCGATAAAAAACACCGTCAGACCGATCGCTCCGAATTTCAAAGCAATATAAGGCATGTATTTAACCATTCCCGGATAAACGGCCAGCATAATAACAGCCGTTACAGCGACCAAAATCATAAATGATTTCGTATTAAAATCATATTTTTTATAGTAATAGATCATGGTGACAAAAGGCAGGGCCAGGACATTAAGTAAGTGCACCCCGATGGCCAGGCCGATCAGATAGGCAATTATAAGCAGATACCGTTCATTGCCGGGTTTATCCGATTTTGTGGACCAGACCAGAATCAACCAGATAATCAAGGAGGTAAACAGCATGGAGGAAGCATACACTTCGGCTTCAGCGGCATTGAACCAGAAGCTATGGGTAAAGGCAAACGTTAAAGAGCCGAGGATACCGGAAAAAATTGCGACCAACCAATCCGTTTTGGTTTCCAGCTTGCCCTTGTATTCGCGATAGAGATGGACAATGATCAAATAGAGCAGCGCTACCGTAATTGCGCTGGCCAGCACGGAAATCAGATTTACCCGAAAACCTATATCATGTACAATAGGTAATAAAGTAAATAAGCGTCCTACTAATAAAAAGAGCGGTGCGCCGGGAGGATGAGGTACGGCCATCCGGTAACTGCAGGCAATAAATTCGCCGCAATCCCAGAAAGACAGAGTGGGGGCTACCGTGGCAAAATAAACAACCGTAGATAAAACAAGAATCACTGCAAAGATAATTTTATTCAGCTTCTGCATATCCATGAGTCAAGTCCTTAATTACTAAATAAACAGTTTCTTTTCAGGCGGTTTCGGTTCACAAATAAAGTTAAAATTAAAATTCTTAAATTTGTTCCCGGGCCTATTTTTTTAGAATCATGAAAAGTAAGGAAATTGATTATGAAGTGCAAGATGAAATTTAGATCATATTGAAAAACATCCCTATTTCAAACAGGAATGCGCTCACCACCCGGATCTGTGTCCGGCCGCCACAAAGCCGGGCAGGCAAATGCTGCAGCAAAGATGGCATTCCCGTGCAAACTCCCCAAAAAATATCGCAGGGTATTTGGGGAATGGATCGGATATAATACTCAGACACGACAGGATCCTATAGGTGCTTCCTGAACCGGTGCACGCATTGTTCCGGTTTTTTCTTGAGTAAAAAATGTTCGATTACAATGCTGTTACGGTACATATTGGCCATTATTTTTTTGTCCCCCACAACTCGTAATTTTTGGACTTCTTTTCTTTTTCGAAGAATCATTACCGGATGGATGGCAATATAGCCCAGGGCCCGCAACACGGCCCTGGCTCGTTTTCCACCCCATAAAAGCGTATCCGCTATTACGGTCACCATTTCCAGCAGGACTCGCAAAGGAAACAGCAGACATAACCATCTAAAAGAATAATTTTTTAACATCATAATTAAATTATTACGGTGATTCAAATACATTTTACGTTGGTTATCGCTGCGTAAGGTGTATCCTGAATAATGGTAGATATGGGTTTTCGTTGTGACTACATTACGAAATCCGGCCAATTGGGCCCGCCAGTTCAAATCGATTTCTTCCTGATGGGCAAAAAAGTCTTCATCGAGTAAACCGATTTTCTCCACAACTTGTTTTCTAAGCAGTAATGCACAACCCGATGTCCAGAATATATCCGGTTCGATTGTATCATATTGACCCCGATCCTTTTCGACCAGATCGAAAATACGGCCCCGGGCAAAAGGATAACCGAACAGGTCCATCTCACCGCCGGCCGCTCCGGAATAATCAAAATAATGATGATCCTGAATAGATAGAATTTTAGGTTGGACCATGGCTATCCGGGAATCCGTTTGCAAAGCCGCAACCATCTCATGTAAAAAGTTTTCCGGCATCACCGTATCGTTGTTTAGCAGCAGCACATATTCAGTCCGTGTCAGATGAATGCCCTGATTGCAGGCACCGGCATAGCCCCGGTTCACCTCGTTCTGCACGATTTCCACTTGCGGATATTTCTCTTGCACCATCTTCTGGCTGCCGTCCCGGGAACCGTTATCTATCAGAATGGTACGGAAGGCCGAAAAGGTATTCCCATATAGTGATCGCAGACAATCATCTAAAATTTTAAGACCGTTGTAATGGGGAATAATAACCGTTACCAGCGGCGTGAGTGTTCCTTCCATTGAGCAAACATTTCCTTTTCTTTAGCTGATAGTGAACAATTGCAGCCGATCCGCCAAATGGGTGCGCAGATAGGCATTTAACGCTTTATTCTCCGGTTTACGTAAAAAAGCATCCTCGCCGACTAAATGGTATGCATCGCTGCGGGCGTCTTCCAGAATGGGTCGGTCGGTTATGGGGTTAGCCAGTTTAAAATCGGGCATCCCGCTCTGTTTCGTGCCGAAAAAATCACCCCAGCCGCGAAGTTCCAGATCCCGTTCGGCAATTAAAAATCCATCCTGGGTTTCGGTCATAATCTTAATACGCTGTTGAGCTATTTCTCCAATGTTATAGGGAGTCTTCAGGACGCAATAAGATTTATGCTCTCCCCGGCCTACTCTGCCCCGTAATTGATGGAGCTGGGACAGACCGAAGCGTTCGGCATGTTCAATGACCATAATCGTGGCATTGGGCACATCCACTCCAACTTCAATGACCGTGGTGGACACTAAAATATGGATTCTATTTTTTACGAACAATTGCATAATTCTGTCTTTTTCGGCTGCTTTCAACCGTCCGTGCAGCAAACCGACTTTAAAATCCTTAAAAGGGCCTTTTGATAAAAATTCAAAGCCTTCCGTGGCGGCCTTCAGATCGAGCTTTTCACTTTCCTCAACCAGGGGATATACAATATAGGCCTGCCGTCCCTTAAGAATGTTTTCCATAATAAATTTGTATATTTCCGCTGCTTTATTATCGAAGCGCCAAACCGTGGTAACAGGCTGACGGTTGGCGGGCATTTCATCAAGAACCGATACATCCAGACTGCCGTATACGGTTAGAGCCAGAGTTCTGGGGATGGGTGTGGCGGTCATAACCAGAACATCCGCATACAACCCTTTTTCGATCAGTTTGCCCCGCTGCATCACACCAAATCGATGTTGTTCGTCGATCACGATCAGGCCCAGATTTTTAAAACCGACCGCATCCTGAATTAAGGCGTGCGTACCGATTACAATATGAGGCTGAGCACTATTCAATTCCTCTTTAAGTTGTTTGCGTATTGCCGATTTCGTACTTCCCGTCAGCAAACTAAGGGGCACCTTCAACGGTTTAAGTAATTTGCTAATATTGATAAAATGCTGCTCAGCCAGAATTTCGGTCGGCACCATTAAAGCGGCCTGTTTTCCGTTGTCGACTGCTATTAACATGGCCATCACGGCCACCAGGGTTTTACCCGATCCCACATCCCCTTGCAACAAACGGTTCATGGGCGCCGCAGATCGCATATCCTGGCGGATTTCATGCATGACCTTTTTTTGGGCCCGGGTTAAATCAAAGGGAAGACTTTTGTACAAAGCATTCAAACGGCTACTCTTTTCGGTAAAGGCGATGCCTATCGGTTTCTCTTTTCTATGGCGATGCTGCAAAGCCAGCATGAGTTGCGGGAAAAAGAACTCCTCATATTTCAGGCGATACAGAGCCTTTTCCAATAACTCATTTTCCCGGGGCAAATGGATTTGACGGAAAGCTTCCTGGCGCGGAAGGAAATGATGGCGGCTAAAAAGCTGTTCATTGAAAATCTCCTGGGGCAGAATATCGGGTTTCTCAAGCAAACCGGAAAAAATGCGCCGAAAAGTATAGGAATTTAAACCGACTTTTTTAAAAGCATCATTCCCGGGATACAGAGGTAAAATTTTTCCGGTATGCAGCAGTTTGGAAATATCACCTTCTCCCAGACGGTCGAAATCCGGATGCTGCATTTGAAATCCGCGGTAGAAATGCACTTTGCCGGAAAGGGAAATCCACTCGCCCACTTTAAACAATTTCTTAAAATAATTGGCCGAATTAAACCAGACCGCTTCCATGATACCCGTTTCATCGCTGATGACTATATAAAAAATCGGACGACGAAAGCGGCGCACTCCGGTAGCCTCGATCTTACCGATAACCGTTACTTCCTGATCCGGCTGTAATTGATCGAGAGGGATTATTTTGCTTCGATCTATGTAACGTCTGGGATAGAAATTCAGAAGATCGAAAAGAGAATGAATCCCGAACTGAGCAAGGACCTCTGCCCGTTTGGGGCCGATACCTTTGATGTATTGTAATTCCGAAGGGGCTTTTGACTGTTCAGGCATCTTCTGTTATTCGGATTGAGTGCAAGAGTTTTAAATTACAACATCACTTATTCATGCTTTTTTGACTATTTCCCGGGCAACCCGCCCGTCTTCCAGTAAAATGACCCGTTTGGCCGCGTCGTCCATATCCTGAGAATGAGTTACTATAACCAGAGTCTGTTTTAATTTTCGGTTCAGGCTCAGCAATAAATGGTATAGCATTTCAGAGTTTTTAGTATCCAGATTCCCGGTGGGCTCGTCGGCCAGGAGCAAATCGGGTTGATTGACCAACGCCCGGGCTACTGCCACCCGTTGCTGCTCACCGCCGGACAGTTCATTCGGTTTATGCTCCAGGCGGTGTTCCAGTCCCACCTCGTTGAGAATATATCGGGCATATTCTTCTTTTTGTTTGGAAAAAGGTTCATGCATAACGGACGGTAACAACACATTTTCGAAGGCGGTAAATTCGGGAAGAAGATGGTGGAATTGAAACACAAACCCGATATGTCGATTACGGAAACGGGCCAGATGGTCATTTTTCAATTGGTTCAGATTCTGGCTCTTAATCCAGACCTCACCGGAGGTAGGCAAATCCAATCCGCCCATGACATGAAGCAAGGTGCTTTTCCCCACTCCCGAAGGACCACGGATTACCACCACTTCCCCGGCTTCAAATTCCAGACTAATACCTCTCAGCACCTCAACTTGTGTGGGTTCGCTGCTATAGGTCTTATAGATATCATTTATCTTGACAATCGGTTGCGCCATTATTCATTCCGCTTTGTAATTTGATTCGTAACTGCTCTGTTATTCATAACGGATTGCTTCCACGGGCACTAATTTTGAAGCACGGTAGGCCGGATACAAGGCGGCCAGCAAGCTAAGTAAAATGGAGACCGATGCTATGGAAATAAAATCCGTCCAGTGCGTTACCATGGGCAATGAGCTAATTAAATAGACGTCGCCCGGAAGTTTAATAATCTGATAATGAATTTGTAGAAAAGCGGCCCCATAGCCGATCAGAGTACCGAGAAAAGTACCGATTACTCCGACCAATAATCCTTCGTACAGGAAGATTTTCAGCACGCTTTTCGAGGAAGCACCCATGGATTTTAGGATGCCGATTTCCCTTGTTTTTTCCATGACCACCATAATCAATGAGCTGATAATATTAAAAGCGGCCACCATAATAATCAAACTCAGAATGATAAAAGAACCCCATTTTTCAATTTCCATCCAACTGTACAGAGAGCGGTTAAGCTGGAACCAGGTTTCGGCGAGATAAGGGTAGCCCAGCTCATCTTCCAGAGTAGCGGCAACCTGGCGGGCATTGGTATAATCATCCAGTTTGAGCTCGATCCAGGTTACGGCCCCCGGAGGCAGACCGAATAATTTTCTGGCTTCTTTCAAAGAAATATAGGAGAGGGTTTTATCGTATTCATAATAACCGATTTCCACCAGCCCAGCCACATAAAAGCGCTGGATGCGGGGCTGGGAAAAAATGCCTCCCTTTTTGGGCATGGTCCACAGCGTAACCACATCACCGATATGGGTCGAACGGATGGCATCGGCCAGATAGCGCCCCAGAACAATACCGGGTAATCGTTTTCCGCCGATTTCCTTTTCGGAAAAATCCAGGCTGCCCAACACCATTTTATCCCCTATATCGGTTACTTTTACCGCCATCCGGGGATCGATCGCCTTAATGATGGTGGCATATTGATTATCCTGCCCGGAAATCATGCCCTTATCGACAATAGTCGGAGAAACGGCTTTCACATGCTTTACCTTGCGGGCCAGGGTCATCACGGAGTCGGTACGGGTGATGGGCTCTACATAATACTTACGCAGACGAACATGGGCATCGGCTCCCAGCAACCGCGACCGTACTTCCTGCTCAAATCCGTTCATCACCGAAAGAACGAGGATCAGAGCGGTCACTCCGATGGTGACACCTGCGATCGAAACATAGGTAATGATAGAAATAAAGCCGGTTCGTCGTTTGGCCTTGAAGTAACGCTTGGCAATAAAAAATTCGAATGATTTCATTTATTTTCCGGCCTCATCTGCGGGAAAAGAATCACATCCCTGATACTGGGCTGATTGGTTAATAGCATGACCATGCGATCGATACCGATGCCTAATCCGGCGGTAGGCGGCATACCGATTTCCAAAGCACGCAGAAAATCCTCATCCATTTCCTGGGCTTCCAGATCACCGCGGGCTTTTAATTTCATCTGTTCTTCAAAGCGGGCCCGTTGATCGAGAGGATCGTTCAGCTCACTAAAGGCATTGGCTACTTCTTTCCCGGCGATAATCGGCTCGAAGCGTTCCACAACGCGGGGATTTTCACGGTGCTTTTTTGCCAGAGGAGACATTTCCAGCGGATAATCGATAATGAAGGTCGGCTGAATCAATTTCGGCTCTACCAATTCTCCAAAAATTTCATCGATTATTTTTCCTCTGCCCATCTCCGGTTCCAGCTCTACATGTAATTTGCCCGCTACTTTTCGCAGAGCCTTCTCATCCATGTCCGTTAAGTCCTGACCGGTAAATTCCTGAATGGCATCGAACATAGTCAGACGTTTCCAGGGAGGCGCTAAATCTATTTCATAGGTTCCCACGGTTATTTTACTGGTCCCCAATACCCGCTGAGCAACATGATTGAAAATCCGTTCCACGAATTCCATCATCCACTTATAATCCTTGTAAGCCACATAAAGTTCCATCATGGTAAATTCAGGATTGTGAAAACGGTCCATTCCTTCATTGCGAAAATCTTTGGCGAATTCATAAACCCGGTCGAACCCACCCACAATCAGACGCTTCAGATAAAGTTCATTGGCAATGCGTAAATAAAAATCCCTGTCCAGAGCATTATGATGGGTCACAAAGGGTCTGGCCGCAGCTCCACCGTAAATAGGCTGCATGATCGGTGTTTCCACTTCTAAGAAACCCTGCTGATTTAAGAAATCCCGCATGGTACTGATGATTTGCGACCGTTTGATAAAAACCTCTTTCACTTCCGGATTGACCACCAAATCCACGTAGCGCTGCCGATAACGCATCTCCTTGTCCGCAAACTGATCGTAGACTATCTTCTGCCCGTCTTCTTCCTTTTCTTTTACAATGGGCAGGGGACGGATCGACTTGGATAGTAATCGGATCTCTTTGGCAAAGACGGTGATCTCTCCGGTACGGGTTTTGAAGACCTGACCATGAATCCCGATATGATCGCCAATGTCTAAAATTTTGAATAATTCAAACCCCTGATCACCGATTTCATTCTTCCTGATATAGGCCTGAATACGGCCCTGTTCATCCTGGATATGACAAAAAGCCGCTTTACCCATCAAACGAACCGACATCATGCGTCCGGCGATGGAGACCTCTTTTTCCTCCAAATCTTCAAAATGATCTTTAATATCCCGGGATTTATGGGATTGATCGAATTCATAAGGATAGGGATTAATACCCATCTCCCGAATCTTATCTAATTTTTCTTTACGAATTTGTATAAGCTGATTAAAATCTTCCAATGAGCGCTCCTTTAACTTTGTAAAAATGGATCCTGTCCCTTACCGGAAAGCACGGAAAATGATTCAACGCTACATTCCAGGAGATAGCGGTTAATTCCCTCCGAATTGAGACAAATAGGATTCGATAAACTGTATCAAGTCGCCATCCATTACCTGCTGAATATTGCTTGTTTCCACATTGGTGCGATGGTCCTTAACCATATTGTAGGGATGAAACACGTAAGATCGTATCTGGCTGCCCCAGGCAATATCCTGTTTTTCGTTTTCATATTCTTTTTTCCTGGCCTGCTGTTCTTCCAGTTTTTGTTGATACAAACGGGAAGCGAGTATTTTCAAGGCATTGGCTTTATTTTTGTGCTGAGATCGTTCGTTCTGGCAGGAAACCACAGTTCCTGTGGGAAGATGGGTAATGCGAATCGCCGAATCGGTTTTATTCACATGCTGTCCCCCTGCCCCGCTGGCCCGAAAAGTGTCGATGCGCAAATCAGCGGGATTCATATCGATCTCAATCGTATCGTCAATTTCCGGCAGCACAAAGACCGAAGCGAAGGAGGTATGGCGGCGGCTGTTGGAATCAAAGGGAGAGATACGTACCAGACGATGCACACCGTTTTCCGCTTTGAGATAGCCATAGGCATAGGGTCCCGTTACTTCGATGGTCACACTTTTGATTCCGGCTTCATCACCGGACTGCAAGTCCATAATATTCGTTTTAAAGCCCCGCAGTTCCGCAAAACGCAGATACATGCGCATCAACATTTCGGCCCAATCCTGGCTTTCGGTTCCACCGGCCCCGGGATGTATCGTCAGTATGGCATTTTTACGATCATCTTTACCGCCCAGCATACGCCTGAATTCCAGGTCCGAAATTTTTTTATCAACAATTTGTAGTTGCTTTTGATAATCGGCGGCAATCTCAGGATCGGCATCTTCTTGCTGAAACTCGGCTAAAATCTGCAAGTCATCCAGTTGAGCCTTACATTCGTTCCAGGCTTCGATCCAATCTTTACGGCTATTGATTTCTTTCAGAATGCCCTGTGCTTTTTCATTGTCCAGCCAAAAATCATCGACCAAGGTCTTCTTTTCAAGTTCTTTTACTTCCTCTTCTTTAGAATCCAGGTCAAAGATAACTCCGAAGTTTCCTTAACCGTTGCTGAAAATCCTTTATAGCAGCATTTACCTGAGTTTCCATCTGCTTAATAAATCCTTTCTATCTGACAGTTTTCAAAATAATGCAATAAAATTTGTTTGTAGTCCTTACCCTTCGTCGCTAATTTGGTGGCCCCTGCTTTGCAGAGTCCAACTCCATGACCTTTACCCGCCCCTATGAAAACAAAGTTAAGGGGAACCCCCTCGTTATCCAGTTCTGTTTTGATGATGAAACAAGAACTATTCAAAAAGGTTTCCGAAAGGGCAGAACGGATATTATGTTCACCGGCGATATGAACATTTTTCAGGCTTCCCAGTATTTCTATCTCTTTAATCCGGCCGGAAACCCCTCTTTTAAGAGGAATAATTTCATAGATAATGCCCACATCTTCCCCGGTTTTTTCACGCATGATCTCTTCCAGCTCATTACGCGTATAAAATACTTCCCAGCGAAATGAATCCGCACTTAATTCGTAGGAATCGGCCCACTGCTGGACGTCGATTTTACAATTAACTTCGGGCCGGGTCATAATCCATTTTCGGACATCTTCTTCCTTAGTCAAATCCAACCCCGGATCATCCACGGCCTCTCCATCGAATTTACCTTGAATATAGGGTACATCTTCATTTAGCCAGACACCGGAAGTATTTTCAGTATGGCCTCCACAGGAGTAACTAAAATAGGCATTACAGATACGGCCATGATTTTGTAAGACCTGTCCTACCGTTTGCCTGACGGCCGCATCCACTTGCGGAGCTTTGATCTTTTTACCGTAATAGCGCAGGCAATGGCTGTCGCTACAAAAGTCGAACCCTTCGTCGGCATGCTTCTGCCCCAGGCGGGCAAATACATAGCTACGGGCTACAATGGCCATGCTTCTGATAAACTCTTCCGGAGCGTGCGGACTGATTTCAGAAAGCAACACACCTTTTAAATAGTCTTCCACCGCTAGTTCATTAATCCCCGATAAAGAGCTGTGTTCATCAATTATGATCTTAAGCCGGCCCCTGTAAAAAAGATCCTTATGTTCGGTCTTTTGCCCATGCAGGTGACGAATGGGAAAATGTTTAATTCTTAGATAGCCTTTATTGTTTTTGGGCACTACCTGAATGAAATTATTCACCTCAATAAATTGTTCATAATTCGCGTCATAGATTTCAATGCGGCCATGAGCAGGCTTCAGGAGTCGGCGATAAATTCTGGAGTGAACAATCTGCCCGAATTCTTTCGAAGAATGATGAGCCTCTTTTTCCGTGGAGAAGGGTCCGGCCAGAACCATATATTTCTGATTGGAAAACACCCGATGTTTATCAATAAATATAGTACCACCGATTTCATGTAAAAGTATATTATCCTGTTTCTGTTTGTAGACAGAAAGTAATTCTTCCATTTCCCTGCGGTTCTCGGATTCCCGAAGGATCAGGTAATACGCATACTCCGGCAATTGACTATCCTTAACTTTGATGCGCCAAAACCCGTTGTTTTGAATATCGGGAAAAAGAACATTATTATGCTCGTCCCGGAATTGATAATCCGCAATATCAAACTGCAAATCGATATGATCTTGCTGTTTGAAGGCGCAGATTTGTAATTGCGGTTGACCGCTTTCTGTCGGTAAATATATCTCCATGAAATCCAACTATTGTTTAAACCCGATCTTTCTTTTGCCTGCCATAGAATTCAGTGTCAATGCGCATAAGTGTAGGGATCCGTTTTTTTAAAAAACTCCCTTTCTGAGAGAAGAAATTTATTCTAATCCACAATTAGCCTTTGCATCCATCCTGTTTTTCACGTGTACAGGGCTTCACCTGAGATCCCTCTTACAGCCTAGGATGAACATACCGAGGAACAAGTAATTTATGTTGCATGGAACCAGCAGTTATCCTATCTGACATTTGGTTGAATTCGAATACACACAGTCAGATAAGATGTCTGGAAGAAAAGACTTATTGAATATTATTCCAAGAAGAAGATCCATTTTTGCTTTTATATTTTTATTCCTTCGATCTAATAAATTTCCCGGTTAGTCATGCCCCCTTCGGTTTTTTACTCCATACCTTACTCTTTAAAAATCAAATTTAATTTTTTTTAGGAAACTAAGCAAATAAAGCGTTTTGCGGCAGGTTGTGGGTGATAAAAAAATGAGGAGAAAAAAAATCCCCTGCCATAAGACAGGGGATAGGAATATTAATTCTGTTCTTCTTCCATTATTTGTTTGAGCTCTTGCAGTTCTTTCTCGGCTTGTTTACGCTCTTCTTTCAGCTTATTCAGTTCTTCCTGAACGTCTTCGGCTTTCTGACGGTCTTCCACAATCTTCTGGAAGAATTCAACCCGTTTGTTAAACTGTTCGCGCTCGATCTCGGCCGTGCTTTTTCTGCTGGTGGTAAAGGGCAAAATTTTAATATTCAATCCCATCTGCACCCGCCAGGCCGCATAATTCGGCAAATCCAATTGCTCCGGTGTTTTATTCGGTACACCGACCGTAGTATTTTCATCCTTGCTGATACGAATATCAATACCCAGATCCATGGACAACCAGGAAAGGGCTTTATAGCGAATACTGGGTGTGATATAGGTATAATTTTCCCTGCTGTAGACAAATTCATCCGGTTCGGTAAGATAAGAAATGCCGAAGGCTTCCAGACGATAATCAAACATGGAAGTGGGATAGACCATACCGAACGCATATTGCAATTCGGAGGAATTTTTCGTGGCTCTCAATTCATTACCGTTGGAAAATTTAAATAACACCTTATCCGCCTCGTTATGATTCCACCAACCCACGTTTAAATGTATACCGAGCGAACGATCGGGTAAATAGGGATCCATAAAATAGGACAAAGCACCTGTAAATCCGTATTCGGTAGCACCGCTGGCGTATTCGGTAAAGGGATAGTTATGTACTTCACCCGTGGCCAGCCTGAGATTCGTCAGCACCGCTCCATAAAAATGTCTTTGCATAAAGGCAAAGGATCCGGCTTTTAAGGTAAGAAAAATATCACCCGGAAGATTATACTCATTGGAATAGTGTGTATCCTGGTAAACACGGGGAGCGATAGTAAAATCCAGGTGATCAACAATACCGTAGGTTAAATTAAAATTACCGGCTACCAGCCAATAATTTACGGCATGAAAATTTTGCGGAGCCTGCCCGGAACCGATGAATTCGGTCGCTCTGGTAAAAAAGTTCATATTGGAATGCAACTCAAGCCGTCCACTGTCAAACGTTCTGGCACTTTGCGTGTGGATCAGACTGCGGCTGCCATTGGGTGGTTGACTAAATGCTACACTACAGGCAAGCACTAATAAAACCAGACTGATCTTTTTCATTTCACCCTCCTCAAAAGAGTTATATGCTCTATTTTTTAAACATCATTTTTATAGCTACAACCAAGTTATTCTCATCCTCGGCAAAACCAGAGTAGACTTAAGATATAAATTTTTTAGCATTATCGCAATAAGTTGTAAAAAAAATAGTATCTTAGCTTCTTTAGTCTTCCAATAGTTTCTTCAGGTCTTCAATCTCTTTTTCCGCTTCTTTGCGAACCTTACGCAGATTTTCCACCTCTTTCTCTGCCTTCTTGGCCTTTTGTTTTTCGTTCAGAATGGATTCTATGAGCCTGGTCTCTTCCTGCCTTTGCCGGGTTTCATAGTCACGTATGGTTCTCTGCCCTTTACCCAACAAATTTAAAGAGAGATTGGCCCCCATATAAACCTTCCAGGCCGGATAACTGCTGGGCATATCGATCGATTTCGAGATATCCGGAATATCGGCGGTTGTATTCTGACGGTCACCCGGCGAAAGCCTGAAATCAGCACCGATATCAAGAGACAGCCAGTCCACCGGTTTGTAACGAATACTGGGGCTGAAATAGGCCCATTCTTCCGCACTGTATACAAAATTATCCGGTTCGGTAATATAGAGCATTCCGGAAAGTTCGGCCCGGAAATCAAACATAGGAGAGGGAATCACGGCGGCTAAAGCCATCCGGAACTCTTTGGAACTTTTAGTGGCGATCAGTTTGTCCCCCTTCTGATGGGTATGGAAAAAATGCTGGTAGGTATAAATTGTTTTCCCTGCTTCGTTGTGATTCCAGAAGCCCATATTAAAATGAATATTGAGAGAACGTTGAGGAAGGTACTGATCTTCATAAAAAGAAAATGCCGCCAAAAAACCGTATTCCAGGGCACCGCTGGCATATTCGGTAAAGGGGTAATTATGAACCTCTCCGGTAGGAATCCGGAAGCTGGTCAAAAATCCGGCTTGAAAATGCTGTTGACCGAAAACAAAAGAACCCGCGCGTAAGGTTAAAAAAAGATCGTCCGGAAGATTGAATTCGTTGGTATAGTGGGTATCTTGGTAAACGCGTATTCCCAAAGTAGCATCAAGATGATCCATAATGCCGTAAGTAAAAATAGCATTTCCGGCCACAAGCCAGTAATTCACGGTTTTGAAATCAATGGGTTTACTCTGGCCGATGAAATCGCCGGCTTTGGTAAAAAAGTCCATATTGGTAAACATACCCAGCTTCCCTTTCTCAAAAGTGGTCGCCGTCTGGGTATGCATCAGGGTTTTCGCTCCATTGGTGAGCTGCGCCATTGTTGTACTGACCGTTAGGACCAAAAGGAACAGCAAAATTTTTTGTACTTTCATAAGACGCTCTCCGAGCTTTATTTACTAAGCAAAATTAATATCGAACACGGGTAGCCAGGACAAAGACATTGGCAATAATCGCCAAATCACGAAAAATAGCTACCATTCGGGTAAAAACATCCTGAATACTTCCGGAAACAATAATCGTATCCCCGGGCTGAAGAATGGGTAATAAACTATTATCGCCCGTTTTTAAAAATTTTTCCACATCGACCTGAATCACTTCCTGATTTTTACGGACAATACGGACATCGCTCAGGCGGGCTGTCTTCAAGGGACCCCCTGCCGATGATATGAGGTCGATCAGAGTATACGAACTGGGCACGCTGTAAATACCGGGACGCTGGACATGTCCCCAAAGGTTAACATTAACGAGCAGGATATCTCCGCTACCCAGAATATATTGCGCCGGTCGGTCGGAATATCGTCCTACCTGGGGTTGCTGATTGAAATTGGGCATTTGGTTTAAATTTTGTCCAAAAGCCATCATCGCAAATAGTAAAAGAAATACAGTAAGCTTTATTTTCATCAATTACTCCATTTCACTGTAAATACCGCCCACTCGGATTCCGATCCCGAAAAAAATTGTTCTTCCGTGTTCTCGGCTCCCACACAATCGATTCGCCAGCGATACTTGCCATCGGCGAACACCTGTTTTAGCCAATCTCCACTCAACAGATAAGATTGCGGTGACTGATAGGTCGATTTGATTATTTTCAAATAGACTACCGGATGGAAGTCTTCGCTGACAAATGCTTCCACCCGTAAAATATATTGATCCGGCGTTTGCCCGGAATTCATCCACCATTCAAATTCCATTTGCGGCTGACTCACCACGGTGGAATTTCCATTCAAAGATAAATTCGCCGCCCGCTCCAACAACTGATAGGAAAGTGTATCGGAAGGGTCACTTTCCAACTTGTCTTTATTGACAACGGTTACAAAATAATAATATCGAACATTCTTTTGCAAATCTTGAGTATCAATGAACAACGAATCGATACTTCCGGCCTGATTTAATTTTTTTTCAGCTATCACATTAAAATTTATCAGTCCGGCCGGGTCTTCACTGCGATAAATATTGTAATGATCCAGTTCCGCCGTTTTCACCGGATTATACCACATAAGCTGAATGCCATTGACAGCAGCACCGATGTTTTCCGCAGCATCAATTCCGGGTTCACCATCCAGCGTATCGGCCCCTGCGGTACGCAAAACCATCTCTACCCGCGGAGGGGGCTGGGACTTTCCCGAACCCGGATTTTTACAGGATATGACTAATAATAAAATAATCCAAACAAAATACAAACTTTTTTTTAATTTCATCATAGACCGAACTGTAAGGATACGCGATGAGAATTACCTAAATCATGGCTCTGAAACGCATAATCCAGATGGAATTTCCATAAATAGATTCCCGCACCGGCCGTGACGAATCCGGCATTGGTTCCGAAACGAACGGCAAAACGCGAATTATATAAATATTCCATACCCAGATTAATAGAACCCGTATAACGTGAATTCAGGTCGAAGCTGAAAGTGAACTGACTGTTCAGAGCGGATAGAGGCTGAATATAAGAAAACCCGTATTTAAAATTTCTGGCGATACGATCCTTATGCCTCGAATCCGTATTCCAACTGATTTGTGTATTGGCAAAATCCTGAACATTGATACCGAACGCCAAATCTCCATAATGGGGATCGGAAAAAATTTCATTCAGTCCGATCCTCACGATCATTCCCGCATCCAGACCGACGCCGCTACCCGTATTTTCAAATAATTTTTGACGGATCATCTTAAGATTAAAACCGAATCCGACATCAATGGGTATCTCGAAATATTGCCATCCCAGATCCAGATTCCAGGGTACATATTTGGCAAAACTAATAATATAGGCATCATCCGCACTACTGAAAAAGGAACCCGGTTCGCCGGTCAGGGGTTCGGCCAGTCCGTGAATTCTCTGATACGCATTGATAGCCTGATTATCTTCGTAATTATAGACGGGAATATCGTCCACTGCCAGGCGCATCCAGGCCAGGGAAACGGTAGCCCCACCGAAAATAGGTATGGCGATACTACCATAACTCTGGGTCTCCAACGTGTTGAACAGACGAGCATACATAGTGGCGGCCTGAATGTTCGGTAAAAAGGCCAGACCGGCCGGATTCCAGTAAAAGCCCGTTGCATCGTTGCTTAAGGCAACCTGAGCGCCACCCATACCGAGGGCCCGGGCTCCGATGCCTAATTCCAGAAACGAACCGGCATAGCGCGAACTCTGCGCCCAGCTTAAATGAACCATCAATCCAATGGCTATGATAATATATATTTTCTTCATCTCAATCGTGCGATCTTTAAAGTATGTTTTACCGTTTTTCCTTTATATCTGCCGCTGACCACTGCGAAATATACACCGTTGGCTACAGGTGCTCCGTCATCATCCGTTCCGTCCCAGATGAGCTCATGATAAGAAGGCATCCTGACATTGTCTCCGGCAACGGATTCGTCCAGATCGAGCATATTCCTGCGTATCAATCGGCCCGAGGTGGTATAGATCTTAATCGAAAAATCATCGATTTCATTATCACTGTCCACATAAAAAGAGATAATGGTCTGATCCGCAAACGGATTCGGATAATTACCGAATACGCGAATATCAAAACCGGCGTTTACCTGAAAATTGAATTCCTGAGAAGATACATTACCGTTTATATCGGCCACCTCCACCGTAATATGATGGAGGCCGGGGTCCAGTTTGGGAGAAGTGGTAACCGATACCGAACGAGCATTTTTCAGGCTATCCGGTATGGAAACTTCGCCGGGAATCAAGGGTCGGCCGTTGGTGATTAAGGTGCGGTCGTCTATTTTTAAATTCAGGCTATGCGTGTAATTGACCCCGTTTTCATCCTGCAAAAGAACGGAAAGGGAAGGATTGCGTACCACCAATGTATTTTTAATCAAGGGACGTCCATTCGCCGTAACTTCAATAAAAGGGCTCTTGTGATCGTTGCCGTAAAACAAGGTATAAGTCCCCGAAGCATCAATATGAGTCAGGGCTTTTGATCCGTTCACGGTTGTAGGAATTTTTACCCATAAGTTTAAAAACAGATCGTATTTATAAAACGAAATATCCGGCCATTTGTCCGCCTGATATTTTGTACTGTCCAGCATAGCGGTAAGTTGAGCAGGAACCGTTTTATTTGCCAAATCAGCCGGAAACTTGAGGGCGATGGCCAGTGTATCGCCGGTAGTGGAAAGCGGAATATAGCTCAAACCACCCTGACCGTTCTCCTTAAGTTGTTGATGTATATCCGTTCTCTCGAAATGAACGACGGCATCTCCGGATAAGCCGTTTTCAGCGATGAAAAATCGTACCTTATCTGTAATCGGAATACTCTGATTTGAAACGCCGTCCAGGGTGGTTCCCAATACTTTTTTTACCCAGATGTAATCCGTAGAAAGTTGTTTTTCTACCCGATTATTGTCTTCGTTCCGTTCGCTGATTTGGTGATCCGGATCGATTATAATACGGAAAGTACGCTGATCTCTATACTGTAAAGAATCGTAGCGAACGGTTAAGGTCTTCCGCTCTCTAGCATTTAAAGGGGTGAATAGCCGGACAAAAGGAGTGGCATGGGCTATTCCATAATCATCATAGCAAGCAATTGGTACATCGGTAAGACTGGTATCGGATTGATTTTCGACCGTAAACTGCAATTTCAACTGATCCGTACCCGCATATTGGATACTTTTCGGATCAATAAGCAAATCGGGACGAGGGTCCCAAATAGAAATTGTATTGTAGCGATAAACGATCTGCAGGCTGTCCCTGTATAGCTCACGAACATCAAAATATTTCTTCCCTCCGCTCGAAAATCCCGTAAAAGGCTGCACTGATCGGTACAAGCTATCGTTGACCGCTATCATGTCCACGGTTCCGGCATAAACGTTAGACCGGTTGAAGTCACGGAAATTGTTCAATTTTATGGAGGATATTTGCTGATCACTTTTAACTTTAAGGATGAACGAGATCGGCTCTCCTACTTTGGGCCGGGCCGGTTCTGTGGTTAATTCCGTAACGATCGGTTTTTCCACGGCAAATTCATTCCAGCCGGCAGCGTCGCTTTCGCCGTCATTCACGTATGCCTTGACCCGCAGTATTTGCCCCGCAGCGGTTGAATCTGGAGCATAAGCCACATGATAGGATCCGGAAGTCAGGGTAAAATCACGGGAAAATAGCAGACTGTCCCGTTGATCGGTTATCTTCAGTTGTCCGTTCGCAGAAGAAACATAGGGCGACACAAGATCTATTTGAACCGTATCTCCCAAAGAAATCGATTGGGGAGTGACATGAACCGCGAGGCTGTAATCCGGTTTCTGTATCTTGAGCGAGGGATCGCCGAATAAATTGTACTGCGAAACCATGGAATACTTCAGCCCCCCGTAACCCGGAGTATACATACTGCCCTCTTCCGTATTATAAACCGAATTGCTGAAATAGAGGATTTTCATCAAATCCACGGCTTCGCCAAAGCTAAGATGATCGTCCCACAAATAATCGAACAGGCCCCACTCCGTGGCAAAATCATTGTATTTCCAGCCTACCCCGGAGGCAGCCAAAATACCGATCGCCCCCTTTTGAGGAGCCAATAACATTTTTTCGGCCAGACCGATCCGGCCCGGATTCTCATAGGCTCCCGTGAAACAGGTCATACTGGCTACAAAGGGCAGCTTATAGCCGTTATTCATGCGATCCACATCGTCCAAATCCAGCAGACTCACATCGGCCCAGATGCCTCCGCCCCCGTGCCCCAGAAAGTTAACGAAGGATAAGCCCTCGTCAAAGTCTTCGATCAGATCGGTGGTCCCGCCGAAATTAGGATCATAGCCGCTGATTCGCGTGTCTTTTACCGTATTCAGGCGATTAGCGAAGATATGTTGTGGTAACCGATAGTTAATCAAACGTAGATTCTGACCGCGAAATATCGGTCGTCTGGTCAGATATTCCCGGTCACCGGAACCGGCATCATTACCGCTGATGAACAAGGCCCTGTTGCGCCACGGTCCGGGTGGCGGATCATTTTGAAAATGCTCTACTTTGTCTAAGTAATTTAACAAATCTTCGTTGGTAGCGGCCGGAATTCTGGAGACAATCACATCGGGAATATAATCATCCCCGTCGATCAATGCGTATTGGAAATCAGAAGAGGCCGCGCCGAATTTTTCCGTCTGGAAAAAGAGAGTCGGCACCAGATCCGCATCTTTTTTAATCTTGCCTTTATAGTCATAGGAGCCCTTACCAATGAGAACCACATATTGTAAAGGAGTGGATTGATCCCAATTCCGGTAGACAAATTTTATAAAATTTTTAATAGCCAGAGGGGATTTGATGCCATAATTAAAATAATCATAAATATTCTCAACCGTTACCACCTGGGGATGGAAGCCCGCTTCTTCTTTTAACTCCTTGAGTTTTAAAGCATTCTTATAGAAGAGATCATGGGTAATAATCAAATAGTCACATTTATTGTCATAGTCGAACAGACTTTTCACCAGGGTTCCGGAATTCCAGGGAATAAATTTCTTGATTTGCAGCGGCTTTTTTTTAGCCTCTTCGGTGAGCGCCACATATTGCACGTTCGGATCAAAAATTTGATCCTGGAAAGAAACGCTGTACGAAGAAAAATGGTTATCCGTTACAAAATCAATTTTACTGTTGATGATTTTGGAAATTCCGATCTTATAGACTTCAATATCCGAATTGCTGAAACCGTCCACATTGATCTGGATATTATCGCCGTAATTCACATAGGTATTATTAAAAAACTCCGGGTCCACATGGAATTTGATATAGTCTTGATACGCCCGGTATTTGCGTAGATAGGTCAGGTCGAACCAATTCAATAAAACGATATCGGTTACGCCGGTCTGAAACATATCCACTTCCAGGCGATTATTACCGTTATTTAAAATGGATTGAGGGAGCTTGACGGCCGAATCGGCATTGGTAATAACCCGCATATCCTGATCACGCCAACCGTCCCCGGCATCGATCTGACCGATCAATTTAGATTTGTCCCCCTTGCCACGCAGTTTAAGCTGTACCTGATGGCCGCTCAAAGGATTCGTATCGGAAGAATAGAATGATTTACCCCTGAACATGGCCTTAATCTGCACATTGTTACCGGATTCGAAAGGATGAGGGACATAAAAATCATAAGCTACACCTTCCGGAGCACTAATTCCGGAATCGTAAAACCAATGATCCAGCTCATAGGAGGGACGATTTAAAAGTTGCGGAGAATGGCCGAAATTTTCGCGATGACTGTCCCGCTCAAAATGCAGCGTTTCCGTGTAAGCATAGGGGCTAAAGATATAACCGTTACCGGTATTCACCAATCCCCCGCTCTCTTCGGTGAGACGCTGCCCGGCCGAAGTTCCTTCTACCAGCCAATACACATTGACATCACTGAAAGGATCTTCATACATATCGGGATACTTTTTCATGAAGGTCTTTTCATTTTTCTCCGCCCAAAATTCGAAGTAATCCTTTTCATCAAAAGTACCGTCTTCGCCGCCTTTAAAATAGATCGGAACCTGAACCCCCTTATTAAAAACTTTCAAATTCAAAGGATTCACCTTATCCACCGGGTAATCGGCTTCCACCAGGTCTTCATAGGTAATTTTATATAAACCTTCCCGGTCAATATACAATTTATAAACATTCAGATGATTCAGAGCCGGATTGAAGTTAAACCCGGAAGTTTGTTTCTTTAAACTACCTGTCGGGGCAGATGCTTCATTTTCGTACAGTGTTTTTCCGTTCAGTAATTTGTTTCCCAGGAATTCTATGGATTTGCCATTACGGGGGATGGCCCGAGCCGAATTGATCCGGACCTGGTCCGGAATAATTTCCACCTTCATCTCGCTTATCCAGCTCAATACCGAACCGGATGGATCATAGCGAACCGGAGTGATGGTAAGTGAAAATAAAGAGAGATGCCGGAATTGACCCACATATTTTATGACCACTGAAGAGGCGGGAAAGTTTATATCCTTATGGCCGGGATCAAAGAGATAAGCATCGACTTTTTCATATTTCTCTTTTTGGGACAGGATTCGTACTACCGGCATTTGCCGACCCGGCAAATTGATCAATCGGGTAAAAACCGGTACATACGCTCCGCTGGCATCCGCCATATTTCTGGCCGAAGCATACGAAGCATAAACCTTTTTATCACTATTTTGAATTAACTGCGGCTTATCGAACGTGAATTGAAACTGATATTTCTGAGGCCCCGACTGTACGATGCTGGAGTGAAAATCGGCCGCGAACGAAAAATGAAACATCAAAATAAGCGAGCTAAGAAGGATAGGAATTTTATAAAAATCAGCTATTTTCATAATCTCAAATATTGTTACTCAAAAATAAAAGATAAAACAAAGCAATCAAGACAATTATTTCTCTCTCACGGAAAAAAGTATTTTTTCCCGCTATTTTCCTGCATATAAAGAAATAGGAATCAGAAAACATCCTGATTCCTAATTCTTAAGAGACACGGATTCTCTATGATCCCTTTATTATTTAAGTAAAACCATTTTACCCAATTTCTGATACTTACCGGCTACGAACCGATAAATATACATACCGCTGGAAACCTTATTTCCGAAGCGATCCGTCGCATCCCATGATACCACATGTTCGCCGGCATCAAAATTTTGATTGTTAATCAGTACTTTTACCAGCGAACCGGTCAGATCATAGATAGCCATCTTGACGGTTTGCCGTTCCGGCAACTGGAAGCGTAAATGGGTTGTCGGATTAAAAGGATTCGGATAGTTATTAAACAGGGTATATTCGGTCGGTACCGGTATACTAACCTGAATAGTTTTTTCCTCTACCCGCAAACCGTTAACATTGACTGATTCCAATTTATAACGATAGTTCAATCCTGCAACCACATTATTATCGACAAAGCTGTAATTGCTTTCGCTGGAATAAGTTCCCTGTCCGGCAATCAGTTCGTCGTTAATCTGTTGCCAGGCATCGGGATTATCCATGGAAGTGCGGTAAACATTAAATCCCTGGTTATTCAGTTCCGAAGCGGTTGTCCAGGAGAGAGCCACTTTACCGTAATCGGCCTGAGCTTCAAATGAAACCAGCTCCACGGGCAGAGAATTGTCGCCGTTTTGGGAACCGAGAGTAAAATACTGCATGGTCGATACAGTATTGGATATCACCGTACCCGAACTGCTATTACCGGAAGTACCGCCATTTCCGGCACTCGTATAGGTACCGCTCTGCGTAGCGGAAGTAGCCACGGCCAGGTCGTCCAAAGAACCATCCACATTATCGCTCGATCCCCAGGATAAGCGTACCTGACATCCTGATATGGAACCGGAAGTAAGCGTGCCAACCCAGTATCTAGCCGCAGAAATATGATCCAGAGTAGCGTCGGTTGTTCCGCCGGGGTTGGAAGAGATCATCTCGAAACGGATCACCGGATCGGTTCCGGCAAGATTGACCAATTCCACTGGACGATAATCACCGGAATTGCCGATCGGGTAGTACTTACTTCCCGTACCGACATGAGCCAGCGGACCGTTGATATAACGGGCCGAGCTGTATCCCGATATGGAGCCGGAACTTCCGATAGTCAACAGATTTGTGGTTGTGGTGTTTATTAACCCGGCCGACAATGTAAGCGTACCGGCAATAATAACCGAATGATTCAGAGTTAATCCGTTACTATTATTAAGCGTCAAATTCCCGATGGATATATCCGCGGAACCACTACCTGCGATAGCCTGGGCAGCACTTCCGGAAAAGGTCACCGTGCCGCCGATCGTCCCGGCGTCTACGGTAAAGGTAGTGCCGTTAAAGGTTAATCCGCCGCTATAGGTGGCATTACCAAGCGTGTTCGTATAATTTCCGGTCACGGTAAAGGCCAGAGAGGTCGAAAAGGCCGTTGAACTCTGTTTCGTCAAATTTCCACTAACCGTAATAGCGGTGGTACCGCTGGTACCCGAAGCCCCGTTAATCACCAGATTTCCACCATAGGCATCACCGTAAACAGACGAGCCGCTTTGGTATTCAACCTCACCGCTATAGGTAGTTAAACTCGGATCGTAAGCGGAACCGTTCATGGTTATGGACGAACCGGAATAGATAAGTTTATCGCTGCTGCCTACATTTATGGCATCGGAAGTCGCCGTCAGATCAACCGTTGCACTCTTGTCCATTGTTAAAGAAATGCTGTGGGTAGCATCGGACGATATATGGATACTTGCAAAGGAAGTCTGGGTAACACCTGCATCGTAAATCACCGTATAATTCTGCGCCAGGGCCGAATTATCCAGTAAAACCGCATCACCGGTTTGAGGAACCACATCGCCTACCCAGTTGGCTGCCGTACTCCAATTATTATCCGCTCCGCCGCCATCCCAGGTAACCGCAGTGGTAGCAGAACCAAAAGTCACCAGATAGGGACTATCGCTGGGTAAAGCTGTGAAGCCCGAAGCCAATACAGTATTATCGGTCGTATTAATATCCGTGGAAGGATTGGTCGTACCCACCGTCCAGGTCGGAGTTGCACTGGCCTGGACCAGTACTCTGTTTCGGGTTTCAGGAGAAAAATTACCATCTTCAAAAGTACCGGTAAAAGAGTAAGTAAAGCTCGTGGGAGCCGTACCTCGTTCTCTTAGGATATAATGGGACGATTGATCAATTGCGCTGATACCGTTGGGTCGGGTACCTTCCGTAAAACTGGCGGTAGAATGTTCGATCTCAATGACACTGGTTCCGCCGAATGTACCGGCTGTATAGTTAAATACGGCCGATCGAAGAGCCGAAGTTCCTACCGGAAAAGTAAAGGAACCGGTAGAGGTAAATTGTTTTCTCAGCGGACCCTTTACATAACGGGCGGCTGCAGTACCGGAGATAGATCCGCTCGTGCTGATAACCAGAATATTTGAAGAACTTGTATTGACCGTTGCATTTTGATTAAACGTTAATGTACCGTTTACTGTAACCGTACCGCTGATATTCAAGCCGGCCGTATTGTTCATATTCACATTTCCGAAAGTCGCGCCACTCGGAGTTGTTTCCAGAGAAGTTCCGTTAAATTCGAATGTACTTCCGCTGGCTGTCGTTAGCGTACTGAGCCCGGAAACGGATTTACCGCCGGTAGTAAAGGTCGATGTGCCGTTTAAGGTTAAAGTAGCCGTACTCAAAGCCCCGTTCCTGACTGTAAAGGTACTGCTGTTACTAAGGATAAGAGCACCGGAAGAGATGGTCACCGTTCCGTCGGCAATTACATCGCCGTTGGTCACCGTAAAGTTATTGGTAATGGTGGGTGAGCCGCTAATAGTCAAATCGTTAGCCGTGCCGCTTCCGCCTTTATTGACGGTCAGATTGTCCAGAGTCACTGACCCGCTAATGGTTTGAGCCAGTTGGGTCGTGCCGTCACCGACATTAATACTGCCTGTACTCGTAACAGACCCGGAGCCGGCGATGTCACTGGAGGCGATGGAACCCAGAACCGTAAGGTTATTACTGCCCATGGCCAGGGTGCCGGCCACGATGTTTAAAGTTTTGGGGATGACCCGATCCGTGGCCGAAACGGTTACGGTTTTTCCGGAGTTATTAACCGTCACATTGGAAGGACGGGTTGTGCTTCCTGTGGGCCATTCATCGCCGACCGTCACATCCGCTGCCGGAGAGGGAGCATATTCGAGGGTCGTCGTATTGGCATTATCATATCGCAAGGTACCGCTAACCGAAATGGACCCATTGATTTGAGTCAGTTTATTGTCCACCTCGCAAGTTACACCGGAAGGGATCGTAACCGCACCGCTTTGCAAAACAACATTCGGCGCTCCGGTTGACGGCCATTCATCCGCGTCGACCGTACCTCCAACCGAATATTTTAAAGTACCGCTACTGCCATATGTTAAGGTACTATTGGTGAGCGTTACAGCCCCTTTGGCCGTACCTGTAAAATTAAGTGTACCGTTTATTTGATAGGCGGTAGAGCCACTATTATCAGAGAATTCAAGCACATTATTTGTATTGTCAGATTGGAAGTCTATATTATTGAATGTAATAGTAGATGCAGTTGAAGTATTGGATATAATTAAGGTAGCCGCATTAACCGGGGGCGGTGGAGGATCATATACTGCATTCAAACTAAATGTACAGGAAGATTGGGGAGAGAATGTTCCGCTTTGTATGGAAATGATTGTCGCCGATGTACCTGTAACCGATGTTTTCCAGGTATTGCTCGGTTGGAAAGTAGCACCCGTCACGAACAATTCCGAAAAATCCTGACTACCGGAAGTATTCGTAAAAGTTCCGCTGCTGAATTCAACATTATAAAATGTTATTGTACCGGAACCGCTCAAAGTTTTACTTGTAGTACCATCGAATTTTACTGAAACATAGGTAAGTGTACCGCTTACATCCAAATTACCCGAGATCGTTACATTACGGCTCGTAGCATAAGTCAGATCTTCCAAGGTACCACTCACGGTAACATTACCGTTTACATCCAATAAATGACCGTTTACATCCAAGGTACCCCGAATATCCAAAGAATTTAATGCAGCGCTACTTACATCCAGTGTCACAGTGGTTCCTGAAGCTATGATTACATCATCCCCTGCCTGAGGCACTCCATTATCCCACGTCCCACTGGCACTCCAATTACCATCCGCTACAGAAGTAATGGTAGCGGCCAACACACCGGAAGCGAACATAAAAATTATAGCAACGCTTACGATCGTCACCTTACTTATCGATTCCGTAAATACATCTGTCAATCTGGTAAAAATCTTCATACGACCTCCAGAGATCTTATTTCCTTATCATTTTTCTTCTTCTTTATCTATCTCAAAATCTGAATATTCTTGATGGTTTTTCAACCGGCTTCGGTGAAAATATTTCATTCAGCTTTTTGCGCATCATATTTTCGGTGATGCCTCTCGTTAATTTTCCTCCTTCGGCAAAAGAGATCATGCCCGTTTCTTCGGAAACCACGATAATAAAAGCATCCGACTGTTCCGAGAGTCCCACCGCGGCCCGGTGCCGGGTCCCGATCGCCGGATCCAAATCCGGATTTTGAGACAACGGTAAAATACATTTGGCCGCAACGGCAACATCGTTTTGAATGACCAGAGCCCCGTCGTGCAAAGGCGAACGGGGGTTAAAGATGGAACTGATTAATTGTTTGGATAGCTGAGCCTGTAATAAGATGCCCGTTTCTACGATGGGCTTAAGCTGCATATCGCGAATGATGACCAAAAGAGCGCCAAAATTCTTCCGCGAAAGTTCCAGACAGGCATCCGCAATATGATCGATATACTTATAATCATCCACCTGCACAAAGGTTCTCACCAATCGGCTCTGCCCCAAATAAATAAGCAGTCTGCGCAGTTCCGGTTGAAAAATAATTACAAAGGCCAAAACCCAAACCGTTTTCAAGCTGGACATAATCCAACTGAGAGCGCTCATATTCAGCAACTCTCCAACGATCGATATCAACAAAATCACCAGCAAGCCGGTAAACATACGAATGGCAACGCTGCCCTTTAGAAACTGATATAATTCATAAAAAAGCGTCGTTACTAAGAAAATATCGATAAAATCGATTATGGTTACCGGTAAAAACCCAATTTTAAAGAGCATTTATTTGTTTCGTGTTCGACAACTATTTGAAGTTCTTTAATATTTTCCCTTATTTTGATTATATTGTTTAGAAAATATTCACCGCATAATTCATAAGATGTTATAATTTATAGGAATATAGTCTATTCATAAATGAATTTCAACTGAAAAAAACATCCAATGGATTTATTTTTTCTCTATTTCTTACATAATTTTAACTTCAAATAAAATGATCTGTATCAATTTAGCCCCTACCGGCGATTTTTTGGGCAATTTTCAGAGCATCGCCGGTGGCTTTAACATCATGTACGCGCAGAATATCGGCTCCGTTTAACCAGGCCATTACATTAGCAGCCAGGGTTCCGTCCCGGCGATCTTTAATATCCGTTTCAAGAATCGTACCAATGAATGATTTGCGGGATAAACCGACCAAAATCGGCTTATGCAAAAATTTGAAATCGTTCAGATCCCGGATCAGACGCAGGTTATCTTCCAAGCGTTTTCCAAAGCCGATACCCGGATCAATCGCTATCGGGCGCACTCCGGCTTCTTCGAAACACGTTACCCGCTCCTCCAAAAAATCGTAGACTTCCCGGGTAACGTCTTCATACTGTGGATGATTCTGCATATTTTCAGGCTGACCCTTCATGTGCATTAAAATCACAGCGGCGTGAAATTTATTCACAATTTCAACCATAGTCGGGTCAAATACCCCGGCACTGATATCATTGACCATATCTGCCCCGGCCTGCAAAGCTTTCAGGGCAACCCGGCTTTTGTACGTATCAATGGAAATCAATACATTGCTTTGCCTGCGGAGCATCTCTATCACGGGAAGTACACGTCGGATTTCCTCCTCGGCCGAAACCCGTTGCGCTCCCGGTCGGCTCGATTCTCCACCGATATCGATGATTTGCGCTCCCTGTTCGACCATGAGCAGAGCCTGATCCACGGCGGAACGGGCATCCGGATATTTTCCTCCATCCGAAAAAGAGTCCGGAGTAACATTGAGAATCCCCATAATAAACGGACCGCGATTGAAATCCAGTTGTCCGTGATCCAACTTCCATACAGGCTTCGGCGATGCAACCAACAGGGTTTGTATCCTGTTAAAAGCCTTTTGCAGATCCGTATCCATAGCGGGATCTGTCTCCAGGATACTCCGTATCGACTTTGGATTCAGGCAAAGAAATATATTCTGTCCCCTAACGTATCCACCGCCGGAAGAGGAATCCAATACGGGTATAATCTTTTTTCGAAATCGAGTGATTTGTGAATTGCTCAGCCTGGAAAAATGAAAGAGATAACGATGCAGACAGGATTCCTGTAATGAAATTTTATATTGAGTGTCGACTTCCCGAAGGCGCGCCCGGGATGAGATATAAATAGCTCTACTTTTCATGTTGCTTTTTAGTCAAACTGTCGGCCAGGATAACCCGGATGCCCTTCATGGCCTCCTTAGCATAGGAATCATCGTCCCCTGTTTTGCGTTTTACCCGTTCCCGGTAATATTTCAACGCCAGTCGGTTATTACCCAACAAACGATAGGTTATACCGGCATACAGATAGGCGTCCAGATTATGGTCTATTTTTATGGCTTGCAAAAAATAGGGTAAGGCTTTTTTATAATGCTTGAGCATGAATTGAACAACACCCATATTATAGTGGGCATTTGAATCGTTGGGATAGCGTTGCAGCATGAGTTTAAAGATACGTTCGGCCTGGTCATAATCGGATATTTTAAGAGAAATAGAGCCCAGCAAACTCAACATGCGGGCATCTCCCCGGCGGATTTTTAAAAAATTCTGAATGGTCTTCATGGCCATGGTCGTGCCCAGACCGGAAGGAGTCCCTGTTCCGGAAACGTAATATTCGTGGGCCAGGGCATACACGGCATCACGATAGCCGGGATCCAGATATACGGCCTTTTTAAGTAATTCAATCCGGTTTTTATAACCCAGATCTCTCAGCCGTTGAGGCAATAAAAAACTTAACCGGTAGTGGATACGGCTGTTCGTGGGATCGTCGGCCAGAGCCTTTTTTAAAAAGATTTCCGCCTTACCAAAATCTTCCGTAAATATCGCCATTCTGCCCAGCCAATAGGCAACATCCGGCGTATCCAGACGCTGTCGAATCAATTCCGCCAGAATACGCCTGGCCTGCTCAAACTCCGGAATCTTGATTTCACTCTCTAAATATTCCACTTTTTGGCGATCGATTTTGCGTTGCATGCCGATATGAACCAGTGCGGCCGCTTTTAATACCCTCAGGTCCGGGGACGGATTATCATCCGCAAGAAGTAAAATCTGCCGATATCGTTTTTGCAACAGAGCCAGTTCCCCTTGTAAGAACGTTTCATTCACATCCTTATCGGGTAGAGGACTGTCCCTGAACAGATCCGTTTTTTCAGATAACCAGGTTAATATCTTACGGCTGTCCGCCAAAGAATGAATTTGTGTTTCTTCTGTTTGATCCTGATTTCCCGAAATATGGTGCAGGGTGAAACGGATTCCCGAATCACTAAAAGTACTGGTCAGAATGATTTGTGCGCCGACCAGACGGGCGACTTTCGGCCAGAGAGGATAAGAGGAAGCCGAATCGGGGCCGATGGTTTCGTAAAGCCATTGCCAGCGATGAATAAAATATTTGTCTTTTAAATGATGAAAGGTATTTCTCCGAAAATATTCGGGAAAATAATAATTACGGGCTTTAGCCCTGACCAAGGTACGGTTGTCCGCAGTCGGCAAAACGGCAAGCCGCACCGGGGGCCGGGGAGGACGCGTGGCCAGCCAGATGGATAGGTAGACCAGTAAAATTACAACCGTATACAGGATACGGTCTTTTCTGACCCGTTGTTTGGACATAAGGCCGGAAGATTTCAGGAAGGACAGCAATAAATGCACACTAAGCAGTAACGCTAAGACCAGAATAATACCGCCGGGCACTTTCCCGGATAAAAATTCGAAGGTGGTTTCCATTTGCCGCAATCCTGTTAATTTCCTGTTTGCTACGCTTCACAGCCTCAATGTTAGCTCAGAAAGCAAACCATTCGCCAAGTGAGATTCATTCCCGAATTTTTATTTCTACCCTGTTTTGGTAGTCCCCAAAATGGTGCCCTTCGCGCAAAAACCGCTGCGTGGTTGCACAACCTAAAGGAGCTGAATTAGAATAGCGACCCGGGACGGATGGAGTTCCGATTCAACTCCTCAAACCATTCCGGACTTAACCCTTCTGTTCCTTCTTCTCTTCGGAAGAGGGGGCAGATTTTTTCTTCGCGGTTTTCTTTTCAACCCCGGATTTTTTGCCGGATGCCGTACTTTTTCGGGGCCTGCCTCGCTTCTTCTTCTCAAGTTCCGTGGCAAAAGCTTTTGCCACCACCTTGTCGCCGCGCAGCACCTGATCGATCTGTTCCCCATCCAAGATTTCATGATCGAGCAAAGCCTGGGAGAGAGCGTGCAGTTTGTCGATATTATCGGATAATAACTTTTCGGCCCAGGCCTGGGCTTCGGCAACAATACGCCTTACCTCACCGTCTATTTCCTTGGCCGTTTCTTCGGAATAGTCACGATGTTGGGCGATTTCCCGGCCCAGGAAGATCTCTTCGTCCTTTTTACCGAAAGTTACCGGCCCCAGTTTTTCGCTCATCCCCCATTCACACACCATTTTGCGGGCAATTTCTGTGGCTCGTTCAATATCATTTCCTGCACCGGTAGTAAAATGATTAAAGACTATTTTTTCCGCAGCACGTCCACCCAGAAGCTGAGCCAGGCGTCCTTCCAGGAATTCACGGGAATAGGTATGCCGATCATCCAAAGGCAAATAAGCGGTAATACCGAGGGCCCGGCCTCTGGGAATAATGGTTACCTTATGAACCGGATCCGAGCCAGGAATTAGTTTGGCAACCAGCACGTGACCGGATTCGTGATAAGCGGTCGTCTTCTTTTCTTCGTCACTTATGAGCATGGATTTTCTTTCCATGCCCATCATGATTTTATCTTTGGCCTCTTCAAAATCCGCCATGGTAACCCGGGTATGATCACGCCGGGCAGCCAGCAGGGCGGCTTCGTTGACCAGATTCGCCAGATCGGCACCGGACAAACCGGGTGTCCCTTTGGCCAGGGTTTCCAGATTCACCGTATTATCCACGGGTACTTTCCTGGTGTGTACGCGTAAAATGCCCTCCCTGCCGCGAACATCAGGCCGATCGACCACAATCTGACGGTCAAATCGACCGGGACGCAGCAAGGCTGAATCCAACACGTCGGGACGGTTGGTTGCAGCGATAAGAATTACGCCTTCTTTGGTATCGAAACCATCCATCTCCACTAACAATTGATTCAGGGTTTGCTCCCGCTCATCATGGCCACCGCCTAATCCTGCACCGCGATGCCGACCCACCGCATCGATTTCATCGATGAAAATAATACAGGGGGCATTTTTACGGCCTACTTCAAACAGATCGCGCACGCGGCTGGCGCCGACACCCACAAACATTTCCACAAAATCAGCTCCGCTCATGCTGAAGAAAGGAACCCCCGCTTCACCGGCCACGGCTTTGGCCAGCAGCGTTTTACCGGTCCCCGGAGGGCCGAGTAAGAGAGCGCCCTTGGGGATCCTGCCCCCGAGGCGGGTAAATTTTCCGGGAGATTTGAGAAATTCTATAATTTCTTCCAGCTCCATTTTCGCCTCATCGGCACCGGCTACATCGGCAAAAGTAACCTTATTCTTATCCTCTGTCAGCATTTTGGCCTTACTCTTACCGAAACTGAATAATCCCCGCGAGCTGCTTCCGCCCTGCATCTTTCTGGCCATGAAAATCCAGGCGATCAGGATGAGCACCCAGGGCAATATGTTCACCAGCATGAGTGTCCACTCATTGGAGGGTTCGATAAACTGGATCGGAATCTGATGCTTCTTCCACTGCTCGACCATGGTATTATCGAGATAAGGAAGAATGGTGCGAATGTATTGGCCGCGCCGGCTGGTTTTGGGGCCCTGAAATGTTTCCACATCCCGCAATTTTCCACGGAACAGATTTTCTTTTAAGGTGACTTTACCGCTTTCAATTTTATCTTCCTTAAGCAGACGCTGGTACACACTAAAATCAATTTCGACCTCTTCCGGCCGACTGCTGGGCCAGAGCGTACTGAACACGATGGCCGCCAGCAAGATAAGTACCCAAATCAAGCCGGTCTTTGAAGCCTTCTTCCACTGAAATTCATCATTGTTGTTCTTCTTTTTATCATTATCCGGCGGGCGCTGGCCGTTTTCCGGTTTATTCGTCATTAGTAAAAAAACTCCTTTCTAATCAATATAATAAATCGAGCGCAGATTACGTTTAAGCTGAGCGTCATCCAGTCCGTAACCGATTACATACTTATCTTCAATATTGAAGCCGATGTAGTCGAGTTTGATCGGAGTCATGTTTTTGGATGGCTTATTCAGAAGCGTTACAAATTTTAACTCCGTCGGTCCGAAAGCACTGAACATATGTTCCAAAAAAATGATCGAATTCCCCGAATCCACAATATCTTCTACGACAATAACGGGACGATCTTTAATATCTGCACTTAACGGTTTTAAAATTTTGATATGACCGGAGGACTCCCGGCCGTCTCCATAACTTGAGATACGAATAAAATCCATCTCCACATCCGTATTGATGAAACGTATCAAATCGGCAAGAAATATAAAACTACCGTTCAGCACTCCAATCAAAATGGGTGTTTTGTCTTTAAAATCCCTGGTGATTTGTTCCCCCAATTTTTCCAAACGCTTCTGTATATCCTCTTCCGACAGGAGCAAATGGTAATTTTCCGGAACAATTTCTTTTTGGTCATAACCACAATTCATAGTGTTTCCTGCACTTCCATTGATAGTTTCATAAAATTTTTACACCCGGGACGAACTTTAAACCGTTCATCCAGGCGCCAACCTGCCACCCATATGATTTGCTTCTTATAGCAAACAAGGGGGATATAATTTTTTTGCAATCGATCTATTTTCCGGTTGACAAAAAAATCACTTAGTTTTTGCCGGCCTTTCATCCCCAGGGGAATAAACCAATCACCCGGTTGCCAATATCGGACAGTTAAAGGGCCCTTTATCTGATCGCAACAGATATATTCCAGATTTGCCTGCGACGAAAATCGTATATCCTTGTAATGAACTTTTTCTGCGCTTATTTTATTTCGCCCTAAATACACTATTTGGCCGGGAAAAAGTTCCTTTGTTTCAGCCTTATGTGAAACGAATTGTGAAAACTGAATTGAAATCCGATTTTTTACTGCTACCGCTTCCTGAGCAATAATAAATGAAGCCCCAACCGCTGCGCTTTCGACAAACCAATCAAAAGCCCGGAAATAATTCCCTGAAACGAATGAATTTACGGGATATATTAAAGAAATACAATACTGTAAAAACTGACGCCTTCTCCAGAGCGGTAATTTTTGGTAGGCGCGGATATTGAAATAGAATTCCCGATCCTTCTGTTCGAGCAACTTTCCGAAATCATGCTCATTCTGCAACGAAATATAACGGTGAATTTGAGATAATTCTGTAAGGCTTCTGGCCATGTTCCGGTCAAAGTCCGCACCAAACACTTTACGGAAAGCGGGGACAATCTGGTGACGGATTCGGTTGCGTAAATGGTCGTCTTCATCATTGGTATAATCATTACGGAAAGGTATTTTATTCTGTTCGACATAACGTTCGATCTCGTGCCGGCTTAAGAAAAGCATGGGACGGATAATCGCCCCTCTGCGCACAGGAATGCCTGTCAAACCTTTTAACGAGGAGCCCTTGGCCAGGCGCATCAACACGGTCTCAATCTGGTCATCCAATTGATGACCGGTTGCTAATCTGGCTACCGGGAACTTATCTAATTCCTGTTCGAAGGCGCTGTATCGGGCTTGACGCAGAACCTCTTCGCTGCTGCTCAGATCAAAACCCTGTAAATGTTTCACTGTAAAGGGAACCTTCTTTTGCCGACAAATATTACCCACCAGTATCTCATCCCGGTCGCTGTCCTCCCGGACGTGATGGTTGATATGCAGTACCCGCAAATGTAATTTTAATTGGGCTTGTGCTTTTTCAAACAAAGAAAGCATGGCCATGGAATCCAGGCCACCGGAAACAGCCAATATTACCACATCGTCGGGATGTACAAGATGATTGGATCGAATGAAAGATATAAAACGTTTAATCAAAACTTTCCTCACTAAATGGAGGATAAAAAAGTAGCGGTGCAGGGACTCGAACCCCGGACACTCGGATTATGATTCCGATGCTCTAACCAACTGAGCTACACCGCCTTTATAAAAAAACAGGCGATCGTCACGATCACCTGAGTAGTAGCGGGGGCAGGATTTGAACCTACGACCTTTGGGTTATGAGCCCAACGAGCTACCAGACTGCTCCACCCCGCGATCAATTTATAAGATTTTTAATTTAAGTCTTTCATAAGGATAAGTCAAGATGAAAATTTAAAAATTTTCCCGGGGTTTCCTTATGATCAACGAACTCCTTCGGGATCAGAATCAGAGTAAATTACCATGGCCGCGAACCTATGCCCTGCCCGTTCACAAGCGGGTCTCTTTCCTATTAATACCATTATCTTCTCTTTCCTATCTTATCCCGGATCAGGTCTAAAAAATCCTCTTCATGATCGAGGCGCATTTGTAAAGAGAGGGCCAGAAGGGGTGGATCGTCCGCCATATCCGGAAGATTCTGAATTTTTACCAAATCTTTTTCCGTACACAAAAGACAGTGACAACCCTTGCTTTCGGCCATAGACTGAAGAAAGTGAATATCTTCTTTGCTATAACGGTAATGATCCGTAAAAGCCCGCTTATATCTTACATCCATTCCCCTTTGTTCCAAATCCTGAAAAAAGACTTCCGGATGAGCGATTCCCGCAAAAGCCGCCACGGCTTTCTTGCCGAGGTCTTTCAAACCGCCCCTGATATGAAACTGTTTATCCCTGAGGACTTCCGATTCCGCCTTAGCACAAAAGAATGGAAGTCCGGGAGAAAAGGGCCGATTATCTTCCGCACTACAATGGGTAAATACGATCAGATCGGCCCGCCGGTAGTTGAATTTAAATTCACGCATGGTCCCGGATGGCACGGGCAGGTTTCTTTTCCAGGGTTCCTTTACATTTACCAATAAAATATTCACGTCACGGGCCACCGCCCGGTGCTGAAACGCATCATCCAGTAAAATGATCTCCGGCTTCCCGCTTTTTAAGGCCAGTTCAATGCCCTCCGCCCGTCGTTCGGCAACGACCACAATGGCCCGCGGAACACTATACGCCATCAGCAGCGGTTCGTCTCCGGCCTGATCCGCATCCAACAAAAGCCCATGGCCGTCCGAAACCAGTTGCGGCCCTTTGCTTTCCCTGCGGTACCCGCGGCTGACAATGGCCAGGGAATTCACCTCTTGCAGAAGACGGTTGGCCAGATAAATCGTGAAGGGAGTCTTCCCGGTTCCCCCTACGCTCAGATTGCCTATGGCAATCACCGGCAGAGAGAATGGATGCACAGGTAACAAGTGCGTGTCATAGAGCTTATTGCGAATTTGCATAATCAAACCGTAAAGCAGACTCAAAGGGAATAAAATGATTTTTAACAGCAGGGAGCTTCTCACCCTTCGTTCCTTCTAAACATTTGCAATACAGCCCGACTTTCTTCCGGTTTGAAGAATCCTCCGAGCAGGAGGAAAGCCGGAATACTCATTACGATCAAAAGACGCCATAAAAAGGTCAGATTCATAAAATAATAGCCGAACAGGGCGGCAATCAGCACCATAAACAAGAGGCCGATCCGTTTATATTCATAGGGCACCGGATAAATTCGGCGGGTAGCGATATAGATGGAAGCAGCCATGGTCATATAACTGAGCAGGGTGGCCCAGGCCGCTCCGATGATTCCGAAATGGGGCATAAGATAAAAATTGCTGCCTACATCTACCAGTGCCGCCAGGCCGGTAAAAACAACCATCATACCGGTCTTCTTTTTAATATAAATTCCTACCGTTAAATTAACATATAAGCCGTAAAAGAGGTAGGCTGTCAAAATGATCGGTATGACCGACATACCGCTCCAGTAGGCACTACCCATCAAATACCGGCCGGGAGCGAAAGGAATCCGCAGGATATATTCGAGAAAATAGGTGCCGAATATGACCAGCCAGGAAGCAACCAGCACAAAATAGGTCATTACTTTGGAATAGATATGTTGCGGATCGGACTCTTCTTTGGCCACTTTTAAGAAGAAAGGTTGCCAGGCGGTACGGAAAGCCATTACCACAAAAAGCATCAGCGAGCCGAACTTCCGGTTGGCCGCATAGGTTCCGATCGCATCTTTATCCAGAAGCAAACGCATCAGATATTTATCACTCACTTCCACCGTAAGATAGGCCAGACCGTTGGGTAACATGGGTAATCCGAAACGAACCAGAGTACGAAAGGCATCCTTTATAAAACGTCCGCTCAGATATTTCAATTGATAGGGCAAGAGAACCAGGACATTGATAAAAGCAGCGATCAGATTGGCATACAAGATGCCCAACACTCCTTTGTGCCAAATCACGACCAATAGGATATCCAGAGAAAGCTCCAGCAGAAAGCGTCCGACACGGACGACGGAATAAAGCGTTGATTTTTCTTCAGCGCGTAAAATGAGATAGGGTAAATTACCCAGGCTTTCCAGAAAAAGAATACCGGCAGCAATACGGATAAATGGAGCGTAGCGGGCGCTGCCGAATACCACATATCCGAGCGATCCTGCAAAAATCATCAGAAGCGCCGAAAGAACCACTCCGTTCAGCAACACCCCGACAAAAGCAGTGGTATACACGTCCTTCCGGCGAAATTTACCGAGAAAAAAATAGCGCATCAGCGCCAGATCCATGCCGTACAGATAGATGATGGTCATAAAGGCAATGAAGGTATAGACCAGAGCCATATCCCCATAGTCGCTATTATGCGGTAAATAAGCCGGATCCGTATAAAAGGGCATCATCACGAAGCCCAAAGCTTTCTGAGCAAACGTGCTGAGCGTGTAAATAGACGAATGGCGCGCTAAATTTTTAATCTGTTTTAGCATTTTTCCTGCGCTTGATTTGGTGGGCCAATGCCTGAGCGGCCATGACATAACCATAGGCACCGAAACCACTGACCGTACCTACACACACCGCAGAAATAACCGATTTATTACGAAAAGATTCCCGGTTAAAGATGTTGCTGATATGGACTTCGGCTACCGGCAGATCAATGGATTCGATGGCATCCCGGATGGCGTAGGAATAGTGGGTAAGCGCGCCGGGATTAATCACGATTCCGTCATATAAACGACGGGCCTCCTGAATTTTATCGACAATGGCTCCTTCGTGGTTGGACTGAAAAAAATCCAGACGGACTCTTTTAAAATAATCGCTGATAAATGCATTGATATCATCCAAAGAACGATGCCCATACACATCCGGTTTGCGTTCTCCCAACAGGTTCAGATTCGGACCGTTGATAACAAGTATTTTCATCATAATCAATTCCTTAGATTTTATACAAATCTTAGAGAAGAATATTGTAAGCTCTGAATTTTTTAATATTAATTCAAGAAATTCTATAATTCGCTGCCGGCCAGGCGGGATAATTCTTCCTCGTTCAAAGGGAAGACCTTTATCTTCGTGAAATTACGGATGTGAACTGTGCCTGCTTTAGCCTTGCGCGGTTTATGAACATCTTTAGCCTGACAATAGTGAACCGCTACCTTTCCCCCATGGCGCATCTGCGAATAATAGGCCGCCAACCGGGCCGCCAATTGTATGCTTTCTTTGGAAGGAATCAAATTTTGTTCACCGCAGCGCAGCAAAACATGACTTCCCGAGACGCCGCTGACATGAAACCACAAATCATTGGCATGCGCTTCCTTTAGAGTTAAATAGTCATTGCTCACATCGTCCTGGCCGACCCAAATTTCCAAGCCCTCTGTGGATTTAAATTTTTTTATCTTCATTTTGTAAACCTGAATAAAAATGGATTTTACCTGTTGTACAACAGCGGAATTTCTTTTCCAGGCATATTTCTACCAACTAACCACTAAAATTTATTTATCGTGATCGACCGTAATTCTGTTTTCTTCCACAATTTTCCGTGCTGCCTGCCGGATAGATTGCAGCCATTTATCTCCTTTCTTCAATTCTTCTTCCGCGCGTTGCAGGATATCATAATAGAGATGCCAGGCCGACTGTTCTCTTTCAAAAACCTTTTTTATCCATGTCTGCCCATTGTCCGGTTGTTCTATAAAGGGTTTCAGACGACCTACCGCCTGTCGCAAAAAGGCTATCGCCCGTTCCGATCCGTCTTCTTGCGTCATGCGGAAATATCGTAAAGCCATACGTAGTAAAACAACCGTTACCGGGATTCCCGAGATAAAACATCCGGTGAAAGGATCCACCTGGTCCATAATATCCTTGACCGGCCAGGGCAAGGCCCGAGCGTAAACAGAAAATAACAGAATGCGCAGATAATCTCCGATTATTTTCCCCTCGGCAGCCGCTTCAATGGCTTCCCGGGCAAAAGTATCCTTATCGTGGCGCATGAATAAACCGGAAGCATGGTAGTACCGTAACGAAGGCGTGCCCTTCCATAAAACGGAAAGCAGGTAAGCCTGGTCTTCCGCCCGCCCCATTATCGTCGGTGTAAAGGGACGGAACCTGCGCAAAGCTTCCACTAAAATTCCATTTGTACCGCCGGTAACATGAAAGCGTTGAATGACTTGTTTTTTACCATCCGGATGGCCGGCACTTCCATAACGGGTCATCATTTCGGCTGCAGTACTTTGGGCCTGGGGCAGGCGGCTGTAAAAGATACGCTCGTCGAATTCCGGTTGCACCTGCCTTGGAAAAGGAACGTCCGCCGTGAAAAGCCCCCGCCCGATATCCCGGGCATTCACCAGCGCTCCGGCAATCATTCCCAGTTCCACCAAATGACCATCCGCATCCCGGCCCTTTGCTCCCCATACGGCAGAGGATAGTAGTTGCAAGGCTGTTGACCCGGTTTCAGCTTCTAATTCCTCTTCCGGAAAAACCTGATCCAGATCAATCTTAAAAGTCGCTTTTATCTGCGGATCGATGAAGACCTGCCAAAAGGCGCCGATCGCCTTAAGAAAGGAATAGTGTCGACCATATTCCCCATCGACTCCGAACACTTCCCGCAACCCCCCTACATCCGCTTCGGGGAAAAACTTCTTTTGCAGGGGTAAAAGCACCTGACGAAAGATTTCATCCGTGGCGTCTTCCGAAAAAATAAAAAGATTGGTATGAAGCAAATTTCCATGCTTTTCGAACAAATCCTTAAAATAGGGCCGAACCAGGTTGTGCAATCCCCGGTGCGTGGTGGAAGTGGACAGGACGACCGTCAACCGTTCCTGCTTATCGATTGTGCCGTGGGTCTTTTCGTAAGCCATCATCTTTTCCAAACCCCGGATACCATAAAGGGCTTCGTTTTTATCGGGATCTATTCCCAACGGAATGGGATGGTCGTACCAAAAGAGCTGTTTTTCCCGAAGGACTTGCCGGGCGGGAGGCTTTAACTCAACAGGAAGATGCCAATAATCTTCCTTGTTCGAGAGGGGCGGAGCGAGTAAAATATTGGATGTAAACAGAATTTCCCGGGCCGGATGCGTAATGGGCCGCGGGTCCGGCTTCTCAACAGTCACCGTCCGTTTTTGACGTAATTGATGAATTTTTCGTTCCCGATCCCTTTCTGAAAACAATCCGACTCCTTCCGGGAAAAAGGCCGACCACAGGTCCTGCACACGTAATTCTTCGCCCCGGATGAGACGCACGGAGAGATGTTCTAACGTATCGGCAAACTGCACATCGCTGACGGCAGCCTCTTCAATTTCTTCCGGGATCCGTTTGGCACCCCTTTGAAAAAAATCGGCCGCCTCCTTCCAGCGCCGATCCCTGCCGAATTCCGATAGAATCGTTCCGGCCTGTTCATAGTGAGGATGCTCTTTCCCGCACAAACAGATCAGAAAGGTCGTGACCAGGGTGGAAGGAATTTCTTGTATGGGTGGCTTCTCCGTCCATTGCTCATAGCGAATCCCATCTTTCACCAGCACATCCTTCAGCAAATGATTCATTATGATCTGAAATGATATAACCGGATTCATCGGTTAGACCCGTCCTTTATGTTCAGCCACAGATCGCTATTCTTTAAAGCGATGGAAATGAGTTGTCCCTTTACCGTAAGCCGATAGCCATTGTTCGTGAGCTTTTGCAGCTTGTATTCTTCTTCCAGTCTTCCTATAACCTGATCAGGGATTTGTCGGTTTTTATAGCGGATAATCAATATCCGAAACGAGGACCCGTGTTTCCGATAAGAGGCGGAAATTCCAATGGCCTGCGCAGATAACCGTAACTGATCGGCAGTGAACAGGGTAGTTACTTCCCGCAAGCTTAAAGGTCCCCTGATGATACGCCGGGAAGACGGTATCTGCCCCTCTTCGGGAAGAAGAGCCGACCATTGCGGTTCTTTGCTGCTTGCCGGAAGCTGAGTACCGATCATTTCAGCGAGATTCTGCATGGCTTCCCTGCATTTCGGCTTTCCGGAATAATTGGCAATACGCACCAGAACGGAATCGCGTACCAAGAGTATCTGCCAGTTATTGAAAGCACTGGCCGGGCCCAAATGAGGTGCAGGCCCGTCTTTGTGGCGCAGACGATAAAACATTCCCCAGGCACCCGGCTTGCCGGTCATTTCATATACTTCACCGATGATTTCATCGCTTCCGTTGCGATAGAATTGCACAGATAGAGCATGAAAACCCATCTCTAAAAAGATATCCGCGCCACCATCCAGATATATGGTTAGATCATGTCCCGAATAGGAACGCGGCTTCCCTTCCTGCTGCCAGTTTCCGGGCAAATGATGCGGCCAGATAATGGGTTGAGCCTGAACAGGAGGGGTCTGGAATACATAGACAAGCAAAAAGATGATGTAATATTTCAAATTTTTAAACGGTGCCCGTTGCCTGATACGTTTCAATTTAAAAACCCTGTTTTTATCGTATTAAAATCACCTTCTCCGTGGCTGAAAATCGGCCGGCCTCTATTTTAACCACATACACACCGCCGGCCAATCCCGTAGCGTTAAATACAATCCGGTGTCTGCCGGCTGCCATTCTCGTGTTGAGCAGCTCTTTGACCACCTGTCCCAAAATATTATAGACCGTTAGACGCACCGGGCTGGCCGAAGGAATTTGGAAACGAATCATCGTTTGCGGATTATTGGTTTTACCGCCGCGGGCTCCTGCACCGAAAGGATTAGGATAATTGGGAAAGAGGCGAAACCGCCCGGGCGGGGCCGATTCATATTGCACAACAGGAGTTGCCTTATTGAAGAAATCGACGATCTTTGCCAGTACTTCCCGGCGGGCTTCCGCCGGATAGATCGTTTCAAAAGGGATGCTCATATTGACTACTTTCCCTTCGGCCCGGCCGTTTGGAAACATGCCGGAGAAGGAAACGGCCGCTCCTCCGGATGCGCTCGAAACGTTGTTGTATTTTAAGGCTAAGTTACTGCCGTTCATGGCGCTAATGGCATCCGGATAATCCACATCATAGGTAGCGTGATTGCCGTCATCAAAGTAAAACGAACTCACCCCTGCAAAGATTTGGCCCGGAACGGCTTCGGCCTGATAGTAGGTTCCGCGTTTGCCCAGCGGGGCGTCATCCACATAATGCGCTTTGAGAAAATCCTCATAAAATTGGCGGTCTTCCACCGATCCCTTATGAACCAGGTCCCAGCCGATTTCGGAACCGGATACAAAGAGATGGCCGCCGTTACGCAGATACTCCTTCACTACCGCCTGTTCCGGAACATTAAACGTAAAATCGACCGTGCTCTCATCACCCAAAAACCAGTCGACGATAAAGAAATCATTCGGATCGAAGGTTCCGTTCATAAGCGCCTCATTCTGCGCGGAAACCACCGCGTATCCCAGAGCGGAAAAAGCCGCGGCGTGTTGTCGAATAAAATTATAGGTATTGCCCGGGCTGTTGCGATCGAAGCCATCCACAATAAGCACCGTTACGGGGTTTGGGGTGACCGTCGCAGCCAGGACACCGGAAGCAGCACTCAGGCCGCACCCGTTCTTGGCCTTGCATTTAAAATAGTATAACTGCCCGTCACTAAAACCGCCGATCTCCGCCTGGTTGCCGTTAATATCCATGGAATCGCTAAAAGTGATCCCGTCGCTTCCCCAATAGATGCGGTATCCATCGACAAAATCCTGCGCATCCAGATGAATAAAGACAGAATCACTTCCTTCCAGATTGGTTATAAAAAAACCCTGAGGCGGATCGGGTAAGGGTAACGTTCCCGGTGCATACCGTTTTCGCAGTTCATTCCACAATTCGCTGCGATCGTCGTCATAACCCAGAGCCCACATACCCACGCCGCGATAATTTTTGCTATCGGCCAGCTCGTATTTGAGATCAAGAGAGCTATCCGTATCGAACCAGACCTGGTACCAGTCCGTGCCGATGCGATAAAAATACCACGGGGTCTGACTGCGGGAATCCCATTGTATTCCATAATTGATGGCCTCTTTCATTTCAGTCGTAAAAAAAGTCGCTCCGATAAACTGGATCGTTCCCGAATAAGCACTGCCGTCTTCGGTTTGCCAGCGTGAGCCATAATAAGGAAGACCTAAAATGAGTTTTTGCGGTTGACTATCGGTGATTTGTTTATACTGGACTTCGACCGTATTGGTAATGTTATAGGAGCCTCCGCTCAACGGTGCCCCGGGGCCGCTGGTGCCGCTCCAGCCGCCATAAAAGGCATAGCCCATAATAAATATATAGTCACAGGCATCGGCCAACCCGGCCAGCTTCCATCCGCCCCAGTTTACCGCCGGTCCGGCAAAAGAAACCTCCGAAGAAGGAAACTGTTCATGAACAAAACCGGTCAGATCGGCCATAAAAGCATTGAGCAGGCTGCCCCGGTCGGCCGAGTACAAACCTTCGAAATCTATATTGATCCCGTCCAGATGGTAGGTACTTATCTTATTCTGTACATTTTTGAAAAAATTAGACTTAACTGTGGAATCCGTGAGCAAAGCATGAATTTCGTCCGCATCAAAATTGACGGCGACCATGACTACCCGCACGCCATGGGCATGCGCCTCATTAATGACATCGGTCCAGGGCCAGTAAGAGGGATTGCCGATACTTCCGTCGGCGTTTACCCCGAAATCAAATGCGGCGATATGGGTCAATAAATCATACTGTAAATACTTTCGGGCTTTCTTGTATTCCCAATCCGGAAGATAGCCGAAAATCGTCTTTTGCGGCGCTCTTTTGGGTAATCCTTGCCGGGCTTGAATATCACTACCGGAGGGATTAAAAAGAGACGGTTGTTTGGGAATATTGCTATGTTCCAGCCATTGTTGATAATGAATGGAGTGTTGCGGCTGGCTGAACAGGCCTGATACAGAAAGCATTACAAGTAATCCGGCAACTAAAATCCGTTTCATAATTTGGATTCCTTAAAAATAAGAGCGTGATCTTGCCCGGTCAGTTGCGGCAACAACGAATCGTTCCCCTGATTAAAATTTTTTCATCTGAATCCGGCCCTTTTACGGTTTAAATCCGGATTTGATTCCTGCCCCCTTCTTTGGCCCGATACATGGCCCGGTCGGCCGCTTCCACTAAAACCGATTCTTCCAATCCGTCGTCAGGGGCACAGGCAATGCCTCCGCTTACCCATACACAGACTTCCTCCAATTCAAAAGTGAGGTTGCTGATTTGTTTCCGCAGACGGTCGGCCACCCTTACCGCCGTTGTCTTGTTCGTTTCCGGCATCAGAACGATGATCTCTTCTCCTCCGTAGCGGGCGATAATATCTACTTCGCGCATTTGGGAGAGCAGGCAATCGGCAATTCTCTTCAAAACCTCATCACCGAAATGATGACCGTAGGTATCGTTAATCCGTTTAAAATGGTCGATATCGAGCATTAAAACACTCAACTTTTGTTTATATCGCCGCACCCGATTCAATTCATGTTTAAAAAAAAGATGAAGGGCTCGGCGATTGTAAAGTCCGGTCAGCGCATCATAGCGAATCAATTGGGTCAGATTCTCATATTTGCTGATCAATGTATGCAGTTTGGCACTCAGAATTTTGGGATCATAGGGTTTTACGATATAGTCATCCACAATCAATTCATAGCCACGTACCACATCATCCCGCTCTCCTTTTGCAGAAAGAAAGATAAAAGGAATCAGTCTGAATTCCTCTCTGGCCAGCAACCGTTTCCTTAGTTCATACCCATCCATTTGGGGCATCATAATATCCGAGAGGATAAGACTGGGAGTGATACTGGTCAGGACGGAAAGTGCTTCCACGCCATTGCCGGCGGCGACTACTTCATATCCCAAAGAGGTCAGGAAGGTATGAATCATTTTATTGGTTACGGGATCGTCTTCCACCAACAAAATTGTTTTGCTAAGATCGTTCATTGCATTCCCCTGGCTAAAATGATTCCCTGCATACAAAAAATTCCGGCCCGTTTACTAAAAACCCCCACCGACAGGGTTGGCCGATGGGGGATGGCCTTTGCTATGGTCAAACATAAACCATGGAACGATTATTTCATCATCCCTTACTGCACAGCTCTTCCACTTCCGTAATTTCCTTGGGGATGGGTTTGCCCAGGACGCGGTGACCCTCCTCCGTGATCAGTACATCATCCTCAATGCGGATTCCACCGAAGTCGAGATATTTCTCTACTTTTTTATAATTAATGAAGTCCTTGTGCTTCCTGTCTTTCTTCCATTGCTCAATCAGAGCGGGAATAAAATAGATTCCGGGTTCAACGGTAAGCACAAACCCGGCTTGAAGCTCACGGGCCAGGCGCAAATAGGCCAAACCGAACTGATCGCTTCTTTGCACCGTTTCGTCATAGCCCACATAATCTTCGCCCAGATTCTCCATATCATGAACATCGAGGCCCATCATGTGCCCAAGTCCATGGGGGAAGAACAGGGCATGGGCCCCTTCCTGTACCGCCGCTTCCACCTCACCCTGCATAAGGCCGAGGTCCTTCAGGCCCTGGGTGATGATACGGGCTGCAAGCAAATGAATGTCTTTGTAAGGTACACCCGGCTTCAGGGCGTCGATGGCTTCCAACTGGGATTGTAAAACAATACGATACACATCTTTCTGGCGATCGGAGAACTTGCCGCTTACGGGAAAAGTACGGGTAATATCGGCCGCATAGTGCATATCGGATTCCGCTCCGGAATCGTTGACCACCATGTCCCCTTCCTGCATAATATTCCCATGGCTATGATTATGCAGAATCTCACCCCGTGTGGACAGAATAACCGGGAAGGAAACGGAAGCGCCTCCCGCTAAGGCGATGCCTTCGATCAGTCCGGCCAGAATCTGCTCCTTCATACCCGGCCGGGCCCGTACCATGGCCTGCATATGCATATGAGCGGTAACGGCATGGGCCTTTTCGATTTCTTCGATTTCATGGTTATCTTTTACCGAGCGCTGGGCAACCACATTGCGGATCAGTTCTTCCGAAACATGAGCGGTCAAAAACGGATCGGTAATTCCCATTAGTTTCGATAAACGAAAACGATGTTCGTTGCGGTAGGGCGGCAGAAAATGAATGGTTCTCTTCTGTTCGATGGCCTGTCGTAAATAATCCGTCAGCTTATCCGAAGCGAGCGTTTCTTCCACACCGACCTCTTTAGCCCGGTCCTGCAAAGCCTGCTGCGGCCCCATCCAGATCACATCTTCCATATCCACATCATTGCCGAAAATAATATGGCGATTTTCATCCACGTCGATAACCGCCGCCAGACCGGGTGCATCCAGACCGAAGTAATATAAAAAAGAACTATCCTGGCGAAAGCGATAGGTATTATCTGCATAATTCATACTCACTTCTTCATTGCCCAGAAATAAAACAATTCCACCCGACATAGCATTTTGCAGAATTTCGCGACGTTTCGTATATACCTCTTTATCAAACATGATGCTCTCCCTCTTTAGGCGTGATTTAATTTTTACCTAAATATAAAGAAGTTCCGGTAAAATAAAAATGCCTTTTGATGAAATAATTTTTTGGCTTGCCTACCTCCCTGACCTCCCCTTTGAATAAATCGGTTGCACATCATTACAAATCGGTTCACTATTATAAGATTTTTGATAGTTTATCAAATTTCAGATAATTTCAGATTCCGTAACAACTATCGGCTTCTTAAGATAATCCCGTAAACTCAATGCCCGGGGAGGATATTTGAATGAATGGAAATTCCGGCATAATTTTAGCACAATAAAAAACAGTACTATGAATCAAAACAATAAAATCAAAATCCCTACGGTATGTGCGGTGTACCCTTCGATTGAGAGCCGTGTCTTTATTCTGCAAAGAAACCTTTCCCGGGCTTTAAACTTAAAAAAGATGGAGGTATCATCATGAAAAAACGTATTCTATTGGTGCTGACTGTTATAATCGGTTTAGCGGTCTGGCAATGTTCCCGCAATATAAACGGATTAACCTCGAGAAATGGCCGCGAATTAAAAAACCTGCATCTATCCAAAGACGAAATCGCTATAGCAAACCAATCACAGCAGTTCGGTTTCAATTTGCTGCAAAAGATCGACGAACAGGTTCAAAATTCCAACATTATTATTTCTCCATTAAGCATCTCCATGGCTCTGGGCATGACTCTAAACGGAGCCTCGGGAAGCACATACGATTCCATGGCCACGGTTTTGGGATTTTCCGGCATGTCCGATCAAACGATTAATACCGCCTACCAGGGCCTGATCGGTAAACTACGAACGGCCGACCGACACGTATTGTTTGAACTGGCCAATTCCATCTGGTACCGAAATACTTTTACGGTTCTGCAGGATTTCATTCATGTCAACCGTGACTATTTCGATGCCCGGATTTTTCCGGCCGATTTCAGCGATCCGGCCACCGTAAATCGGATTAATGATTGGGTAAAGGAGCAAACGCATCAAAAAATAACGAATATCATCGATCACATCGATCGCGATGCGGTGATGTTCCTAATGAACGCCATCTATTTAAAGGCCATCTGGATGTATAAATTTGATACGAAAAATACCAGAGACGACCGCTTCTATGCGGAAGGCGGCGATTCCTCCCTGCCCTGCCGGATGATGCATATCCGCGGTAAATTCGATTATTACGAAGACGCCCGGTTGCAGGCCGTGGATATCCCTTATGGAAACGGTAATTTTAGTATGACCCTTCTCCTGCCCAAAACAGGTGTCTTATCGGTGCAAGATCTCATTTCGGGATTGGACAACACCCGCTGGCAACAGATTATTAATCATTTCAACGCGGATAGCGGTGATATTGCTCTGCCCAAATTTAAGTTGCGTTTTCATATCACCCTGAATCCCATGCTCGAAGCGCTGGGTATGGCCAATGCTTTTAACCCCGCTCAGGCCGATTTTTCACGCATCAATCCCACGGCCCGGTTGTTCATCAGTTTTGTCAAGCATAAGACCTTTATCCAGGTTGATGAAGAGGGTACGGAGGCCGCAGCAGTGACTATTGTGGGGATGTGGACAACAAGCGTAAATCCTCCGCAAGGTTTTATGATATTCATGAATCACCCCTTTGTATTTATCCTGCGCGAAAAGACCAGCGGGTCCATCCTGTTCATGGGTAAAATTACCGATCCCCGCTGGGAAGAATAAATACGGGTTATCTTTTTATACAATACGGGTTGTAAATACCGGAGGTTTTGTCTTCGATCGAAGAGTTTTAAAATTCATTCTTGCTTTTTGGAAATGGCCTTAAAAATGATTATAATAGGGATGATTTGGTATCGGTAATCGTTGGGCATTCAATGAGTCCTTTAGGGTATAGTTTAAATCCGTTTTTTATATAAGGCATTTAAAATTTTACTTAGAAAGGCAAGCTATGAGAACCCTATTATTTTTACTAATTCCACTCATACTATTTGCGCAAAATATAGAATATCCGGATACTGTGATTACCGTAAAAGGTAAAGCTTACCCCTGCTTAATCACTGCACTCAATCAGTCTACTGTAAAATTAAAATATGGAAAAACTTTTACAAGTTCCTTGGGGCTCAATGGAATCGATAAAATTCATTTCGCAGCATTAGGAATCATTTACGAATTAAAAAGTGGTTTCAAAGTAGATATCGAAAAAGTTCAGAAAATTATCAATAAAAGGAATAAGGCTATAGCTGCCAACAAACGAAAAATATTAAAAAAAACATCCCACCCGAAAAAGACCTTAAAGTTACCGGTATCCGATGAAAAATTTCTTCATTTTTCCTTTGGCGCGTATTATGTTCCATATTCAGGGTCTTATATCGCCAGATCTTATGATAGTAATGATTGGGATAGAATATACCAGATAGAATATAATCTCTCTAAAATGGAAGCTCAGTTTACTTATCTTTTTACAAAACAATTTGGCCTTTGCCTGAATTTAGGTTTTAATTCGACTTATTCAAAAAGGCACTATGAAGATCACTCTGTGAGCAATTATGACTCTTCGGATAGTGGGGAAATTATAACAAATGGTCTTAAAACATTTGGTATTCATATAAGTTTTAAATATTATCTTTTCCCCTCTTTAACCCATAAAGTAAGTCCCTTTATATCATTGGGGTTTGGAAAACAGTTTTCCTGGTTTGTAGATAAAGAAAAAAATTTATTTGTAAAAAATCCATCCCAAGCGGTTATTACAGAAAATTATGTAGCGTTTTTTTCAAAAATAAATTCACCTTATAAATTAAGTACTGCCTTTGGTGTAGAATATTTTTTTAATACATCACTTTCCGTTTATTCAATGATCCGTTTGTCTTATATGTATGCCAGCGCAGACTATAAATATAAAAAAATATATAACGACACAAGTAACCGGATCAGAAGAAAAACCGAGAAAACAGAGATATCAAATACGATAACAAACATAGGTCTGGGTTTGAATTTCTATTTTTAAAGGTATTTTGTGCCCCGGCAAAAGCATAGATAGGAATTTAAACGTGTCGGTTCTTTTGAAAGTTCTTTAAACCGAAGAAAAGTTTTTGTAAGTTGAAGTCACTGGCGGCGGAGTGGAAAATCCACTGATGATCGATCGTTGGGGGCTCTTATGTATTTAAATTTTGATAATAGAATATGTCTTCTTATTTCGAAAAAATAAATAATTTAATTTTAATTTAAAGCAATACTAAATATACAATTAAATTTACATAATCTTTTTTCTAACTATGAATTTAAACCAATCTTTGAAGAATGCGGCATCGACCCCCATTCCAAAATCCCTATCAGCCAGCAGGAACCCCGGCCCCTGCCCGACCGGCGGAACTGGATAAGGCTAAAAGCGTCAAAAAGCGAAAGTGAGCAGGGGAATAAAACAACTAAATTTTACAATGCATAAATGCATCACAAACTTGCTTGTGTTTCATATTTTATTTAATATGAGTCACAAATAAATTTGTGTGTCAAAGGTGAGCCACAAAAATGAAACCCTTTATTCCCGATAAACTTCCCTTAAAAAACCTGGACTGGACGCGGTTCATAAAATCCCTTAGCCTGGCCAACAGGGTATTGGCGCGTTATGACGGCATCCTGCAATCATTGCCCAATCCGGGAGTCCTTTTATCCCAGTTAACCACCCAGGAAGCGGTGCTCTCTTCTAAAATAGAAGGGACACAGGCAACCCTGGCGGATGTTTTAAAATTTGAGGTAAAACCGCATAGCAAAGAGAGAAGCGGAGATATAAGAGAAGTTTTAAATTATCGTAAAGCGCTGCGTCTCGCTGAGGAGGAATTGAAAAACCGGCCCCTCTCTTTGAATTTATTGAAACGAATGCAAAAAACATTGCTTAGCGATGTGCGCGGTAAAGAAGTTTTATTAGGCCGGTTCCGCACCTTTCAAAACTTTATCGGTAAACCGGGTTCAAAAATTGAAGAAGCCCGCTTTGTGCCGCCGGCTCCGGATATGCTGAAAGAGGCATTGGATAATTTTGAAAAATATATTCATTACGAAGAAAACGACCGTTTGGTGCAATTGGCCATAATTCACGCGCAGTTCGAAATAATCCACCCCTTTGGCGACGGCAACGGTAGAATCGGACGGATTCTGATTCCACTGTTTTTATATGAGAAGAAAATCTTAAACAGCCCGATGTTCTATATCAGCGCCTATTTTGAAAACAACCGGGATGAATATTATCATCATCTAAAAGAGATAACAGACAAGGGCAACTGGCAGGACTGGATTCTTTTCTTTTTAAAGGCTCTTATCAAACAAGGTGAAAATAGCACACGTAAAGCGCAGGAAATTTTAAAAACCTATGATACGATGAAACTGGAATTTCCGAAAATTATACGTTCACAATATAGTTTACAAGCCATCGATTTTTTGTTCAGTTTCCCGATCTTTGATTCCAAAATATTCAGGCAATCTTCCGGGATTCCCAAGGCAAGCGCGAACCGGATAATAGGCAAATTGCAGCAAAATAAAGTGATTACCCAATTGGAAAGCGCCAGCGGAAGAAGCGCGGCGTTTTATATTTTTGATAAATTATTCAATATAGTTGAAAGTTAAAGTATGTCCCGTAAGGCGTTTATTACTAATACCAAGACTTTAAAAAAACGTATTGAACAGCTTATTGTCCATAGTCGTGAGCTCAAGTTTTGAGTGGGCTTTTTTTATTTTTCGGTCTGGCCGCAGATTTATCTTACTTTAAAAGAAAATGAGAACCTAAGATTAAAAATATTAGTTGGGTTGGAAGTAGATTCAAAATTAGGCAAGGCAATCGAATACGCTTTTAATAATATTCAACTTTTCAATGATGAAAAATCAGACCGTTCTTTTGATTCCTTAAGCAGCACAATCAATTCCGATGAAATGGATGTGCGGACATTTTACGAACAGGTCAAGTTCTTTATCCGTCTTGTAGAAGAAAACCGCCGACCCTAATCACGCCAAACTTTATCTGTTCAAGATCAGAGATGAATTACAGGGATTGACCGAAAGTAAATTTATAACCGGCAGCAACAACCTTACCCGCGCCGGCATTATGGAACAGAATGAGTTTAACGTGGAAATCGGCGATTACGGCACGGATGAAGCGGAAGCCTACATTGACGCCTTGTGGGACAACGCGGTAAAAATTACCGAACATCCTGAGCGCTGGAAATATCTACTGGACTTGATGCACCACAGAAGTCAGGCCGCGCTGGATACCCCTTTCGAAGCCTATTGTTTGATTCTGAAGACCTACATCGATCTGATGGAACAAAAGACCCTCAAACCGCATGATCTTCGTCTGTTAGAAAAAGGAGACTATACGGCCTATCAATATTAGCTGGATGCCGTTAACCAGACCATTACCACAATCGAGCATTAGGCGGTGTAATCATTGCGGACGTGGTAGGCCGGGGCATGATTTTATGCCCGCCGGGATTAATGGGAGACCCTCAGGCAAAATCGGGATGGCGGATGTACAAAGAGCATTTCAAATTATACGATTGAGAGGTGCGCTCTTCCGGTGATTTGGAAAAGGCCGATAATTATTTAGAAGAACACGCTGATCGTCCGCCCGACCGTCAGTGAGGCGCCGGGATAGAGGTATTTCGCTCCCATGGAGAAAATAGCAGAATCAACCATTTGGATGCAAGTAATTGGAGTAAAATAGAGCGCGGAATATTGCCCCCGCCAAAAAGTAAAGAAGTACTTACCGAAATAGCTGAATCATTAAATATGTCAAAAGGCTCGGAATCATACAATACCTTATTTGATTTGGCGGCAATCAGCCATATTCCAACCCATTTATTAACCGATCAATCGGTCTTAGAAAAGCTGCCTGTTTTTTTCCGCACCCTTCGCGGGGCCAAACCCACCCGTGAGGAATTGGAAAAGATACTGAAAATCGTAAAAGAAGACGGAAAATAAAGCTACGTTTTATTTTTAGCTTTTTTCTCATTAATGATTTCTAATACTTACTATATTGGAAATACAACTTTTCTTAATTTATATAAAACCGCATTTCTATGTTCTCGGAAATGTCCCGCGCATATGGTTTTAAAATCTTACGATTGGGCCATTAAACAACGAGAGAACGGTAATTGCGTTATGTCCGGTTTCCATTCAAAAATAGAAAAAGATGTATTGCATTTTCTTTTAAAGGGCACTCAGCCGGTTATTCTCGCATTGGCGCGTGGTTTAAAAAATAATTACGAGCGTGAAATCCAAAAGGCTCTTTCGGAAAATCACGTATTAATTATTACACCTTTTAAAGAATCCACGAAACGCGTTACATCTTTTACGGCAGAACAAAGAAATCGGTTTATGTGTGATTTAGCCGATGAAATTTTTGTGGCTTATGCATCGCCGAATGGCAAATTGTTACCTTTGATTCAATATTACCTGGCAAAAGAAAAAGTAGTTAAAGCATTTGATGCCCCTGAGAATGAGCATCTATTTAATTTGGGGGCCGAAAGGTTTGTAGTTTAACTTACTCAAGAAAATTCGCTAAAACCCAATGGCTTATAACTGGCTCCATGACTTCTCAAATGAATAAAGGGGGAATTTTGTTTGTTTTTATTCGTTTTAAAAAAGGTATTTCAATAAATGGTAACGGATAGGAAATGAGATAGCCTGTCCGGATACGTATTCCATTTATGATTCATCTTTTTGGGGGAGCACATATTTTAAAGAATTTTTTAAGTCGCTTCATTAAACCACATTCTTTCAAAACGTTCATATTGATAAGTTTTGGCTGCGCGCTCGCAAACGGTCAAATTCCGAATTACCATAGCTATTCTGAAACCGGCCAGCCGTTTGTAACCTATTTTGGCCCCAAAGTTTACAACGCCTCCGCTTTGAACTGGACGATTGTGCAGGATAAACGCGGCGTCATATATTTCGGCAACGGCTCGGGAATATTGGAATATGACGGTACCTCCTGGCGGAAAATTCCGACGCCAAATTCGGCTAATGTCAGATCACTGGCTGTCGCTGATGACGGAACAATCTATGTTTGCGCCTCAAAAGATTTCGGATATCTAAAGCCTGATACGGCAGGGCAATTACAATATCAATCACTCAAGCCGTATCTTGATAAAAAGTACCGCAATCATGGAGAAATATGGGATGTATCCACCTCATCGGAGGGCATTTTCTTCAAGACCAAAGACAAAATCTTTAAATGGGCCGGAGGCCGTATCACCGTTTTTGATTCGGTAATTGCCTATAGATTGTACAAAATTGACGATAAAATTTACTCCAGGAATAATACGATCGGCTTAATGGTAGTGGACGGGGATTCCTTAAAACTTATGCCCGATGGCGGTTTCTTTTCATCTACCGGCGTGTTTAATATGCTTCCTTATCGAAGAAAGACGGCCAATGGAAAAGATAAAATTCTTGTGGCTACCAACTATAAAGGACTTTTTTTACACGACGGCAAAAGGTTCTCCCCTTTCAAAACGGAAGTGGATTCTTTCCTGATCCATAACCAGATTTATAATAGCTGTATTACGGCAGATGGAAACTACGCTTTTGCCACACAGCGCGGCGGGCTTGTTATTATTGATCCCAAAGGGCGACTGGTTCAGTTTATTGATGAAGATTCCGGATTACCCACAAATGTGGTTTATGATGTTTATGCGGACCGGCAAGGCGGGCTGTGGCTGGCGACCTTATATGGCATCGTCTATTGTGAAGCACCCTCCCCTTTCTCCGTATTTCGCAATCGCGGCTCACTGAACAGTATGTCGAATTCGGTTATTCGTTTTAAGGGAACCGTTTATGCCGCCAATGAACTCGGTGTGCTTTATTTTTCCGAAAAAGAAGCAAAATTCAAATTAGTCGAAGGAAGCAACAAACCGGCATTTAAACTGTATAGCGCGCAGAATGTCTTGTTTGCCTGTACCAATTGGGGGTTGGCTACCATCAATGGAAAAAAACTGGATAAATTTCTTATCAAGCATTCAACGAATACTATTGTGGCTTCCAAAATTTTCCCCGGCAGAATATATGTGGGGCATAGAGACGGATGGACTGTTCTACAAAAACAGAAGAACGGCCGCTTCGGCGTTGTATACACCAAAGACACGGAAGATGAAATATTTACAATGGTGGAAGAGAATGATGGCAGCCTGTGGTTAGCGGGCTACCTGTCCGGCATTTTTCATGTTTCAGGAAGGATGGAAGAGCTGTCCGCGGGGTCAGATAAAAATATCAGGCAGGCGTTTTATGAGAAAGAAAACGGATTGCCCGGAAATGTATGGAATGTGTACCTTGTTCGGGGGAAAATGCTGCTTACAACCGATACGGGTATTTTCAGTTTTGACCAAGCCACGGAAAAATTCTTACCGGACTCAACATTAGGCGCCGAACTTTCCGACCCGCGTGTTCATATTTCTTTAATCGAAAAAGGCATAAAGGATAATTTATGGATATTAGTTGAAAAGAACGGAACCTATGCTTTGGGAAAAGCCCTTCTGCAAAAAGACGATACCTATAAATGGGCGCCAATTCCCGAATTTGGCCGACTGGAACTCGGTACAGTAATCACAATCTATTCTGATTACGACAAAGCGTCGAAAACTGAGATATTATGGATTCCCACAAATGAAGCGCTAATACGGTATAATCCGGATATTAGTAAAAATTTCAAAGCGCCGTATCGGACGCTTATAAGACGCGTGCATGTTCAAAACGACTCACTAATTTATGGGGGAAGTTCAACAACCCAACAAAAATTGAACAAAACTATTCTTCCTTTTACTCAAAACGACATCAGTTTTGAATTTTCGGCTATTACTTTTGATAAGCATGAAGCGACTCGTTATCAATATTATCTGGAAGGAAATGATGGAGAATGGTCAAAATGGACGGCTGAATCCGGAAAAGAATATACGAATCTATCCGGCGGAGATTATACCTTTCGCGTTCGGTCAAAAAATGTGTATGATAGGACCGGTAAAGAGGATATATTCCACTTTACAGTTTTGCCTCCGTGGTATTTTACATGGTGGGCCTATCTTTTCTACGCCTTACTGATCGCATTCGGATTTTTTACGGTCGACAGGTTTCAGCGCAGAAGAGTTATAAATAAGGAGCGTGAACGAGCCAGGTTGAGAGAGGCAGAACTTATCAGAAAACAGGCAGAAGAACTGGATACGGTTGATAAGTTAGTCCGCGGGATTAATAAGGCGGACGATCTCGAAACGTTGTTTAATTCCCTCCTGGAAAAAACGATCAGTTTTATTCCCCAGGCGGAAAAAGCGGCTTTATTTCTATTCAACCACAAAGAAAATCAATTTCGTATCGCTTACAGCTCGGGCTATAACATTGATGATCTCGATGATATTACATTTTTACCGCAGGAATTAAAAAACAGATACACGAAAAATTCCGATGAAATTGAAAAAGGAATTTATATCATCAACAATACCGATAACTTAGCCGGGGATGAAAAGCTATCCAAATTTAAAAAAGCAAAGTCCATGTTAGTGATGGCCGTTGAATGGGAAAAGAGCTTAGAAGCTTTTGTGGTGTTCGATAATTTTAAAGATAAAAATGCCTTCGGCCCATCCTCCGCAAGGATTTTAAATAAATTTCGTGAGCATGCCGTTTCGGCGATATCAAAAGCCCGGTCACTTAAAGTATTGCAAGAAAAAAATGAAAAAATCATCCGGACGCAGGAGCAGCTCGTGATGCAGGAAAAGCTTGCTTCCTTAGGGCAGCTTACCGCCGGTATTGCCCACGAGATAAAAAACCCGCTCAACTTTGTTAAAAATTTTGCTGAAATCTCCGTAGAACTCATGCAGGAACTTCGGGAATATCTGGAAAAACAAAAGGACAAAATGAACGCTGCTCACTGGAAAGATATTGAAGATATAATGAAAACCTTAGAGGACAACAGCAGACGGATAACCGAACACGGCAGCCGGGCCGACAGCATTGTGCGCAGTATGTTGCAGCACTCCAGAGGTAAATCGGGCGAGCGCAGAGAAACAGATATTAATTCCATGCTGGAAGAAAATATAAACCTGGTATATCATGGGATGCGGGCGCAGGATAATTCTTTCAATCTGGCGATCCATAAAGATTTTGACAGCGCTGTGGGAAAATGGGAGATCGTACCCCAGGATATCAGCCGGGTGTTTTTAAATGTTTTGCAAAACGCCTTTTATGCCGCAATGCATAACCGGAATGAGGAAAACAAGGAACCAACCGTATGGGTAAAAACAAAAAACCTGGGCAATGAAATTGAAATATCTATCCGCGATAACGGGCCGGGGATTCCCCAAGAGATTCGGGATAAAATTTTTCATCCATTTTTTAGTACCAAACCTTCGGGTGAAGGTACGGGATTGGGATTATCCATTGTGCATGATATTATTGTTAAAGAACACGGCGGTGAAATCAGTTTTGAAACCAGGGACGGCAAATTTACAGAATTTATTATCAAATTGCCTGATAAAAACGGACATAAATAAAAAAAGGAGAGTCCTATGCCGCATCGCATCCTGATTGTCGATGATGAGCCGGATTTGGAACTGCTTATACGGCAGAGATTCCGTAAACAAGTTGTCCGCAATGAATATGAGTTTGTCGCCGCTTTTAATGGGTTGGAAGCTCTGGATATCTTACAAAAAGATAACGAAATCGAGCTGGTTTTAACGGATATAAATATGCCCCAAATGGATGGCCTGACCTTGTTAAAAGAAATGCGCGAATTGAACAGTCCTGTACTTCGGGCTATTGTTATTTCCGCTTACGGGGATATGGAAAACATCCGTACGGCCATGAACCGCGGCGCCTTCGATTTTGTAACAAAGCCGATTGATTTTGAGGACCTTGGGATAACTATCCGGAAAACACTACTGGAAATATCTAATTTAAAACAGGCGCAGGAAGCGCGTGATAGTTTTTTGGCCGTGCAACGGGAACTGGATATTGCCCGAAGAATTCAACAAGCGATGCTACCGCAGGACAGTCCGCCGTTTCCCGATCGAAAAGAATTTGATCTTGCCGCAACCATCACTCCGGCCCGCGAGGTGGGCGGGGACTTTTACGACTTCTTTATGATTAACGAAAACAGATTGGGGTTTTGTATTGGCGATGTTTCGGGCAAGGGGATACCGGCGGCTATTTTTATGGCGGTCTGTAAAACCGCGCTCAAATCCATTGCCGTAAAAGGAACGCCGGTGGATGAGTGCTTTCAGACCATAAACAGTACCCTCGTGCAGGAAAGCCCATCCAACGTATTTGTTACCGCTTTTTATGGAATCCTTAATATTCAAACCGGCGAACTGGAATACAGCAATGCCGGGCATAATCCAACCTATCATATTGATTCTGCCGGAGAGGTTAAACCGCTTCCCTTTGTGGACGGTATCCCTTTAGGCTATTTGAATGATTTTCAATATGGGAAGCAAAGGATAACTTTGCAAAAAGGAGATACGCTTTTTCTGTATACCGACGGCGTGGATGAAGCGATGGATAAAGATGAAAATGCATTTTCGGAAAAACGTTTAAAGGATACTTTGAGGCAGTGCGCCCGGGTGAGTTTATCCGATCTAAACCAATCGGTTATCAGCAAACTACACGAGTTTACAGGCGGTATCCCTCAATCCGATGATATCACCATGTTAGCGCTGCGCTATTCACCTTAAGGTTTTTCCCTTGCTTATTAAACCTCTGCTAAGCGCCTTGTGATTTCGGTTATACCGGAGTTAGCCGTGGTTTATACCCAAAAGGCTTTTTGTCAGGCAGCGAAGTGTGGTTCCCTGATTTTGACACTTACCCGACAAGCTTATTTCAGATAACAAAAACCAGAATTTTTTTGGCGACAATATCGAAATAGAGAACATAAAGAAATAGGATGAGGGTACCATTGAAAGACAAAGAATGGGCACTGTAATTCGGTCGGAAAATCCTGTTTGGCAGGCAACATAAATTTTATTTGATTTTTAGAAAACAAGGGTTTAAATTTATAAGCTTTAAAATTGAAAAGACAAGAGGAGAAAACGAGTAGATGGCTCATCACAAATCAGCTATAAAAAGAATACGGACCGCAGAAATGGCCCGCTTACGTAACCGGAGATATACCAGGGAAATGCGTAAATCCGTTAAGACCCTCTTTGCCATGGAAAGCAAGGAACAGGCTGAACCGATTTTAAACAAGACCCTTTCATTGCTGGATCGCTTGGCGGCAAGAAACATCATCCACAAAAATAAGGCTGCCCATCAGAAATCCAAACTTACCCGTTTTGTAAACTCACTCGGTTAAACTTTAATCCGCTTTATGCGGATTTTTTTTTATCAAAAAGCAAAGCAAAGGCCTGCTCGTAATTTCTTACGAAATAAAGTTCCAGCCCTGTGAGCAATTCTTTGTTCAACTCCCGCACGTCACTCTTATTCTCCTCGGGAAGAATCACTTTTTTAATACCGTATCGTTTGGCAGCCAGTAGCTTTTCGTTCAGTCCGCCAACCGGTAATATTTTACCGCGCAGAGTGATCTCGCCGGTCATAGCTATGTCACCGGACCAGGCTTCCTTACGCAGAGCGGATAGCATGGCACTGGTTAAGGTGATACCGGCGGACGGCCCGTCTTTCGGTACGGCCCCTTCCGGAAGATGAATATGAATTTCATATTTATTGACAAAATCCTTAGCTATCTGAAAATAACGATAACGGGAGCGAATGTAGGCTAAGGCAATCACCGCCGATTCCTGCATGACCTCGCCCAGCTTTCCGGTCAGAGTCAACTTGTCTTTCCCGGGCATTAAATTGACTTCCACCCGCAGTAAATCCCCGCCGTAAGGAGTCCAGGCCAGCCCGTTAGCCACACCGATTTCACCCTTCGTCTTAAGCTTACTCAGGGGATACTTCGGTTCACCGAGAAATTTCTTGAGATTGCGCTTCGTAACCAAAACGGCCCGATTACGGCTGCGTTTCGCCAGTTCGATCACCGTGGTCCGGCATATCTTACTGATTTCCCGTTCCAGTCCCCGTACCCCCGCCTCCATGGTGTAATTGACGATAATCTCCTTCAAAGCGGAAGAATCGATTTTCAATTCTTTGGCCGAAAGACCGTTCATGCGTAGTTGTTTGGGCAGCAGATGGCGGATGGCGATTTCCTGTTTTTCATAATCGATATATCCGGGAAGATCGATGATCTCCATCCGGTCCAGCAGGGGATCCGGAATTTCATTGGGATTATTGGCGGTGACTACAAAGAGTACATTGGAAAGATCGTATTCCACTTCAAGGTAATGATCCATAAAGGATTTATTCTGCTCCGGGTCCAGCACTTCCAGCAAAGCAGAGGAGGGATCGCCCCGATAATCGCTGCCCAGTTTATCCACCTCGTCCAGTAAGAATACCGGATTTATCGTACCTGCCTTTTTAATCCCCTGAAGAATTTTTCCGGGCAGGGCGCCGATATAGGTTCTGCGATGACCCCGGATTTCCGCTTCATCCGTGATGCCGCCCAGGGAGATGCGTACAAATTTACGTCCCAGAGCCCTGGCAATGGATTTACCCAGGCTGGTTTTACCCACTCCGGGAGGACCGGCCAGACAAAGAATCGTTCCCTGTAATTTTTTCACCCTGTGTAAGACGGCAATATATTCCAGTATTCTCTTTTTGGGTTTTTCCAGGCCGTAATGGTCTTCATCCAGTATGGACTTGGCCAGATCGATATCCGTCTGATCTTCGGTTTGCTCCTGCCAGGGCAGGGCCACAATCCATTCCAGATAGGTACGAATCACATTGTATTCCGGGGACAGGGGCGGAATACGGTTCAGGCGTTTCAACTCTTCCTGGGTTTTAACATATACCTCTTCCGGCAACCCGGCCTGTTCTATTTTTTTCCTCAGATAGACAATATCGGCTTGTTCTTGCTCATCTTCTCCCAGCTCTTCCCGGATCACCCGCAGTTGCTCCTGCAAAAAGAAATGGCGTTGGGATTTAACCATCTGATCCTGTACTTTTGTATTGAGTTCATTTTTAATAGCGAGCACGCTGATTTCTTTTTCAAGAAGACGAATCAGATAGCCGATCCGTTCGTTAATCTTCCATTTTTGCAGGATACGCTGTTTAACGGTTACAGGCACATCGAGATAAGTAGCCACATAATCCGTGATTTTTTCCAGATTATCAAATTGATTCAGAGAAAAAAGTATTTCTTCCGGAATTTCTTCATTCAGTTTAATGTATTCTTTAAAAAGAGTGACCAGTTGCCGGCGCCGCGCCTCCAGAGGATCATCCACGGTTACATCATCGTATAGAATCTGAATTCTGGCCTTCCAGACCTTGGTTTGATGGCTGTATCTCAAAACTTTGCCGCGGATCACTCCTTCCACCAGGATTTTAATCAAACCGCTGGGCAGCTTGACCACCTGGATAATACGACCCACAACTCCAAAACGGTACAGGTCCCTGGCGGTAATTTCATCCAGCTCCGCATCTTTTTGAGCTACAAAGAACAATAAGCTGTCTTTTTCGACTGCCTGATCCACCGCTTCCATGGAGATGGGCCGGCCTACAATAAGAGGCACGACCATATGGGGAAAAAATACCAGGTCCTTAAGCGGTAATACGTTCAGAATCGATTTTTCCGTTAAATCCAATTGTATGCTGTTCATTTTTTATTCCTGCGAAAAAAAATGCGGAGCCTGGCTCCGCATCAATGAGTGGAATCGGCAGTGCCGTTCAGGCGGTGCGCCGGCTTTTCTCGAAAGTATAAACCGGTTGGCTTTTACTCAGGACCACTTCTTCCGTAATTCGTATGGATTTCAAACCGTTCATGGAAGGCACATCGAACATAATATGGAGCATGGTCTCTTCCATGATGGCGCGTAAAGCCCGGGCCCCTGTCTTGCGTTTCATGGCGATCCGGATAATGGCATGCAGAGCGGCCTGGTCGAATTTCAGTTCCACCCCTTCCATCTCCAGCAATTTTTGATACTGTTTCACCAGCGCATTCCGGGGTTGGGTTAAAATACTCAGCAGGGTCGATTCATCTAATTCGTTTAATGATCCGAGAACGGGCAAACGGCCGATCAGTTCCGGAATCAGACCATACTTCAACAGGTCTTCGGCTTCGACCCTGGAATAGAGTTCACTCTTGGACAGGGCATTCTTGCTCAAAACGTTTTTCTCGAAACCGATGTTTTTCTCCCCTACCCGACGACGAATAATATCCTCTAAGCCTTCAAAAGCCCCGCCGGCAATGAATAAAATATTTTTGGTATTGATATTAATCAGGTTCTGTTCCGGATGTTTCCGCCCCCCCTTGGGAGGAATACTGGAAATGGTCCCTTCCAGCATTTTCAAGATGGCCTGCTGCACACCCTCTCCCGATACATCGCGCGTGATGGACGGATTACTGGTCTTGCGGGCGATTTTATCGATTTCATCGATATACACAATACCCCGCTGAGTCTGCTCCACATTGTAATTAGCAGCCTGGTACAGACGCACTAAAATATTTTCCACGTCTTCCCCCACATAACCGGCTTCGGTCAGAACCGTGGCATCGGCTATGGTGAAAGGAACATTCAATACACGAGCCAATGTTTGGGCCAGCAGCGTTTTACCCGTGCCGGTGGGCCCGATGAGCAGAACGTTACTCTTCTCTATCTCAACATCTTTGGCTAATCGGAAATGATTGATACGCTTATAATGGTTGTAAACCGCAACCGATAGAATTTGTTTGGCTTTATCCTGACCGATTACATATTTATCCAATTCCGCCTTTATTTGCTGAGGTGGAACCAGCTCTTCCCTGGTATGCAGCGTGGTCTCTTCTTTGTGCCTCTCTATGATTTCCATGGCACTTTGGACACATTCATTACAAATATGAACATCGGGTCCCGAGATGAGACTCTCCACCTCATCGGCAGAACGCCCGCAAAACGAACAACGGAATATCTGGTTACGTATGGACTTACGACTCATTTATTTTTCCCTTTTTCAACGGTTTTCTTGCTCCTCGATTCCAACACCTTATCGATCAGACCATATGCAAGCGCTTCCTCTGCAGATAAAAAATAATTCCGGTCGGTGTCTTTTTCGATCTGTTGTAAATCTTTTCCCGTAGCATTGGCCAGGATTTCATTAAGAATGGTACGAATGCGTAAAATCTCATTGGCCGCAATCTGAATATCCGAAGCCTGACCTTCGGCTCCGCCCAGCGGTTGATGAATCATGATGCGGGAATGAGGCAAAGCATACCGTTTCCCTTTCGTCCCCGCAGCCAAAAGAACCGCACCCATGCTGGCCGCCTGGCCCATGCAGGTGGTAACCACATCCGGTTTGATGTATTGGATCGTATCGTAAATTGCCAGACCCGCTGAAACCAGACCACCGGGTGAATTTATATACAAATAGATATCTTTTTCCGGTTCTTCCGCCTCCAGAAAAAGTAACTGGGAAATGATCAAACTGGAAATATTATCATCTATGGGAGTACCGAGGAAAACAATGCGCTCTTTTAACAAGCGCGAATAGATGTCATAAGCTCTTTCTCCCCTACCCGTTTGTTCAATCACCATGGGAATTAATGTCATAGGATACCTCTTTAATTTCTAATTTACTTACAGCGCACTTATGGTTTGTGATTTAAATCCCATCCCGGTGGGATTTTACCGAACTTTGATCCTTGCAACAGCGCAACAGTTGGTTGGTACAGGCAATATCTTCCATCAACCGGATCGTTGATTAATCCAGATTAATTTCGTTTTCCCGGATAGTTGAATTAGCTACCAGAAAATCCTGTACCTTGCGACGCCGAATATCCTCTTTCACATTATTCAATAATTGTTCATTAGCTTCATAAAACTCTCGCACCTTATCATCCTTCAATTCATCCAGAAACTTCTGCACATCCTCATCGCTTACTTCGATATGTTCCTTGGCAGCGATGGCATCCTGCAGGTAATACCATTTTAGATTGAAGATCGCCTCGGTTTGATAGTGCTGACGAATCACTTCCTCTTTTATTTTAGGATCGCGCCGTTTCACATCTTCAACCACATGATCCAGGTAATTATCCACCAAAGCCTGAGGTAGATCGAAAGGATTCTCTTCGATCAGCTTCTGAGTAAGGTCCTGGGTTAATCGGTCTTCCGCTTCCACCCTGTACTGGTGTTCCAGATTTTCCCGCGTTACGCGCCGCAGGTCTTCCACTGTTTCCAAATTTTCACTGAAATCTTTTACAAACTCATCATTCAATTCCGGAAGTTTTTCTTCTTCGATATTTTTGATCTTTACCTTGTACATTTCCTTTTTGCCGGCGAATTCTTTCTGTGGAAAATCATCGGGATAGACTTTCTCAATGATTTTCTCTTCATCGTTTTTCAAACCGATCAACTGCTTTTCCAGCTCGGCATCAAAGCGGCCTTCACCGATTTTCACCGAAATATTATCGTATTTTTTATTGGCAATCGGTTTCCCTTCCTCATCCAGTTCCTGCATATCCAGAACAACCAAATGCCCTTCGGCTACCGGATCATCTACCGTGATGATCTCCGCCTTTTCTTTGCGTATCCGATCAATGGTTTCCTCAACCAATTTATCGGTAATAATATACGTATCCCTGGTAAATTCGAATCCTTTGTAATTCTTTAATTCTATCTCCGGATACGTATCGAACTCGATAACAGAGAGGAGGTTCCCCTCATCATCAAAATCAACTTTCTTGGCTTCCGGAGTACCGATGATAGCCAGCTGATGTTGATCTACGGCTTGGCGCAATCCCAGGTCCACGGCATCATCAAGGGTATAGGCTTCGATAGCACCCGCATAATTTTTTTTGATTAAGCCCATGGGAGCCTTCCCCTTACGAAATCCGGGAAACTGGGCTTCTTTCCGTACCCGCCTGGCCTGACGCTCGCGAATCGGTTCCAAATCCTCTTTGGGCATGGTGATGGTTAATTCACGTTTATAACTGTTTAATTTCTTTACTTCCGCACTAATCATTTAAAAAATTTCCTCCGTAAATATCTCAATTTATACAAACCTGTAATTTATATTTAATTCTTCATAAAAGCAATAAAACCGTGTCCTCAGGTATAGACCCTTCCTGCAGGCCCTGAGCAAAATTTATTTTTTGTGGAATGACGAAACAAATCCACTCGATACAGCCTTTCCGTTTTTTCTATTATCTGCGCATTTTCATTTTTATTTGTTATTGGCAGGCTTTTGTCCCTAAATTCTTTTATGATATGATAATAATCTTACTGCAGGAGCATATTATGGATCAAACGGTTCATCTCATCGATCAAATTATGGATAATGCCAAGCGTATGGTCTTATCGACTTCTCTTTCCGGTAACAGTTCTGCGGCGGCGGTTTTTTACGCTCGTGACGGGCATGATTTGGTCTTCTTTACCTTTAATAACTCCCGTAAAGCCGAGCAAATCAAATTTAACCCGAAGGTACAGGCGACCATCTGGCCGGAGAACGAGCAGGGAATCCGGGGTATACAGATCGAAGGTTACTGTCGACAAATAAAAGACGCGCAGGAAATTCAAAAGGCACACCGATTGCTCTTACAAACCACGACCGCTTTTGAATCCTTAATGGACGACCCTTTTTTGAATGCCAAAAAGGTTACCGGATATTACCGTCTCAAACCGACCCGGATTAAATATATAGATTTTCAGTCCCAACAAACATTCCGTTGGCAGGAATTTCCGGAGAATCAGAAAACCATTTTCAGCGATCTGATTCAGGCCCTTACCAGCAAGGTGAGTTTATGGTTACGAGCGGTTCGGGCTCCGTTTTTTACGGCTACGCTGGTACCTGTTTTACTCGGCTCCGTTATCGCATACAGTGATCTGCATCATCTTCATGCTGCCGGCTCATGGAGTTGGTCGGTTTTCTTGCTGATTTTGTTAGGGGCTATCTTTTCTCAGGCCGGAACCAATCTCGGTAATGATTATTTCGACCATACCAGTCATAATGATGAATCCAATAATCAGTTTTCACCTTTTAACGGCGGTAGCCGGATTATTCAGGCCGGGTTGTTAGCTCCCTGGAAAGTATTTATGGGCGCCGTTCTCTGCTTTCTCGGTACGCTGGCGATCGGTTTCTACCTGAATCGAATGATCACCGGTTCCTTCTTCGCAGCCGGTCCTTTACTATGGATCGGCCTGGTCGGCGTGGCGATCGGTTTTCTCTATACAGGCCATCCGCTTCGTCTGGGCTATCACGGCTGGGGAGAGATTTCGATCGCTCTTGGTTTCGGCCCTTTGATGGTATTGGGGGCCCATTATGTCTTAACGGCTCCTTTTTATCGGGCCCATAATCTCCCCTGGGAATGGCAAACTCCTCTGCTTGCTTCCATCCCGGTTGCCATTCTGATAATGCTGGTGGTTTGGATCAATCAATTTCAGGATCTGCCTGCCGATAAGAAAGTGGGTAAAAAAACATGGGTAGTTCGTCTGGCCGGTTTTAAGGACAATCACGTGGATTATGAAAAACCTTTTCTGTATTACATGTATTTTAATTATTTCAGTTTCGGCTTTATTTTGATGCTGGGTCTGATCGGTTTCATAAAACCCGATTTATCCACACCATTCGTGCTCATCTCTCTTCTACCGGTCATTCTGGTTCGTTTTGCCGTAAAACAAGGCAAGGAGTGGCTTTTATTATGGAATGCACCGGAAGCGGATCGTCGAAAATTGCCGTATGAATTACTCAGAGTAAATGTCTCTACAATCGGTGTACATCTTTTTACGGGTTTATTACTCGTTCTGGGATATTGGCTGCAAATTTTAGTTTATTAAATAGAGTCCTATCTGTATAGGCTACCCGTTTTTATAGGCAAGATAGCCGGATTTGCAAAAACGGCCTTAAAAAAGGGATCGGAAGCTGCAGCAGACTCCGGTTAAATGGGCGAAAGAACTCACTCCTCTTTCCCCTCTTTTCGCATAGGGGAAGTTTAAAAATCAAATAGGCGATAATACTGTGGGAAGGGGTGAGTGAGGGTCAATGCGTTTAGACTTACTCATGCGACAAAACCCGAGGAGCACTTCAGATCGATGGGTTCATTTTCTTATAGAAAAAATTTATCCTTTCATCCTTTGAGAGCTTATTTTTGATTCTATATCATTTTATATGGGTAAGCTAATTATTAAATTTCACAATGCTATCGATTTTTCAAATGAAAAATCCCGGCAGATATTCGGCTAAATTACCTGAATTTTTCATTCGTCCCTGACGGGACGACCCAAAATACGCTCTTATCATTTCCCGCCAATAAATTGGCGGGCTAATCTCAGATTTTCCCTCCGGGAAAAGGAATCGGCAACCGAAATATAACAGCCTTAAGGCGATATAGGATCTTTAACCGTGAACTTAATACTTTCTTACCTACCTTTACATTTAACCTGAAATTCCAAAGTACAAATAACAAAAATCAAATAAATCCCAAAAAAATAACTCAAATATCAGACAACCCTTCATCCTTTGGGTGCCTTATTAAATTTTGGATTTTGGCGCCATTGTTATTTGTTGCTTGTTTTTTGTGATTTCCAAGATATCACTTTAGCAAATACGGCTTTCAACCATCGCGTTCGTAGTAATCCACACGATTCGACATGAGCCTTATTTTACCTGACGGGAACCTGCCCAAGGCAAACGGCATGGAACCTTACCTATGTTTATTTGAGCAGAACAAATTTTGCCTGGCCGATCTGCGTTCGTTTTTTGTTCTTAAAAAGCAAACGATAAAAATAGGTACCGCTGGACCAATTCCCGCCATCTATATAAATCCGGTGCCGGCCGGCAGAAGTAATTGTCAGCTCCCTGCCCAATACCTGCTGTCCCAGGAGGTTAAAAACCTTAACGATGAGCTTGCCGCTCGTCCCCGTTTCGAAACGAATAACCGTCTGATTATTAAAAGGATTGGGATAATTTCCTTGCAGAATAAAATCTTTAACCGCAGCTAAACCGGCCGTCGGATTCAATCCGGTTACATTCAGATGAAAATAGGCAGTGACTGCACCCATCAGTCGGTTGCGTTCGGACTCCGTATAGATGGTCTCCAGAGGAAAACCCATATAAAAAAGTACCCCGCTTTTACTGCCTCCTGGGAAAATACCCTGGAATCGTACGGCAGCTATTTTGCCATTGGCATAGGTCATGGCCCTCTGTGCTCCATTCAGAGGCTTGATCACATCCGGATAATCTTCTTCATAGACCCCATGCGTTCCATCATCATAGTGCACGGTTAAGCTGTCGAAACCTTCACCGGCATCCATTCGAACCGTATAGGAGCCTGAATTATCTTCCACATATTCCGATTTTAGGTATTGATGGAAAAAATCCTTATCCGCCGAACTGCCTTTGTAATCCAGATCCCAGGCGATTTCCGACCCGCTGACAAACAATTGGCCACCCTGTTCCAGATAGCTTTTAACAAGGGCCTGTTCTTCCGCATCGAAGGTTTCGTCGGCTGTGCTCTCATCCCCCAACAGCCAGAAGACCGCCGGATAATCCTGTAAATGGACCAAACCGTTGATCACCGCTTCATTGGCCGCGGTTTCAAAGGGGATATGATTGGTCTGTAAAGCTCTGCCCCAAACCGCGGCAAAAGAGTGGTAGGGATGTGGCCAACTACCCTGGCTCGAACTGGTCCGGTCAAAACCGTCCACAATCAAGACTCTGGCCCGGCCATCCAGACGATAGGTACCATACGTATCCGAAGGTAAACTTTCTGAGACGGAATCCGCTTTTGCAATGGAAGTCATTCTGTAATAAATAGCCGTGCTATCCGGTAAGTCAAGATGGCAGTTATTGGAATCAACCGCCATATCAATGGTTTCCTGCCAGGTATGCGTGTCTTCGGACAATTCGATATGGAAATTGGCTATCTCCTGCCGATCATTGGCCGACCATTGCAGGCCGGTCTGCTCCTCACCGAAATCACACAAGGCAAGGGTAGGCTGAGGAATATTGCCGGGTGTTCCCTGCATATTGATATAGTAGCGGGGAGTATAGGCCGTAATCTGATAATAGAAATAATTGGTATAGGAAACCCGCCAGTTGAATCCGGCAGATTCCACCATATCCAGAGAGCCGTTTGGCTCATGGCCCACAATCAGACGTACATGACCCGGTTTATGGCAGATATCGCCCGGTCGGGTCTGATCCCAACTTTCATAAGGCTGAGCAATATAGTCATCCATCATTCGGGTGGAATAGTGCTGCGGCAGTTTCCAGCAACGAGAGACAAATCCCGAACAATCCACCCCGACCGCATCCGGTGAAACGGAATCGGTTGCTCTATCGCCGGCATATTTCCCATCGGCAATACCGCTTAAAAAACCGTCAATCGTGTTAAATCCGCCCCATTTGTAGGGTACCCTCTGCATGGTTCCAACCGAGAGCCAGCCCGGAGTTTCCACATGATTGCCATAGGAGTCGGTGATGACCCCGTTGGTCAGGTTGGCACTGTTGCAGTCCCAGTGCAACTGGACATAAGAATCTCCGATAGCGAGCGCCTCATCCGGTGTAACCGGCGGAAAATCCGTGACCTTTTTCAATCCTTCCCCCGCACCCTGCCGGTTATCCCCGGGCTCCCGGATATCTGAGGGCCAATGCGCCGGAATCCGATCATAAGAGGACGGATAAGTATATTCCGTTGCAGACGACTGCGGGGACAAATTCTTTAGATCCCATTTTAAGATTTCCACCCCCTGCGGTCCGCTAATCATCTGATAAAGGTTTCCCGAATCGTCAATGGTCAAGTCCCGGTAAATCCGGGTGTAGCTATTTACGGGCATATGCACTACAGCGAGCAGTTTACCCTCTGCAGTGTAAACGCGGACCTGCCGTCTGACTTTTAAGGGTACCTGATGCTCAAATAATTCCACATGGATAAAAAGGCGGCCTTTCCCGTCCGTCCCGACCCATTGCAGACTGGCCAATCGTCCCAGGGGGAAGCGGATACGAAATTCTTCGGTCGGCAAACCGTTCTTCTTTATCTGTACCAAACCGGAAGAACCATCTAAACGGCTTAGAATAATCTGGTCGGGATCAGCGCTGAGGGAACCAATCGTCTGCACTCCTTTTAACAAACGATTCCCCTGAGGAAGAAGCAAGGTTCTTCCATCGGATAAACGAAGCGAAGCTCTCTGCTTCCCATCTGTAAAAAGAGTGCGAATTACATCGCGTTTTTGGGGACGAAGGATGCGTTCGCTTTGCCCCGGACCAAACGAATGTACTTCGTTATCGATTAAGAGCCTGTAAGAATCGTTCGGGCCATAAAGGAAATCGCGGGAGGCTCGGGGAGCCGGAATCGCCTTCTGCAATTTCCCCTTTATAAATATCTTAAGTTTTTGATTTCCGTTATCCAGAATAAATAAGGAATCATTACGGATACGAAAGGACTGAGGACCGTACACCCCTTCCGGTAAGCGGATTTCTTTCAGCTGATCGGCCGACGTCCCCCAGGACAGTTTAAAATAAAGGGAAGGGTTTGCCGCCCCGGAATAAGACAACATAAAAATACTCAAAACAACGATCTTAACCATGTGTAGTCCTTAAAAGATTAAAAAAGGTTCGCCTACAGGGGAAAAGGCTAATCGGCTTCATTCAAAAAACCAAGAAGTTCGGATTGTTCTATTTCAAAATTATTATTCATTAATTTGTAGGCCCAGTAATTTTTGAGTACATGACGCACATAGGTACGTGTTTCCATATACTCAATATTTTCGATAAACATATCCAGTTGTTCCGCCCCCTTATTTTTTCTCCAGCGATTAACCCGGTGGGGACCGGCATTATACGCAGCCAACATAAATGCTTTTTGACCGTCAAACATACGATCCAGTTGTTTCAGATATAACGAACCGAGATGAATATTTGTTTCAGGATCGAACAAATCATTTTTCGAATTCAGCCGGATTCCCGCTAAAGAGGCCATATCTCTGGCCGTAAATGGCATGAGTTGCATAAGTCCTAAAGCTTTTGCCCTGGACAAGGCTTCGGCCCTGAAGGTACTCTCCTGCTTGATCAGTCCCATAATCAGTTCCTTTTCCAAACCGTAGCGCCGGGCATATTTTTCCACAATCGTATCATAATAAAGCGGGAAACGCTCCTTCAGCATGAAGGCTTTTTCAACATAACTCAAGTCGCTGTAATATTTGCGGTTAATAAAATCATACACCCGGTAGGCCGCACCGTACACTGCAAATTTTTTATAGACTTCGGCCAGAGCGATCCACTCTTCTCTGGAACGGATTTTCCGTTTACTTCGTTGTAGAATCATTAAAGCATATTTTGTACCGAGGAAATCACGAACCCGGAAAGCATACTCAAAATCGTTCATAAGATGATTCAAACCCTCTCCATAGTAAACCAGAGGATTGGGAGTCCGCCTGAATTCCTTGATCATCTCCACAGTTGTGTCCAGAACCGTCTTCATCCATAAATAGCTGTGCATGGTATAGTAATTGTCCCAGGGATTTTGTCCCAGTTCGAGGCGGATTCGATTCGCTGTTTGAGGATCGCCTAATTCCTCCGTACAAAGAGCCGCCCAGAATGCGGCCCGATCCAACTGGATATCTTCCCACGGTTTCAGACGAATGGTCATGAATATACGGCGGGCCGTCTGCTTATCGCCCAGCCGGTAATAGGTAAATCCTTCCCGGAACAAGGCCTCTTTGGCATACCGGCTGTGCGGCCACCGATCATATACCTGATGATAGAGTCGGGCGGCCTGAGGTAACCTGGCCATCTCTTCATACAACCAGGCCGATTTCCAAACAACTTCCGGAGCCAGACGTCTGCGTGGAAAGCGTTTTGCATAATCCAGATAGGAATCGATCGCTTTTTGTTTGGCCCCGAGACGGCGGTAAGCCCTGGCTAAATAAAGCCGGATATAGGGTTCCAGTTTCTTGGATTGAAGATGATTCAATAACTTTTGAAATCCATACAGAGCCGTACGGAAATAATGACGTTCATAATAAAGACGGATTAAATTGAATCGGGCCCGTTCCTTTTGCTCCGCTTTTATAGGCTGCTGAATATACCAGGAAAGGAACCGTTCCGCTTTGCTGTATTTTTTATTTTTAAAATACACATCAACAAAGTCGAAAAAATGATCCTTAAACCAGGAGGGTCTTGCTTCTCTCAATGAATCGGCAAACAGCAATACTTCCCGCCGCTCCGCGTACTTTTTAATAATTTGATAGGAGATGCGTTGCGCTTTATCCGCCTTCCCCAACAAGGTATAGGCCCGGCTCATCCGGATACGGATGGATACATCGAGCGGTGGCTTTAAGCGGTAAAGATTCAGTTTACCATAATATTGAATCGCCTGTTGATACTGCTTCTCTGAAAAATAATAATTCCCTAAAAATACGCAGACGGAATCCTGAAGAGGTGCCGGCAAATCCGTCAGGATGTTCTTTCCGACGCTTTGAGCGGAATCTTTATTCGAATGCCAGAGACTTCGGAAATAAAAATAGACACTAAATTCGGACAAAAAGTGATCCGTTTTTACCAGTTTCCGAAATTCTTTTGAGGCAAACGCATATTGTCCGATACGGTAAGCGGCGTAAGCCATTTTAAATCGAGCCGCGGGGGAGAAGGGAGCGGAATAAATTTGATTGGCATGGCGATAGGTATCCAGAGCCCGGTTGTATTTTTGATGAGAATAAAGACTATCGGCGCGGGAAAGCAAGAGTGATTTTTCGAGGAAAGACCGTTCCTCACCGCTTAATTGATTGGTAAAGGGAATAAAAACAATGATCGTAAAAAATATAAAACCAAATAGGCGTTGCAGCATGGAGCACTTCCCTGTTTTTATTCTTTCCTCATATAATCGGAATGCTCGGAACCAGCTTTATTTTAAAGAGAAGATTAGGTCAATTTTAAACGTAACTATTTAAACTAAATTTTTCGCTGTTTTATTCTTTTGAAATATCTCAGGCGAAATCCCGTTCCTGATTTTCTATCATTGCCAATTTCAGAGATTTGAGGAGCAGCTCGCGCATTACCCCCTCTTCACCCGGATTAAACCGGATAATATTCTCCTGATCAGGTAGCTGCTGGCCTTCGGCGGATTTATTTTCTTCATTGGCCAGCACGAACAGGGGAGTGCTGTACCGGCTCCTGTATTGATCAAGAAACGCATTGAAGAGATCTTCCTCTCCTGTTTTCAGCAGCCAGGTGAAGGGAACCCGTGGAACAAGCTGGTCCGTAAAGGCAAGGTCCTCCTCAGATTCGAATTGTTCGATTCGATAAAAAATAACCTGTTTATCCGAAGTAAGATCGAAAAAAACATATTGCCAACCCGGCCATTCATCCAACTCCTGCCAATTTGTTTCGCCGAACAAGGATTTGGTCGTTTCCGGATTCATGGAGAAAACCGGTACTTCTAAAATCTCTTTCACTGCTCTGCCTCCAAATCCTGGATATAATGCTGCAACAAGGGGACATTCCGGAACAGGTAGGGTTTCATTTGCATCTCCTGTACGATGGTCTCTTCTTCCGACAGGTCCTTTTTAAAATGGATCGCCGGCGGTTGCAGCTCTTGCGAAGATTTTGAGAAAAGTTTACTCATAATCTTACTCAGTTTCGAACGACGTTCTTCGGCTTGAATCTGTGCTTTACGAAAACGATGGGCTTCTCTATCCAACAGCCATCTTTGTTCGATCCAAAAAAGAAATTTTCTTAGCATGCTGTTCACATCGCCACTATATTCGGCCAAAAATTCTTCCAGAGAATACCCCTTTCTGAATTTATGCAGCCACTTGCGGTCTTTGGGGCCGAATTCTTCATATTCCAATTCCGGTTCCGTATAAATTTTTTGGTCGCCATCGGGCAATTTTCTTAAGAGTTCCTTAAATTCCTTCTGATATTGGAGGCATTCTTTTACGATCCGGGCATTGTCAACAGATATTTTATCTTCACGTTTTTCCGTGTCGAATTTTCCATGAAATTGGCCCCTTTTCCACATGGACATAATTTTCATGGCTTCCATAGGGGCGAATTCCTGATAACGGGCATTAACAATTTTACCGCCTAAAAATTCAATCTGACCTTGTTGGGCACCATTCTGCAAGGCAAGCAATCCGCCTTTTCCGGATTTTTCAAAAGTTTGAATCAAGTCCAAAAAACTAAAATCATCCAGCCGACCCGTTAAATGATAGTTATCTTGTTCCGAAGGAGTCGTATGCACATCGATGAATGATTGAAGAATATATTCCATCTCTTTACGGTGTACCGGAAAACGGATTATATCTACGGTTCCGGATTGCCAGAGCATATTGCGATCGGTATAATCCAATCGACCGGTAAAACAGATGAAAGGGGGCTGTAAATTTCTTTCTCTGTATTGACTAATCCACTCCACCAATTCTTCTATATGGTCGGAAACCAGGAAAAGATAAACCGGCCGCTCCAACTCGATATAGGATTCAATCTCATCCAATTTCTGAAACCAGGTGAAATGGATGGGCAAATGGCCGTAGTTTATGGTAAACAGATTGAAATATTCCTGATCGGTCGTAATAATGAAAACGGAATTCATTGTTCTTCCTCTTGCTCGGCTTCCTCAGGTTCCGGTTCCTCAATCAGTTCGATATTTAGCAGTAAATTGCGAATTTGTTCTTCCGAACCGGGCTTAAAACGCAGCCATTTAAGCGTTCTGACGGGATAAAACTGATCTTCGACCTGTGCCAGTTCCTGATCATTTTCCGTATGGGTCACTGCTACAACACTGGGAACTTCCTTCAGTTTCAACAACTGGTTGATCACATAATTGGAGTATTCAAACAAGGCTGTTTGTCGGCTGTCAATTAGAAATATAAAAGCGGTAATGCTTTTACTCATATTCTCAATGGTTTCGATGGCAACCTGGCTCATTTTCATACCGATCAGATACATCGTCAATTTGTCATCGGCCTGAATTTCAGCTACTTCAATATCCGAAGCAGAGGGCAGATTCGCTTCCCGGGGGCTGAGACTCATAATGAGCTGGACCTCTGACTTTTCATCCGGGCTTAAGAGAAATATTTTGGCTGATTTTTCCTGGTCGAGGTTTAGCTGTTCGCGGAGTTGTTTGGTCTCTTTTTTGGAAAAGTTCAATTGTATGGAAGGCAGGATATTCTGATAGAAACTTTCTTCCTTCTTCTGACGGATAATATTATCAATCGGCTCACTGATATATAAAAAATCTTTATCTTTGAGAAGAGATAATTTTTCAACCGTTAAATAGTCCGGATAATAGGGGTTATCGAGAATTTCTCCCACAGGATGGGGACGGGTCAGGTAATCGATGAAATCCTCCCGAATATCCAGATTGGCCTGTTTTAGATCACCGGCATTTTTGATACGAAGGACACTGCGAATATCCCCCAACATACTTAAATACTGTTCAAATCTGTCCGCCACCTGTTTCCCGATAAGAAGAATTCCCGGGTTACTCAGATGTACCTGATTCTGATTCAGATGTTGACGGGTAATGGTAAAGGTAAAGGTACCTCTTGTCCAGAGCAGCATATGTAAAACAGCCGTTAATCCCCTGTGGGGACCGACCTGAGCATCGTCGATAAAACCCTGCCGGAAATAAATCTTTCCGCTGTTATAGCGATTTGTTAATTTTAAAACACCGGAATCCCCTCGTTTGCCCAGAAGACGTATTAAGGCCTTCAAATTAATATCTTCGAGACGACCTTTGGAATAGATCGGTTCGGATATGGTTTCCTGCATCAGGTTTTTAAAAAACCAGCGCTGACTGTAATAAATTTCTTCGAGGGAATATTGTTCATCAAAAACACGCCAGGAGCCTAAATCATAAAAAGCAAGGCGGCGGTTGGCATTGGACGGAACCTGATAGACAATCAGGTAGTCATTTTTTAACTTATGGAAGAGGCGAATGACCTCTTCCCGCGATGCCTTCAAAAGAGTGAGATAATTAATCAACAGAATTAAATGATCATCCGCATCTCTATTGCTCAGAACTTCATCCACAGACTTAAAGACAGTACGATCGATTCCATCACTTAACAGGTAAGTATCGAAAATCTCGATATTGGAGTCCGTATCATCCAAAATATAAATATTCTTTGAAGACATGCTTTACCCCGGGGGTAATTTTAGCGCCTCGGCCAAGATTTATGCTCTGACCGGTACTTCTGCTTAATCAACGGAAATTTAGGCTACCGGCCTGATCTTGTCAAGGTTTAAGCGCATTGTTTATTAAATACTTAAATAGTATATGGTAACTTATAATTCCATAAGCAACGGAAACATTTAAAGATTGCTTCAATCCCAACATGGGTAATTCTACAGCCATATCGGCCTCTTCCACAACCTGCTGAGAAACTCCATCCACTTCATTGCCGACGACAATACACAGGGGGAACTCATAGTCAGTCTCCGTGTAGGGCACGCTATGAGTGGTGTGTTCCAAAACCACAATCCGTATTCCCCGTTCTTTAAGGCGTTTGATAACCGGCAGTGGATCGGCAGAATATTCCCAGGGCACACTGTCCGTAGCTCCCAGTGCCGTCTTTTCAATCTCTTTTCTGGGCGGCCGGGCCGAATAACCGGTTAGAAATAATTTGGCAATTCTAACTCCGTCACTGGTCCTGAAAATACTACCCACATTATGCATACTGCGAATGTTATCCGCCAATGTATAGATCGGCAGACGCGGCAAATCCTTTAGCTCGAAAAGATTGGGTTGCCGGTTAAAAATCTCTTCGAATTCCAGTTTTCGAATTTTCCCTGCAGATTGCATTCGCTTACCTCTCCCCGCCACGTAGATGTAACTGCACAACGGTTTCGATATGATAGGTTTGAGGAAACATATCCACCGGTTGAATCTTTTCAATATCGTACCGTCTACTTAGAATGGCCAGGTCTCTGGCCAGGGTGGTAGGATTGCAAGACACATAAACGATACGTCCGGGGGCCAGCTCATTGATATAGCGGACCACCTGCTCATGCATACCGGCCCGTGGAGGATCGGTGACCAATACATCCGGCCCGGGTGATATTTGATGTAATTGCTGTATCAGGTCTCCGCCCACAAAGCGCACATTAGTTATTTGATGATCCCGGGCGTTCTGCAGCGCGTCTTCTACGGCGCTGTCCGCAATTTCAAAACCTATGACCTCTTTCGCTTTCCGAGCCAGAAACAGACTGATGGTTCCCGTGCCGGAATAAAGATCCCAAACAACTTCCCGCCCTTCGAGAGCGGCAAATTCCATTACTTTATCGTATAACTTTTCCGCCTGTGCGGTATTGGTTTGGAAAAATGAATTGGCAGAGATATTGAACACAAAGGGACCGATTCGATCCTGAATAAACGATTGACCCGCCAGAAGCACTTCTTTCTCCCCGGTAGCAATCTGTGCCAAACGTGTATTGATATTATTGACCACACTGGTTACTTGCGGAAAAGTTTCGGTTAATTTTTTAGCGAGCGGAAGCAGACGCTTCGTATCTTCAAAACCGGTAACTATATTGACCATTATCTGACCGGTATCCGCGCTTTGACGGATTACTAAGAAACGCAAGAATCCCTGATGGGAACGAATCCCATAGGGTTCCAGACCTTCCTGACGACAATAAGCGGATACGGTTTGAAGAATATCGTTGGCTGTTTCGGATTGAAGCAGACAACGATCGATGTGCAGAATCTTATCGAACGTGCCGGGAACATGTAAACCCAGGGCAAACTTGCGGTCTATGGTATCGGAATCCATTTCCTCGGGAAGAAGCCACCGTCGGTCGGAAAATGAAAATTCCATTTTATTACGATAAGCGAATATCTGCTCCGAAGGGATGACCGGTAATACGTCTATATGGGACAGTCCACCCAAATGATGAATGGATTCTTCGACAATGGCCTGTTTATGTTTTAATTGGTCCCGATAACTTAAATTTTGCCAGGTACAACCGCCGCACCATCCAAAATAGGGGCACGGAGCTTCTTGCTCTTGCGGTGAAGGTTCCAGGACTTCGATCAACCGGGCTTCGGCATAGTTTTTTTTTCGCCTGCCGATTTTTACGCGCACCACCGATTCCGGAAGAGTGCCCTTTACAAAGACTACATACTGATCAACTCTGGCCACACCGGCCCCGCCAAAGGCCAGTTTTTCTATCTTTAAGACATACTCTTTACCGCGTTTTACAGGATATTTGGATTCGTTCATTACATTTGTCCGACCACTTGTTTCACTTCATTGCCGATTAAGGGATCACTAAAAAGACGCAGGTCCCGCTGAACGGCATCATTCAGCACCTGAGCGAATATTCTGAGTTTACGAAAACTTTCGTAGGATTGCTGTGAATTACTGAGCGGAAAAATAGATTTATTGGTTAACAGCGGATCAATATCAGCAGGAATGAAACCGGCCTTCACCGCTTTTTCAAATTCTCTTGTACCCGGAATCGGAGAGAAAGAGGCCAACCGAACCCGTACCCCCAGATGATGGACAAACAGAATACTGGCAATCACCTCCGCCAATTCCTGGCCCGGCAAGCCCATTAGCACATACGCTTCCAGATCCTTGGCCCGAAATCCGGCTCCAACCAGCAATTGAACCGCCCGCGTCATATCGGCATTGGAAACTTTGGAATACATGTCTTTTCGCCGTGATTCATTGGATGTTTCAAAACTAATACGGATGGTTTTAAAATGACTCTCATACATCAGCCGGGCAAGATCGGCATCGATATGGCGGGCGAATAATCCGTTCGGTGCATGAAAGCGAAGCGGTAGTTTTCGTTTAATGATTTCCCGCAGGATTACTTTGATATGCTTCTCTTTGGCAATGAACAGCGCGTCATCATAAAAAGCAAAATCACGCAGATGATAGCGCTGATACTGATCGCTTATTTCCTGCACAACCCGCTCCGCTTTGCGGCGGGAATAGGGCATGGATATTTTTTTCTGAGCACAAAAAGAACAATCGTAAGGGCAGCCCCGGCTGGTCATGATTACCAGATAGTCCGGATGATGGATCAGGTCGAAAGCCGGATAGGGATAATCATCCAGCGTCTCAGGCAGTTTACTTCGATCGATCTCTTCTCCGAACAGTTCCGCTAATAATTGCAGGACCTTTATCTCTCCCGGACCGGTAATGATATAATCCGGCCGAATATATTGTTGCGCATGTTGCGGCATAAGAGTCGCGTAAATGCCTCCCAGGATTACCGGAGTCCCGGGCAGATATTGGCGCACCAGTTGCACGACGCGTTGAACTCCCGGGTACCAGTAGGTCATAATCGAAGTTACTAAAACGGCATCGGCCTTGCGATGGGATTTTAGCTGCCGGATGAAAGATTCTTCCGAAATCCCATAGCGGGCAAAATGGCGCGGAATATGTTGCAAAAGCGCCGGCTTTTCAATACGCTGGCGACGATAATTGCCGATTCCGTATTTTTTTATTTTAATGCCCACATCTTCTCCGGGAGCATGTTTATCCAGACAGTCGATATAGCGGATATCGTAATCAAAACGACGCAGAAACGAAGCAATATACAACAATCCCAAAGGCTTACTCCACAGGTCATAAGCGGTAAAATCGTATATCCAGGGATTGATCAATAGTAGTTTTTTAGCCATAAACCAGAATTTACGTTCATACTATATCGTCCGACCATTAGATTGCCCGTTCGGAAAATGGATTTCCGAACAGACAAGTCGTTGCAACACAACCGTCAATACGCTCACACAGGGCAGACTGTTTCACAATTAAGGCAAAAAAAATCCTTCTGACTGACCGGCAGCAGAAGGATAGGTTTAAAAACCAGGGCAACTAAATCGCAGGTTCGGCTTCCACTGCGGGTGCCGTCTTTTTCCGTTTGCGTTTTTTTTGCATCTTCCGTTTTTCGGCATCGGTTAAACGATCCTCATGGACTTCGAAGGTTTCATCACTCAGTTTATAGCGATTATTCAGTTCCACCCAGGCGTCCAGTTCGGCTTTTACAAAACGAATCGTACCCTTTTCGGAATCGAAATAGGATGGAATCTCATCATTGAAGGCCCGTTTGGTCAGATCAAAAGGTCTTTCCAATCCCAAATAGCGGGCCGCTGTGGCGGCATTCCACATGGCGTCTTCATCATCCCCGTAACCGGGCAATTTATATTCCCAGTCGGTTTTTAATTTTTCCTGAAGCCATTCGGGGTCCCGTTTGTAGATACGATCCAGAATCGTTTTGTACCCTTTCCCTAATTTGTAAGCAATAAGAGCCTTTCCGAAAGAAGCCAGAAGACTATCGGGAAAATTTTCTTCGATTTGTTTATAGACCTGTTCGGCTTTCTCAAAATTTTCCAGATTAATATAAGCCCGCGCTAAAGCCTGCAAACTATCCGGTGTATTTTCCGCTTCCGCATACACTTTGATGTGGGGCAAGGCATCCCCGAATCGCCCCAATTTACTTAAGGCGGTAGCCATATATCGGTTAGCACGAATATCATCGGGTTTAAAGTCCAGAGCCAGCCTTAAATCGTCGATTGCGTTCGTCCACAAATCTCCACTCATTTTATTACTGCCCCGATTGAGATGAACAAAGAATTTTATGTCATCATCCAGAGGTTCGTATTCAAAATCATTATAATAGAAATCCAGACTGCGCGTTGAAATCATTCGTTGCCTGCCGCGGGTTCTTCTAAGAAGATTGAATTCCTTAAGAATCTTTGCTAAAAATACGGAAACTTTACGTTTCACTTCGGACTCATTAACCAGAATAATATTGGAACTTAAATCTTCCCCGCTTTCTTCGAGCTCCTCTTTCTCCTGTAAAATCTCTTTCGCCCGATGGAAAATATGATTCAACAACTCATTGACCATATTGGTGGGAGACCCAAGCCGCATATCGATATGGTTCCGCTCGTAGATATCTCCCAGGCTAAAGGAATAATTGAGAGAAATACGATTATCCGGAAAGGACCATTTTTTTAAATAGGTTGACAAAAGATATAAATTATAAAATTCCATGATAACTCCAGACCATAATTACAAAGAAACAACAACCGTTCTATTTGATTAAATGTAGCCTTCTAAAAACACAATTTAAGCCACCCATGTCAAGCGACTTCTTTCAGCTTTTTCTTATTTGAACAGGTCCTGCCATAAAAGATGACTTTATTAAGAAAAGGATCTCAAAATCAAAAAGTAAATAATACTGATTCTTTTTTTATTACGAGTCAGACTTTTAAATGTTCCCCGGATATTCAAGGGACTTTAAAAGGATGAATAGTATCCCTAAAAGAACTTAAAACCTGTATTCTAAATCGGCGGAAAAAAATGAATTCCGAGTATTACTCTCTTCCCTGTCCAGATCCTGATCATTGTCGTACGAAGCAAAAATATTTACAACCGTTCGCTTAGTTAGCGGAATCTGACCTATTAAACTAAAAGTTAGGATATTTCGGTTCGAATATAGGCTGAAGGCTTTATCTCCTGTTGCATCCGGATAGCGACGCCAAGAATAACCAGCGCTAAACGATATAAGGTACGAATAAATATTACTATATTCAATCCCTAATAAAAATCCGTTGCCAAAATAATTTTGATCCAGAATATAAGCCTCTTCCGCACCCTTAAAAGTAAAATGATTCTTCATCTCAAATTGATAGCCGGCGTCAAAGGCAAAATGGGTACAACATTGTCGCTGGAAGGTGGAAGTAAACCGGTTTAACCAGTAGTCCGGATCTTGCTCACTCTTCTTGATATAACTTTTCAGTCTCCCGTTATATTCCATTTTCAATGATAATTTTGAAGAGATATGCGTATTGGAATGTATTTGGGCCTGAATAACTTTAGCCCGGTTCTTATAAACGGAATCTCCGATTACATAAGAAAAACGGTTGAATCCGGCGGCTAATTCGGCACTCCAGGCGGTTAGACCCGCCGTCCTGCTATTCCAGCTGACATTCATCATCTGATCCAAATAATCATTGTTTATGGAATGCAAACTCTCATTCAGGTCCATCGTATATTCCAGTTGCCATGAATTCGCGAGAAGAGTGCCATAGCCCAGGCCGGCTGCGAACCGGTCACGGATGAAACTGGGGATATCCTGGGATGGCTGCTTATATTTTTTATACCGTACGTTATTATCAATCTGCAAAGTATACTTTCCCGACCACATCCAGTTCATTCTTTGCCGGCCGTACCCCTCAAAAGCCGTGAATTCGGGATAGAGATAGTTCCGGTCATAGGAGAGTCCGGCTTCATAAATACTATTCAGCGCGCTTCCCTTATGACTCTGAATGATCTTCCCCTCGGCAATAAAATTCTCTTTATCATATCGGCTATTGAGTAAAAACTGGAAAGTATTCTGCGGCGAATAGGAGAGGGCCTTTACAAGTTCTATCCCCAAAAAAGGCTTCTGCAGTTCATCGAAAATGACACTGTCGGTCTGAATATATCCAACCTCAAATTCCTGCCGATTAAAATCCAGACCGCTCTTTATCGTAAATGAAAAATCATTTTTATAATCCGGAAGAGAAGTGACTTTTTGATCTGCAACAGTTAAATGAGTATCTAAGATTTGTTCCAGGAAAACAGTGGCCATAATCATCTGACCCTTCTGCGCATAGCTCCGGGCGGAATCCAATAAAGCGCTGTCTGTCTGGGAATCCGCATGAAGCGCATGTACTTCATCCAATAAAAGAGTATACTGATCCTCTTCCAGACCACCCTGGGCAAAAAGAAGGGCCGGTTCAAGAGTAAGAACACTCCAAATCAGAACTAAAAAAAGATTAAAGCGCAACTTCATACAGGGCAGGACTCTACTTTGGCACGTTTTTTAAAAATTGGTTTACTTTTTTCTGAGTAATTTCGATAAGAGCTTCGGCAATCCGGTAATTTCCCTGATCCAGATTCTGCTGAATGGTATTCAAAATATGGCTCATAAACTTTTGAAAAGCCAGAACGTAAGGGGAAGTACCATTCGAGGCGGATATTTTTTGCAGCACGAATTGTAAATGCCGATACCGATCGTTGAGTTGCTTTATATCCCGACTGCTATACTGTTTTTCTTTTGTGTTGATGGTAAGCCGGTTGATTAAACGAACTCCAAACCGAAGATAACTTAAAGCCAAACGCGGATGTCCGTTTTCCCGGGCTCTTCTTGCCTGAAAAATGAGTCGTTTAACCTGATCCTGCAAAGTAGCATCCAACCGGGGGAAATGGGAAGCTTGTAATTTCAACAGCTTCTCAACCTCGGCAATCCGTTGTTCGATATCAGCGGATTCTTCACCTGTGGGGCCGGAGATAAAACGCAGTGCCTTTGTAGCCATACGTTGCGACAGACTTATCTGGGCTGATGCTTTCTCAAAACGATTTTGCTTTATATTGTTTTCAGCCGCCCTGGCAAATTGTCGCGCCTTGCGCAATAATTGCCGTCCGTTTGTATTCTCGGCTATAGCCGGTTCTAAAGAGCGAATATATTTATTTAAAGAGCGTAAGTTATTGGTTAACTGCTCCTTACGTCCCCGGCCGGATTTTTGATTAAGATCAATGGTACGATAGAGAAGGCGCTCACTGATCTGTAGTTGAATCAGGGCCTGTTTTGTTTTGCCCCGTTCCATTTGTTTGCGGGCATTTTCCATGAAGATTTTGGCCTTGTTCAAAAGCTGACGCGCATCGCTATTATCATTGACCGAAGTCGATATGTCACGATAGAGCTTCTGCATATCGATTAATTTCTGATTCAACACCTGTCCATTTTGTAAATCTACCGTTTTCCCTCTCACAATATCTATGGCTTTATTGGCAAAATAAAGAGCGATTCTTTGAAATTCCTGCCCTCTGATAAAACGGGATTGCTTAAAAGACAGTGTAGCCTGTTCGAAAAAAGCCCTGGATTTATTGATCATATAACGCGCTTCGGGACTATGGGAAGATTGAACCAGGCGCTCTGCCTGATGAATCTGTTTTTCTACCTGGGTATATCCCTGTAAGGTGGGTTTAAAATAGAGTTGTCGCTCCAAAAAATCGGCCGTTTTCCTGGCTTTTTTAAAATATAACCAGGCTTCGTGGAAACGAAAACGCTGAAAGAGGGCAATCGCCTGATCCAGATCCGCCTCGGCCTTTTTGACGGCAGCAATTATTTTTGGAGCATGATATTGTTCAGCAAGCTTTTGGTAATACTGTAAACGCGCTCTCAGTTTCTGAACCGGACCGGCCCAGTTATTGTTTTGCTGGGAAAAGGAGAGCGTGACCAGAAATATCAGTAAAAAGCTTATGTAAACTATTTTTTTCATTGTAATGCTGTTTCATTGTATCCGTTTAAATTATACACAATTTTAAACTTTTCCTCAAATGAAAAGATAAAAGGGTTCACCCGAAGGTGAACCCTGCTCTTGCTGCTTTATTTTAGAAAACCGTGACGCGATAAGGAGTGGACCAGGTGGTTGAATTATAGGGATAGGTTTCTGCATCCGGATTTAAAATCGTTCCGTTATCAACCACGTCAATAACCGCATGATGAATTCCCGGTAATTGTTTAATGGTCCAGTTACCTTCATAGATGTTGTTTCCCTGGCCATCCTGACCTTTCCATTCAAAATAGTTGCGGCCAAAATTCCCTCTGTGATTCCGGCCGTATACCAGGCGGACCATTTCCGTCGCCTGCGTATTTTCCGGAAAAATAACCGGATTGGCCGTAGTGTTACGTACTTTTACACGAAGCCTGATATCGGTCCAGCGGCTGTAATTAAACATATTGGATCCTCTTTCAAAATAGGCCAGGGGATCCGTAATAGCCACCGTGTCATATCCGGCCGGCATAATATCCAATTCAACAATTTCAACCGTATGGTTGGGTGAGGCTCCGTATTTTAAAGATACATCCGTAATTTTCCAGTTCTTACGGGGGACATCCGTATTACGGAACTTACGCAAATGTACAATACGCTCCACTTCATGCTCGAGCGGTTTTGCATAGCGGTCAAAGGAAAAAGAATTGGAATCCATTCTTGCTTTAAAAACAACGAACTTACCGATGAACTTTGTATACACATAGGCGGTTGCCGTCGAATCCGTGTCCAGCGTTACCTGAATACTTCGTTCTACAGGTTTGGTGCGAATCCGTCCGTAGTGCAACTTAAACCTCGATGTTTTGGCCAGAGTGGTAGAACCGCCCAGCCAATTCGCGCCCTCCGTGGTGATATTGCTATCATCACTGTCATCCAGGGCGTCGTAAAATAAATCCGTAGAATCCGCTAATATGGATTCAATCGCTGCTGTTTGATCGGAAGGTGGAGTCGTGTTGGTCGTGTTCTGTTGACAAGCAGCCAACCAGATCAACGCAAAACCTAATAAAAAATATTTGAAAAACCTCATGATACATCCTCCTGATTTGTGTAACCTATGATTTAGCAGAGTTTTCCGGGCCCGCGGAATTTTCTCTCACATCTGCTTCCTGTTTTTACACAAATCATGCCAGGAAATTCGAATACCTTGCAACCTTATATAAAACAATGAATTAAAGTATGCTCGATTTTAGAAAATATTAAAAGGAATATCCATTGTGTACCAAACCGTACACCATACTGTACCAGGGGGAGCAGGTCGGGCTAAAGCTGCTTACTTATTTCGCGTATCAGCAGATGAATGACTTCCCCTTTACTACCGGAAATCCGACACCCGGCAGCCCGGGCATGGCCCCCGCCGTCAAAGGCTTTGGCCACCTGATTGACATCCACATCACTTTTGGAACGTAAACTTACTTTATGATAATTCTTTTTAACCTCCCGAATGAACAGCCCGACCTTTCCGTTACGGACCGCCACACTGTAATTGGCTAATTCTTCCACTTCACCCTGATTGGCTCCCTTAAAATCATTCAGATTTAAATAAATGACATTTACCTGACCATTCAGATATTCCTCCAGGGAGGCCAGACCCTTCCCAATGGTTTTAAGGGACGAAAAACTGTTCTCGAAGAAGATTCGGTTGGTTATTTTAGAAGGTTCCACACCGGCTTCCACCATTTTGGCTCCAATGTCAAAATCCCTGGCCCGGGTATTTGAGAAAGAAAAACGCCCCGTATCATAAACAATACCGGTAAAGATGGCTTCAGCGAGAAAACGGTCGACAGGAATCTCCGATCGTTCCACAATCTCATAGACCATGGCTGCGGTTGAAGACGAATGTTCGTCAATCCATTCCAGATCACCCATTTGATCTTCGCTGGGGTGATGATCAATTTTAATAACATGATTCTTGGCAGGCAGTATTTTTTGCACATCACCGAGACGATCATAGCCGGGTACATCCAGAACAATAGCATTACAGACCGGATTTCCGTCCATTGTATAGTTGGATATGCCGTCATTCGCAAAATGAACGATCTTGTCGAAGTCTTTGAGATAATCCAGACGGCCGTCTTTTTTCTGATCATGGAGAACCATCATGGAATGTTTGCCCAATTTTTTCAATAAAAGATGTACGGCAATCATGGAAGCGATGGCATCACCATCCGCGTTGATATGTGCTGATAGTAGATAATTATCATTTTTTAAAATAAACTGAAGAATCTTCTGCGCAAAATCTTGCTGATTTGTTTCCATATACACGGGATACCCTCCGAAAAAGAGAGCGAATATAAGCATCATAAAAATAAAAATAAAATTTTTTTGGATTTCTATTGAATTCGTCACGAAAAAACCGCGTGCTGGCAAGTAGGATATTTTATCGGTTTCTGTTCGACTACCGACAGAAAGGAGGCGGGCAAAAGGATTTTATCAGCCCCGCGGATTAAATTTTTTAAGGGATGAACGACTTAGAAGCAACAGTACGATTTGCGCGTCTATCCATCCGACCAGGGCTCCGACCAGGATATCGAACGGATAGTGGACACCTACGGCCACTCTGGAATAAGCCACCAGGGCAGCCGACAACCAGAATATCCATTGATATCGTTTATAATAGGCAGAAAAGATCGTAGCCAGGGTAAAAAAATTAGCCGCATGAGACGAGGGCATTGAGAAGGACCCGCTTCGGTGCACTAACAGATGAAGCCCTTGCAAGACATTACAAGGCCGTACCCGATGGATCAGCGGTTTTAACAAGCGATTGACCGAAACATCCGTTAATACAACCGACAACAAAACAAGGATCAGCACCGCCTTTCCTTTTTTTCCACCCTTCCATAACAATAAAACAATAGCCGCGATCCAGACCGGCAGCCATGTATATTTGTCGGTAATAAAGGGCATCAGGATGTCAAACAGGGGATTGGCCAGATGTACATTAAAAAAGAAAAAGAGTCGGGTATCGATCTGATTAAAATAAGCGAGCATCGTCATAAATTGTTTCCGAATGAAAGGGTAAAGCTTCTCAAGGAACTGCTCGATACGTCCCTGAGCATGTCTTTCCCCTTCACTTTTTAAGAAAAGGTGACCCCTTCTTTGGACAGAATCAACCTTGTTTCAATTAAATTAGGCAAAATACGCCTAAAAATAAAATAAATAATTTTCATTCCATTAACCGAAAGGGAGCCCTCTTTCTTTGGAAAAGAGGATCGACCGGGAATTAGCGGGACAAGGTTAAAGAAATCCGCTTTGATTTATTCAGCCTGTATGAATTTCCGATTCGTTTTTTGAGTTAGGTTACTAAATCTATCGGGCAGAAAATACGGTAAGTCTTCGGGAATAATAAGAGTATGCAGCTAAGTAACACCCTTATTTGTATTGGTGCTGGAGGCGGGACTTGAACCCGCACGGGTATCTCACCCACTACCCCCTCAAGATAGCGTGTCTACCAAATTCCACCACTCCAGCAATTTCTTATTTTTTAGGAGTCTGCGGTTGCTTCTGATTACCCTGACCGATCGGTGCCAAGGGAATATTCGGCATCGGTTGAGCCGCTTCTTTCTCGGCTCGTTTTTGAATCAGGCTCTGCTGAGCCTGCTGGGCTTCGGATTTATACATCATGCCGATTATAATGGCAAAAATAATATAGGCGGCAGCGATCCAACTTGTGGCTTTACTTAGAAAATCCGCGGCACCTCTTCCGCCGAAAACGGAAGAGCCTCCCATTCCACCGCCGATGGATCCGGCTAACCCCTGACCTTTTCCGGCCTGAAGTAAAATAACCACAACCATTACAAAACTAATCAGAATAAATAAAATAACTAAAAATGTATACATATTTTCACATAGCTCCTACTCTATCATTTCGAGTCGGCAAATTTACAGAGAAAATCAGGGACGATCAAATTTTTTTACGCTTTAGTCAATCCCTCGGCAATATGAATGATGTCCGAAAAGGAATCTGCCTTCAGACAGGCACCGCCCACCAGGGCTCCGTCAATATCATTTTGACTGAGAAGAGATTCTGCATTTCCCGGTTTTACGCTACCGCCATACTGAAGGGTAATTTCCTCGGCAACACCCGAACCGAACATTTTGCTCAGAATATTACGGATTAAAAGATGTACTTCCTGAGCCTGTTCGGGCGAAGCGGTTTTACCCGTTCCGATAGCCCAAATCGGTTCATAGGCAATAATCACTTTTTTCATCTGATCCGCCGATAATCCGACCAATCCCAATTCCACCTGAAGTTTTACCACCCGATCGGTTATGTTCTCTTCGCGTTCGTGCAGGGATTCTCCCACACAGACAATGGGCTTTAAGCCGTTTTCAAGAGCGGTCTTTATTTTTTTATTGACCGTATCATCGGTTTCTCCAAAATATTGCCTGCGTTCCGAGTGGCCGATGATTACATAACTCGCCCCCGTACTTTTAACCATGCCGGGACTGATTTCACCGGTGAAAGCCCCTTCCTTCTCCCAGTACATATTCTGGGCACCGAGTCCGATGTTCGTATCTTTGATGACTTCATAGACAGGGGCCAGGGCCGTGAAGGGAGGACAAATAATCATCCCTGTGCGGGTTATATCCGTGGTTTTAATGCGAATCTGATTGGCCAATTGCAACGCTTCGGAATTGGTCTTATGCATTTTCCAATTTCCGGCAATGATTATTTTTCGACTCATCATATACTCCGATTTAACTTATTTTAATCCTGCATTTTCTACTGAACTGAACGTATTTTTAAGAAGAAAGTTCATTCCCTTCAAACTTCGCTCAAAGCCGCAATGCCCGGTAATTCTTTACCCTCCAAAAATTCCAGCGAAGCGCCGCCGCCTGTTGAAACATGTGTAAACCGCTCATCCATTCCAAATTGACTGATTGCCGCCGCGGAATCTCCTCCTCCGATAACACTAGTGGCACCCTTCCGGGTCGCTTCGGCAATCGCCTCGGCCACAGCCCGGGTCCCTTTTGCAAAATTACTCATCTCGAAAACACCTAGCGGACCGTTCCAGACAATCGTTCTGGCTTTAGCGATTTCCTGCTTAAAAATTTCTATGGTTTGCGGCCCGATATCCAGCCCCATAAAATCGGCCGGTATGGAATGTATATCCACAACCCTGGCTGGCGCTTCATTATCGAAGGCTGAGGCTATCTTAATATCCACAGGCAGAAGGAGCCGTACCCCTTTTCCCCGGGCCTCATCCAGAATTTCAGCGGCTAAAGAAATTTTATCCGCCTCCAGCAAGGAAGTACCGATTTCATATCCCTGAGCTTTAAAAAAGGTATAAGCCATACCTCCGCCGATAATCAGGGAGTCCACTTTACTGAATAAGTTACGGATGACATCAATTTTTCCGGAAATCTTTGCGCCACCCAAAATGGCCACATAGGGCCGTTCGGGATTACCCACCGCCTGACCTAAATATTTCAATTCTTTCTCGATTAAATAACCGGCGGCGGCTTGCTTAAAATAACGGGTGACCCCCACGGTGGAAGCATGGGCACGATGCGCCGTACCGAAAGCGTCGTTTACATAAACATCGGCGCCTGCGGCCAGCTGCCGGGCAAATTCCGGATCATTGTCCGTTTCTTCTTTATGGAAACGCAGATTCTCCAGTAAGAGTACCTGCCCGGGCCGAAGGTCTGCCTTTAAAGCATCCACTTCTTTACCCACACAATCGGCAGCCATGGTCACCGGACAGCCAAGCAGAGCCCTCAAACGCTCGGCGACCGGCTTTAAACGCAGCGCTTCCTTTATCTCACCTTTGGGCCGCCCCAAATGGCTGCACAAGATGGCACTACCGCCATCGGTTAGAATCTTCCGAATAGTCGGCAAGGAAGCCTTTATGCGGCGATCGTCGGTAATCTCCTGTCTATCGTTTAAGGGAACGTTAAAATCACAACGTACCAAAACTTTTTTTCCCTTAAGTGCTAATTGATCGATGGTCAATTTTGCCATTTTTCTACCTTCTACTAAATTGGTTCATACAAAAAGAGGCCGGTCTCCCAGCCTCAAATCTTGTTTTAAAGGGTTGCCATTTTTTTCAATAAATCGAAAGCTCTGTTCGAATAGCCCCATTCATTATCATACCAGGAAAGAACTTTGACCATGTTCCCGTCGATCACATAGGTGGACAGACTGTCGAAAATGCTGGAATGAGGGTTATTGATAATATCGATCGATACAATCGGGTCCTCGCAGTATTCGAGGATGCCCTTCATAGGTCCTTCTGCATATTTTTTAAAGGCGGCATTCACCTCATCCATAGTGACATCCTTTTTAAGATCCGCCACAAAATCCACAATGGCACCATCGGAGATAGGAATACGCATCGACATGCCGTTCAATTTGCCATTCAGCTCGGGAATCACCTTGCCAATGGCTATGGCAGCACCGGTTGTGGTTGGAATCAGATTCACACCGGCTGCTCTGGCTCTGCGCAGATCACTGTGCGGCAGGTCCAGAATACGCTGGTCATTGGTGTAGGCATGAACGGTAGTCATCAGACCTCGGTTAATGCCAAAAGTATCGTTGAGTACTTTTACCAGAGGGCCGAAACAATTGGTCGTACAGGAAGCGTTCGACACGATTTGATCTTCCGGTTTTAAATCATCGTCATTAACCCCCAGTACAATGGTGCGGTCTATTTCATCTTTAGCCGGTACGGTTAACAGTACTTTTCTGGCCCCGGCCTCCAAATGCATGGCGATCTGAGCTCTTTTACGGAATACACCCGTCGATTCGATCACAATATCCACGCCCATTTCCTTCCAGGGCAAATTTTTGGGATCCCGTTCTTCGAAAACTTTCACCTTACGATCGCCGGCAACCAGCGTGTCGCCGGAAAAATGAACTTCATCCGGATAACGACCATGAACGGAATCGTATTTTAACAAATGAGCCAGGGTTTTGGCGTCCGTTAAATCATTAATAGCTACAAATTCCACATCCTTATCATGACGAGCCGCCTTAAAAATCAATCTTCCGATCCGACCGAAACCGTTAATCGCTACTTTAATACTCATTTTGGAACTCCTTCATATTGTTAACATGATCTGTTTTATTACTTAGTATCTTCAATCTTTTCATAGATTTTCAAACTAAAAAAAGGTTGATCTTTAGTCAAGTAAAAATATTATTACCTTGAACAATTACTGTTTTTTTGAAACACTGGTAAATTTAAACGAATTTGCAGTGATAGCTTATCCCTTCCCACAATCATTCCGAAGGCGTGAGCTACAAATTCCCCCTCGCTTTTAAAAAAGGCTCTACCGGGTTTCTTGTGAAGCCGTATATTAATAAAGACTGATAAAAGGAATGAAACAATTTTTTATGGTTTCGTTTATCTTGTATTTAAAAACAATAGTATCCGAAGGATACGAATATGAGTAGCCACAGGCTTGGCCTGTGGTAAAGCGGAAAAATAGAGCGCGACGCTGAAGGCGTCGAATGTGGAACACAGAGCATGCTATCCAAATAGGAGACCGTATACATTGAAAGGCCTGGTTTATTTTACCGCTTTGCGGTAATCCTATTCGGTTGCATCTTGCCCACAGGCTTAGCTCCTGCCCGGAGGCTGACGGGTGCGGCTATTCATATTCCATCACTTCGTGATGATTTGAGAATGCGGCCTTTAGCCACAAGAAACCCAATAGGGCCAAAAAAGAAAAAGGGGCGCGTTGTTTTTTCAGGAAATTCAACGGCATAACCTATTGTATGTACATTGCTTATGTGTCTATCATCCATACAGTTTGGATACCTTTCATAAAAAATTTATTCCTCTTACTTTCATTCTCTAAAATGTTAAATGATTTGCCTCATTATGGACAATAATTTATATTTCTTTAATTTTATTAAAGTTAAAGGTTTCAATGTTTGGAAAAACCCTCATAAAAAACGGACTTATTATCACCATGGATGGAGACGAACGGGTCTTTCGCGGTGATATTTTAATTAAAGATCGTAAAATTATACGGGTCGGCAAAAGTATTGACGATCGGGATGGGGATTGGTTCGACGCCGAACCTTACCTGATCGTACCCGGTTTGATTCAAACCCATGTCCATCTTTGCCAGACCCTGTTTCGCAATTTAGCCGAAGATCTGTCCCTGATGGATTGGCTGCAAAAAAAGATCTGGCCTTATGAAGGCAACCATACGGTAGAAACGATTGCGGTCAGTGCCCGCCTGGGTATAGCCGAGCTTCTACTATCCGGTACCACCACTATAATGGACATGGGAACGGTACTTCATGAAGATACCATCTTCGAAGAGCTGGCTAAGAGCGGTTTGCGCGCTGTAGCCGGAAAGGCAATGATGGATTTGGGCCGACGTCCGGAAGGTCTTCGGGAGAATACTTCGGAAAGCATAAACGAAAGTTTGCGCTTGCTAAAAAAATGGCATAACTTTGATCATGAGCGGCTGAAATATGCATTTGCTCCCCGTTTCGCGCTATCGTGTACAGACGATCTTTTGAAGGAGACTTTCAGGTTAACACAGACTTATCATGTGTTATTCCATACCCATGCGGCGGAGAATATCCATGAAGTGGGCCTCATCCGGGAACGGTTCGGAGTAAGCAATATCCGCTTATTTGAAAAATTAGGGATTACCGGTCGAAACGTATGTCTGGCCCATTGCATCTGGACCGATGAAGAAGACAGGCAATTGTTGAAGGAACACGAAATCAAAGTATTGCATTGTCCTTCGGCAAATTTAAAACTCGGTTCCGGAATCGCACCTATCCCGGATTATCTGGATGAAGGAATCACGGTTTCCATCGGTGCAGACGGGGCACCTTGTAATAATAATATGAATATTTTCCAGGAGATGCGCCTTGCAGCTCTCATTCAAAAACCTAAATACGGAGCTCTGGCCATGCCTGCAAAGGACGTGTTAAAGATGGCAACCATTAACGGCGCCCGCACCCTGGGTCTGGAACATTTGATCGGTAGTATCGAGGCCGGAAAACGAGCCGATCTTACATTAATAAAAATGAATCAAGTTCATTCAATTCCTTACGACAATATATATAATAAACTGATTTTTTCCAGCCAGGCAGCGGATGTGGAATATGTGATGGTCGATGGTAAATGGCTTTTAAAAGGACGTCGTCTCCAAACCATCGATCTTGCTTCCCTGCTTAAAGAAGTACCTGTAGCTTTGAAAAAAATTGATCGTTCACTTAATTGATACAGGAGTCCGATATGAAATCTTTGTATCGTCTGAGTATACTGTTAGTCTCTTTGGCACTGTTTTTAAGTTGCAGTTCCAATAAGAACGCCAAAAATGGAAATCTGATGTCCGATACGGATATGTTTGCCCTGGGTTCTACCCAATTCAATCAGGGACATTACAAGGAAGCCCTGCATACTTTCAAATCATTGATATTGGAACATCCCACATCCGATCTGCATATTGATTCCCAATTAAAGATCGCTGCCTGTTACGGTGCCCTGGAAGACTATGAAGAACAGATGAAAGCCATCCTGCAGCTTTTGAAAGAGAATATAATTCCGGACCGTGTGCCTCAAATCTATGTACAGATCGGGAAATTTTATGAACAGGCCGCCCGTTTTAACCCCAATACGATCACTTCCGATACAACGGATTACGAAACTGCTCTTTCCTATTACAAAAAAGCTATTGAATATAAGGAGAGCACCGATACCCTTTCCAAAGCGGAAGCGATTTACAGACGCGGTCTGGTCAATGCCAAGCTGAATAGGATGAATGAGGCCATTGCTCAATATAACTTTGTGGTCCGTGGTTATCCCAATAGCCCTTTCGCTCTTCTGGCTCAGGTGAAATTGCAAAATCCGCAGGACACTTCGGAGCTGGCTATGGACGAGGCTTCTCTGGAGAGCTACCGTCAAACCCTGGGTACGGCAGTTCCGGCAATAGAGCAAACTCCGCCGGAACAACCCGTTGTACAACCGCAGAACGTACCGGCGGACACATCACAGATTCTGCCGCCCGAAATGCAAAGTACACCTCAGGATACCAGCGGTGGTCATTAATGTTTATTGGTATCGGTTCACAGAACAGGACAAAAGTTGCCGCCTGTCGACTGGCTTTTCAACAGTTGCAACAAAAATTTCCGCAGGCTTTTGACGAAGACCCGATTTTCAGTACCTTTTCCACGAACACAACTGTGCCCGACATGCCGTTAACCCTGGCTGAGATACAACAAGGAGCTCTCGAAAGAGCTCTTTTTGTTTTTAATCAACAGAGTAAACGGGGAATTGCTTTAGGTATGGAAGGCGGTGTTTTTCGTTTGGATCGGGGCCAACAGAGCTTGTTGCAAAATTGGGTGTATGCTTATGACGGACAAAAAGGATTTTACGGCTGTTCGGCGGCAATCCCTCTGCCCGTTACAATTGAAAAAGCACTCTACGATCAAAACAGGGAACTGGCGGAAGTTATTGATGAACTGAGCGGTTTATCGGATGTACGGTCTAACGACGGGGCTTTCGGTATCTTAACCCGTAATCTGATTTCCCGTACGGCTGCTTTTGAGATGGCTGTCATTTCGGCCATGACCCCCTTTTTAAATTTCGAATATTACATGCATTAAGGATAGATAAGGAAATATTTATGTATATAGACCCAAAACTCATTAAGCAAATGCCTAAAACGGATCTGCATTGTCATCTGGACGGCAGTCTGCGGATCGATACGGTTCTGGACCTGGCCAAAAAGCAAAAGGTAGAACTTCCTACGACCGATCGCAAGGCTCTAAAAAAATTACTGGTTCCCGGACTGAAATGTAAAAGCCTGGTTGAATATTTACGGCCTTTTGATATCACCCTTTCCGTCATGCAGGAAGCGGAAGCACTCTATCGTACGGCCTTCGAGCTGGCCGAGGATGCGGCCAAAGAGAATGTCTGGTATCTTGAAGTGCGTTACTCTCCCGTATTGCACACCAAAAAAGGTATGCGCCTCACCGAAATCGTCGATGCGGTTCTGGCCGGCCTGAAGGATGCCGAAAAAAAATACCATATCAAAACAGGAGTCATTATTTGCGGAATGCGTAACATCAATCCGGAGACCTCCTTAATCCTGGCCGAGCTGGCTACGGCATACAAAAATCAGGGTGTAGTCGCTTTTGATCTGGCCGGTGCGGAGGAGAATTATCCTGCCAAACATCATCGCGAAGCTTTCTACCTGATTCTGAATAATAATATTAATTGTACAGCCCATGCCGGTGAAGCCTATGGACCGGAAAGCATTCATCAGGCGATCCATTACTGCGGTGCTCACCGTATCGGCCACGGAACCCGTTTGAAAGAGGACGGAGATTTACTGAACTATGTAAACGATCACCGCATCCCTTTAGAGATTTGTCTGACCAGCAACATACAGACCAAAGCCGCCACTTCTTACGAAGCCCATCCTTTAAAATTTTATTATGACTACGGCTTACGGGTAACCATTAATACCGATAACCGGCTCATCTCCGACACAACGGTGACCAAAGAATTGCACCTGGCCGCAAAATACGCAGATTGGAATATGAATGATTTGAAGAATGTCATTGTCGCCGGATTTAAGAGCGCATTTATGCCCATGCGGGAAAAAGCCATTATGCTGAATATGGTCAATGCCGAGTTGGAGAAGTACTAAAATTAAACCATCGGATGTTCTTTTAACGAATTTTCCAGAGACGCCATCTCTTGCGTAAACGGGGCATCCAGCCTTTACGTAACAGAGCCAAAGCCAACAGGAAGAGCAGTAAACCCGGAATAATGGGGACAACCAGCCCCAGCAAAGCTACCAGGATTAAAACAATGGCAATAAGGTACTTATTGCGACTAAAGGAGAGAATGTCTTCCCATAGAGGCTTCTTTTCTTTTTTTACAGGCAGGCGATTCATATCTTCCTCTACGTGCATTCCGTCAAATAGTTACCGGATAGTATTATAGCCAGCCCTGCTCTTCATACCATTTCAACGTCAGAACGATACCTTCTTCTAAGGAAATCCTGGTTTTAAAATTGAAATCAAGCATGGCTCTTTGCGGGCTGCATATCCAAAATTCCGGTTTCATTTCCAGAACTTTCTGGGAATTGAGGATGGAAGGCTTACCGGTCAATTTACTGATACCCTCGGAAAGCGAGGCGATTCCTTCCATAGCAAATACAGGAATATTAATACGAAATCCCCGTTTGCCGAAATATTGTAAGGTAAGTTCTGCCAGACGGTCTATGGAATAGGGTTGAGGATTCGCCAGAAAATAGGTTCTGCCCAGCGATTTTTTTCGTTCGGCGGCCAGGATCATACCATCGACCAGATCATAGACATGAATAAGACTCAAATAACGATCCGTTCCACCTAACTTAGGAATGAGGCCCTTTTTAAACGTCTTAAAAAGTTGCAGAACATCCGTATCCCGCGGGCCATAGACGGCAGGGGGACGAACGACGGTTATGGGAATTTCTTTTTTATGTGCCAGAGCATATTGTTCCGCTTTCAGCTTGCTTCTTCCGTAATCGGTTAACGGATGGGGTTCCGATTTTTCATCAATCGCATATAACCCGGGACTGGGACCGACGGCGGCCTGGGAGCTGGTTACCAGAAGACGATTTAAGGATACCTTACCGGCCCGAATCACATCGATCAGATTTTTAGTACCTTCATAATTTACCCGGTAATAATCATCCGTATTCCGGGCTTTGGTCACACCCGCCAAATGATAGATATAATCCATATCCTTAATCGCATGGCTCAGTGAATCTTTATCGCTCAGGCTCCCGTAAAAGCACTCCACATTCAGGTCGGCTATCCAGTGCAGATTACTGGTAGTACGTACCAAAGTGCGTACTCTGTGTCCCTTTTCAAGTAATTTTTCCGCAAGAAAACTACCGACAAATCCGGTTGCGCCGGTGATGAGTATATTCATCCTGGATTCAATTCCTCATTTTACAATAAAGTACGTCATAAAACCGAATGTCTGATTTTAAAAAAGTTTAGCAAATATCGCAAACTTTTAATATATTTAAATTTATGATTTTCGAAGACCTAACAACAATCTAACATTTTTCAGACCTTTCCTCTGGAGGCGTTTTGGACGTATTCGACAAATGTAAAAATTTTACCCGTGCCAAAGAAACCATGGAAGCCGGTATCTATCCCTATTTTAAGCCTCTTTCCGGCAATGACGGACCGCATGTTGAAATGGACGGCCATCAAACCATAATGATCGGTTCCAATAATTATTTAGGATTAACCCACGATCCCCGTGTGGTGGAAGCCGCCATTGAGGCTACCCGTAAATACGGTACCAGTTGCTCCGGGTCCCGCTTTCTGAACGGCACATTGGACCTGCATATTAAACTGGAGCATGAACTGGCCCGTTTTATGAATCGGGAAGCGGCCTTGATCTTCAGCACCGGATACATGAGCAATGTGGGTGCGATTTCTACTCTGGCCGGCAGAGATGATTATATCATTCTGGATAAATCCGATCATGCTTCTATCTACGCCGGAACCTGGGCTGCTTTGGGTGCGACGGTAAAACGTTTTCCCCATAAAAACATCAAAAAGCTCGATCAGCTCCTGGCTTCTCTGGAACCGGACAGGGGGAAACTCATTGTCAGCGACGGTGTATTCAGTATGGAAGGCGATATTGTAAATCTGAAAGAGCTGATCCGTATCTCAAAAAAATATAATGCCCGGCTTTATATCGATGAAGCCCACGGTCTGGGAGTGTTGGGTGAACATGGCCGCGGCGCTTGTGAATATTTGGGTTACGAAAAAGATGTCGATGTAGTTATGAGCACCTTTAGCAAATCGCTGGCCTCTTTAGGCGGTTTTATCGCGGCTTCCGAAGAGGTGATTAACTTTGTCAAACATTTTGCGGGCCCCTTAATTTTTAGCGCTTCGCCGACGCCGGCTGCCACGGCGGCCGTGTTAAAGACGCTGGAAATTATTCGTAAAGAACCGGAGCATATGGAGCGTTTACGTCGTATTTCCGAAAAAATGCGTCGGGAATTTAAAAATCTCGGTTTTGATATCGGCGTCAGCAAAGATACGCCTATTATCCCGCTGTACATTCGGAATGATGAAAAGACTTTTCTCTTTTGGAGACGTCTGTTCGATGCCGGTATCTTTGCTAACGCCGTCATTCCTCCGGCTGTTCCCCCGGAACAGGCTTTGATCCGGACCAGTTTTATGTCCACGCATTCCGATGAAGATCTGGATAAAATCCTGGATATTTGTGGCAAGGTCGGTAAAGATTTGGGTATTATTTAACAGAGGAGCTTCTCATGGCTGTGCGCATTGTGCCGGTAGAAACGAAACGGCAGAAAAAGCAGTTTATTGATCTGGAATGGGATTTAAACAAAAACACGCCGAATTGGGTCGGCCCCTTAAGGATGGAACGCAAAGAAATTCTCGACACCCAAAAAAATCCTTTTTTTCAGCATGCCGATATCCATCTTTTCTTAGCCTATAAAGAGGAAAATCTTTGCGGGCGGATCGCCGCTATCACCAATGACAATTATAATCAATTCCATGGGAACAATGAAGGCTTCTGGGGATTTTTCGAAAGTATTAATGATCAGGATGTGGCCAATGCATTGTTTGATGCAGCCGCCAACTGGTTAAAAGAAAAGGGTAAAGACAGGATGCTCGGCCCGGAAAATCCTTCTACCAATGATGAAGTGGGCACTTTGATCGATGGCTTCGATACGCCGCCTTTTATTATGATGACCCACAATCCGGACTATTATCCCCGGCTGATCGAAACTTATGGGCACACCAAGGCCAAAGACCTTTACGCCTGGTTTGCCACTACCGAAGGCGCCGAAAAAAGTATCTCCGAAAAAATGTTACGCGTTTCCGGAAAAATATTAAAAAAATATGATATCAAATTACGTCATATTAACCTGAAAAATCTCAAGGATGAGATTGCGGTAATGAAAGATATCTACAACAATGCCTGGAGCAAAAACTGGGGTTTTGTACCCCTTACCGACCCGGAGTTCGATAAGCTTGCCAAAGATTTAAAACCGGTTGCCGACGAAAATTTACTTTTTGTAGCCGAAAAATCCGGTCAGCCGATCGCCTTCAGTTTAACGATTCCGAATGTCAATGAAATTTTTCAAAAAAATCCCAGCGGCCGGCTTTTCCCGCTCGGTATTTTCAAACTGCTCTTAGGCTTAAAAAAAATTAAGACGGTTCGTGTTCTGGTCCTTGGGGTCAAAAGGGAATATCAGTTTTTAGGTCTCGGTTCCATCTTTTATATAGAGACCATTCGTACAGCTAAAAAACGGGGTTATTACGGAGGGGAAATGTCCTGGATTCTGGAAGATAACCATCCCATGAATCAGGCCATCGAATCGATCGGTTCCAAGTGCTACAAGACCTATCGCATTTATCAGTATCCGCTAACCTGATTTTTTTCTCTTTATGCAATCCCTTTTAAAAGTATAGTCAAAAAAAGCCCGCTGTAACAGCGGGCTTTTTTCATTCCGAATGAAAACCTACATCAGTACTCATCTTCGTTATAATAATCCTCGTTATTGGTGAATGCCGTCGAATTATACTTCTTATCCTTTTTACAGAAATCGAAGAATTCACAATCCTGGCAGTCATAATCCTCACAGGATACCATATTTTCACAGGTCCCGTTCAGATCGAGTGTGATCGCTTCACGATAGCACAAATTGTCATGATTAAAATGACAGTCCTCACAACCACATGTAAGGTTTTCAAAGTAACTCATCGAGTCAACCTCCTTCGAAAAACCCGGTTATCAATTATTATTATTTTGTTTTTCATGTTCGCGTAAATAGCGACTCCCTTCGTCTAAGAGTTTCTTCTCTTCTTCGGTAAGATTCAGATAGCCGATACGGTTTATTTTATCCAGCAAGTCATCGATAACTTTGCGGTAATACTCGGTTTTATCCGACCTACCTTTAGAATATTTCATTTTAGAAGCAGAGGTCTTGTTTTTGAATTGTCCACCCAGTTGCGTTTTCAGTTTATAAAAGAGGTGCCAGTACTTTAAATATACATATCCAACAACAATGCCTCCCAAATGGGCTGCGTGGGCGATTCCGTCGCTATAAGGACCAAAAGTGGAAAAGAATTGCAAAAGGGCCAGAAATCCGACAAAATATTTTATTTTTACCGGAAATAAAAAATAGATGTATATCATCCGATTCGGCCAGCGCAGCGCATAAGCTAACATCACACCATAAATCGCTCCGGAAGCTCCGATTGTGGTTGCCGGCGAAAGGATCAGATTAAATATCCCGGCTCCGATTCCCGTGATAAAATAAAACTTTAAGAATTCTCTGGTGCCCCACTCTCTTTCCAATTCAACACCAAACATCCAGAGAAAAATCATATTAAACAGTATATGCATAATTCCCGAGGGATCATGCAAAAACATATAGCTGACTAACTGCCATATTTTAAAGTGGTAAATAACATCTGCCGGGGAAAGGGCAAAATTAACAATCAGAAAATTTCCCAGACCACGATTAACCACCTCCATAAACCAGATAATCACATTAGCCAAAATTAAATTTTTAATCGCCGGAGGCAATGCTCCTGCCGGCCCTATTCGAAACGAACGATCGTACATAAAATCTCTCGGTTAATTGTTTTTCAACCTAACGACATCCAACTTAAAAAGTTTCGGCCTTAATAGGCTTTGGCAAAAATGACCCGTCCGGTTGATTTCTTGCCGCAAACAATGCACTGGCCTTCTTCCTTTTCCTGATCAAAAGGAATATTGCGGATAGTGGCCTTGGTATCCTCTTTTATCCTGGCCTCACACTGCGCATCGCCACACCAGTGGCTGTAAACAAACCCGCCTTCCCCTTCAATTTGTTTTTTAAAGGCCGCGTAATCGTCTATACGAAAAGAATTTGCCTCACGAAATTCTTTGGCTTTCTGCAACATTTCTTCTTGCATCCTATCCAGGGTTTCGGTGACCGTATATAAAATTCCTTTTCTTTCCACAAACTGTTTCTGCATTGTATCGCGACGAACGAGGACCAAAGAGTTCTTAGCCACGTCTCTGGGGCCAATCTCCAGACGAATGGGAATTCCCTGTAGTTCCCATTCGGAAAATTTGTAGCCCGGTTTATATTGTTCGCGGTCATCAAAAATAACAGGATAATGTGCTTTCAGTTCCTGAAAAACACCATCGGCAAAATCCATGACTGCTTTCTTTTCATCCCCACGCCAGATGGGAATAATGACAACCGGCCGATGGGCCATTTTAGGTGGCAGTACTAAACCGCGATCGTCACTATGCGCCATGATTAAGGCTCCGATTAAACGGGTGCTCACTCCCCACGAAGTGGCCCAAACATATTGCAGTTTTCCATTCTGATCCTGGAACTGGACATCAAAGGCTTTGGCAAAATTCTGTCCCAGATTATGGGAGGTACCGGCCTGCAAGGCTTTCCGATCCTGCATCATAGCTTCGATGGAATAGGTATGCAAAGCTCCCGCAAATTTTTCCGAATCGGATTTTTTACCGGGAATTACGGGAATGGCCAGGAAATCCTCGGCAAATCGCTGATACACCTTCAAAATTTTTACGGTCTCTTCTTCCGCTTCTTCGAAAGTAGCATGAGCCGTATGGCCTTCCTGCCAGAGAAATTCCGAAGTACGTAAAAAAAGACGGGTGCGCAGCTCCCAGCGGATCACATTAGCCCATTGATTAATGAGCAGAGGTAGATCCCGATAACTCATGATCCATTTCTTATACATACTCCAGATGATGGTTTCGGAAGTGGGTCGGATATAGAGCTTTTCTTCCAGTTCCTGCCCGCCACCGATGGTGACCACGGCACACTCCGGAGAGAAGCCTTCCACATGCTCCGCTTCCTTATTCATGAAGCTCTCCGGAATGAGTAAAGGGAAATAAGCGTTCACATGACCTGTTTCTTTGAACATCTTATCCAAATTACTCTGTATTAATTCCCAGATCGCATAACCGTTGGGCCGGATGACCATGGCTCCTTTGACCGGTGAATAATCTGCCAATTTGGCCTGCAATATGATATCCGTATACCAACGGGAATAATCTTCAGAACGCGGAGTCACTTTTTCTGCCATAGAACCCTCATGTGGTCTTCATGTTAACAAAACCGTCTTCGAGAAGTGGTTAATAAGAAGAAGGAAATGCCTAAGGTGTGTATCCAGAATTAAGAAATTGGATTTCATTTCTGATTTTTATCGTTTACGAACACACAAAATTTTGTACAACTTCTTAATCCCACCCTACTCATTTATCTACCAAAAGTACGCCTGGAGGGAATCGAACCCCCAACCTTTGGAACCGGAATCCAACGCTCTATCCAATTGAGCTACAGGCGCACAATATCATATATAAAACGCAGGCAAATATATTCGATCAGAGGCATTTTGTCAAGTAAAATCTTCGCGCATTTTCAGCTACTTTCAATATCTCTCTCCTTAATTGTCCCGAAAGAAGCAATACCAATCGGATTAAACACCTGTTGATGCTTGCTATACAGACTTCGATTTCCTAAATTTGACGCTTAATGAATAATGCCAGGGTCTTATGTACAAAATATGCGCTGCGGATAAATCGGGCTGTTTAGTCGGCGCTTTTTATAAGGACGAAACAGGCCGGTGAGGCAGATCTCATAGCGGAGAGGATTTAAAGGGAAAAAGACAATTAAAGAGGTGCGTTTGGATAAAAAGGATTTCCTTCGGCAAACCGTCGAACCTATTGACATTACCAAAACCAATGTTGTAGCTCTGGTCGATGCAATGGGCAAAATGGCTTTTCAGGCCCGTAATTTAAACCGGGCGGCTCAAATTTTTAACAGGATGCAGCAAGACCATGAGGTCGTTATTTTCCTTACTTTGTCCGGTTCACTGATCAGTGCCGGTTTAAAAAAAGTGATCACAACGCTGATTGAAAACAATATGGTGGATGTCCTTGTTTCCACGGGCGCCAACATGGTCGATCAGGATTTTTTCGAAGCATTGGGCTTCCACCACTATCAGGGTACACCCTTTGCGGATGATAATCAGTTAAGGACATTGATGATTGACCGTATTTATGACACCTTTATTGATGAAGAAGAACTACGTATCTGCGATCATACCGTTGCCGGCATCTGCGATCATCTGGAACCGCGTCCCTATTCTTCCCGTGAATTCATTAAGGAAATGGGCCGGTATTTAGAGGAGAATTCTCAATACGCGCTCAGCCGGGAGGACTCGATTATCTACCGGTGTTACAAAAAAGACGTTCCCATATTCTGTCCCGCCTTTTCCGACTCCTCCGCCGGTTTCGGGCTGATTTACCATCAGTATCATAGCAAAGGGCCAAAGGTTACTATCGACTCGGCCGCAGACTTTCTGGAATTGACCAAAATTAAAATAGCCCACAAGGAATCGGGTATCTTTATGGTTGGCGGCGGCGTTCCTAAAAATTTCGTACAGGATATTGTGGTTGCCTCCGAAATTCTGGATCAGGAAGCGCCCATGCACAAATATGCCGTCCAGATTACGGTTGCCGATGAACGCGATGGCGCTTTGTCCGGTTCAACCTTAAAAGAAGCATCCTCCTGGGGCAAGGTAGAAACCACCTATGAACAGATGGTTTTTGCCGAAGCGACCATCGCCTTCCCCTTGATCGCCGGTTATGCATATCACAAATATAATTGGAAACAGCGTCCGGAACGGCGTCTAAACCATTTGTTTCTTTAGGTAAAAACATACATTTAAAAATAGAATGGAGGAATACGAAATGGAATACACCTATGCCGATTTAAAAAAGAAAAATGTGTCTGAACTGCGTGAAATTGCCAAAGACCATGTTCAGGGATATACCCAGATGAATAAAGAACATCTCTTGGAGGCCATCTGTAAGACCCTGAATATCGATATGCATATTCACCATAAAGTAATAGGAGTGGACAAATCCAAAATCAAAGCGGAAATAAAGAAACTTAAGAAAGAACGCGATGAACACCTTCAGGCAAAGAATCATGATGAACTGGTACGTGTCCGCAAGGCAATAAAGAAGCTGAAAAATAAACTGCGCAGTGCCGCCGTTTAATTTTTTGCCATTCCAGCAGAGAAAGTGAGGATCTTTTGATTATCGTGACCGGTGCCGCAGGATTTATTGGCAGCAGTATTGTATCTCATTTAAATCAACAGGGCAATGGGGACATTATCGCCGTCGATATTTTACGCAGTAATGACAAGTGGAAAAATTTGCGCCATCTTTCCTTTATCGATTACTTAGACCGCGAACAGCTCTGGAGTTTTCTGGATCAAAACGAGAGTGCGGTGGATGCGGTCATCCATATGGGAGCTTGCAGCGCCACCACGGAAACGGATGCCTACTACTTAATGGAAAATAACTACCGCTACACTTTGCGTCTTGCCCGATGGGCGCTTGCTCACGGTAAAAGATTTATTTATGCCAGCTCGGCAGCCACCTACGGTCTGGGTGAACACGGATATGATGATGATCTGGATTCCATTCACCTGTTGCGCCCATTGAATATGTATGGTTATTCCAAGCAGGTCTTTGATTTAAAAGCCCGACGTGAAGGCTGGTTCGATAAAATAGTCGGATTAAAATTCTTTAATGTATTCGGCCCCAACGAATATTTTAAAGGAGATATGGCCTCGGTTGTTTTTAAAGCTTTTAACCAAATCCGGGAGACAGGCAAGGTACGCCTTTTTAAATCGCATCGTCCCGATTATAAAGACGGCATGCAGCTTCGTGACTTTATATATAGTAAGGATGTAACACCCCTTATCTATTATTTATTAATGAACGAACAGGTAAACGGATTATTTAATGTGGGAACGGGTAAGGCCCGCAGTTTTAAGGACTTGACGGTGGCTACTTTCCGGGCTATGAATCGTGAGCCGAATATTGAATACATTCCCATGCCGGAAGAATTGCGGGAGCGCTATCAGTATTTCACCGCAGCCAAAATAGACAGATTACATGCCGCCGGATATAAAAATCCCTTTTATTCCCTGGAAGAGGCGATCACCGATTACGTTCAAAATTATCTCATGAAAGATTTTAAGCCCTATTAAGGATCAAAGCTTATTCAGTTCTTCAACGGCGTCTTCCACCGAATCGTGGATGGTAAATACTTTTGTCAATTGAGACATGACAAAAACGCTGCGTACTTTTTCGCCTAAACCGACTAAGTGTATGTGACCATTGGCTTTCTGAACGACTGAATAACTTTTTACGATGGATCCCATGCCGAGACTATTAATCCAGTTCAGATGCTTAAAGTCCAGCACAATCCTCGTCACGCCGTTCTCTATTAAATTTACGATATCATCATATAGTTTTGTTGTAGCCGGCGGTCCCATTAATTTTCCGCGCAGACTCAACACGGCCACTTTTTGAAAAATGGTTTCTTTAATCTTCATGATGTTCCGACTCTTTTATTTACTTTGAAGTGGAATATACGAACGACCTCTATTTTGTACAAAGCATTTTGCAAAAAAGTTGTTTTAGCCTTAAATTAAAATTTCGAAATCTATGATATAATCATATAAATGAGGAATACCCATGCGTACCATAGCCAGTTTATTCAGCGGCTCTCCTTTTGCACCTTTACAAAATCACATGGAAAATGTAGTGGAATGCGTCTCTAAATTGGAAGAAATGTTTGCTGCTTATACCCAACAAGATTACGAGCGGATCAATAGCCTTGCCAGGGAGATTTCCGAATTGGAACATAAAGCGGATTTGACTAAAAATGAGATCCGTAACAATCTGCCGAAAAGTATGTTTTTGGCCATTAATCGGGCCGATTTACTGGATATTCTCTCTCTTCAGGATACGATTGCCGACAAGGCAGAAGATGTCGCGCTTTTAATGTCGTTGAAAAAACTGGAGCCTATTGACGAATTGCAGGAGGCCTTAAAGGCCTTCTTTGATAAGAACATCGAAACGGTCCATCAGGCTCATAAGGTTCTTTTACAATTTAACGAACTTCTGGAAACCTCTTTCGGCGGTAAAGAGGCGGAACTGGTCGTCCAGCTTGTGGATCAGGTTGCTTTTCTGGAGCATGAAACCGATATGCTGCAAGTTGATCTATTAAAAAAATTATTCGCCCATGACAGAGAAATTTCCGTAAGCAGCTTTTACTTATGGACCAGTATCTTCAAGACCATGGCTTCTCTTAGTAACACTGCGGAAAAATTAGCTAATCGGGTTCGTATGCTACTTGAATTAAAATAGAAAAACGACCCACTCACCTCAGCAACTGGAGTCACTAAGTGGATACTACAACAATTTTATTTATTCTTGCTATTGGATTCGGTTTTTATATGGCCTGGAGTATCGGTGCCAATGATGTAGCCAATGCGATGGGCACCTCGGTTGGTTCCGGTGCTTTAACCATTAAACGTGCTGTTATTTTAGCTTCTATTCTCGAATTTTCCGGTGCCTTTTTTGTCGGTTCTCATGTATCCGAAACTATCCGCAAGGGAATTATCAGTCCCATGGTGTTTCAGGGACATCCTATGGATCTGGTGTATGGTATGATCGGGGCCTTACTGGCGGCTGCGCTCTGGCTGCAGTTAGCCACCTATTTCGGCTGGCCGGTATCCACCACCCATTCCATAGTCGGTTCGGTAATCGGCTTCGGCATGGTGGTAGGCGGTATCCATGCCATCGAATGGGGCAAAGTCGTTTCCATTGTTGCCAGTTGGGTCGTTTCACCCCTTATGAGCGGTGCAATTGCTTTTCTTATCTTTACTTTGATCCGGCGGCAAATTTACTACAAAGATGATCCGGTAGCAGCGGCCAAACGGGTTGTTCCTTACCTGGTGTTTTTCGTTTTTTTGATCCTGACTCTCACCATGGTTTTCAAGGGTCTTAAAAATCTGCATTTACATCTGGGATTTGAACACGCTCTTCTAATTGCAACAGCCATCGGTTTGCTTGCAGCTATTATCAGCCATTTTTTAGTAAAGCGTATCCCGACCGTGGTCGTGACCCGACCTTCGGAAAAACAACCCCCCATGGTTGTAAAAGGCCTTTCTAATATCATTAAGCAGCTGGAAAAAATGATTCATATGGCCAGAGGGGATTTGGGATCGGAATTGAAACGCATTAAAGAAGAAGTGGTGGTAGCAAAAGACAGTGCTTCTCTCAATTTACAGGCCGAAAGGGCCTCGGCCGAACATCAGACGGTACAGCGGATTTTTGTCTATCTACAAATTCTTAGTGCCTCTTTTGTAGCCTTTGCTCACGGTGCTAATGATGTGGCTAACGCAGTCGGCCCTCTGGCCGCTGTCATCTCCATCCTTTCATCCGGATTGTTATCCATGAAAGCACAGGTGCCGATCTGGATTTTAGGTTTAGGCGGTGTCGGTATTATTATCGGACTGGCCACCTGGGGCTGGCGGGTTATGGAAACCATCGGTAAAAAGATCACCGAACTCACCCCGACCCGCGGTTTTGCTGCGGAATTTGCCGCAGCCACGACCATTGTGATCGCTTCTAAGCTGGGTTTACCGATTAGTACTACCCATACCCTGGTTGGGGCCGTACTGGGTGTGGGATTGGCACGAGGCATCGGCGCTTTGAATCTACGCGTCATTAGCGATATCATCGTTTCCTGGATTATCACCATACCGGTTGGTGCCGCGGGAGCGATCGTATTTTACTATATTCTTAAAGCTATTTTCGGGTAAATAGTGCGTAACCGTTACGTACACGGTTACCGAACTCTTTTCCCGCTTATTTTAATCGGGCCAATTCTACCAGAATATTTTGATGAATACCGTCTATTTTATGATAGGAACAGGTAAAGTTATTAGCAATCAACGAAAATACAATCAGTCGGCCTGCCTTATCTTTTAAGTAACCGGAATGACTGCGTACACCCTGAATCAACCCCGATTTAATATGCGCGTTTTTGGCGATTTCCGTCTTCCGCCCGAAATCCGCAAAATAACCGATATCCGTTGCATCTCCGGCAATTCCAAGCGATTTGAAAAAGGTTCTAAAATACGACTTGTGTCGCACCACGCTGAGCAGGTCTACCATGCTGCGAGTTGTAATCATATCGGTTCGGGACAGACCACATCCGTCATCGAGATGTACACCGTTTGTAGGTACATGTTCCTTTTTCAAAAAATTCAGTAAGATTTTGATACCGTCGGGTTCCGTTCCCTTTTTCCCCCGGCTTACCGCCAGGGTACGCAACAGATGTTCGGCATACAAATTAATACTACGCTTGTTCAGCATGTAGATGATCTCCGCAAGAGGCGGTGAATAGGTAGTGACGATACGCTTGCCCGGATCGTATTCTTTGTTGATTCGCTCCGGAAGAACCCGGGCTTTTCCGCTGATCCGGATGCCCCGGCTATTCAACCAATCCGTTAGATATCGGGCCAGAAAAAGAGGAGGGTCGGGTATGGAACCTTTGATGAAAAAAGAATCCCTGCCGGCCGGAACCGTGCCCCGCAGGACAGCCTGATTCTGGCCGGGGGCGCAATAAATATAGCCCTGATCGCCGGAACCGCGTTTCCCGGTCATCATGAAATTGCTGAAGTGCAACCCTTTCACCATGGGGATCGTTCCCAATACTTCGGCCGGCAAACCGGCCTTTGCGGCCGGATGGAAATAGAGCCTGTAGAGATTATCATGAACGGTAAGTCCGGAAACACCGGCGCCGTAATAATTCCCCAAATCTACCCACATCCAGTTATCGGGAACGCTATTTCCACTGAAGATATTGGCATCCGCTACTACCGCTCCTTTTATCTCCTGTATGCCCGCTTCTTGAATCGCTGCGCTCCATTGCATCATAAGACTATCGAGGGTAAGCGACCCTTTAACGGTCGACGACCCCAGGGTGGGATCACCACCGCCGCGGATATACAAATCACCCTGTAAAACGCCATCCGTTTCGTGTACCTGTCCATCATAGTACAACCGTGTTTGAAACCGGTAATCCTCACCTAAATAGTCTAAGGCGGCCACAGTAGTAAACACTTTTAAACCGGATGCCGGAGCCAGGCCCAGAGTACTCTGTTCATCCAACACAACCTCTCCGTTGTCTTCATAGCGGGCATACAGGCTCCACTGGGCATGTTGCAGCAAAGGATTGTTTTGATATTGTGCCACCATATGATGCAATTGAGAGAAATCAGCGGCAAGAGCGAACCCGATCCATAGCAAAATCCACACATATAATTTCATATGCATTCCCTGTTTATTGAAACCATAAGTAATATTGAAGCTCCTCAGGAATAAAGCGATCGAAGATCTCTTCATTGTGAGAGATCAGCAGAAAGCCCTTTCCGTCATTCAATTTTCTTTGGATCATTTTCAGAACACGCTGAATGGAATTAAAATCCAGACCATTCAGCGGCTCATCGAGGATGATTAAATCCACATTCAAGATGAAGGTGCGCAGTAAGTTGAGTCGCTGTTTTTGTCCTCCGCTTAAATGAAAGACCTGACGCTGAAGCAAAGTATTCTGTAGAGGTGCTTCAAAAATAAAGGATAATTCTTTAAGTACACGGTTGCGGGTCATCTTTTGTTGAACAGGCAGGCCTTTAAAAATCTGCCGAACCGTGCTACGCAGATCCAGGGCTTCTTCCGCATGCTGAAAGACCATTCCTGCTCTCTTGCCCCATACCTGCTTTTGCCACCGCATACGGCCGGTCTGCTCCGTGAAGGATAAAGCGCCGAGTTCGAAATGGACCTGTTGCGCGGGAATTAAACCCATGATGATTTTGGCCAGTGTGGTTTTACCCACTCCGCTGGGTGCCTTTAAATAGGTAATTTTCCCGGAGAGCACTTTTAACGGAGCCGGCCGGGTATGGGAAGCATCGGCAAAAATCCGAAAGGAACGATCGAATACCTTAAACTGCGGTTCAACGGTTAGCAAGGACTTACGACCGGTCAATGACCCGCTTTGCAAAGGATGGGCTTTTTCCAGCCATTTCAGATACCCGTCCGTATCGAATTTCTTTAATTCCAATTGGTTTTCAGCAACCCGTTGTAATTCTTTAAAGCGCATTTGCGGTAAAACATCCCCATGATTGCGGTATAGTTCGTTAATCAAAGAATAGTCATGGGTAATAAATAGAATAGTAAACGGATTTTTACGATATTCTTCCAGCAAAAAGGCGACGACCTGATTGCGATACACATCATCCAGATTGCCGGTAGGTTCGTCAAAGATATATAGAGTCTCTTTCTGTGGCCGGAAATGCTGCATCTTTTTAAAAGCCATGGATAGCAAGACACGCTGTTTTTCCCCTCCGCTGGGACGAAAGGGCTTGGGAAATACTTTCAGGATGTCCTCTATTTCTTTATACGCTACGTTTTGCCACAACCGTCTTAAAATATTTGGTTCATAAGAGTTGCCGGCCAGGTCTCCCTCGTTTAATTGTTGCTCGATGGTTAACAAGGGATTAAGATGGGAAGACGGTTCCTGGAAGACAAAAAAGCCATCACGTTGCCAGCGGCCAACAGGTCCCTCTTTCAGATATCGGTAATACGGTTGTCCATTGATCTGAACCTCCCACGGTTCCGAGTCGAGCAAACCGTATAACGCTTTGGATATCAGAGTCTTACCTATACCGGATTCACCGAGTAAGAAAGTAATTTTGCCGGTCTCCAGCCGAAAACGCTCTATGTCCAGCAAAAGAGTATGATCGGCTTCGATACGTATATTGAATTCCCGGTTATTCACAAGCGATGCCTTTCCGCATAACCGTTGGAAATTTTGTAGATCATTATAAGCAGAAATACAATGGAGAAAGCCACGCTGATTCCCTGTAAATGCTGGAGAAAAAGCCGGGAAAGACGGGCGGGATGAGAAAACGAATATCCTATGGCCAGGATATCCTGTTTGCTGTCGATCTTAGCCAACAAACTTCCCAATGTAACCGGCAGATTGAGTGCACTGACTTTAGTGGATAGTCCTACGGAAATGATAAAATCCACACTACACTGCAAAAAGATACTCACCCCGAAGAGAGCGATCAGTTTATTGAGAATATGGCCGCGACTGTTTTTCCACAAGATATTAAAATTAATAATGCGAAAAGATGAAATACCGCAAACTTTCATGGCATTGTAAAAATCGAGCGATTGATAGAAAGTAATCCGTTCCTGCATCAGATCGACCAGTTCCAGAAAAACAAAAAGGGCAATGATCGCTGCCATCAAAAGCAACGTTTGCCAGGAAGCGGTAAGGATACTTAGTTGTAACAAAATAGTAATCAGTACATAACCCAGCAAAACACCGACGATTTGCGGAATGGAACGAATCAGATTCAGAAAAAAAGTTAATAAAAGTTCGGCCCATGCCCAGTTTCGTCCCCTGAAAAAGAACATTTTCTGAATAATCACCCAGGCCAGAATGAGACTGATCAGGATGACCAGAGTGGAAATAATCAGCGTGTTCAGGAATCCGATTTGCAGAAAACGCAAGGCAGGCGCATTAAGGAACAAGCGATCCCAAACCCAGAGCAGTAGAAATATAATACTGCCGGTTAACAACCACCATTGGTCCTTTTTTTTGTAAAGGTTATTTAAAGCCGTTCCTAATTTCCGTTTCATTTACATACCGATTTTCTTCATCCATTTGAAACGCAACATATCCACCCCTATTTCCGTGAATTTTACCAGATAAAAAATCAATATTAAAATTACCAGCACAATACTGTAATTACGGTACAATATCTGCTGAAGAAGTTCATAGCTGAGATGCTTGTGAATATTCAGAGCCATTTCGATGATCATTAAACCGGTGATCAAGAATGAAGCCTGCTCTTTAATCGAGTTTACATATTGAAAACGAGCATTGATAAAAATATGTTGCAAAATATGCCCCTGAAAATCTTTGAGCGGGTGTAAAATCCGTTTGTGACTGATGCCCTGTTCTACATCAATTTCCCAGCGTGCATCGAGATTTTTAACTCTGGCCGTTTCCACATAGCCTTTACGGGCTTCGTTACGCAAAAAAGTGTAAAACTTATTACTGTAGGTAAGCAATAAACCGTTAGAGAATACGGCCAGCAGAATCATAAACAGGTCCGAACTGGTTTCAAAATCGCTTTTCACCGAATAAGCAATCACATAGGCCGGAGCAAACAGTACCAGATAAGCTAAAGCCTTGACAGCGGTTTTAAAGAGTAAAGTAATAAAACTGCCAACCAACGAGATTTTTTTAAGAGACGGATCATGTCCGAGCCACCTGCCCCATATATTTAACATTTGATGTCCAAAGGCAGGACGATCGGCCTGGGTGGAGATAAAGCGGTACACTGCCAGCGTTTCTACTGCGTAATAGGTGATGAACAGAACCGCCAAATAAATAGCAAGAAAACGAAAAAACATAAGAAGTAAGGAGAAAAAGCGATTCCAGGTCAGCTCCTGGCGCGTTATCGCACCGCGTGACATCATTTCCAGTTGCCGGGTTTCATAATTTTTTAATCGGGTGATGAGGCTGTTATGTGCTTGCACCCCCTCCGGCTCGGCAGCATCAAGCACATCCTGAAGCAGAGCCAGTTGGAAGGGATTGTTTATGTTTAGAAATTTCAATTGCAAATAGTTATTTAATTGCGCATCGCCTGCCGATGTGGTTTTGCTCAGATTTCGCGGAATGGCCAACAGTAATCCGGCTACAAACAGGGTCACCAACAAAATACTAACCATATGGGTGAATAGTACTTTTTTCATTGTATTTTTACGCGTATCACACCTTTTTTATAAAAGATCTTCCAGGGTGATCCGATTAAGTAACCCTGCAAATCTTCCAGTAATTTAGCGGTACTACGGGACAAATGCTCGCTCATTGAATCCGGTTTCAAAACAAATTTAAGTTCGTTCTTATCCTGTTCCTGCACCCAAACCGGAACGGGCAACTTTGTCTTCTTACTGTTATTAATCCAGGTAAAAAAATGCCGATAATCCGTATTGGCAGCCGTTATCCGTTGCCAGAGGCGGTTGCGGATTGCGGTCGGTAACAGGGTTGTTACTGGCTTTCTCTCTGCCTTTAATTTTTTCCATTTTGTAGTCAGCGGTTTTTTGATCCAACCGTAAAGAGGAGGGGTCGAAGGAAGGACAAGACCATAAAAGTACCGTTTCCATTCAAAAATCCGATGGAAACGATTCCCTTTCTCCAGGACAATATACCGCTTTTTCCCCTTTAACCGCCGCCAGATTCCCAGCCCTTTCCTTTGAGCGAAAAGCGTATCATCGAAGATTTTACAATGACGGTATATATCAAATTTCTTTTCATTTTGCAGGATAAAAACAACCTTATGGGCGATTATCCCCTTAACGACCGGTGTGAGTCCGTCTCCTAAAAAATCATTTTCCTGAATAATCTGCACGGGAACGAACGTTCCCAGCTTCTGTTTTTGCTTTGTGGACAAGGGTTGTTGGTATACATTATAGATGGTGAGGACGGCCGGGTTTTCCACAATAATAAAATCAGACCGGCCCGGAAACGATTGTCCCCAAAGCCCGGTCTGTACACAAAAAATCAGAATAAAAAATATGGAACGAATAACCATTGCGCATTCCGTTGGAACGATTCATCTTAAGCGGATTACTTTTTCTTTGCTTCCTGCCATTTTTCAACCGTAGAGAGTTGGGAAGCAACTCCGTACAAGTCAATGGTATGGGGATCAAACTGGGTACGAAAATAGGCCAGTGAGGGCAGAGAAAAGAGCCAGGATCCCAGGGCCATTTGCTGATCCAGTTCATCGATGAATTGCGCATAAGCCTGTTTGTCACCCACTTCGCGGGAAGACATGAAACCGTAAATATAATCCAGCAGTTTCTGGTAATCGGCTTGTTCTTCGGAATTTTGCTGTAAATCGATGCGGAAAAAGTTTTTGGAAGCCTGGAAAGAGCGGGGATTAACCATGCGGTTTCCGCGGCCGTCGGCATCGGTAATCAGATTAATTTTATGCAGGGCCAGATTGGGCTCCCGCAGAAAAATATCATAGAGATCAAACAGAAAATTGCTACGGTATCCGCTAACGGGCACCAGAACCGCATCATAATTTCCCCTGGCAATCTGACTGTTTTCCACTGCGCTCACCTTGATTTTACCGTTAAACAGCGCAGGATCATTCATTATTTCAGCCAGTTCCCTCAATTCTTCCCGGAAGCCGTAATTGAGACAAACCTGAACCTGAACCGTATCCGGTAAAACGGAAAGATCAACCGCTTCGTGTTCCTTCCGGGGTAACACCACCTTTTCCTGGACATAATAGGAAGTGGAAGGGAAAATGCTGTAGTTCAAATAATCGTCATAATTATCGCGATTCCCTTTGTAATCTTCGATATGGCGTTGTTGCTCGGTGCCGACCTTAAAAAAGCGATTCAATATCTTCCGGTTGTCGATTAAATTACGCAGAGCCTTCCGCTGTTGCAAAGAAAGACGCTGAACGTTAAAGAACAAGGCAAAAAAGACCGTGCTGATATTGGACTTACTGAAAAACTCCTGCGGATCACTCAGTATCGGCGAGAGACTACCGAACGGGGTACTGAGCAGACAGTTGATTTTACCATTCTTCAATTCGGTTTCATAGGTACTGTTGTCTATGAAGGGAGCCAAAATAAACTTCGGAATATGGGCATTTTCAGCCGGATTTTTGTAAAAATAGTAAAAATCTTCTTCGCTACCGGCTGCCAGGTAGGGTCCGGTTCCATTGGTATATTGGGCGGCATTCAGATCGGAATTATAGGGCAGTATCTTAAAAGATAAAATCTCTTTGATATCGTCTTCCGTCCACACCCGATCTCCCTTAAACTGGAACCGAATCTCATTATTTTCATCCGGACCTGAAAAACGGAATCCGTCAATAGCCTGCCCTACCAGGATATAGTCCGGCGACAAGCTTCCCAGACGCTGGATACGACGCAGAGTGAAGTTTAAATCTCTGGCCGTAAAAAAAACATCTTTGGCATTGGTTACCGTGATCTTGTCGCCATCCCGTTTGACATCGTAACTGGAATGCCATTTTTTGCGCGGTTTAAGACGTATTGTAACCACATTCTGAGCATCAATACCCATGTATTCTCCCAGGCCGTCTTCATAAACCACTCCGCTGGCATTGGCGGAGATATTAAACAATCCGTCAAATACCACTTCATCCAATTTGTCGGCGATTGGCACCGAACTGGGCACGTGGGGATCGATGCGCGGTTTTTGGTGCGATATATACGGCACAACAATCTTTCCCTGTAAATTGGTACGGAAAAAGAGAAAATAGGCAGCAGCTGCCAAAGCAATAAGTACAACTGCACCGATTATGTATTTTTTCATCGTTGGCTCCTTAGGTTGCTCATTTTATGTTTTACCCGATTAGTGCTTCTTAATAATCGGTTTCTGGGCCATAACACTGATGCTGTACACCCTAAAAGAGGGCTGAATAAAGTGAATTTCAAGTACATTATCGCCATCTTTAACCATCCGAACCGGTCCTACCTGACACTCGTAATTATTAGCCGCTGTGGGGGCGGTGATGGTATAACGTCCTTCATTCTTGATAACTTTTTTATTGAGAGTGATTGATTTGTACCATTGTTCGCTCCTGGCCCTGGAAACAATCCCTTTCGGTAATTTAATATAAAGATCGTATACCGGAAATTTGGCTTCCGAAGGAATCCGGATATTAAGACGAAAGACATATTCATTCTTCCCTCCCGGATTTGTGGTAGTCGGCAGGGCGAAGACACGCCTGTATGTCTTTGCTTTGGTGATCCATTTGGAGGACCAGGGGTCGCATTCCGCAGCCCGGAGGCGGATTTTTCGATTTTTACCCTCATAATGACGAAAATGAGTGACAATAGCCCGCGCTTTCAACACACCGCGATCATTGGGATTTTGAGTAAAAGAATCGTACAACCGGGGAATGGCAGCTTCCGGGAAATCTACTGTTTGAATCTGCTTTAATTGACTACTGAGTCGGGTCATTTTTTGCCGGGCAGCCTGGCTACCGTTCCGGCTGAAGGTCATTTCATAAACCGGCCGGAATACCGGATTCGAATAAAACGATTCCACGCTGTCCACGGCCATCAAATGGTCTTTGACAAAACGACGGGCCCGGTTCAGGGAAAGACGGTTAATCTTATTATAGAGACTGTCTTCCATGGTACGCACCAACTGATTTTTAACGGGTCTCATTTTTTGAGGATGCAGAAAATCATTATCACTGAACAAGGCGCTCAAAGCCTGTTCTGCGGCCATCCAGTTCTGATTCGCCAGGGCTGTAACAATCTTCTTCTTCTGGCTGTTTAGTGAAAGCTGATCCAGATTCTTGTACAGATCCGGCAGGAACTGAATATCCCGGTTACGTCGAATCAGGCTACGCATAGCCCGGTAATCGTTTTTACTCTTATAAGCGTTAATTTGCGGGATGAGACGATCTGCCGAACGAAATTCTTTCAATAAGTTAGAAATTCTACGTTGTAAAGCTGCAATTTTGTTATTTAATAAACGCACACAGGTATAGCTTCCAAAGTTTGCCAAAGCCGAACCACCGGCACGAGGCAAACGATATTGAATTTTCGAAAGACGAGTAAGCATGCCGCTCATATAGGTATTATCCGGCATCTGACCCGTACGACGCATCTCGCTCATTAAGGCGTCCACCTTTTGCCGGGAAGAGTGCAGTCCGTTTGCTTTTTTATTGAAGGCATGAATAAAATCCGAAAGACGAGTAAAATCAGCACCGGCCGGAATCCGGGCCGCTTTATAGAGAGCTCCGATGGCATCGATTTTAGATTGAATGGGCTGCACATCACCTTTTTTTCTGAATTGGGTCTGATAGTAAGCCACACACTCGGGCAGGCGCCGTTTTAAAATCTTGGATATCTCGCTAACCGCATTCAGAGGATAATCTTCGCTGTGGTTATAGAAATCGGTAAAGAAAGACAGTTGGTTGAGGAAAGTCTCTGTTTTACCCCGACTCTGTCGATCGATTTTAGCGAGGTTCAGAACCGTGGCATATTGTTTCTGAAAAGAGAGCTCCTCGTCAAGCTGTAAGCTCAACTGTACATAATCCTGATAGGCCGGATCATTGGAATTTTTAATATCCGGCGGGAAAATATCTTCTATGTCTTTCAGTTTCTTTTTAAGATTGTGCAGGTTTTCGGTTTTTGTCGCCACCTGGGCCGCTTCGCTAACAACATCGAAAGTATCGAAAGTTACCGACCCTCCTAAATTCTGATACGGGCCGGGATCCACTCGATTTTCACTGAGCGTCTCCTTAAAGGATGCGGCTTTGTTTTCGAAACGGAAACGCCACTTGGGCACATAACGATATTTCAGATTCAATATCAAATCCTGTTTCACCAGATCGATTACCCAGTAAAATTTTTGCACACTTTTATCCAGAGAAAAGACGCTTTGATGATCGGGTTCCGTACTTTCATCCTTAATTTCCACAATTCGTCCCTTGCCGTCATCAAAAGTTTCGGTAAGGTAACTGTTAATCAGCTCTTTATTGGTCAAATCCAGAACCAGGTAAAAATTCTCTTTCCGGGGACCGGGAAAAATAATAAAATACTTTTTATCCTTCTTAAGTTCAAAATCCTTTTTGTCATTCTTCAGCTCAATATAACCGTCTTCAGCTGCTTTCACTTCCGGTTTCGGTTTAAGTTGTTTATAGGCCGCGCATTGAACCAAAAACAAGGTAATGATTAAAAGAAGAAGACTACGTTTCATAGATTAACCTTTCTGCTTTTGTTTTACGGAAATTTAGTACAAGAGAATTTATAATACAACGAAATAAGTATTGCCATGTTTCCATTCTTTAACTTTTTCATTGAATTGTTAAATTTAAAACGGGTGCAAAGATTATTCCAAAGGTTCTGTCCGGCAAATCGTTCGCTAACTGAATCCCCCCTGCTAAAAAGCTTTTGATGGAAATTGGGTTACAGATTGAACATAAAATGAGTAAGAATGCGTACAAAGTGGTTGAAAATAAATCAAAATTCTATTTCACTCATTCAAGCTCAATTCCGACCAGAAATAATCGTTATCTCACCAAAAGGAACGGAGATGGAGCGTTAAAATTATTCCCATGAAGGTCTGTTTTCGAAACCGTCTACCCTTTCAATTATTTTAAATGGAAACAGATTTGTTTCTCTTCCCATTGCATTTATATGGATTCACACCTACATTTACTATCACTATTTTTAAAAGGGGGATAGACATGATCAAACGGACTACGCTTCTTGGAGTGTTGCTTGTGCTGGCTTGCAGTACACCCCAGGGAAAAAAGAACGATACGTCTCCGCCGATTATCAATGAGATTACGGCTTTGCCATCCGCTCTTTCGCCGAACGGGCAGAGTACGGTTAAATGCAAGGCTACGGATGAGGGCGGATATCCGCTACAGTATACGTGGCATAGCCCATTGGGAACAATTATCGGCAGTGATAGTGTGGTCACGTGGGTGGCTCCGGATTTTTCCTGTGAAATTTATATATCATGCAAGGTTGAAGATTTATTTCATAATACGGCCGAAGACAGTGTTTTTGTACAGGTCAAAGCCGACAGTTCAGGAACAGGTTGATTTTTTAATCGGGTATAGAACATGGACATGAATGTACTCATCGATGAGATGAAGCAGAAAACCATTTTTACAATGAGTCCTACAAAATTAGATGATCTTTTAAAGGAAGTCGATATTATATTGGAAAGGGACACGCTTATCTCCGGATATATTCGCATTTTAAAATATGGATCCCACTATTTAACACAGGAGACATCCGATAAAAATGAAGTAGTGCTTCGTCTTTTTGCATCCAAAGAAGAAGCCCGGGCTCTCGTTAATGATCATTTGGAAACATACGATCAAATGTGGGACGGATGCGGTTGCAAGGTGGATTATTATTCCTGATTTACAGAACGGATGCTTTCAATTTGCTGATCCAATAGGAGGAAATAATATGGACAAAATTTACAAAATTGAAGATTTCATGGACAAAACCTTTGTAATTCTCTCTCCGGACATGGATGTCTATCAAGCGATTGATACCTTTTTAAAAGAGGGTGTAACCAGTGCCGTGGTGGCCGACGAAAATAAGAAGTGTGTGGGCATTCTATCCGAAAAGGATTGTCTGAAATTGTTGGCCGGTGGTTCTTACCACCAATTGCCCGGTGGAAAGGTCAAAGACTTCATGACCACTGAGGTTTATTGTATCCCGCCCTATACCGATATTTTTAAGGTGGCCGATATCTTTTTACATAATTATTTCAGAAGATTGGTCATTACAAATGAAGACAATATGGTGTTAGGTCAGATTACACGACGCGACATGCTGCGCATCATAAAAAAATTACATAAAGGCGATGGGAAAGAGAAGAAGATCGCACCCATTATGTAAGGCGAACCGAGAAGATTGGAACCTTTAGAAGGGTTCGGGCAAAGTCGAAAGCAAATACATGTCTAATATCCGATAAGAGATCTCTCCTGCCCAATTTTTCCCGCACAACAATGAGCGGATGCCGGCAACTTTTATGGTTGAGGCTACTCCAAAAACCGAATTTTGTCATACCGACCTGCCTGAGGCGGGAAAAATTCTTTCCGATTCATATTACCCATAGGCTTCTCGGTCGCCCAGCTCTTCGAAAGGACCGTATCAGACCTCTTTAGGATGGATTCATTGTTAGTAACGGACTCTCCTATTGCGCAACGAAGAATCTAACCATCTCTTAAAATCGGCATGGTCATACAGCGACAGCCGCCGCCGCCACGGGTCAGTTCATTCCCGGACATGGCCACCGCATATTTTTCCATAGTCTGCAAATCAATCTTACCGTTCAGTACTTCTTCCGCCTCTACGCGGGGGATACCGGCCTGAGCCAACTCCTCGAAAGTATGAGTATTGATCCCATAGCCGATGATCCTGCCCGGAGCGATGGTGAAGAAATTAGCACCGGCCTGCCATTGTTCCCGCTTTTGATGTAATAGAACCGATCCGCCGCAAAATACCGGTTCCAGTTTGATATCTACCTCTTTCAGAGCGTCCAGCAAATAGGAAACGCGCCGGATTTTAGGATGTTCGGGATGCGTAATATTGACATGTACGGCATCAACCCCTTCCTTGTCCAGAATCAGTGGGGGGTACACCACCGCTTTATCATGATCGATGCGGGTGAAAATCATATCCAGATGAATAGTAGCTCGTTTTTTGGGCAATAAGACCACAATAATATGTTTAACATTACCCCCTCTTTTAAATTCGTCAATCAGATAATCGATGCCCTGCGAAGAAGTACGTTCACTCATTCCGATCAGTACCGTATCCCGGCGAAGGATTAAAATATCCCCTCCCTCGAAAGTTACGCTTGGTATGGAATCCTGAGTGGCATCCACCAGAAAATCTTCACAGAGCAGATTATGATGATAACGGAAAATATGGCTCATAATGATGGCCTCAGCGGCACGGATCCTGCTGGCCATATTACCGATAAAGACTCGGTCATTAATGACCATGGCCGAATCCCGTGTAAAAAACAAATTCGGCAGGGGGGGCAGAGCAAAAAACCGCTTCGACAGAAAGTGATCCAGTGTATTACGCTTTAAAGGTGTCCCTAGAATAAGCTGATCGGCCAGGGTCTCAGGCCGGATATCCAGCAGTTCGCCGATCAATTCCGGCTCCTGCAGGTTGGTGCAAAGGCTGCGGATCAGGGATTGTTTGCTCTCTTCCTTTTGCAGGATGTCAACTAACAGGTCTTTAACCTGAAGTACGGTAGCAACTTTGTTCAAAACACCGCTTAATTGCATATGTTGTTCACGGGCGGCATTCAGATTAAGGATATCATCATACAACAGTTCTTCAGCCGAATCGGGAGTCATCTGTTCCAGCTCCGGCCCCGGCGTATGTAAAACGACCGCCTGCAGAGGATTGATCTCCGAATTCACATGTATTTTGATCATTACAAACCTATTACCCAAAAGTTATGATGGTGAAGGTTCAAAATCCCTTTTACGATTTAATCTTGTTCAGCGCCTGATCCAAATCGGCAATGAGTTCATCCGCATCTTCAATGCCGACCGAAAGCCGCACCAGGCCGTCTGTAATATGTGCTTCGAGACGTTGTTCGCGACCCATAATAGCATGCGTCATGGAAGCCGGATGCTGGATCAATGTCTCGACTCCCCCCAGGCTAACGGCTAATTGGCAAAGTTTCACACTATCCATAACCATTTTTCCACCATCAACACCGCCCTGAACCTCAAAGCTAATCATTCCGCCGGGACATTTCATCTGTTTTTTGGCCACTTCATATCCGGGATGTGATTTTAATCCCGGATAAATGACTTTATCGACCCTGGGATGCTTGTCCAGAAATTCCGCTATTTTTTGGGCATTTTGGCAATGCCGTTCCATACGCATGGCTAAAGTCTTAATTCCTCTGTGCACCAGGAAAGAATCCACCGGTCCCAGAGTTCCTCCCAGAAGATTAAGAGTTTTTCGCATTAATTTGTAGCTTTCTTCATCTTTGGCGATAATGATTCCACCGACTACATCGGCATGTCCGTTCAGGAATTTGGTCAGACTATGGACTACTATATCCGTACCCAGTAGCAACGGTTTCTGTAAGACAGGACTGGCAAAGGTGTTGTCCACAACCAGAATAGCCCTCTGAGCATGGGCAACCTTAGCCACTTCTTCCAAATCGGTTACCGCCAGGGTAGGGTTACCCGGTGTTTCGACATAGATCATCTTTGTATTGGCTCGGAGCGCCTGTTGAACTTTTGCTAAATCGTCCGTATCGGTAAAAGTCGTTTCCACTCCGAATTTTTTAAATATAGTTGCCAGCAGCGTATTGGTCGGTCCGTACACCGCTTCGGAGCAAACCACATGATCGCCTTGTTTCAAATAAGCGCTCAATACCGTATGGATGGCAGCCATCCCGCTGGCACAGGCCAGACCTTTATATCCCTTTTCCAGTTCGGCCACGGCATTTTCCAATGCTTCCACCGTGGGATTGCCCATACGTGTGTAAATATATCCATCTTCTTTTCCGCTGAACAGGCGGGCTCCATGATCTGCATTATGAAATTTAAAGGTCGATGTCTGGTAGATGGGAGGAACGACCGCGAGATGCTCGTTATCCGATACTCCGGCATGGACACTTTTCGTTAAATCGCTGTAATTTTTATGATGGCTCATTTCAACCTCCACTTGAATCATTTATAATGATATAATTATATCAGGAATTGTCGATATTGCTTTCCTTTCCAAACATGCTAATATACGAAAATTTTCCCTGGAAAAAATAAGTATAAATATATGGTTTTATGAATAAAAAAACCGCATATATCTGCTATTTCCATAAATGGACCAACCACAGACTTAGATCCGGAAAGTATGTGATCAGAATGAGACTAAACAGAAGGATGATCAAAAAGGGAACGGAAGCCAGGTAGAGACGCAAAACCGGCTGCTTAAAACGAAACGACGCGATAAATAAATTCATACCAACCGGAGGCGTGGAATAACCGATGCCCAGATTAGCCAGAAAGATAATTCCCAAATGAACCGGATCCACTCCGAATTTAGCGGCAATGGGAATGATGATCGGAGCCACTACCATAATCGCAGAAAAGATATCCATCATGGCCCCCACCACCAGCAAAAAGATATTCAGGATTACCAGAAAGCCGATCTTAGTAGTGATATAACCCTGTAAAAAAATCAGTATCTGTGAAGGTATTTCGGCATCGATCAGATAGTTGGCCAGGCCGAGAGCAGCAGATAAAATGACTAAAATGCCCCCTACCAGTATCATGCTCTGCCGGATAACATGGGGCAAATCTTTGCCAATTGAAATATCACGGTAAATAAAAACCTCAATGATAAATACATAAAATGCCGTAACTGCTGCGGCTTCGGTTGCTGTAAAAAATCCTCCGTATATACCTCCTAAAATGATAATCGGTAACGGGATTTCCCAGATAGCCTCTTTTGTCGCCTGCCAAATGTCTCCGGCGGATGTTACTCGTTTTGCCTGTATCCGGATATTTTTTTTATGAAAAAAATAGCTGTATAAAGACAGCAGTACAATCATCAATATGCTGGGTATAATTCCTGCTAAAAAGAGGCGGTCGATGCTGACCTGAGACACCAGGCCATAAAGAATAATAGGCAGACTCGGCGGAAAAAGCAAACCGAGATTACCGGAGGATGTCAGCAGCCCCAGACTAAAATTTTCGGGATAATGTTCCTTAAGCATAATCGGGTAGAGTAAGCCACCGAGGGCAATAATCGTCACTCCCGAAGCTCCGGTAAAAGCCGTAAAGATAGCGCATGAAAACAACGCCACGATGGCCAGGCCGCCGGGAAGCCAGCCGAACAGAGCGCGGGAAAGATTTACCAAACGCTGGGGTGTTTTGCTCTCTGCCAACAAATACCCGGCAAAAGTGAATAAAGGAATAGCCAACAGCACCGGTTGCTTGGCCATGCGGTAGAGTTCGATTATAGTCGCACTGGAATCAATACCGGCACTGTGAAAAGCCAGCAAAGCTATGGCCGCGATGATGATAAAGAGGGGTGTTCCCAACAGGGCTAAAATGAACAGGCCCAGACCGATCAGAAATTCATTCATGGTCTGTTTTCTCCTCGCGGGCAACACTTCGTTCGGCAAACGATAGAAGGATATAGAAGAAAAAACGCAGGCTCATCAACGCGAAACCGATGGGAATGATCACTTCGAAATACCAGGCCGGAATATGAGCGAATAACCGGGAACCGAAAATACGTTCATTTATAACAAAATCGGTAGCCGCCCTGGCCAGAAATGCGGTTACGATACATGAGAAGAGATTGATTATAATCCGGACGACCCTGCGGGAAAGGCCCTTCAGCAAACGGCCGAACACATCGATATTTATATGACGTTCGTCTTTAGTGGCTAAAGAGGCACCGATGAAGCCAACCCACAATACGAGGTGGCGTAAAAATATATCCCCCCATAAAAAACCATGATCAAACACGTTGCGTAAAACCACCTGCAGGAAAGCCAGAAATACCATGATCAACACTACAATCACTAAAAATAATTGTTCAAACCAGGCCAGCCTGTCATTCAACCGCTTTAATGCCCGAAACATATGATTGTCACCCGAAAGTTATATATAGATTTTTCTAAGATAGCCAACCAATGAAAATGTTTCAAGGTATTTGCGTTATATTTGAAATTTCAGCTATATTCTTATCAATATCAGAATGAAACCGATCTTATGGAAAGAAGATGTGAGCACCACCCTTAGCTGAAAAGAATGGATGCGGGCTCATCCGTTGTTTATCCTGGAAGAGAGCGGAAGCACAAGAAAGATAGAATAATTACTTATGCAGGATATTAAACTAAAATTTTACACCTGGTCCGAACCGGTAATTCGAATCGTAGACTGGATGTTTCTTCTCGTGGCCATCGTAGCCGTGGGCAGTCTGGTGATTCAATATGGTTTCTACATATCCATTGATACGGAAAAATGGCTGGAACGACTGAACCTGATCATTGTTCTCTTTTTCGTATTCCAGTTTTTAGTGAAAATCCTTTTCACCATGGATCGGTTGACTTATCTCAGACGACACTGGTTCGAAACTGCCCTGGTTACCCTCATTGTTGTTCGTGCCATCATATTAATTTACTCCCTGGGATTACACCTTATTTCCGAATATTTCGTAAACATTGAAATAGGGGCTATTACCAATGTCACCATTGTTTCCGCCCAAATCATCATCATTCTTTCTCTGATCAGCAGCAGCCTGCGGTTCAATCGAAAAATCGCTTCGTTAAAATTCCATCCGGCCCAGACCTTGCTCCTTAGCTTCTTAATTGTTATTTTTCTGGGCACTTTATTGCTGCTTTTACCGAAAGCCTCCGCCCCGGGAAATTATTTAAAACCTCTGGATGCCCTGTTCACCGCAACCAGCGCCACCTGTGTAACCGGCCTGATCGTCGTGGATACGGCCACTCATTTTTCTCTTATGGGCCAATTGATTATTCTTTCCCTCCTGCAGATCGGTGGTTTGGGAATCATGACCCTTTCCAGTTTCTTAGCTCTCTTTTTCGGGCGCGGTATGGGCATAAAAGAACGGGTACTGATGCAGGAGATGCTGAATATCGATCGTCTGGGAATGATTACTCGTGCTCTGAGGATGGCCGTTACCTTAACTTTCTTATTCGAATCCGTTGGAGCCGTATTACTTTTCTTTAGCTGGAACCGTCCGGACTGGTCTTTCTGGCATCGTGCTTATCAATCCGTTTTTCATTCGGTTTCCGCCTTCTGTAACGCCGGTTTTTCGATTAACAGTAACTCCATTATGTCCTACAATAATAATTATCCGGTTATGATGATTATTGCCACACTGATCATTATCGGAGGCCTGGGCTTCATCGTATTGATCGAAATCGGCGGACTATCTATTTCCGTAAAACAAAATCGGGTGCATATACATCATTGGTCGGTACAGACCAAGCTGGTGCTGATCATCAGCGCTATTCTTCTGATAGCCGGAACGGTTATTCTGCTGTTCGTCCAGAACTTTCAAGGTTCTTTCACGCACCGGTTTATGCAGGCTTTTTTCTCTTCGGTCACGGCTCGCACAGCGGGTTTCAATACAGTGGATTTCGGCCTGTTTTCCGTTCCTGCCGCCCTGACGATTATTATGCTTATGTTTATCGGTGCCTCTCCGGGCTCTACGGGTGGAGGGATTAAAACGACTACCGTGGGAATTTTAGTGGCCAGTCTTGCTTCGATCGTTTCCGGTAAAAACCGTATTGAACTGTTTAAAAGGAATATCTCCTTTACGGTGCTCAACCGGGCCCTGGTTATTTTTGCTTTTGGAATTTTAGTAGTGGGTACCTCTGTCTTCTTGCTCAGTATCACCGAAAAGGCCCCGCTGATCAATATTATTTTTGAAGAAGTATCCGCATACGGAACCGTGGGACTAAGCAGAGGACTCACACCCCATTTAACGGATTGGGGCCGTTTGGTGATCATCATTTCCATGTTCATCGGCAGGGTGGGTGCTCTTACTCTGGCCTTTGCCATTACGCCTCCGAAAGAAAAATTGCGGGTGGAATATCCGCAGGAACGCAGCGTAATGGTCGGTTAAATATTGAATTAAAGATTCGATTCGGGAGTAAAATATGAATAAATATCTCATTGTAGGATTAGGTATATTCGGTCGTGAACTGGCTATCAGCCTTATTGAAAAAGGGGCCGAGGTCATTGCCGTTGATCAGCATATGGAGTTGGTAGAAGAAATCGAGGATATGGTCACTTATGCCCTCAAACTCGATGCAGTAGACGAAAAAGCCCTTTCCAGTATCGGCGTGGAAGATATCGACGTGGGCATCATCTGTATCGGGGAAGATTTTGAATCGAATTTGCTGGCCGCGGTTAACCTAAAGCAATTAGGAGTTAAAAAGGTTGTTGCCCGGGCTTCCAATCCCACTCAGGGAAAAATCCTTCAAGCCGTGGGTGTGGATCTGATCATCTCTCCGGAGGTTGAAGCCGCCGAACGGTTGTCGTATCGATTGATCCACAGCGGTCTGCTGGACGTCACTTTTATGGGCGGTGACACCATTGCCGCGAAAATTACCATTCCGGAAATCTTCATCGGAAAGACGCCGGCCCAGTTACAATTAAGAGCCAAATACGGGGTGAATCTGATTGCCATTCATAGTCCCCAGCCGGAAAAAGACGGTAAAAAACGTCCGCCGAAAATCGTTAATAATCCCAGTGCGGATACGATTTTTAAAGAGGGAGATATTCTGGTGCTTATCGGTACACGAAGCGAAATACAGAAAATAGCCAAGTTATAATTTTCTTCCGATCAAGTACCTATCCTTCTTTCAAATGAACGGATCATAAAAATGAAAATCCTAAGTGTTTTTTTAATATTGATTAGCATCAGCCATTTGCAGGCAAGTGCGCCGGAATGGAAAGAGCTGATATTGTGGAATCCATCTGCAACTTCTATGTACACGGTTAGTTCCGCTTTACACAGCGTAAACAACGACTTAATCAACGGAAAATACGGAGCGAAAAATCTGTTCGACCAAACTTTTTCCACGGCCTGGGTAGAAGGACGTAAGGACGAAGGAGTTCATGAAACTATTTTTACTATCATCCCCAAAAATTGCAAAACCCTCAATATTTTTGGTGGATACGGGAAAAATCATACTCTGTACGATAGAAATAATCGCCTTAAAAAGATCAAATTATCCTTGCTGGTCGGGATTAATCCGCAAGGCCATATATCCGAAAATACGATTGTTTACCGCACGCTTCCTTATGAAAAGGTATTTTCTTATACACTCAAGGATACCTTTTCCGTGCAAACCATTCCTTTATCTTTTGATTTAAACAAACTGGCTGCCTTTACCCGGAAAACAATCGATCAATTCAAAAAAGATTTTAAAGAAAAAATCGGTTCGACCGCGACCCTGCTAAAAATTGAAATCGAAGCGGTATACCGCGGGTCAAGATGGAACGATACCTGTGTTTCGGAGCTTTTTTTCAACAATTTGTATCTACATAATCCGCTAAATGAAATCTATGGTAAGATTGACAGCGTTTATGTGAATAAAGATGAAAATACTCTTTTGATGGATACTCCGCAAAAATATGGAATCATCTTACACCATGATAGTCATGCGGTTTTCCAGATCGTGGAAATTTCTACCGACAAACAATGGCTGAACGTCATACGCATGCCTGCCGAAGGAGGACAGGGCCGCCTTGAAAGCGAATATCTTATTTTCAATACCCATTTAAAAAAAGAAATGACCCGGGCTATCAGTCGGGTAGCAGGAGGTCGAATAAATGGCCCCTTTTATTTTAATCGAAAAAACGGGCACCTTTTTTTGGAATACTATCTTATCGGCCAGGATAAAACAAGCCAAATCGAATTAAAATAAGAGCATTGCTCTTCCTATTAACTTTTAGAATCAACTGCAATCACTAAATTCGGAGGGATTGTGATGAGAATATTTTTTGGGAAATCGACTATTCTTACTCTATTAATTCTTTTTCTGTTTAACTGTCAGGGTAAAAAATCGGAAAAACAACCCGCAGTTCAACAAAAGGCCCAAAGAGAAGAATCCGCTCCTAAAAAAGCTGTGGTTACTATGAAAATCGGAGACAAAGATACCACGATTACAGACCTTGATGTTCGCAACGATCTAATGAACGATCAAATTGCCATCCAGGGCGGAGCCACGGTTAAGAACGGCGGTCTGCTTACCTTTGACCTGGAATTTACAGGCAAACAACCCGGTGCACTCAAAGAGGTTTATTTGACGATTAAGGGCTATCAGATCGATAAGGTGAGCGGTACCTTAGAACATTTCGATAAGAATTCGCTAAAGGGAACCTTTAGGGGAATGTTGCGAAAACTGAATAAAAACGGTTTCCCGATAAAAGGAGATATCCCTTTTAGCGGTGCATTTGAAAAATAGACCGACCAAGCCACCTGGCTAACACGGAAGTCTAAAAAAATGCGGGGTACTTATCCATTACCCCGCATTTTTAAAGAGAATTTGTTGGTAAAGAAGTTTCTTCGATATTTAAAGATGCCGTCAGTGTTTTAAGCAGTGGCTGCTACCGTATCCTGCGCCCAGAATATAATCAGGATAATCCAGCCGATAATCGGAATCAGGCCGATGAGTAACCACCATCCGCTGCGATTGGTATCGTGCAACCTTCTTGCCGAAACAGCTAAACTGGGAATCAATACGGCTAAACTATATAAAATACCCAGAATACCCGTCCCCAATATCCTACCGATCAAAGCCAGAACGATATAGACTATAAAATTGATTAAAACAAACATCCAGAATTCCGTTCGTTTTGCTCTTCCCTCAAACACCGTATATTTCTGTAACACTTCAAGATACCAGTTCATATCTTTCTCCTCTTTTAGTTGAATGGGTGGAATTCGAGCAGGAATCTATTATTAATTTACGTCTAATTCCATCCGGATTCAACAAGGAAATATTTTCATGAATAAAATATCTTCTACAGTGCGTATAAAACCGGCAGGTTCCGTCCCCTTTCAAAATTTTTATGGCGATCAATTGGATTCGATGCATATCATTGAAACCAAAAAGAGTATTTACTTTAGAGAACCCATTGAAAATAAGTACGAAAAAAATAGTCCCACCAACAGCATTCCTTCTTTTTCGAAGAGAGACGTTGTCAACAGAAGATGGTCCCTGATGGCAGCAATCGGCCCCTTGTGGGGACTCTATGAAGCAAAACAGGTTCAATCTTTTGATAACCCGCAAACAAGCATCCAGTTGGGCGTACGGTATCACCCCTTAAAAAATGACCCGCACAAGGGAGACGCTCTATATGAGTTTGCCTATTATCATTCATCCCTGATCGGAGTGTACAGCAACTATGGGAATCCCGGAAATAAAATCAAATCATCACTCAATATATATGCTTTCAATTTCGGCCTTACCATGCAACAGAATCAATCATATTATTATCTGCTGGTCGGAATGGCCATTCATTCGCTGGGTGACGGTACGTCTTTAGGATTGAGTGATAGTTACCTCGGACTGCGGGTTGGTTTGGGTGCGGTCTTTCATATTACAGAGAATTACAATCTGATCATTAATATGCTGGGTGATATTACCTACACGGGCAAAAGAAGGGATATGTTCGGCCAGGAGCACGCCACCAGTGCCGGTGGAATTACGCTGATCCAAGCCGGACTCATGTTCGATTTATAAAAATCCTTTTATAAGATGAAGGGGAATTATCCGTCGGTCTTAGGTGGGTTATTCATTTCGGAGAAGTTGAAAACTTTTGACACTACGATTACCGTGGGAAGGGGTGAGTTAGGACCCATGCGGATAAAATGATTCATGGGTCCAAATACGGGATCATTCCATAACAATAGGTTCATTGTTCATTCTGAAAAAAGTAATCCTGTTATCCGGGCAGAAACTTGTATTTTCTAACAGAAATCTGCCCACTGCAAATAGAGAGCCCAAAAGGGATTATACTGTGCATATTCTATGTTTTTTTATCCTCCATTTCACCACTCCAATCCCGTACGCTGACGGATTTCTTTAAATGACGACCAGGTGGGATTATTTTTGTCTAAAAATTGATGAATGAAGGTCGGATGCCCCTGTTTGATGATTCTGGACAGGTTGTCTATGCTTTTATGGATTTCCCTTTCCCATTGCCAGGCTTTGCGGCCCCATAAGACATAAAAAGGACTTTGGGGGCGTCGATTGAGAGCGGATATCAGCCTTTGATGAAAGGGCTGCCAAAATTTGAAATGACCGGCCTTGTCCCCTGCCGTGGAAAAAGTCATGGCTGTATTAACCGGTAGAATCCCCTGGTCGAGCCAACGCATAAAGAGTTCTGCCGGATGCGGAAAACCGTTGTCGGCCACAATCTTTCGGCATTGGGCAATAGGTGTGGAATATTCGGCCAGACCGTCGGCTACCAGCAATGCTTTCAAAATATTCTTCAAAGCGTTACCATGGGTCTTATCCTGCCAGGAGTTAATTTCGGCATCCCAGAAAGCCACCCCGTTGGCAGAAGCGGTGCGCGGATAGGGGTCTTCGCCGAACAAAACACAGGTGACCTCCTGCGGTTCCATAAAGGTAAAGGCATTAAAGATCTTATCCGGTTCCGGAATGACCGGGGCCCATGAGTTTATATGATCGTTTAGTTCCCGATAGAACTTACGGATATCGAAAACATCTCCTAAAAAATTTTCCCAGACCGCAGGCAGGCGCATGAATTATTCCGTTTTCTAATTAAAATAAAAATTTTAAACTTCAACTCCAAAACAGATTGAATACAGATGAAAATCCGGTCAGGAATCTTAAATAAATACAGACTTTATGGAATTTCATCTAAGCACATGCCCGTACCTGAATTCCAACCCGATAGGCGCGAAACGGCGATTGGCATGCTTTAAAAAATAGGCCAGCCAGGGCTGAAAAAGAAGGTTATCAGCCGAATCCTTAAAGTGATAACTAATGCCCGGTGTAAACAGAAGCATGGGCATTACCTTGCGTTGGTTCGGATCCGGCGGACTGACCAGAAAGGCATAGCCAACGCCCATCTTGGCACGCCACTTTTCACCGCTAAAATAATAATTATACCCGGCATGAAAGGCAAAGGGCATGCCCTTTCCCGGTATTAACAGAGGATAAACGGTAGCCTGCAGGGCATGGTGATTGCTGAATCCGTGTTCAAAACCAACACCGAATAGCAGATGGCCGCCCAGGGTAAAAGAGACATGCAAACGGTTAAATCCGTCTCCTGCGCTATGAGCCGCTTTGCTGATACAGAATAGCAGTAAAAGAGACAAAATGATTCGTTTTACTTTCATGATGGTAACTCCTCGTTTTTGGTTCCGACTAAAAGAGCTATTCCACTCACTAAAAGTGGTAAAGGAATCATAGAATACATCATAAGCCGGACGTAAATATCCAGCCTGAGCCAACCTCTGAAAAACAGAGTTAAACCGATGGCCAGCAACAGGAATCCGATACCGGATACTAACGCTGATTTCTTTGACAGCCAGGCCACGAGCACAATTAAAATGAAAGGTACCATTTCGATCACTGTCTCCAAAGTAAATCCATGAGAGAGTAACAAAAATAACAGAAAAACAGCTGCAAAAAAATAACCGATCCGGCGGGCAGCTAATTCCGGGCCATAGTTTTGAAATAATACAATGAGTAACTTGATGATCAGGGGAATAAGGAGCAGCATGTACCACTCCGGATTGGGATTAATTCCTTCAGAAACAAAATTTTTCAGCATCACAAACAGAAGAAGTCCGATAAGTACGAAAAAAGCGATATGGCTGGATAAATGACTGATGGCAATTTGACGTTCATCCAGATCGGTTTTGCCCATATTCTCCCGGATCAGGGGAGCAGCCAAAGCTATTATAATCAGCAGTGACAGTATCCACAGGGGCAGGCCGCGAGCAATCATGATCAATAAAACGACTCCGAAAAGATAGATAATTTTCAAAATACTCATAGAGATCTTCATGGCATAACCTCATATTTAATGTAGCACATTCGGATAGAGAATCGACTCAGAGAATTTAATCCTTTTCTTCCAGTTCAAACAAGGTTTCAACCGAAGCTTCCAGGACGACGGCCAGTTTCAGGGCCAGCTTGACCGAGGGATTAAAACTTCCCTTCTCTATGGCAATAATAGTCTGCCGGGTCACGCCGACCCGATTGGCCAATTCCTGTTGAGTCCATCCTCCCGCCATATAACGGTAATGACGTATTTTATTTTTCAACTTACTTTTCCCTTATCCCGAAAAATTAATTGCTGGTTTTCGCCATAGAATGTAATGTATTGTATACATTTTGTCAAGTATTATTTACTTTTTTTAGTCTTTTTGCTTCCTGTACCGGAAAAAATGGGCTTGTCTACTGATGAGTTTTATTTTAAACTGTTCTTTAAAACAGTTGCCTATAAATTTCGGGAGTCGTTGTGAAACAGATCATGTTCATCTTACTTTTATGGGTTCAATTTCTCTTAAGCCAAACATTTACCGAACAGGCCCGGATCAACCTTTCAGGAAAAGAGCCGGGACGGCTCAGCAATCCCCGGGCCATTGACATCACACAAAACGGCATCATCCTCATCGTGGATACGGGCAATAACCGTATTCAACTTTTTGACTTGCATGGACAATTTAAAAAAGCCATCGGCGGCTTTGGTTTTCAGGAAGATCAGTTTGATCATCCGACGGATATCTGGGCCCGGCAGGTCATCAATTACTATGTCTCCGATTATAATAATCAACGACTTATCCGCTATGATCATAACTTCAATTTTATTTCCGCCTTTGTCAGCCGGGACACCTGGGACACGGATTATCAATTCACCGAGGTCATCAGTTGCGCTGTAAATTCCCAGAATGATCTTTTCATTCTGGACCGGGGTGAGAACAAGATCGTTAAATTTAACCGTCACGATCAACCCGAACGCAGTTTCGGAAGTTATGAATCCGGGGCAGGAGACCTGCAGGAACCTCATCAACTGGAGATGGTGGCCGGGAAATATCTGGCCGTTTCCGATGCCGGACGTAAATCGGTGTTGATCTTCGACTATTTCGGCACCTTTATTAAGGAGCTGACACACAAGCGCTTACAGCTTCCCACCGGATTAGCCACAGACCGTGAACAGGGGCTGTATGTTGCAGACCCTCAGGCGCAGATGATCTTTCATCTCGGCAACCGTTTAGACCGGCTTCAGCCGGTCAATTATCTGGGCGGAAAGTTACAACATCCTGTGGACCTCAGCCTCTGGCAAAACGGGAATCGGAAAATCGCCTACATTTTGGACGGAGACCAATTAGTGATTGCCGGGTTATCTCTACCGTGAAAAAGTCTTTAGCTACATGGGGCATACAGGTTATCCTGCTCAGCCTTCTTCCTCTATGCGGGCGGGGACAAACGTTGGTACCGCCTTCCCTTTGGCAGGTGGATACGCTGATTGTCGTCCGACACATTCCGTTTGTCTATACTCTGCCTCAGACCCATCGTCCGCAATGGCAAACGTTGCGAATCAAACGCAATCGGGTCGTTTTACAGCGAGACGCCGATTTTTTCAGGCAGCAAGATACCATTCATTTTTACGCCAAGATAGCTCCCGGGGACAGCCTCCGCATCCGTTACAAACGTTTACCTTTTAACCTGCCGCGTACCCTGCGTTTATTTGCCGTAGATTCTTTGCAAAACAAACAAACCATCGACAGCCTGAAGCTGGCCGGAAAAGCAGTCGGTTTACGGCGCATTCGTTTTGAGAACCCTTTTATTCATTTGAATGAAGGGGGCCTGCATACCACGGGTAGTATTATGCGTGGAATCCAGGTGGGCACCAATCGCGATTTCACCCTCAATTCGGGCTTGAATTTGCAACTATCCGGGAGACTCACCGATAATGTACAAATTATAGCCGCTTTAACCGATGAAGCGACTCCCATCCAGCCCGAAGGTAATACCAAGACCCTGCAGGAGGTAGACAAGGTCTTCGTTACCTTTAAAAGTCCTTATATCCAGGGTACGGTCGGCGATTTTAATTTGATCAGTAACCATACCGATTTTGCCCGTCTCAACCGTAAGTTGCAGGGTATTACTCTAAACGGGGCTTATAAAAGAAGTATGGCCGCTTTAACTATCGCCACCACCCGCGGTTATTTTAATCATGTCCAGTTTATCGGTCAGGAGGGCAATCAGGGCCCGTATCAGCTCACAGGTAAAAACGGAGAACGGGACATCGTCGTTCTGGCCGGCACGGAAAAAGTATGGATTGACGGTCGTTTAATGACACGCGGTGAAAGCAATGATTATGTAATCGAATATGGTAACGGTCAGCTCCGTTTTACCACCAACCGTCTGATCACCAGCGCTTCCCGCATTGAGGTTGATTTTGAATATTTCCCCTCCGTACAAAAATATAACCGGAGCATATATGATGTACAAGCCGGACAAAAATTCTTTACGAAAAGACTTGGCTTTGGTGTGAACTTTTACAGGGAGGCCGATAATCCGGATCAGCTTCTGGAACAGGGCGGAAAGCTCTCTGCCGAAGAGAGAGCAATCCTGAAAAAAGCCGGAGACGATCCGTTGGCCGCAACCCTGTCCGGCGCCAGATTTGATCCGGGGAAGGGCAGTTACCGACAAGCAGATACGGTTTTTGCCGGACAGAAGTATTCCATATACCGCTATACGGGCAAAACCGGTGGCGACTATATTGTCTCGTTTTCCGATGTGGGTAACCGTAAAGGGTCCTACACACGTGACCGGCTGGGTGTCTATCGCTGGGTCGGCCCTAACCGGGGTCGCTTTCTGCCTGTCAGACGAATCGCCCTTCCTTCCAAACACAATCTGGCCGATATGCATCTAAACTGGTCGGCCGGAAAATATTTTGATATACAATCGGAATACGCGCTTTCACAAATGGATCAAAACACCTTTTCATCGCTCGACGACACGGATAATCAGGGTAACGCTCTGCAAATCAAAGGCAGGTTGAAACGCTTTCCGCTTAAATTAAACCGTCTTGATCTCGGTACGCTGGATTTGAATTTCAACAGCCGCTATGTGGAGGAAAATTTTCGCAGCCCGGACCGGCTCATCCCTCCTGATTATGAGCGTTACTGGAATATTTTGCCTCAGGTACAGCAGGCCCGGGATGAAAAAAGTTTTTTGTTTAGCGGCAAGTATCGCCCCTTCAAAAATTTCAGTTTGCTGAGCGAAGCAGGTCAAATGCAAAAAACGGGTTTATTCTCCCGGCGTTATTCCGGACAAATCGCTTACGGCGATTCGGTCAATTTTACAGCACGTTTACATTATGAAGCCGTTCACAGCACCTTGAATCGTTTGAATATTACCAACGATTGGCAGCGCTATTCGGCCCGGAGCGCACGAAAATGGTGGAAGCTGCGTCCCGAATTCAGCTATAAGGGAGAATGGCGCCGTAACCGCCAGGAGTTACAAACCAGCGGTTTTAAATATGATGATCTGGGCAGCAAGCTGGGCATCCTGAATATACGGAATATAGAGGGTTATGCGGATGTACACTGGCGTAAAGACCAGGTGTATGATATTCAACGTTCCCAACGACTCATTCCGCAAGCTTTTACGACCACCGAACGACTTGGCCTGAAACTGGTCGGGCTAAAAGATCTGTCTGCTTCCCTGCAAGTTGTACATCGCAACAAAGATTATACCGCTCCATTCGAAAAGGTTAAAGTGGATTCTCTCAAACTGCAATATGTGGATCCCACGGTTCAGGATACGACCTGGAGAGACCGCAGCACGAATCTGGCGCAAATGAATCTCAATTACAATCGCTGGAAGAAAGCTATGAAATTTTCCTGGCAGTACCGGGTAGCTTCCCAGCAGGCCGCTTTAAAAGAAAAGGTATATATTGATGTGGGACAGGGATGCGGCAACTTACGTTTCGATGAGGGATTGGGAGAATATGTTCCTGATCCGGATGGAAGCTACCTTCTGTTTATTTTACCTTCCGGCAAATTTGAGCCGGTCACCAATTTACAAACCGCCTGGCGTTTGAATTTGGACCCTTCGCGCATCTGGCCCAAATCGGCAAAAGGCTGGCCGGCCATCCTGCGTCGGGTAAGCAGCGAATCCTATTTCCGGGTAGAAGAGGAAACCAGAGAAGAAGATGTGGCTTCCATCTATCTTCTGAATTTAAGCAAGTTTCAGGGTAAGCAGACCGTGCGCGGTATTTTACAGGTTAATCAGGACCTTTATTTAATGCGCCGCAACCGTAAGCTCTCTTTTCGCCTGCGCTTCCGCCATCGTGCCAGCCGCACCAATCAGTTTCTCAATGCTTCCGAAAATGAGGATCGTCTTCAAAATCAGGGTAACTTGCGTATGGATTGGCGCGTTCTTCCCCGTCTTAAGAGTCAGACTGAATTGGGTATAAAATACACCAAACGTTTCAGCGCCGCCAATTCCACCCGAAACCGGCGCATCGACGGCAAGTACCTGACGGAGAATCTTTCCTATCGTCCCCGTCCGAGGTGGGAAAGCGGGTTGGAAAGTGAATACGGGCGGGAAACCAATCATGAAATCACCTATCCCCTGGACCTTTGGTATTTGTTGCTTCGCGGACGGCTAAGCTACGCCCTTCCCGGCAGGGGACGGGCCAGTGCCCTGTACCAATATCAATCTGTTAATATAATGGATAATCCCCTTCAGCTGACCATTCCCTATGAGATGGCCAGAGGTAAGAAGGCGGGAATTTCACAAACCTGGCAGGTTCGTCTGGAGTATACGCTTACCAGGAATGTACTATTCACTCTCTTCTATTCCGGGCGTAACGAGGCCGGATTCAGCAGGGTCATTCATTCCGGCCAGGCCGAATTGCGGGCTTATTTTTAAACCGATTTCTATGCTTATCGGTGTTTTTTCCTGTTAGAGGATTACTCCCTTAAATGGCACCCCATGCTGCGTTTATTCTCCCAGGCCGCTGTGGTCACAATAATAGCCGTCCGTACGGCATTACGCAAACCGATCAGGCTATCTGTAAGCCGGGTAACGCGATAAAAGCGTTCGATCTCATTTTCCAGGTTACGCAATTCGCGGATGGCCCGCTGCAATCGATAGTGGGTTCGCACCAATCCGACATAATTCCACATAATGTGTTTAATGGTGCCCATATCCTGGTGAATGAGGGCCGGGTCGGGCGGATAGGTACCCATGTTTTCCCAGGGCGGGATGCGTTCCGCAGGGAATAATTCCGTGTCGGAAAGTGACTTCACAATTTCCCGGGCGGCGCGATAACCCCAAGTGACCCCTTCCAGCAGAGAAGTACTGGCCAGACGATTGGCCCCATGAACACCGGTACAGGAAACTTCACCCACCGCATAAAAATTACGGATACTGGTTTTCCCCCACTCGTCTACAGCGATCCCTCCGCAAAAATAGTGAGCAGCCGGAACAACGGGAATCGGCTCCCGGGTAATATCGATTCCGTTATTCATACATTGTTTGTAAATAGTAGGGAACTCATCTTTTATACGTTGCCCGGGAATGTAGGAATAGGCATCAAGGAAGACATTACTCAGACCATGTTCCAACATTTCCTTATGAATACTGGCCGCCACAATATCACGTGGAGCCAAATCCTTCCACTCCGTATTGTATTTCTGCATAAAGGGTTGTCCGTCGGCATGGACCAATCTGGCCCCCGCGCCGCGCAGAGCCTCGGAAATCAGGAACGGTTTTTTGTATTCATGATAAAACATGGTGGGATGGAATTGAACAAATTCGGCATTAATAACGCGGGCACCGGCCCGATAAGCCATGGCAATCCCGTCGCCGCGGGCACCGGGAGGATTGGTAGTTCGCAGAAAGATTTGGCCCACTCCACCGGTAGCTAAAATCGTCTTTTTAGCCAGGCAGCGTATTACCCCGTCTCCCTGTGGGGTCAGCAGATAAGCACCCACACAGGAGGCCGGTCCGTAAATATCCAGCCGGTTTGTCGAATGGTGAGCCGGCGTCAATAAATCAACCGCCGTGTATCCGGTTAAAAAATTTATATTGGGGTGGTGTTTAAGGCGTTCAAAAATAGTTGATGCAATGGCCTTGCCCGTAGCATCAGCCACATGAATGATACGCGGGATATGATGCCCTCCCTCACGGGCCAGGGCTAATTCCCCTTGCCCATCCCTGTCGAACGGGATCTGCAGTTTGTCAATCAGCAATTGTTTGACCAGGGAGGGACCCTGTTCGGCAAGAATGCGCACCGCCGGAGGATAGCTGTGCCCGGCACCGGCCAGAAGAACATCCTCGATCAAGGCTTCAGGTGAATCTTCCTGACCCTGATACACAATGCCTCCTTGTGCCCAGAAGGTACTCCCGTCATCAGGATTATCTTTGCGGGTCACGATCGTTACCGAAATGCCCTGATCAGCCAGTTCCAGGGCGGCAATGCCTCCGGCCACGCCGCTGCCGATGACTAAAACATCACTAAATATAATATCTTCCAAAACGATCCTCTTTTTTCACTGCGCTTTTCAATTAGTATGGTCCAGCCTGATTTATCCGATTTGCAGCATGCGGTTAACCGCCTGTAAGGCTCTCAGGCGAATGTCTTCGGCTACATGTACGACGTACTGATTCTTTTGCAAAGCCGATAAAGTATCTTCCAGAGTAATCATATTCATGTAAGGGCAACGCACACTGCACAGCCTTAACATTTCCTTGTCCGGATTCGCCGCCGCAATATTATCGCCCATGGCACACTCTGTGAGTAGCAGGTAACGGCGAGCATCGGACTGCTGCACATATTGGATCATTGCCGAGGTACTGCCCGAAAAGTCAGATGCGGCTGTTACCTGCGGACTGCATTCGGGATGGGCCAGGATCAGCACATCCGGAAACTGTTTACGCACATTTTCAATATCCTGAACCGTGAATTTTTCATGCACTTCACAGCGTCCCTTCCAGCCGATCATTTGATAATCGAGCAGGTTATCTTTTTCCAGCTTGTGGAAATCCGCAGGAAAGATGATATGCCGGCCGGTCTCCCGGGCCACATTCCGCGCCAGATATTCATCCGGCAGGAAAATAACGGTTTCCGTTTTCAGGGATTCCACTACAGCCGCCGCATTTCCCGAAGTACAGCAGATATCGCTTTCCGCCTTTACGTCGGCATAGGTATTGACATAGGTTACCACCGGTACACCCGGAAATCGGCGCTTTAGTTCCCGCACATCCTCGGCAGTGATACTTTCCGCAAGAGAACAACCGGCTTTTTGTGCAGGAATTAAAACGGTCTTTTCCGGATTCAGGATTTTAGCCGTTTCGGCCATGAATTCCACCCCGCAGAATACAATAATATCCTGATCCGTTTCCGCCGCCTTTCGGGCCAGCTCCAGAGAGTCTCCCTTAAAGTCGGGAATCGAATAATAGAGTGCGGGTTCCATGTAGTTGTGCCCCAGAATAACCGCATTCCGTTCTTTCTTTAATTCATTAATCCGAAAGGCTAACTTTGCCTTGTAGCTGATCTCCGCTTCGGGCATCAATTCTCCCAAAGCAGCTTTCATATCTTCAAAAAATTGTTGTTCAGTCAAATTACATTCTCCTCTAATTGAATCGTCCTATCATTAACAAAAAACAGACTGCTTCAGATCCCGGATCATTCAATTAAAAAACTAATGTCCAGAGCCCGCACGGAATGGGTCAGAGCCCCGACGGAAATATAATCTACCCCGGTACGGGCGATGTCGTATACATTCTGCAAGCTTACATTACCCGAAGCTTCCAAAGGAATACGGCCATTCACTATTTCCACCGCCTCACGCATTTCCGTAAGGTTCATATTATCCAGCATAATACGATCCACTTGTAGATTCAAAGCCTGCTTCAACTCCCGTACATTTTTTACTTCCACTTCGATAGCATGTTGTTTTCTATCCTTTTGCCTTACCCTGCGCAGCGCACTATCCATTCCACCGGCAGCCATAATGTGATTCTCTTTTATCAAAACCATATCGAATAAACCGAAACGGTGGTTTTGTCCCCCGCCCAGCCGAACGGCGGTTTTATCCAGTATTCTTAAGCCGGGAACAGTTTTACGGGTATCCAGAATAACGGCTTTGGTACCTTCTACTGCCTCTACAAATTGGCGGGTCATGCTGGCAATACCCGACATACGTTGTAAAAAATTAAGGGCTACCCGTTCTGCGGATAACAGAGCTTGCCCCTTTCCGGATACACGGGCAATATCCGTCCCGGAGTCTACTTTTTGACCCTCCTCCACCAGGGGACGGAATAAGATATTGGGGTCCAGTATGCGTAAGGTTTGTTCGAAAACAAAAAGGCCGGCAATAATTCCGGGAGCCTTGGCCACCAGTTTCCCCTTCAGGCAGACGGAAGGATCGACCGTACTTAAAGTCGTAATATCACCCGTACCAATGTCTTCTTTTAGAGCCTGTTGAATTAACGCCTTTATTTTACTCTGTGAACTATCCATGGATTCCTTTGCTATTTGATTGTCGGGGATTAATTTAATATAAATTTGATTACAGGTTGCAACTCTTTTTCGGCAGGAAAAAATTCTGTTGAAATTCGGATTAATTCGGCTCTTTTCCTTAAACCGTTTGCTTGATGTTGGAGACAATCCGTAAATTAGCGGAGAAAAAAGTGAAAAAATTTAACCATAGAGGAGTACCATATGTCTGTACAAATTCCAAAAGAAAAACTGGAAAAATGGGCTGACTACCTGCTGGACTATTCCATGGACGGTGTTCAAAAAGAAGATATCATCATGCTCAAAGGAGAACCCATTACCTGGCCTTTGCTTTCCGTGCTGCAGGATAAAATTTTCGCTGCAGGCGGTATTGCCGATATGAATCTGGTGGCACCCGACAATGATCGGGGTAAAGTTTGGGGAGCCTCCATGGCTCGCTACGGTACGGAAGAACAAATCAAAAGGGTTCCCCAATGGCATATCGATCGCTATAAAGCGATGACCAAGTATATTGAAGTCCTTGGTTCGGAAAATCCTCAACTCTATGCCAATGTACCGGAGGCCACTTCGCAAGCCATCATGCGCGTCGATGAACCGATCAAGGAAATTCGTTTGCTGAAACCCTGGGTACTCACCCTCTTCCCAACACAGGGCTTCGCCGATATGGAGGGCATGACTTTGGAACGCTATACGGAAGTCATCGTTAATGCTTCCATGGTTGATCCGCGAATGCTGGATGAAGTTGAGGAAGATATCTACCGGCTCATGTCGGTCAGTAAACAGATCCGTATCGTTACCGAACATCCTCATAACCATCGTGAGCTGGAACTGACAATGGATATCGATCAACGAAACGCCATTAAATGTACCGGAAAACGTAATTTCCCGGACGGCGAAGTGTTTACCAGTCCCAATGCGGGTACGGTACAGGGAGAAATTTTTGTCGATCTTCCTGTTTCTTTTGTAGGACAGGATATTCAAGGTATTTATTTAAAATTCAAAAACGGTGTTATTATTGACTATAAAGCCGAAAAAGGCCATGATGTACTAACCAAGATCATTGAAACCGATCAGGGCTCCCATCGTTTGGGGGAAGTTGCCCTGGGCATGAATAACGGCATTGAAGAGGTTCTAAAGCATCCTTTATTTGTGGAAAAAGTGGGCGGCACCTTGCATATTGCCATCGGAGCCAGTTATCCGGAATGTTATGTGGATGACCCCGCTTCCGCGGAGGGACAGAAATTAGCGGATGAGTTGTTTAAACAGGGAAAACTGAATCGTTCCGCCCAGCATGTAGATATTGTAACCGACTTTCGTCCGGGCGGAACGGGGCGCGCCGTATATCTGGATGATGTAAAGCTGGAGATGAAAAATAATATTTGGGTCGTTCCCGAAGCGCATAAGATCAAGGAACCTTTTGGTATGGAATCACGCTGGTAAAAGGGATCTGTTTTAAGGAATCAGACTCCGGACATTCCATTTTGTACCTGTTGCAATAGCCCCTCCGGTATGGGCCCCAGGGACTTGAGGCGCTCCTTGCTTAATTTAATAAACAGTCCCTTGCCTGTGGAATAGGGTTTACCCGTTTTATCGATTAGTCGGCTGTGCAGATGAATTTTTTTTTCGTCCGCCTCCGTGATCCAGGCCTCGATGAAAACTTTTTCATGCAAAGGAACCGCCTTCAGGTAATTGAGTTCCAGTTTTGCAGTCATAACCATGAAGCCGTTTAACCAGGAAGCTGCACCCATAGATTCATCCAGTACGGCGGCAATAGCGCCCCCATGGGCATAGCCGGGCGGTCCTTGTGCTTCTTCACCGAATACCACTTTAGCAAGGATGCGACCGCTCGCTTTTTCAAAATAATAAACAACATCAATGCGCTTTTTCGTTTCATCCGAAACGAAGGAACGCAGAAGCTTTTTTTGCGGTATGGGCTTTAGCCTGGTTATTCTTTGCGTAATATTTGTTTCCATACCCTTCCTTCTATCTGGTGTCTTGTTTATTCATCCGAACAATTTAATAAAATACAAGGCTTCTTGACAAGGTTTACGAAAATTAAATGCATAAATCAAAAGGGAAAGTACAGAATGCGTATTTTTGTTCTTTTTTTACACAGTTTTACGTTTATAAATCGTATTGTTCCTAAAAAATTATATTTTGATGGGAACGTACGGTAATATTTTTTCATCCGAGTTTACCCGGATTTGGCCGCTTTAGCAGCGTCTTCCGGCATTTCCGGCATAACATTCCGGCCACTTGTGTGTAATTCCATCAACTGTGGCATAACTCTTGTAAAGGGTTCTTCAGTAAAAATTCATAAGGAGAAGTGAAAATGAAAAAAACTGTAACTATTCTGATAACCTTTGTGCTGATTTTTCTGGTTCGTCAAACGGCCCGGGCCGGTGAGCGTACAAAGCCGCTCATTATCGATCATACCTGCGAAAAACTGTCCGAAATTCCCATGAACTGGATCGATTCGGTTCAGGCCAATCAAAAATGGCACTATGCCCACACTTCCCACGGCAGCCAGCTCACCACGGGATTACAACGCATCGAAGACAGTAATTCCGACTACAGCCAGGCCCGCGGTTCGAGTTTTCTGCCCACGGAGGCAGGCGCTTTTTGTATTTTCGACGGTCAGGAAAGCGACACCTACATTACTCCTGAAGAATACTGGCGATCCGAATCGGGAATGAATGAGACCAGAGACGTCCTGAATGATAATCCCACAATTACCGTATCCCAATGGTCGTGGTGCACCCAGCTCAACAGTTACTCCGAGGCGGATGTCGTCGGCTATCTGGATTCCATCTCTACTCTGGAAGCGGAATTCCCCAATGTGACTTTTGTCTATATGACCGGGAATG
>Ga0256841_1000034_pt1:0-140000 | contig 154412 bp, 123 predicted proteins | sample 356308metaG_FD_185971 | JGI IMG/M metagenome (GOLD analysis project Ga0256841, IMG submission 185971) | Hydrothermal vent microbial communities from Mid Atlantic Ridge, Atlantic Ocean - 356-308 | ecosystem: Environmental > Aquatic > Marine > Hydrothermal vents | place: Atlantic Ocean...
CTTCGAAGAGATCCGCCGCACCGGCTCCCGCAACTATCCGATGCGCTGGCGGATGAAGCCCGTCGGCAAGCCGGGCCGCGAGACGGTGCTCGTCTACCGCGAAGTGGTCTTCGACCGGCCGATCCCGGACCGGATCTTCACCCTCCAGAACCTGAAACGGCGAATCTGATGCGAATCCGGCGTGCAGTGAGACGGGAGGCGAACCGATGAGGCTGTTCCTCGCCATGGCCTGGCGGAACGTCTGGCGCCACCGCCGCCGGTCGGTGCTGACGGTGATGACGATCGCCCTGGGGCTGGCCTTCAACATCTTCATGCGCGCCTTGGGCGACGGCTTCCACGAGCAGATGGTGGACAACTCGGTCCGCGCCCACATCGGCCACATCCAGATCCACCGGGCCGGCTACCACGACGATCCGGCCATCACCAAGACGTTGCCGCAGCCGGACAGGATCCGCTCGGCGATCGAATCGTTGCCCGGCGTCCGCGGCGCCTCGTTCCGGGTTCTGGGCGACGGGCTGGCCTCGAGCGCGGAGAATTCCGCCGGGGTCAGCGTCGTGGGCGTCGATCCGGACGAAGAGCCTACGGTGACGACGATCCACCGTGCCGTCATCCGGGGCCGGTATCTCGAGCGCGGGCAGCACAAGCCCTGCCTGATCGGCGAGCGCCTGGCCAAGACCCTGCAGGTGGACGTGGGCGACAGCCTCGTTCTGCTGGCGCAGGCCGCCGACGGCAGCATGGCCGGCGAGAAGTACCGCGTGGAGGGCGTCTTCCGTTCCGGCGCTCCGGAGCTGGACCGCGGCGTCGTCTATCTCGTTGCCGAAGACGCCCAGGAACTCTTCGTCTTGCCGGGGCGGTTCAGCGAGGCGGTGATCCTGCTGGATTCCTCGCGCGCCGTGGACGAAACGGCCCGGCGTCTCGAGGCCGAGCTGGCCGGTCTCGAAGTGGAAGTGTTGCCGTGGTACGTGGTGGAGCCCTACATCCAGCAGTTCATCGAGCTCGACGATGCGTTCTTCTACGTCATCGTCCTGATCCTGTTCATCGTCATCTCGGTCGGCATCCTGAACACGATCCTGATGTCGGTCTTCGAGCGGGTGCGCGAGTTCGGCGTGATGATGTCGCTGGGGATGAAGCCCCGCCAGGTGGTGCGTCTGGTGGTGCTGGAGGCGTTCCTGCTGGGAGTGGTGGGGGTGGTCTTCGGCGGCCTGCTGGGCAGCGCGTTCACTCTCTATTACGAGGCCGCCGGCATGGACTTCGGCGCCTGGGCCGAAGGCGCCGCGGCGCTCGGGCTCACCACCACGATTACCTATCCCAAGCTCACGGCGGCCAACCTGTTCTGGTCGAACACCTCGGTGCTGCTCGTCGTCGTGCTGGTGGCCTTCTACCCGGCCTGGCACGCGGCGCGTCTCGAACCGGTGGAGGCGATGCGGCATGTCTGAGAAGCGGCCGGCGGCGCTGGTGGAGGTGCGCGGCGTATCGAAGACCTACCGCGACCACGTGGCCGTCCACGCGCTGCGCGACGTTTCTTTCAGTCTGGCGAAGGGAGAGTTCGCCGCGGTGGTGGGGCCTTCCGGCTCGGGCAAGACCACGCTGCTGAACCTGGTGGGCGCTCTGGACGTGTCCGACTCGGGCCTCATCCGGATCGCCGGCCACGAGTTGACGGCCACCCCCCGCGAGGAGCTGGCGGACTTCCGCTTGCGGCACCTCGGGTTCGTGTTCCAGGCCTACAATCTCTTCCCGGTCTTGACCGTTCTGGAGAATCTGGAGTTCGTCGCCGTGCTGCAGGGCATGGCAGCCGCCGAGCGCCGCCGCCGGGCGCGTGAGTTGCTCGCCGCCGTCGGCCTGGCGGGGCTGGCGGAGAAACGGCCCCCGGAGCTCAGCGGCGGCGAGCAGCAGCGGGTGGCGGTGCTGCGGGCGATCATGACCGAGCCGGATCTGGTGCTGGCCGACGAGCCGACGGCGAACCTGGATTCGGAAAACGCCGGGATCCTGCTGGACATGATGGAACGAATGAACCGCGAGAAGGGCATCACGTTCCTGTTCTCCACCCACGATCCGCGGGTGATGGAGCGGGCGCGAAAGCTCATCCGCCTCCGGGACGGCCGGATCGAATGAAGCTCGCCGCCGCCATGCTGCTTCTCGCCGCCCCCCTGGCGGCCCAGACGGCCGGCTCCTGGGAGCATCTCTTCGGCGGCTACTGGAAGAATCTGCTCGGCGCCTCCCGCACCGTAGTGAACCGTGAGCCCTTCGCCGACCTGCTGGCGCGGCTGCGGCTCACTTACGACGGCCGCTACCAGGACTGGTTCCAGGTGCAGGTGGCCTACGACAACGAGGCCCATTTCGGCAATTTGATCCGGCAGCCGGAGTTCGCCCTGGTGCGGGACCGCCAGGCGGCGGCGTGGTTCGATCTGCACGCCGTCCCGCTTGACGAGAAGCACGTCTACTGGGACACGTCGCTCTACCGGGCTTCGGTGAGTTTCCGCAAGGGCGGGCTGTCGCTCACGCTCGGCCGCCAGCGGATCGGCTGGGGAACGGCCCGTTTCTGGAGCCCGGCGGACGCCTTCAACCCGCTGAGTCCGCTTCAGTTGGAGCCGGAAGAGCGCCAAGGAGTGGACGGCGCCTACCTCGAGTGGAACTTTTCCGGGAACTGGATCTGCGCCGCCGCCGTGCTCCCGCAGAAGAGGTTCTCCGACGGCGCCGTCGCGGCGCGTCTGGCCACCACCGCCGGCGGCTGGGACATCGCCGGCTTCCTCGGACGCTTCGAGAGGGACTGGATGGGGGGAGTGGAAGCCGCCGGGCAGTGGGGCGGCGCAGGGCTGCGGGCGGAGGCGACCTACCGGAAGCGGGATCCACGCCGGCCGGAGAACGACGCGTTCCGCTTCACCGCCGGGGCCGACTACGCCTTCGCCAACACGCTCTACATCGTAGGAGAGTACTTCTACAATCAGGGCCAGCCGGCGCTCGGTCCCGGCTTCAGCCCGGCGGCGCTGCTGCGCTTCACCACCGAGATCTTCACCTTGAACCGGCACTTCCTTTCCGGCGGCGCCGGCTACGACGTGACGCCGTTGTTCCGGGTGGAAGCCTACGCCGTCGTCGATCTGGCCGGCGCCGGGGTGTTCTTCCAGCCCCAGGCGCTCTACAACCTGACGCCGAACACCGACCTCAGGGCGGGAGCGCAACTGTTCGCTTCGCGGCCCGGCGGGGACTTCGCTCCGCTGTCGAACCTCGTCTTCGCCGAGCTGGTGGTGCACTTCTGAACTCCGGTTGACGTGAGAAGTATAGTTCTGGCCCTGATTGCCTTATGATGTTCTCTTGTCGTACGTTTGCAAACGTACACTGTTTGTTTTCGGCGGTTCGGGCTGCCGGCGGTTCTGATCGCACAGGTGTTCCAGTTGAATAAGGCAGCATCTCTCGGCTCGGCGCTGCGGGAATACTGGGAGCTCTCCCTTGGGCTGCGCGCATACCTCCGCGGACCCGGGCCGGGTGCTCAGGCGCCGCAAATGATTCGAGAGCAGCTTCAGCAGCGCGAGGAGCGGTGGCTGGAGCTGGTCCGGCGCACCGTCTTTGCCGCACCCGGCCACCCTTACCGGCGGCTCTTCGAACGGGCCGGCTGTGAGTTCGGCGACCTGCGGAACGCCGTCCGGGCCAAGGGGCTAGAGGACGCTCTCGAGGATCTGTACGATGCCGGCGTCTATCTGAGCATCGAGGAGTTCAAGGGACGAGCCAAGATACGGCGTTCCGGGCTGGAGATCGAGTCGCGCCCGACGCTGTTCCGGAATCCGTTCGCCAGCCGGGGGCTGGTTCAACGCACCAGCGGGAGCACCGGCGCTCCGGCCGTTGCCGTCTCGGCAGCCGCCCGAGACCGGCACCTGGACGCCTACCGTTTCGTCGAAGCTCGGGAGCTCGAACTGGACCGCCGTGCCCGGCTGCTGGTGCGCCCCATCCTGCCTTCGATCATCGGTCTGCTGATCTCCATGTCCCTGGCGCGCATGGGGATGCCCGCTCACGGGTGGTTCGCCTATGGCGGCAGTGTGCGCCGGGCGTGGCACTACCGGATCTTGACCCGCTATCTGGTGGCGCTGGCGCGCCTGCACGGTGTCGGTGTGCCGGCGCCCGAATACCTGCCGGAGGACGACTTCACGCCGATCGTCCGCTGGCTCGAACGGCGGCTCCGGCGGGGCGAAAGGTGCCACGTCTGCTGCTTCGTCACCCCGGCCGTGCGGATTGCCGCCGCGGCTGCCGAGAGGGGGATCGATCTGGCGGGAGTGAGGTTCGTCGCCGGCGGCGAGGAGCTGACGCCGGCCCGCCGACGGGTGATCGAGCGCAGCGGCGCCGAGGCCTATTCGCGGTACTGGGTCGGCGAGGTCGGGCCGGTGGGATTGCCGTGCCGCCATTTCCGCCGAACCGGGCGGCTCCACCTCCTGTCCGACTCGGTTGCGGTGATTACCAGGCCGAGGAAGGTGCCGGGCGTCAGGGAACCCGTGCCGGCGCTGCTGTTTACCACCCTTCTCCCGATGTCCCCTTTCGTTCTGATCAATGCGGAGATGGGCGACACCGGGCGGATCTCCCCGTCGCACTGCGACTGTGGTTTTGCCCGGCTGGGGTTGCCGTGGGAGATATCCGGCATCCGCAGTTACAGCAAGCTCACCGGCCAGGGGATGACCGTTTTCGTCCCGGACGTCTTGCGGATTCTCGAGGAGGTTCTACCGCAGCGTTTCGGCGGCGTGGCGGGCGACTACCAGTTGATCGAGTCTCCCGACCGAGGCGCCACCCTGGAGCTGCGGGTCCGGTCGGGGGTTGCCTCGGCCCCCGCGAAGGTCATATCGGAGTGTTTTCTCGGCGAGCTGCGGGGCTGCTACGGCGGAGCTCTGTCCACCGAGGTGTGGCGGCATTCCCGGGCGCTCCGGGTGGTGTTCGACGACCCGGTGGCCGGCCCGACGGGAAAGGTCCTGCCGCTTCATCTGTTGGGTGGTTTCACCCGGGGGACGCAATGACTCGACGAGAGGCGCTACAGGGGATCACGGCCGGCGGCCCCGGGCTCTTGCTGGGATGCTCCCGCCGCAGCCGCGACCAGAAACTCTTGCGAGTCTCCAGCGTGCCATACCTCACGATGAGCCCGCTCTACCTGGCGCGGGATCTCGGCCATTTCGCCGAGCTGGGGCTGGAGGTCGAGATCGTTCAGAACACGGAGATCTCCCAGCGCCTTCCCCTGCTCATCGGCGGGGAACTCGATGCGGCGCTGCTTTCGTTGTTCCCGGCGATCCCTGTGGCCGTGCTCAAAGGCGCCCCGCTGCGGATTGTCGCCGGCCGGGACCGCACCTCGACGGAGTGCGCCACCACCGGGGCCATCTACGGACGCAAGGACTCTTTCCCCGGCGGCCTCGCGGATCTCGGCTGCCTGCGGGGGAAACGGATCGCCGTCGGCGCCCGCACGGGCATCGGCGAGTTCTTCGTGGACATGATCATTGAGTCGGCCGGATTGAGTTATCAGGACGTGGAACCAGTCTATCTGCCGGAAACCGAGGCGGTGGCGGCATTGGTCGCCGGTAGCGTGGACGCCATGATCGGCACCCGCGCCGAGAGGGACTACCGGACGCTCTCGATCGACGTGGTCAAAGGGCCCTCGTTCAACACGATGTTTCCGGACTTCCAGTACGCGTTCATCCTGTTCGGTCCGACTTTGCTCGACGGCGGCCGCGAGACAGGCGTCACCTTTCTGGTCGGATATTTCCGCGGTGTGAAATCTTTTCTGGAAGGCAAGACCCCCCGCTTCTTCGAAGATATGGCCCGCCGCTTGGGGCGCGATCCCGAAGCGGCCCGGGTGGCTTGCCGGGTCTCTTTCGCCCAGCACGGGCGGCCGGATTTGAAGAGTATCGACCTGTTCACCCGCTGGGCGGTCAAGAAAGGTTACTGCCCGGAATTCGTTCCGGCGGAACGGTTTGTGGACTCCTCGTTCATCGACGCGGCCTGGAGAGAGCTCCAGCGCCGCTACGGCGCGTGGGAGGTTCCAGGTTAGGGGGCGCTGGAGGGCTCGAACAGAAGATCGGGTCGTGGAGGTTTGCGGATGAGACGATGGCAATGGTTCCTGTTCTTGATACTCCCGATCTGCTTCAGCGAGGCGGACGCGCAGATTACCGGATCCATCGAGGGATTCGTGCGGGGGCCCGATCGCCTGCCGCTGGCCGGTGTGCGCGTGGAAGTCCGCCGCCGGGAGACCGGCGAGAGCCGCACGGTTCTTACGGACGGCCGGGGGTTCTTCGCCGCCCTGCAGCTCCCTCCGGGAGAGTACAGCCTCCAGGCGCGGCTTGCGGGCTTCCGGACACTGGTCCGCGAACCTATCGCGGTGGCCGCCGGCCGGGCTCTTCGGGTGGATCTCCAGATGGAGATCGGTCCCCGTTCGGACGAGATCACCGTCGAGGCTCCCGCGCCCCGGGTGAGCGCCAGCGTAGCCGACTGGGGCGGACAGATCTCCCGCGAGGATCTGAGCGATCTTCCCGTCAACGGGCGTGACTTGTTCGAGCTGGCGGCTCTGAAGACCGGCGTTTCGCCGGCGGGAACCGCCCGGCGCACCACCGAGCTCGGCCTCGGCCTGCACCTCGCCGTCAAGGGCGCCCGCCCGCGCCAGAACAGTTTTCGGATCGACGGCGTCTACGTGAACGACGTTTCGTCATCGGCGCCCGCCGGCGCTGCGGGCGTGCTCCTGGGTCTGGAGAGCGTTGCGGAAATCAACATCGTCAGCGACCCGTACTCGGCGCAGTTCGGGCGCACTGCGGGTGCGGTCTTCACCGCCGTGACCAAAACCGGCTCCAATGAGGTCCACGGCAGCGTCTACGAATATCTCCGCAACGACGTCCTCGACGCTCGAAACTTCTTCGATGCCCCGAGCGAACCGATTCCGCCGCTGCGGCGCAACCAGTTCGGGGGACTGATCTCCGGTCCGCTGCAGCGCAACGCTCTGTTCTTCATGGGCAACTACGAGGCGATCCGCCAGCGGCGCGGCCGCACCCATCGGCTGGTCGTCCCGAACGCCCAGGCGCGCGACGGCATCCTGCCGGACACGGCCGGCGGCGCCCGCTTCGTGCCCGTAGCTGAAGAGATCCGGCCCTACCTCGACCTGTATCCGCTGCCGAACGGCGCCGACTTCGGCGACGGGACCGGCGAGTTTGTCGCTCAGACCAGGCCGAAGCTTTCCGAAGACTTCCTCAACAGCCGCATCGACTGGCTTGTCTCGCCCGCGCTTCGGTTCGGGGGGCGTTACAGCTTCAGCGCCGCCTCCAGCGATGATCCCGATCCTCTCGATGTCTTCTTTTTCGATCTCACCTCGCAGCATCACTTTGCCGGCCTCGATATGCAGTGGGTTCGTTCTCCTCAGACCGTGGCCAACTTCCGCGCCGCCTTCAGCCGTATCCGGACCGACCAGGGCATCGCCACCGGCCCCAAGGTGACGCCCGAGATGTCCTTCGTACCCGGACAGCTCATGGGCTCCATCGAGGTAACCGGCCTGGCGCCCCTCGGCGGCTATCAGGCGCGCCTGCGGCCCCGCTTCTATGTCACGAACGATTCTCAGCTCTCGGCCGATTTCGTCCGTGTCTCCGGACGCCACACCTGGAAGGCCGGGGCCGGCTTCGACCGTGTCCAACTGAACCTGAATTCCCCGCTCAGCCTGGGAGGGGGCTACAATTTCACCTCGCTGGAAGACTTCCTCCGGGCCCGCCCCCGCACCGGCAACGTCATGGCGCCGGGTTCGGACGCGGTGCGAGGCTGGCGCCTGAATCAGTTCTCCTGGTTCGTCCAGGATGAGATCCGGTTGAGCTCGAACCTCAGTCTCGGACTGGGCGTGCGCTATGAGTTCGCCGGCGTGCCGGACGAGGTGAACGGAAAGATCTCCACGTTGCGGGAACCCCGGATCGACACGGAGGTGACCCTCGGCGGGCCGCTCTACCGGAACCCGTCGAAACGGAACTTCGCCCCGCGGGTTTCGCTGGCCTGGTCGCCGGGCGGCGGCGGCAAGACGGTGATCCGGGCCGGCGCCGGGATTTTCTACGACCTGTTGGGAACGCAGGACCTCGTCATCGGAGGAGTCCGGACGCCGCCGTATTTCGTGCGGTTGTTCCAGTTCCGTCCCACCTTCCCGGACATCATCGAGGCGGTGAGCGGTTCGCGGCCGTCCCGTTCCGTCGATGGCATCGAGTGGGCCGTCGAGCAGCCCTACGTGGTCCGGTGGCAGGCCGGGATCGAGCGCGAAATCAGCCCTGCGCTGGCGCTTCGCGCCGGCTACTCGGGGATGCGCGGCATCCATCTCATGGGCCAGCTCGGCAACGACAACCCCACCCGTCCCGAGCGGCTCCCTGACGGCCGCCTCTATTTTCCGCCGGACGCGCCGCGCGTGAATCCGGCTTTCGCCCGGGTCGGCGTGCGGCGGTCCCAGTTCAATTCCTTCTACCACGGCTTCACGCTCGGTCTGGAAGGGCGCTGGGGAGCAGGCCTGCGGTTCCAGTCGAGCTACACCTTCAGCCACTCCATCGACGAGATTTCTCACAGCGTCTTCGGCGACTTCCTGAATGCGGACCTGATGCCGACGATGTTCGACTACCGGCAGAACCGTGGGAACTCCAACTTCGACCTGCGCCACGTCTGGATCGCCGCCGCCTCCTACCGCCTGCCGGGACCGCGAAACGGGTGGGGCAGGGTTCTGGCGGCCGGCTGGCAGTTGCACGCCCTGGCGCGGGTGCAGTCCGGCCCGTGGTTCGCTCCTACGGTGGGCTTTGACCGGACCCGGCTGCTGCCCTCGTTCGGGGATCTCGGGCAGCGCCCCGACTACATAGGGGTTCCGGGCCGGAAGCTGATCCTCGGGGATCCGCGGCAGTGGTTCGATCCGGCGGCTTTCGCGCTGCCGGGAGCGGGCTTTTACGGGAATCTCGGGCGAGGGACGCTGCGGGGACCGGGGCTGGCGTCTCTCGATCTGGCCGTCCACAAACTGCTTTGGGGCAACGAGCGCCACCGGGTCCGGTTCCGGGCCGAGGTGTTCAACGTGACGAACCACCCGAACTTCCAAATCCCCTCGGCGCGCGCTTTGTTCAACCGGGACGGTTCCCGGGTGGGCAGCGCCGGCCGGATCACCGAGACGGCGACTACATCGAGGCAAATCCAGTTGGCTGTCCGTTGGGAGTTCTGAGGCGCGGCGCGGCTCGGATCCGGGGCTGTTCGGGCGCTAGAGGATTCCTTCGGCGTGCGGTTCGTGCCAGGGGGCGAGCTTACGCTCCAGGCGTCTGAGCCCCACCAGCGACGCGATGCCGAGGGCGGCGGCGGCGAAAACGCCGATGTAGAGTTGCTCTGTGGAAAACGTTTGCCACGCCGTCCAGATCATGTTTCCCAGACCACTGTCGCTGCTGACGATCTCCACCGAGATCGTCAGCACGAGAGCCTGGCCGAACGCCAGGCGGATTCCGGTGAAAACCTGGGGGACGGCCGCAGGCAGGTAAACGCGGCGCAGCCGCATCAGCCGCGTCAGTCCATAGTTCTTCGCCAGCTCGACGTAGTCTTTCTGGATCGACCGGACCGCGTCGAATCCGTGGATCGCCAGCAGCAGGAAGCAACTCAACGCCGGCACGGCCACACGGGCCGCCTCGTTCACCCCTAAGATCAGCATGAGGATCGGCAAGAGAGTGAGCTTCGGGGTGGCGTAGACGGCGGCGATCAACGGTTCCAGCGCCTCGTGAAGCCACCGGAAACCGCCCATGACAATGCCGCACGCCAGGCCGGCCAGCGAACCGGCGAGGAACGCGGCCACGGTCCGGTGCAAAGTCGCGCCGATCTGCGCGCCCAGCTCGCCGCTTGCCGCCATGCGCACCGCTTCCAGGGCCAGCCGCGAAGGGGGAGGAAAGAAGAGCGGGTTGACGTAGTCCGCCAACGCCAGCGCTTCCCACGCGGCGAGGAGCACGGCGGGGGCGGAAACGAACCGGAGCCACCGGCCGGCGCGCGTCTTCAACCTTTCATGATTTCGGCGGTTCGGCATGTTTGCGATCCTTCGAAACCCAGTTGCGCATAGAGGGCGCTCTTCAGCGAGGTAAAAGCCTGCGAGAGCATCATCCCCGCCTCTCTCGGGCGGGGCAAGCCGACGGAGTATTCGCCGGTCACCGTGCCCGGAGCGGCGCTCAGGACGATGATGCGGTCGCTCAGCAGGATCGCCTCGTCCACGTCGTGGGTGACGAACACCACGTTGCACCGCCGTTCCTGCCACAGCGCCAAGAGCTCGTGCTGCAGTTTCAAGCGTGTCTGGGCGTCAAGGGCAGCGAACGGTTCGTCCATCAGCAGCACGTCCGGAGCGCACAGAAAGCTGCGGGCGACGGCCACCCGCTGCTTCATTCCGAGGGAAAGCTGATGCGGGTAGGCCCGCTCACGGCCGCCGAGTCCCAGCCGCGCCAGAAGGCGGCGGGCGCGCTCTTCTCTGGCCCGTTTCGGCACCCCCTGCGCTTCCAAGCCCAACGCGGCGTTCTCGAGCACCGTGAGCCACGGCAGCACGCCGTGTTCTTGGAAAACCATCAGGATCCGGGGCGGGCGGTCACCGCCCCCACACTCGTACGAGACTTTTCCCGAATGGACCCGCTCGAGGCCGGCCAGGCAGCGCAGCAGAGTGGTCTTGCCGCATCCGCTCGGCCCGATGACGGCGACGAATTCGCCTTCGCCGACCGTGAAGGAGACGTTCCGCAGCGCGGGAATCGGGCAATTGCGACGGCCGAAGGAGACGGACAGATTCGAGCACGTCAGCCGCATGGAGCTTCCGGTGTCAGTCGATCGGCAAGGCGGCGGACCGGCGCCCGCCCACAGCGCCCTGCACGAGTATACAGGCCCGTTCTCGAGTCCGCAAACAGTCGGCCGCTTGGCCGCCCACACGCTCGAGAGCCGCTCGTTGAGGCTCCCGATGCCCGCGGCGCCGAGGGGCTGGCCCGCGCCGGCAACCCTGAGCGGAATGGGCCGGGTTGCTATAATCTAATTCTATGAATCACTTACGCTCCGGGTGTGAGGGGGGCCCGGGCAAGAGGGTGATCCTGTTGAACCCGCGGGGCTTCTGCGCCGGTGTGGTGAGGGCGATCGACATCGTCCGGATTGCCCTGGAGATGTTCGGCCCCCCGATCTACGTTCGCAAGGAAATCGTCCACAACCGCTACGTAGTGGACGAGCTGCGTGCGGCGGGCGCCGTGTTCATCGATGAGCTTTCCCAGGTTCCCGAAGGCGCCCGGCTCATCTTCAGCGCCCACGGGGTCTCCCCGGCGGTGCGCGAAGAGGCGCGGGAACGCAAGCTCCGGGTGATCGACGCCACTTGTCCCCTGGTCACCAAGGTACACCTGGAGGCGGTGCGGTTCGCCAGGAACGGATACACGATCGTCCTCATCGGCCACCGGGAGCACGACGAGGTGGTCGGGACTCTAGGCGAAGCGCCCGAATCCACGGTCGTGGTTTCGAACGAGGAAGACGTGCGGCGCCTGGAGGTTCCGGACCCGGAGAAGATCGGCTACCTCACGCAAACGACGCTGAGTCTGGACGAAACGGCGGGCATCATCCGCGAGTTGCGGCGTCGCTTCCCCGCCATCGAAGGTCCGCCGGCCTCCGATATTTGTTACGCCACGCAGAACCGGCAGGAAGCAGTGAAAGAGGTGGCTCCGGAGTGTGATCTTCTGCTCGTGGTGGGTTCCCGCAACAGCTCGAACTCGCGGCGACTGGTGGAAGTTGCCCGAAACGCCGGCGCCCGGTCCTCGTACCTGATCGACGACGCCAGCGAGATTCAGGCCCGCTGGCTGGAGGATTGCCGGGTGGTGGGCGTTACCGCGGGCGCTTCAGCTCCCGAGCACCTGGTGGAAGAAGTGCTCACCGCGCTGGCCGAGCGCGGCTTCATCGATACCGAGACCCGCACCGTGCGGGAGGAGGACGTTCACTTTGCCCTGCCTCCCGAGCTTGCGAGCGATGAGAAAGCCGTAACGATCAGCCGCACATGAGTGTTCCAGTTCCAGTTACCGGCTCTCCGGCGATTGAAGTCGAACGGGCGATCGAGCGGGCCGCCCACTCTCTGGTCGCTCAGCGGCACACCGACGGGCACTGGTGCGCCGAGCTGACCTCCGATTCGACGCTCGAGTCTGATTTCATCCTGCTCGAACTGTGGCAGCACCCGCCGGCGGGCGGCCGGTGGAACCATCCGGCGCCGGACCTCATCCGGAAGGCTGCTTCGGCGATTCTCGACCGGCAGCTCCCGGACGGGGGCTTCTGGATCTATCCCGGCGGACCCGCTGACGTGAGCGCCACGGTGAAGGCCTACTTCGCACTGAAGCTTGCCGGGCTGTCGCCGGATGATGCGCGGATGCGAGCCGCCCGCGAGCGAATTCTGGAACTGGGCGGCCTGCAGGCCGCGAACAGCTACGTCAAGATCAATCTGAGTTTGTTCGGTCTCTACCCGCGCGAGCACGTCCCTTCGGTGCCCCCGGAGATGATGCTCATGCCCGGGGAGTTCATCTACCAGATGTCGTCTTGGACGCGGACCATCGTCATCCCCCTGGCCATCGTCCAGGCCTTGACCGAGCGGCGCCCGGTTCCGGAGGGCTTCACCTTGCAAGAGCTGTTTCACCCGGACCGGAGTGTGCGGCTGGCCCGGGGTGGTGAAACGGGGTGGAAACGCTTCTGGCTCTTCGGCGACCGGCTGTTGAAGCGCTGGGAGCGCCGCGCGCCGGCCGCCTTCCGGCGGGTGGCGCTGCGCCGGGCCGAGCAGTGGCTCTTGGAGCATTTGGAAGACTCCGACGGCCTCGGGGCCATCTACCCAGCCATGATGTACGCCGTCATGGCCCTGGATGCTCTCGGCTACCGGCGTGAGGATCCGGTGCGGGCCGAGGCCGAGCGCCAGTTCTACCGGCTCATGGTGAACGACGGCGAGCGGTTCTTCTTTCAGCCGTGCTTCTCGCCCGTCTGGGACACGGCCATCGCCGCGTTCGCCATCGCCCAGGCCGACCCGGTTCGGGCCGGGAGCCTGCGGGCGACGGCCGACTGGCTGCTGAGCAAGGAGGTGCGCCGGCGGGGCGACTGGGCGGTGAAGCGCCCCAAGGCAGAGCCTGGCGGCTGGTACTTCGAGTTCGCCAACGAGTTCTACCCCGATATCGACGACACGGCGATGGTGCTGCTGGCGTTGCGCCGGCTCGAGGCCTCCGATCCGGCCCGCAAACAGGCGGCGGTGGACCGGGCCATCGCCTGGCTGCTGGCGATGCAGTCGAAAGACGGCGGCTGGGCGGCCTTCGACGCCGACAACAACTGGCGGCCGCTGGCCGAGGTGCCCTTCGCCGACCACAACGCCATGCTCGACCCCACCTGCCCGGACATCACCGGCCGGGTCATCGAAGCCCTGTGCGCTTGGGGATTGCGCGATCACCCGGCGGTCGGGCGGGGCGTCGAGTATCTGCTCGCCGCCCAGCGGCTCGACGGAAGCTGGTACGGCCGCTGGGGGGTGAACCACATCTACGGGACGTTCCTGGCCCTGCGCGGCCTGCGGGCGGCCGGCGTGGATCCGAACGAAGCTTCGGTCCTGCGGGCCGCCGAGTGGCTCCGCTCGGTCCAGAACGCCGACGGCGGCTGGGGTGAGAGCTGCGCCAGCTACGACGAGGGCGAGTTCGTCCCGGCCCCGAGCACCGCGTCCCAGACGGCCTGGGCGGTGCTCGGGCTGCTGGCGGCGGGGGACTTGCGCAGCGAGAGTGCGCACAACGGCGTTCGGTATCTGCTCGAGACGCAGAACGCCACGGGTGCCTGGGACGAAGACCTGGCCACGGGGACCGGGTTCCCGCGGGTCTTCTACCTGACCTATCACCTTTACCGTCACTACTTCCCGCTGCTGGCGCTCGCCGAGTACCGGCGGACGAACGGGGAAACCTGAGAGGAGGGCGCAATGAGGTTCCCACTGTCGATGACCCTGGGCATGGCGGTCTACATCGCCCGCAACCGGCTCCGGCCGCGCCGCGAGTGGCAGCTCGACCGGGCCGAGTCCACCAACGGGGACAACCCGTTCCACATCCTCCCGGCCACGGCTTCGAACAACGGCAAACGGAAGCCGCACCCGTTGCTCCACAAACGCTTCCCGCTCGTACTGATGCTCGAGCCGCTGCACGCGTGCAATCTGACGTGCACCGGGTGCGGCCGCATCCGCGAATACGAAGACACGATCACCGAGCGGCTCAGCGTAGAGCAGTGCCTCCACGCCGTCGAGGAATGCGGCGCCCCCATCGTCTCGATCTGCGGCGGCGAGCCGCTGCTTCATCCCGACATGGGCCGCATCTGCGCGGGGATCCTGGAGCGCGGCCGGCACATCTACCTGTGCACCAACGGGATGTTCATCGAGAGGAAGCTCTCCGAGTACCGGCCGGACCCGAAGTTCTTCTTCAACGTGCACCTCGACGGCCTGGAGGAGACGCACGATCGCGCCGTCGAAAAGGAAGGCGTCTTCCGCGAGGCCGTGGCCGGCATCAAAGCGGCCAAGGCGGCGGGTTTCAAAGTCACCACCAACACTACGGTCTACAAGGAGACCGACATGGCCGAGATCGCCGAGCTGTTCGAGTACCTCAAACAGTTCGGCGTGGACGGCCACATGCTTTCGCCCGCCTACGGCTATTCGGCGGTGAACGACCGGGAGATCTTCATGACGCGCGAGGACGTCTACGAGAAGTTTCGGGTCATCCACGAGCTGGCGCGGAGGTACCCGGTGAACACCACGCCCGTCTACCAGGACTTCCTCAAGGGCGAGCGCGAGCTGCCCTGCACGGCCTGGGGCAACCCGACGTACAACGTCCGGGGCTGGAAGGCCCCCTGCTACCTGATCACCGACGCGCATTACGAAACTTTCGAGGAGCTGATGACGAAGACCCCGTGGGAGAACTACGGCCCGGGTAACGACGTCCGCTGCGAACATTGCATGGTTCACTGCGGCTATGAACCTTCGGCCGCGCTAGGGATCAATGCCAAGCCGACTGACGGATTCCGATTGCTGAGTTGGGCGCTGAGGTGACCAGCGAGCTGTGAAACCCATTCTGGTGACAGGCGCTACCGGCTTTGTGGGCTGGCACGTGGCGCGTAAGCTGCTGGATCGCGGGGCTCGCGTACGCATCCTGGTCCGCGACCCCGGCCGGGTCCGGGAACTCGAGGGGGCCGAGGTCGTCCAGGGGGATCTGCGGGAACCCGAGAGCCTCGCTCCGGCCGTGGCCGGCTGTGAAGCGGTTTACCACGTCGCTGCCGACTACCGGCTCTGGGTTCGCGATGCGCGCGAGATGTTCGCCTCCAACGTCGCGGGCACGCGGAACATCCTGGACGCCGCGCGGCGGGCGGGGGCCGAACGCGTCGTCTATACCAGCACCGTGGGCTGTATCGGCATCCCGCCGGGCGGCGTCGGAGACGAGCGGACTCCGGTGAGCGAACGAGACATGACGGGCGCCTACAAGTTGTCGAAGTTCCGCGCCGAGCGGGTCGCGCTGGAATTCGCCGAGACAGGCTTCCCGGTGGTGATCGTCAACCCCACCGCGCCGGTGGGCGACCACGACTTCAAGCCGACGCCTACCGGCAAGATCATCGTCGACTACCTTCGGGGCGCCATGCCGGCCTATCTGGACACCGGGCTGAACCTGGTGGACGTCGCCGATGTGGCCGAGGGGCATCTGCTTGCCTGCGAGCGGGGCAGGGCTGGTGACCGTTATATCCTCGGATGCCGGAACATGACTCTGGCGCAGATCTTCCAGACGCTCGAGCGGCTCAGCGGCATCGCGGCGCCCCGGCGGCGCGTCCCTTACGCGTTGGCGTATGCCGCCGGAGCGGTGACGACGGCTGCGGCCCGGCTGACCGGCGGCGAGCCGCGCGCGCCGCTCGATGCGGTGCGCATGGCGCGGAAAAAGATGTTCGTTTCCCACGAGAAGGCCACGCGTGAGTTGGGCTATTCTCCGGGTCCGGTCGAAGACGCCCTCAGGCGCGCCGTGGAGTGGTTTCGCAGGAACGGGTATTGCTGAGTGCCGCAGAGGACCGTATTGTTCGTGGCGGCCCAGGAAAGGGAATTCCGGGGGCTGCTGCGCCGCTCGGATCCGCCCGAAGCCTTACAATGGCCAGTGGACTACAGCGTCCGCCTCCGGCGGCCCGGAGCCGACTGGTTCCTGGTGGCCAACGGCGCCGGGCGGGGCCGGGCGGCCGAGGCTCTTCGCGCGGCGCTGGCCCGGGAACGCTGCGACGCCATTGTCAGCACCGGTTTCTGCGGCGGACTCGACCCGGCGTTGGAGCCGGGAGCGATTGTCGCCGCCACCTGGATCCATTTGGAGAGCGGCGAGGCCGTCGCTCACGCCGAGCGGCCGCCGGCGCGATGCCGGATCGCCGCCGGGCCGCTGGTGACCGTGGATCGCGTGGCGCTGACGGCGCTCGAAAAGGAGCGGCTGCGAAAACGCGGGTTTCTGGCCGCCGACATGGAGGCGGCCGGTGTCGCGGCAGGCCTTCCTCCGGGAAGCCGCCTCTATTGCATCCGGGCGGTTACCGACACGGCTGAAGAGACATTGCGAATCGATCTGAACGAGGCCCGGGACGCTGTGGGGCGCATCGACGACGCCTTGGTGGTGCGCTGCGCGCTGCGGCGCCCGTTTCGAGGCATTCCCGAGCTCTGGAGGCTGTTCCGCCGGAGCCGGCTGGCGGCCCGGCGTCTCGGCGAGTTCTTTGCCGAATGTGAGTTCTGAGTCATGAAGGCGGTTGGCGGTGAGATGAGAGCGGCGGTCTACCGGGGGCAGGGAACCCTGTGCATCGAGAATGTACCGGCGCCCCGGGCAGGTCCCGGGGAGCTCATCGTCCGGGTCGAGAGCTGCGGGATCTGCCACACCGACCTGAAGAAGATCCAGCACGATTTGCTTCCGCCGCCCCGCATCTACGGCCACGAGACCGCCGGCGTGGTCGCTGGTGTGGGGGAAGGGGTGACGCGCTTCCGGCCAGGCGACCGGGTGGTCGTCTTTCACCACATTCCTTGTCTAAAATGTTTTTATTGCGCCCGGAAGCTCTATGCCCAGTGTGATACCTACAGGCGGGTCGGCGTGACGGCCGGCTTCGAGCCGGCGGGCGGCGGCTTCGCCCAATATGTGAGGGTGATGGACTGGATCGTCGAGCGCGGAGTGGAACGGATTCCGGAAGGGGTTTCCTTCGAGCGGGCCTCCCTGGTCGAGCCGGTGAATACCTGTTTGAAGGCCGTCGTCCAGGCGGACCCGCAGCCGGGGGATCTGGTGGCGGTTCTGGGCCAAGGTCCCATAGGATTGTTGTTTACGATGTTAGTAGTGCGGCGGGAGGCGACGGTCGTGGCAACGGACACGATCCCCAGGCGGCGGGCGTTGGCCCGGCGCTTCGGCGCCGCGGAGGCGTGGGATCCGGCTGCGACGGACATCAGCGGCCGCGTGAAGGCCATGAGCGGCGGCCGGGGGGCCGATCTCGTCATCGTCGCCGCGTCGGCTCCGGGGATCGTCGAACAGGCGCTGGAGTGTTCGCGTCCCGGGGCGCGCATCCTGTTGTTCGCCCAGACTTCCGACAGAGAGCGCATCGAGCTTTCCGGCGCCGGAATCTGTAAAGAGGAGCGAACTCTGTTCGGTTCCTACAGCGCTTCGGTGGACTTGCAAAAGGAATCCGCCGATCTAATCTTTAGTGGAGAATTGCCGGTGGAGGAGCTGATCACTCACCGGCTGCCGCTGGACCAGATCCGTACCGGGATCGACCTGGCGTTGCATCCGGACGGAGAATCGTTGAAAATTATCGTTTTACCCCAGAGGACTTCATAAGTGACAAGACAGATGATGGCCGCCGTGCTCTACGGCCGTGAGCACCTTCGCATCGAGCCGGTGGCTGTTCCTGAGATTGACGAAGGCGACATTCTCGTGCGAGTGCGGGCCGCGTTGACCTGCGGCACCGACGTGAAGGTCTTCCGGCGGGGTTACCACGCGCGGATGATCGTCCCGCCGGCGCTGTTCGGCCATGAACTCGCCGGCGACGTGGTGCGCGTCGGCAGCCGGGTGCAGAAGTTTCGGTTGGGCCAGCGGGTGGTGGCGGCGAACTCGGCCCCCTGCGGCGAGTGTTACTACTGCCGCCGGGGGCGCGAGAATCTCTGCGAGGATCTGCTCTTCAACAACGGCGCTTATGCCGAGTACATCCGTATTCCGGCGAGAATCGTCGAGAAGAACACTTACCAGATCCCGGAACATGTCACTTACCAGGACGCCGCACTGGTGGAACCCCTGGCGTGCGTGTTGCGGGGTGTGGAAGAGACCGGGCTCGAGCCGGGCGACACAGTCGTGGTGATCGGGCTGGGTCCCATCGGTTTGATGTTCGTTCGACTGGCCCACGTGGCCGGGGCCCGGGTGATCGCCATCGGCCGCCGGAAGACCCAGATCGACCGGGCCGCCCGCATGGGGGCTTCCGAGTCGCTCATCAGCGATGGCCGGACGGACCTGGCGAAGTCCGTGCGGGATCTCACCGACGGCCGGGGCGCCGACATCGTCATCGAAGCCGTCGGCTTGCCCGAGGCCTGGGAAACAGCCGTCAAGCTGGTCCGCCGTGGCGGAACGGTGAACTTCTTCGGCGGGTGCCCGGCCGGCAGCCAGATTGCCCTGGACACTTCGTTGCTGCACTACTCTGAGATCACCTGCAAGGCGAGTTTCCACCACACGCCGGCCCACATCCGCCGGGCCCTGGAGGTCGTCTCGCGCGGCGACATCACCGCGCGGGACTTCGTCAACGGGGTGGAGCCGCTGGCGAACCTGCTCGAGGTGATGCGGCACCTCATGAGCCACAACGGGCACATGAAGACAGCCATTGTTCCCTGAGACGTTCGGGGTGAAGGTTGGACGCTGCGTTCCTGCTGCCGAAGGATTTCGTCGAAGCACCGGAAGCGCTTGAACGGTCCTGGGCCGCCGGCGAAGCCCGCGCTTACACCCGGTGGCTGGCCCGCATCCATTACGAGAACTTCCACGTCGTCTCGCTGCTGCTGCCGCGGCGGCTGCACCAGGACTTTTACAACGTATACGCGTTTTGCCGGTGGGCCGACGATCTGGGCGACGAGATCGGCGATCCGGTGCGCAGCCTGGAACTGCTCGACTGGTGGCGGGAGCAGCTCGTCCGGATGTACGCCGGCGAGGCCCGCCATCCCGTCTTCCTCGCCTTGCGTGAAACCGTGCGGCGCCACGGCTTGCCCGAGCAGCCGTTCGCCGACTTGATCCGGGCCTTCGTCCAGGACCAGAAAGTCACCCGCTACGCCACCGTGGCCCAACTGTTGGACTACTGCCGCTACTCGGCCAATCCGGTCGGGCGCTTGGTGCTTCACCTGTGCGGCTACTCCGACCCGGAGCGGCAGCGGCTCTCCGACGCCACCTGCACGGGGCTCCAGTTGGCCAATTTCTGGCAGGACGTCACCGTCGATTGGGACAAGGGGCGGCTCTACATGCCGCTCGAAGTACTGCAGCGTCATAGCGTCTCCATCGAGGACATCGCCCGCCGCCGGATGAGCTCGGCCTTCCGCGCCGCGATGGAAGAGCTGGTCGGGCTGGCGCGACGTTTCTTGGAGGAGGGGCTGCCGCTTTCCCGCATGGTGGACCGCCGGCTGGCGGTCGATCTGGAGCTGTTCAGCCGGGGCGGTCTGAAAGTCCTCGAGAAGATCGAGAAGCAAGGCTACGACGTCCTCCGGCGGCGTCCGGCCGTCTCCCGTCTGGAGAGGGTGTCGCTGCTGGTGGGTACCTTGGCCCGGGTGGCCGCACGGCGGGCGGCATGAGTGTCACGCTGGAAGAGTCCTATGCCTATTGCCGCCGGCTGGCCCGGCGGCGCGCCCGCAACTTTTACTATTCGTTCTTGTTGCTCGACGCCGAGCGCCGCGGCGCCATGTGCGCGCTCTATGCGTTCAACCGCGTCTGTGACGACATCAGCGACGAACCCGCGCGTTACGGCTATGACTCGCCGGCCCGGGCGATCGCCGACTGGGAGCGGCAGTTGGACGCGGCCCTGGCCCGCGGCTGCGACGCCCATCCCATCTGGCCCGCCTTCCGCGACGCGGTCCGCCGCTACCGCATCCCCCCGGGCTATTTTCACGACATGATCGCGGGAGTCCGCTCGGACCTCGAGCCGCGGCGCTTCGAGACCTTCGACGAGCTGTACCGGTACTGTTACCAGGTCGCCTCGGCGGTCGGGCTGTCGATCCTCTACGTCTTCGGCTTCGCTTCGCCGGAGGCGCTTCCCCTGGCCGAGAAGTGCGGGCTGGCGTTCCAGTTGACGAACATCCTCCGCGACGTGCGCGAGGACGCCTGTATGGGGCGCATTTACTTGCCCGCCGAGGACCTGCGCCGCTTCGGGGTCGATCCGGAGCTGTTGCGGGACGGCGCCGCCACGGAGGCTTTCCGCAGCCTGATGCGTTTCGAGGCGGGCCGGGCGCGGCGCTATTACGAGGAGTCGGCGCCGCTGGTGACCCTGGTCCATCCCGGCAGCCGGGCCGCGCTCTGGGCCCTGATCCGGATCTACCGCCGTCTGCTGGACCGGATCGAGACCTCCGGCTACGACGTGCTCCGCCGCCGGGTGGGCGTGCCCGCTTGGGAGAAAGGCTGGGTTGTCGTGCAGGGTATCGCGAGGAAGATTCGGAACCGCTGAGGGGCGGTCCGGCAACCGCCGCCGGTCATTGCGCCGTGCGGGTGGCGGCCTCCAGCCGTTCCAGGAAGTGCGTATCCAGCCTGCCGGCCAGGAAATCCGGGTGGGCCAGGATCCTCTGGTGTAGAGGGATACTCGTGCGGACCCCTTCGATGATGAACATCTCGAGCGCGCGGTTCATCCGGCTGACCGCTTCGGCCCGGTCCCGGCCATGGGTGATGAGCTTCGCGACCAATGAGTCGTAGTAAGGCGGAATCACCCCTTCCTGGTAGGCCGCAGTGTCCACGCGGACGCCGATGAAGCCCGGCACGTGGAAGCCGGTGATCCGGCCCGGCGACGGCATCAGCGTGTCTGGATCTTCCGCGTTGATCCGGCACTCGAGCGCGTGGCCCCGGATCTCCACCGGCCCGTCGAGAATCTCGCTCAGCTTCATCCCGGCGGCCACCTGGATCTGCGCCTTGACCAGGTCCGCGCCGGTGATCAGCTCGGTGACCGGATGCTCCACCTGGATGCGGGCGTTCACCTCGATGAAATACAGACGCCCGGTCTCGTCCATCAAGAACTCAACGGTCCCCGCGTTCACGTAACCCACCTCGTGCAAAGCCCGGCGCAGGCGTTCCGAGATCTGCCGGCGCAGCTCCGGCGTCACGGCCGGGGACGGGGCCTCTTCGATGAGCTTCTGGTGGCGGCGCTGGATCGAGCATTCCCGTTCGCCGAAGACCTCGACGTGGCCGTGGGAGTCGGCCAGAACCTGGAACTCGATGTGCCGCGGCGCAGTGATGAACTTCTCGAGATAGAGGTCGGGACGGGAGAAGGCGGCTTCGGCTTCCTGCTGGGCCTGGCTGAAGGCCCCTTCCATTTCCGAAGCTTCCCGGACGATCCGCATCCCGCGTCCGCCGCCGCCCGCCGCCGCCTTCAGGATCACCGGGTAGCCGATCCCGGCGGCGGTCTCCCTGGCCTCTCCGGCGTTCTTCAGAATGCCGCCGGATCCGGGCAGGATCGGGACGCCGGCCTTCTGCATCGCTTCGCGGGCGTGCTGCTTGAATCCCATCAGCCGTGTAACGTCCGGCGGCGGCCCGATGAACTGGATGCCCGAGGCCTGGCAGACCTCGGAGAACTCGGCGTTCTCGCTCAGGAAGCCATAGCCGGGGTGGATCGCGTCGGCGTTGGTGAGCTCGGCGGCGCTGATGATGGCCGGGAAGTCCAGGTAGCTCCGGCTGCTCTTGGCCGGGCCGATGCAGACGGCCTCATCGGCGAACCTCACGTGCAAGCTGTTGCGGTCGGCTTCGGAGTAGACGGCGACCGTGGGGATCCCCAGCTCCTTGCAGGCGCAGATGACGCGGAGCGCAATCTCGCCCCGATTGGCAATGAGCACTTTGCGAAACATAGGGATGTGAAAGGCCGGCGAGTCCGCTCCTTAGTCCGGGCGCACCGAGAACAACGCCTGTCCGTACTCGACCGGCTTTCCGTTCTCCACCAGTCTGGCGACGATCGTGCCCGAGACCTCGGCCTCGATCTCGTTCATGAGTTTCATCGATTCGATGATGCAGAGCACCTGGCCGGGGCTGATGTGATCACCTACCTGCACGAACGGTTCGGCATCGGGCGCGGGCGCTTCGTAAAAGGTGCCGACGATCGGGGATTTGACGAAGTGGAGATTCTCTTCTTGCCTGGGCTTCTCTGCCTCCGGCGATTGCGCCGGAGCGGCCGGCGGCCCCGGGTTGGGAGCCGGAGCGGCGGCCGGCTGGCCCGCCACCGCGAACGGTTGGGCCGGTATCACGATCTCTTGACGCGGCGCCTCGGCCTGGCGGCGGATCCGCACCTTGCTGTCGCCGCGCGTGACTTCCAGCTCGGCGACGCCGCTGTCGATCACCACCTGAACGAGTTCCTTTATCTCTTTTAAGTCCATAGATTCATCCGCCAGCCGCCGGACGCCGGTGGGCGCGGCGGCTCAGAGTTCGATCAGCTCCTTCGGTATTCGCGTCAGGTTCTCGGAGCCCGTTCTCGTCACCACTACCGTGTCTTCGATGCGAATCCCGCCGAACCTCTCCATGTATACACCAGGCTCGATAGTGATTACCATCCCCGCTTCCAGCCGCCGGCGCTCCCCTCTGCCGAGCCGCGGCGTTTCATGAATCTCCAATCCCAGACCATGGCCGGTAGAGTGGGTGAAGTAGCCATCCAGCCCGTGTGCCCGCAGGACTTGTCTCGCCCGGCGGTCCACGGCCGCCGCGCTCCTGCCCGCCCGGACGTGATCGAGGGCCGCCAACTGCGCTTCGAGCACCGCGCGGTGCAGGCGGGCTGCTTTGCGGCTGATTCTCCCCAACCAGGCCACGCGGGTCATGTCGCTCGCGTAGCCGTCCCGCTGGGCGCCCATATCGACCAGGAGCAGTTCCTTCGCTTTCAGGGTCCTGGTGGATGGCGCGGCGTGGGGCAGCGCGCTGCGGGGGCCCGAGGCGACAATGGTGTCGAAGGCGGGCCGCTCAGCGCCTCGCTTGCGCATCTGATAGTCGAGTTCGGCCGCTATTTCGAATTCCGTCACCCCAGGTCTGGCCCGCCGGATCGCTTCCGAGAAGGCCGCCTGGCACGTCTCCATCGAGGCGCGGATCTTGCCGATCTCCGCGGCAGATTTGACGGCCCGCAGTTCCTCCACCAGCCCTTCCTGGGGCCGCAGCCGGATCTGCGCCGGCACCGAGGCCGCCAGCGCGCGGTAGGCGGCGTATCGCACGTGGGCGCTCTCGAAACCCAGGCGCCGTGCCTGGAGACGCCCCAACAGAGCTTGAAGGGCTTTGAGCAACGGTCCCCGGGCCACTTTGACGCGGCAATCGGTCTGTTCGGCCGCCTGCATCTCGTAACGCGGGTCGGTGATCAGGATCGCTTCGGCGCCATGGGCGAGGAGCAGGCCGTTCGACCCGGTGAAACCGCTCAGGTAGCGGATGTTCGCCGGAGAGAAGACGATCAGCGCGTCAAGCCCGACTTCCTCCAGCAGGTGTTGCAACCGCGCACGCCGCTCTTTGTGCTCCAGTTCGCTCATGGAATCGGTGCGGGCCACCGGGACGGTGAAGCTAAACCCAATTGTAACACTCGTTTCTCGCTCCGGCCCGTCTATTACAATACAAGCGGCGCGTATCGCTCCGGACCAGACCATGGCAACCAACGCACAGATCGGGGCTGTTCCCGGCTTCAGCGCCCGGCGTTTGTCGCCGGAGCTGCTGGCTGGCGCCGAGCGGGGGGACCGCCAGGCCAATCTGCGGGATCTGGCGCGGATCAACCGGTGGTTCGGCGGCCATCGGCTGGCCAGGACTCTGGTGCGGGAGGTGGCCCGGTCCACCGAAGAAATCCGGGTCCTGGACGCCGGCGCCGCCTCAGGGGACATGGGCCGGGCGATCCGGCGTGAACTCCCGCGCGCCACGGTGGTTTCCCTGGACCGGAGCCGTTCCCATCTCGACGGGGCCGGCGAGCGGAGCGTGGCCGCCGATCTGTTCCACCCCCCCTTCCGTCCTCGGTCGTTCGATATCGTCTTCTGCTCGTTGTTGTTACATGAACACTCCGACGCCGAGGCCGAGAGGCTGCTGCGGGGGCTGTTCAGGCTGGCCCGGCGGGCGCTCATTGTTCTCGACCTCTATCGCCACCGGTTCGCCTACTACTTCCTTCCCGCTACCCGGCTGCTGTTCCAGTGGCACTGGATAACGTTGCACGACGGGCCGGTGTCGGTAGCCGCTGCGTTCCGCCCCGGTGAGCTGCTCGAGTTGGCGCGCGGCGCCGGCCTCGAAAACGCACGTGTGCGGCTGCATCGGCCCTGGTTCCGGGTATCATTGTTGGCGCAGCGGGAGCCTGATGCCTGAAGTCACTGTGATTGGCGACGGCCCGGCAGGGAGCGCGGCGGCGCTGGCCGCCCTGGACGCGGGTTCTCCGGTCACGTTGCATTCGCGATCCATTCGGCCGCGGCACCGCGTCTGCGGCGAGTTCCTCTCGCCGGAGTTCGCCCGGGTGGCGGAAGCGCTGGGCGTGTGGGAGCGCCTGGCGGCCGCCGGCCCCGCGCCGATCCGCCGCATGCGAATGCGGCTCGGCAGCCGGGAGCTGCAGTGCTCGTTGCCCCCGGGCGTTTATGGACTGAGCCGATTCTGTCTCGACGCACTCCTGTCCCAGGCGGCTGTGGAACGCGGGGCGCGGCTGGTCCACTCCAGCCCGGTGCGGAATTCCTTTCCCACGGTGGTGGCGACGGGGCGGAAACACGCTTCCCGGGCGCCGAAGGCCGAGCGCCTGTTTGCTTTCAAGGCCCATTTCTATGGGCCGGCCGATGACGCCGTGGAACTGCATTTCTTCCCCGGGGGCTATGCCGGTGTCAGCCCGGTGGAGAACGGGCTGACGAACGTTTGCGGCATCGCTCGCCTGGGCAGGATCCAAGAGTTCGCCTTCGATTTCGACGCCCTGCTCGCGGCCGTCCCGTCGCTGCGGGAGCGGCTGGCGCCCCTGGCGCGCTGCTGGGAGTGGATCAGCGCCGGCCCCATCTGCCCCGTGGGCCTCCCCGCCGGGCTCCCGGTAGGGCGCTACCTGGCCGGCGACGCCCTGGCGTTCGCCGATCCGTTCACCGGTTCGGGATTGACCAGCGCATTGATTACCGGCCGCTTGGCGGGTCTGGCGGCTGCTGCCGCAGAGCCCGTGGATTCTTACCTAGCCGCCTGCCGGAGGGCGATCGGGCCCGTGCTCCGAAACTCCGCCTGGTTCCGGCGGGCGCTGGTTTCGGAATGGGCCGGCGTGTTGGTCGGCCTCATACCGCCTTCGTGGCTGTTCCGGCTCACCCGCCCGCGGGTGGGGTGAATGGACCCGGGCACTGCGCCTGGCGGCCGGAAGTTCTGCGCAGCCGGCTCGGAATTGGGTTAGGATGGGACCGCTATGGCTATCCGGACGCTTCTCTTCACGCTGTGCTTCGCCCTCCTGGCCGCCTGTGGCAACCGGGCGCTCCAGCCTCCCGAAGAGGGCATGGTTCCGCTCTTCGACGGCAAGTCACTGGACAACTTCGAGATCAAGAACGGGTACGCCACTTACCGGGTGCAGGACGGCATGATCGTCGGCGCCACCGCCGAGGGCAGCCCGAACAGCTTCCTGTGCACGAAGCGCCCTTACGGCGACTTCATCCTGGAGTTCGACGTGCTCGTGGACCCGAAACTCAACTCCGGAGTTCAGATCCGCAGCCACCAGTACGCCGAAGACACGACGGTCGTCACTGTGGGCAATCGCGGTCCGCACAAACGGACCCATAAGGCCGGCCGCGTCCACGGCCTGCAGGTCGAGATCTCGAACGAAGCCGCGGGCACCTCCGGCGGCATCTACGATGAAGCCCGGCGCGGCTGGGTGGCCAACATCAAGGACGACCCTGTGGCCAGCAAGGCCTTCAAAGACAACCAGTGGAACCACTACCGGATCGAGGCCGTCGGCGACCGCATCCGCACCTGGGTCAACGGCGTGCCCTGCGCCGACCTGGTGGATTCCATGGACCTCACCGGCTTCATCGGCTTCCAGGTCCATGCCTACAAGGGCGACAAGCCCGCCCAGGTCCGCTGGAAGAACATCTGGATCAAAGATCTCGGCGAGCACCGTTGGAGGCCGATCTGGGACGGCAAGACCTTCGACGGCTGGACGCCCACCGGCGGCGGCAAGTGGGAGATCGTCGATGGGGCGATCAAGGGTACGAACACTCGTTCGGGTAAGGGCGGTCTGCTGATGTCGGTGGGCGATTTCGACGACTTCACCATCCGCCTGAAGTTCAAGGCCGTCAAAGGCAACAGCGGTTTCTTCTTCCGCACTGTTGAAGAAAACGGCAAACTACAAGCGCTCGAAGCGGAGATCGATGAAAAAGACTACATCGGCGGCTACTACGAGGTCGGTGGGAGGAAATACGTTGTCAAGCCCGAAGCCGAGGAGGTCGCCCGGTTCTTCAAGCCCGGCGACTGGAACGAACTGACCGTCTCGGCGCACGGCCACCGTCTGGTCTTCCACGTCAACGGATACAAGACGGTCGACCTGCCCAGTGATCCCGGCCGGCTCACAGGGAAACTCGGCCTGCAGGTGCACGGCGGCCAGGACATGGAGGTGTGGTTCAAAGATATCGAGGTTCTCGAGAAGGCCGACTAGGAGTCCGCGACCAGCCGGCGAACAGGACGGGTCGGACGGCCGCGGGTCTGGCAAGCGGCGTGCACATCGAATAGCGCCGTGGCCAAGATCAGGATCGTGCAGGCCCCCGCGAAAGCCGGCAAGAAAAACCGGAAAATGCCGCGAAGGGCGCGGCCTTGCCCCCTTCGCCGGCCCGACGGGCGTTGCTGCGGTGCTTGCCCCCCTCGATGAGCGCTGGGTGATCTGCCCCGACGCCGTTTCCCACCGTGGGTCTCCTTCCCCACTGCTGAGTCGCCTTTTCGCGCCAGCCCCTGATCTGAAGTAGAATCGACCCGAACGCCGATGTCCTCTCCTCAAACCCTCCGGCAGGTTTTGTCCCGGCGCCGGTTCCTGGCCACGGCCGCGCTGGCCGCTCCTCTAGGCTGCTCCACGGGGCCGTCGAGGCGACGGCCGAGTGTCATACTGATCATGGCCGACGACCTGGGCGTCGAGTGCCTGGGCTGCTACGGCGGCTCCTCCTACCGCACGCCGAATCTGGACCGCCTCGCCGCCGGCGGCGTCCGCTTCACCCACGCTTACTCGATGCCACTGTGCACCCCTACGCGCGTACAGCTCATGACCGGCAAGTACAACTTCCGCAACTGGCGCGCCTTCGGCATCCTGGACCCCAACGCCCGCACCTTCGGCCACCTGATGCGCGAGGCCGGCTACCGGACGGTGATCTCCGGCAAGTGGCAGCTCTACAGCTACAATCCGCCGGACTTCATGCCCGAATGGCGGGGCAAGGGAATGCGGCCGGAGCAGTCCGGCTTCGAGGAATACCACCTCTGGCACGCCGGGCATACCGAGGAGAAGGGCTCCCGTTACGCCGATCCCACGATCCTCGTCAACGGGCGGCTGCGGACGGACACGAAAGGCAAGTACGGTCCGGACCTCTACACGGACTATCTGCTCGACTTCTTCGAGCGCCACGCCTCCGAGCCGGTCTTCGCCTACTACCCCATGGCGCTGACCCATGGGCCCTTCAATCCCACGCCCCACAGCCCGGTGTGGCGGACGGGCGACCGCCTGGAGAACGATCCGAAGTATTTCAAAGACATGGTCGAGTACATGGATCACCTGGTCGGCCGCATCGTCGCCCGGCTCGAGGCGCTTGGCCTGCGCGAGCGCACCTTGCTGCTGTTCTACTCCGACAACGGCACGCCCAACCAGGTCACGTCCGAGTTCCAGGGCCGGCCTTTCCGGGGCGGCAAGGGCGAGATGACCGACGCCGGCACCCACGTTCCCCTCATCGCCAACTGGCCGGGGACCATACCGGCCGGCCGCGTCCTCGACGATCTGGTCGATTCCACCGACTTCTACCCCACTCTCGCCGAGCTGGGCGGGGCGGCGCTGGGCAAGGAGGGACCCATAGACGGCCGCAGCTTCCTGCCCCAACTGCGCGGCGAGCCGGGCCATCCCCGCGCCTGGGTCTACTGCGACCACAACCCCCACCCCGGCTGGTCGAAGGAGCGCTTCACCCAGCAGCGCTGGGCCCGGGACCGCCGCTACAAGCTCTACGACGACGGGCGGCTCTTCGACGTCCCACAGGATCCGGCCGAGGAACGCCCCCTGCCGCCCGAGGCCCTGCCGGAGGTTCGCGCCAGGCTCCAGGCGGTGCTGGACCGCTACCCGCCCATCCCCACGAAACCGGACACGTTGCCGCCGGAGTGACGGGCCGGGGCGCGGCCCCAGGCCGGATTCCCCTTGCGCCGCAGGCGCGTTGCGGATAGCCTGGAACCGGATCGGAGTCCGGTCCGGGAGGCGCCCTCATGTTTCCTAGAGCGATCGCCGCTGCCCCATTCGCGCTGGCACTGTTGTTCGCCGCCTGGCAAGCCCAGGACGGCGCGTTGAAGGTCTCTATCGTCGATGCCGCCACCGGGCGGCCCACGCCGGCGCGCGTCCGCCTGCTCGATGAAGACGGGAGACGGCCGGACAAGGCCCCGGAAGGGGCGGTGGGCGTCCTCTGGGGGCGCAACGACCGCGCCGAGGGGTATTACTTTGCCTCCGGCGATGCCTTCTACGCCGGCGGCTCGTTCCGGGCGCCGCTTCACCCGGGCCGGTGGCGGCTCACCGTCAGCAAGGGCTTCGAGTACTTGCCGGTGAGCGAGACGCTCGAGATGACCCCGGGCGCCGCTCTGGACCGCGAGGTCCGCCTCGAGCGCTGGATCGACATGCCCGCGCGCGGCTGGTACTCCGCCGACGACCACATCCACCTGCAGCGCTCGCCCCGCGACGACCCGGCCATCCTCCGCTGGATCGCCGGCGAGGACATCCACGTCGGCAACCTTCTCGAGATGGGCGACTTCTGGGCGACCTACTTCACCCAGTACGCCTTCGGGGCGGAGGGCCGGTATAGCGAAGCGGGCCGCATCCTCTCGCCGGGCCAGGAAGAGCCCCGCACGCCGGAGATCGGCCACACGATCTCCCTCGGCGCGGCGCAACTCGTCCGCTTCCGGAACGACTACTACAACTACGCCCGCTACTTCGACCGCGTTCACGAGCTCGGCGGCATCAGCGGCTTCGCCCATCAGGCCGTCAGCTTCCACGGCTACCGGGGCATGGTCCTGACGGCGCTCGCCGGCAAGGTCGATTTTCTCGAGCTGGCCCAGTTTTGCGTCGATGAGGGTCCGCTGGCGACGCGCTTCTACTATCAGTTCCTCGACCTGGGCATCCCGCTTACCGCCCTGGCCGGCAGCGACTACCCGTGGTGCGGCCGGGGCAAGCGCTATGGCCTGGATGAGAACTGGGCCCAGATCGGCAACGCCCGCTTCTACACCTACGTGGACGGCGAGCTGACCTTCGAGAAGTGGTTCGAGGCCGTCAAGGCCGGCCGCACCTTCGTCACCACCGGGCCGATGCTCGAGTTCACCGTGAACGGGAAGCTGCCCGGGGAGAGGATCGACGTGGAGCCGAAGGCGCGCCTGCGGATCCGGGCCGCGGCTTACGGCCACCGGGATCTGGTCCCGTTGAAACGATTGGAGGTCGTCGCCCATGGTAACGTGATCGCCCACGCCGATGGCTCCCCCGAGAAACTGGAGATCGATCTCGAACTGCCGGTCGATCACGGCCTCTGGATCGCCGCCCGGGCCGAAGCGGGACGGGGCCAGCTCGCCCATACGACTCCGGTCTACGTTACGGTGAACGGGGGCGGCTTCCACAACCCCGAGACGCTCTCCCGCAACCTGCAGGCCGCCGGGGAGTATCTGGACGAAATCGAACGGGAGCTGGAATCGCCCGGCAAGGGTCTCGACCGCCAAGCCGCCCGCCACGAAGCCCGGCTGCGCGAAGCCATCGCCGCCGCCCGCCGGCGCCTGGAAGTCCTGGCTGAGCTGCAATAAGCGCGTCTCGAGCGCCGTTTCGCCGTCGGCCCGAGCCTTCTCACCAGCGTGCTGCGCGGCTTCCGGCGCGCCTCTTCCGGCGTCGGGGATAATGGGTGAGGAGAAAAGGAAGACAACGACGATGCCCTACGAATACTTGCGCGACCTGTTGAACCAATCGAAGACGAAGATCGTCCTGCTGGTGATGGACGGCCTCGGCGGCCTGCCGGTGGAACCCAACGGCCCCACGGAACTGGAGGCCGCCCGCACCCCGAACATGGACCGCCTGGCCGCCGAAGGAACCCTCGGCCAGATCATTCCCATCCGCAACGGCGTCACCCCGGGCTCCGGCCCGGCCCACCTGGCCTTGTTCGGCTACGACCCGCTCCGCTACGAGATCGGCCGGGGCGTCCTGGAGAGTTTCGGCATCAATCTGCCGGTCCACCGGGGCGACGTCGCCGCCCGCGGCAACTTCTGCACCCTGGGCCCGGACGGCACTATCACCGACCGGCGCGCCGGCCGCATCCCCACCGACGAGGCAATCCCCGTCGTCCAGAAGCTCAAGGCGATCGAACTGCCGGGCGTCGAGATCGACGTCGAGCACGTCAAGGAGCACCGCTTCGCCGTCGTCATGCGCGGCGAGGGGCTGAACGACCAGATCGACGACACCGATCCCCAGCGCACCGGCGTGCCCCCGCTGCCCGCCAAGGCCCGCGTGCCGGAGGCCGAAAAGACGGCGGAGCTTTTCAATGCCTGGATCGCCAAGGCGCTCGAGCTGCTCAAGAATGAACCGAAGGCCAACGGCCTCACCCTGCGCGGCTTCTCCACCGATCCCGGCCTGCCGAAGTTCGCCGACGCCTACGGGCTGAAAGCCGCCTGCGTGGCCGTCTACCCGATGTACCGCGGCGTCTCCAAGCTCGTCGGCATGGACGTGATCGAGTTCTCCGGCGAGAGCCCCTCGGACGAGTTCGCCGCCGTGGCGCGCATCTGGAACGACTACGACTTCGTCTTCATCCACATCAAGAAGACCGACAGCAAGGGCGAAGACGGCGACTTCCAGGGCAAGGCGAAGATCATCGAGGGCGTAGACGAGGCGCTGCCGAAACTGTTGGATCTGAAGCCGGACGTCTTGATGATCACCGGCGACCACTCCACCCCGAGCCGTCTCAAGACCCACTCCTGGCACCCGGTGCCGTTCCTCCTCTGGGCGCCCGCCACGGTCCGCCCGGACGATCAGGCCGCCTTCGGCGAGACCGCCTGCGCCCGCGGCGGCTTCGGCACGTTTCCGGCGCTGGACATCATGTCGCTGGCGCTGGCGCACGCCGGCCGGATGAACAAGTTCGGCGCCTGACCGGCGAGATCCAGCCGGGGAGGTGGCTCTTCAGGCGTCCCCCAGCACTGGCAAGACCACCCGGCGCGGGGCCGGCGGTTTTTCGAAGACCGTCCAGGCGCCCGCGCCCGGGCTGTCCCTCAAGCCCGCTGCCCGGAACAGGTCCGGATCCGTGAGACCGGCCAGGTACGCCTTCCCTTCGCCGGCCAGCACCCGCGCCGTCTCTTGCGCCACCCGGGCGGCGTCCCTCCAGCGGCATTCCGCGTCGATCACCTTGGTGAAGAAGCCGTCGCGGAAGGGGATGTCTTCGGGCGGGCCCGGGTGCAGCATCACGTTTACCAGGTCGCGTACCGCCGGCCGCGCCTCGTAGACCTCGTCGCGGGACCCGAGCGCCACCACGCCGCCCCGCTCGAGCCGCGCGGCCGCCTGCCGGAGAACCTCGGCCGGCGGGAGCCAGAGCAGCAGCACCCGGTCGTCCGGCGCCAGCTCCAGGTCTTCGAGCATTCGTGGGCTGTTCGGGAAGCGCCTGCCGGCGGCTATTTCTGAATCTCGACTACGTCCGGGGCCTTCGGGCCGCTCGCCACCGCCTCGGCCTGCTCGGGCGTGAAGCCCTCGACCTTCGCCGAGATGTTCATCGAGCAGAACTTCGGCCCGCACATCGAGCAGAAGTGGGCGTCTTTGAACTTGTCGTCCGGAAGCGTCTCGTCGTGCATCTCCCGGGCCCGCTCCGGGTCGAGCGAGAGCTCGAACTGCCGGTTCCAGTCGAAGTTGTAGCGGGCGCGGCTCAGCTCGTCGTCGCGGTCCCTCGCTCCGGGGCGATGCCGCGCCACGTCGGCGGCGTGGGCGGCGATCTTGTAGGCGATGATGCCTTCGCGCACGTCGTCCTTGTCCGGCAGGCCCAGGTGCTCCTTGGGCGTCACATAGCAGAGCATCGACGCGCCGTACCAGCCGATCATCGCTGCGCCGATAGCCGAGGTGATGTGGTCGTAGCCTGGGGCGATGTCGGTCACCAGTGGACCCAGAGTGTAGAAGGGAGCCTCGTGGCACATCTCCATCTCTTTGTCCACCTGCATCTTGATCTGGTCCATCGGGATGTGCCCGGGGCCCTCGATCATCACCTGGACGTCGTACTTCCAGGCCACCTCGGTCAGCTCACCCAGCGTCTTCAATTCGGCGAACTGCGCCTCGTCGCTCGCATCGGCCAGCGAGCCCGGCCGCAGCCCGTCGCCGAGCGAGAAGGTCACGTCGTACTTCTGGAAGATCTTGCAGATGTCCTCGAACCGCTCGTAGAGGAAGTTCTGGCGGTGGTTCTTCACCATCCACTCGGCCAGGATCGAGCCGCCACGGCTGACGATCCCCGTCACCCGGCGCGTCGTCAGCGGGATGTGCTGCACCAGGACGCCGGCGTGGATCGTCATGTAATCGACGCCCTGCTCGGCCTGCTCCTCGATGACTTCGAGCATCAGCTCCGGCGTCAGGTCTTCCACCCGGCGCACCCGCGCCACGGCTTCATAAATCGGTACGGTGCCGATCGGCACGGGCGAGTTCGAGATGATCGCCTGGCGGATCTTCGGGATGTCCCCGCCGGTGGAGAGGTCCATCACCGTGTCGGCTCCGTACTTGATCGCGTAGCGGAGCTTCTCCAGCTCTTCGTCGATGTTGGAGGTCGTGGCCGAGTTGCCGATGTTGGCGTTGATCTTGCATTTGGCGGCGATGCCGATCGCCATCGGCTCGAGGTTCCTGTGGTTGATGTTGGCCGGGATCACCATCCGGCCCCGCGCCACCTCGCTGCGCACCAGCTCGGGATCCAGATTCTCCCGGCGCGCCACGAACTCCATCTCTTCGGTGACGATTCCCCGGCGTGCGTAATGCATCTGCGTCCGGATCTTGTCGTTCCGCCGTTTCTCGACCCACTCGGTTCGCATAACGTCTCCTTCGGAGGCCGCTCGCCGGCCTCAGCCCTCCTGTGCGCTCTCCGCGCCCCCTTTACCTTCGAGTCTACAACGTCTCCACCCGGGCCGCCGAAAGCCGGTAACGGCGGCCCCTCCACTCGATCACGTTCGACGTTGCCGAAAGCAGCAACCCGGCCATCCAGACCCAGGTCGCCGGCGGCACCAGCGCCACGTGGACCCAGCCGTACCGCCGCCACCAAGGGCGCTCCTCCGGCAGCTCCAGCATCATCACCCGAAGCCGCTGCCAGCCCTTCCAGAGGCCGGGAGCAAGCTGTGCAATCAAAGTATACACTCCAGTCAAGTTTCCTGTGAAGGCCCACCAGGCCGACACCGCCATCGCCGTGCAGTAGATCAGATGCCCGGCCAGCGCCCCGGCCCAAAGCGGCGGCCGGTAGACCCGGGTCAGTACGAGCTGGCGGCGGATCCAGACGAGGAGTTCCCACGCTGAGGTGTGGTCGCGGCTGACGACGGCCGCGCCCGGTGCGTAGGCGACTTCCAGGCCGGCTTCCCGGACGGCAGCGGCCAGCGCGTAGTCGTCGCTCACCGTGTTCCGCCACCGCTCAGGTACCCCCGCTGCCTCGAACGTCTCCCGCCGCATCGCCATTGCGCCCCCCCAGGCGAGCGGCGCCGGGTCCGGCCCGAGCGTCCCGGCGATCACTCCGTTCCAGACGCTGCGCAGCAGGGAAGGGAAATCGGCTGGCTCCGGCAGGTAGTGGCGGTAACCGGTGGCCGCCCCGGCCCGGGGCCTCTCCAGCGCCGCCACCAGCGCTTTCAGCCAACCCGGACGGACGCGGCCGTCGGAATCGGCGAAGGCCAGCACCTGGCTCGACGACCGGGCCGCCCGCACCGCCGCCGTCAGGTTGTGGACCTTCTCTCCCATCCCCGGCGGAGACTCTCCCGCAAGCACGACGCGCGCCTTCTCGGGTAGGACGCCTTCGGGGATGTCTTCGGCCGCCCGGGCGGCGACGATCAGCTCGTAGTCCGGGTAGTCGAGCGAAGCCAGCGCGGCCAGGTTCTCGCGCAGTTCCTCGTCCTCACCCTTCACGGGCACGATCACCGTAGCCGGCGGCAGCCGGTGCGGCCTCTCGCCGAGCTTCTCCCTGATGAACCGCAACCGCGCCCGCTGCCCCCGCAGGCCCAGCAGCCCCATCGCAATCGCCAGCGCGACCAGCCCCTCGAGCATCCCTACATTGTCGCCGGGCCGCCGGGACGGCTCCAAGCGTTGGCGCCGGAAGCCGTGCGGCGGCCCGCGGCCCGGCTGTTACCATGAACGGTTATGAGCGCCGATGCAAACAGATTTCAGCGGGCCGTGGTCATCGGCACCGGCATGATGGGACCGGGAATCGCCGTCACGCTGGCCGCCGGCGGACTGCGGGTCACGCTATTGAGCCGGAAGCAGGAGACGGCCCGGACGGGACTCGAGAAGGCCCTCGGCCAACTGGACTTGCTGGCCGCCAATGGACTCGTTTCCGAAGAGGCGGCTGAGGGGGCGCGGGCCTCGCTTTCCGCCTCGGCGGACTTCGATCCCTCGATCCGCGAAGCCGACCTGGTCATCGAATCCGCCCCCGAGGACATGGAATTCAAGAAGCAGCTCTTCGCCCGGATGGACGCGCTCGCCGCGCCGGAGGCGGTCCTGGCCAGCAACACCTCGGGCCTCAGCATCACCGAGATCGCTTCCGCCTGCACGCGCCCCGAACGGGTGCTCACCACGCATTTCTGGAACCCGCCGCACTTGATGCCGCTGGTCGAGGTCGTCAAGGGCGAAAAGACCGATCCGGGGGTGGCCATCGCCGTCGTCGATCTGCTGCGGCGCTGCGGCAAGACGCCGGTCCTGGTCAAGAAGGACACCCCGGGCCAGCTCGGCAACCGGCTGCAGATGGCCCTCGTCCGCGAAGCGATCCACATCGTCGAGAGCGGCATCGCCGACCCCGAGGACGTGGATCTCGCCGCCAAGACCGGCTTCGGCCTCCGGCTGCCCGTCTATGGCATTCTCGAACATCAGGACATGGTGGGCTTGGATCTGGGCTCGCGGGTGCTCGACTATGTCTCCCGCGACTTGAGCAACGTGCGCGGGCTGCCCCGGCTCGTCCGGGAGAAGCTCGAGAACGGCGAGCTCGGCGTCAAGACCGGCAAGGGCTTCTACGACTGGTCGAAGAAGGACGCCGAGGCCGTCAAGCAGCGCCGCGACCGCTTCGTGCTCGAGTTCCTCAAAAGCCGCTACTGAGCCGGGGCCGCCGGCGGCTCCGGCCTCCCCGGTCTCGGGATGGTCCTTTCGCGGCTCCCGGGCGTCTATTGGATTTGAGGCGCTGTTTCGTTCTATTGCTGGCGCTCGCCGGCTGGGCGCACCCGGGCACGGCGCAGGAGATCACCGTCGTCTCGGCCGCCAGCTATTTGCCTACCATCGCGCCGGACTCCTGGGCATCGGCCTTCGGCTCCGGCCTGGCCGCCCGGACTACCGTGGCCGAGTTGGACGCCGACGGCCAATTCCCCCTCGAAGTGGACGGTGTTACGGTCGAGGTTGCCGGCCGGCCCGCCCGCATCCACTTTGTCTCCCCGAGCCAGGTGAACTTCCTCGTGCCCTCGTCGATTTCTCCGGGCCTGGTCACCGTGGTGCTCCGGAGCGCCGGTATGGGCCGTGTCTTCAGCGGGCAGGTCCAGCTCCTGACGGCCGCGCCGGCGCTGTTCTCCCAAGACTCGAGCGGCGCCGGCCCTGGAGCGATTCTCAATGCGGTGACGTTCGAGGCCGGCCCTTTCCAAGTGGAGACGCCCGAGCAGACCGGCGACGACAAGCGCACCCGCCTGGCCCTGTTCGGCACCGGCTTCCGCTTCGCCTCCGAACTGCGGGCGATCGTCACCATCGAAGACGGCCGGCAGTTTTTCCTGCCCCTGGAATACTTCGGCCCCGCTCCGGGTTTCTTCGGACTCGACCAGGCCAACCTGGCGCTGCCCGCCGAGCTGGATTGCGCCGGCACGGTTCAGGTGGCCGTCGCCACCCCGGAGTTCCGCTCCAACGACGTAGCCTTCGAGGTGACGCCCCTCGACCCTTCCCAGATCCGGCTGGCGGAGCTGCGGCTCGACGCCAACCGCGTCATCGGCGGCAACCCGGTCACCGGCCGGGTGCGGACCAATGGCTGCGCCCCGGCGGACGGCTTCTCCGTGGCCCTCCGCGCGGACCACCCGGTCGCGCGGCCTCCGGAGAACGTCGTCATCCCCGCCGGCCGGGTGGAGCAAGACTTCCTCATCGAAACCAGCGTGCCCGTCGAGCAGCGCAGCGTCGAGATCGAGGCCGAGGCCGGCGGCATTGTGCGCACGGTCACTCTGGTGGTGGAGGCCCAGTCGCCGGTAGAGGTTTCGAGCGTGCTCATTACCCCGGAGGTCGTCCTCGGGGGCAAGAGCGCCACCGGAACCGTCCGGCTGCGGGAAGCCCCCGCGAGCCAGGTGACCGTGACGCTGGATTCCAGCGCCCCGCAGATCGCCGCCGTTCCGGAAAGCGTCGGTCTCCTCGCCGGGCAGGCCGAGGCCGAGTTCCCGGTCACGACTACGGAAGTCACCGGGCCCGTCCAGGTCTCGATCATCGCTTCGGCGCCGCCCAGCTCGGCCCAGGGAACTCTCGAGGTGCGCCCGGCGGTGACGCTTGCCGCGCGTCCCGAGGAGGTGCTCGGCGGCGATCCCATTACTCTCGAGGTGGAACTCGCCGAGCCGGCGCCGGTGGGCGGGGCGAACGTGGCGCTCCAAAGCGACAGCCTGGCGGTCGTCGTCCCGGCCTTCATCACCGTGCCCCTGGGCCGGCGCGTGGCCACGGAGTTCGTCCAGACGCAGCCGGTGGCCCAGGATGAGGAGGTTCACATCACCGCCCGCTATCAGGGCGTCGAAGCCGCCGCTGCCGTGATGCTCCGTTCGCCCGGTTCGGCCACGCTGCAGTCGCTCGAACTCAACCCGACGACGATTTCGAGCGGCGGCGTCTCCACCGCGACCGTCCGCCTTACCGCCCCTGCCCCGGCGGGCGGCTTGCAAGTCTTCCTGAGCCAGCAGCCGCCGGCCTCGGTCCAAATGCCGACGTTCGTTCTGGTCCCGGCCGGCCAGCAGACGGCCTTCTTCACTATCCAGGCCCCGGCGGTGGTGGTCTCCGCCAGGACAGTCACTATAGAGGCCCGGCTGGGCCAGGTGAAGAAGACCGCGGACCTTACCTTGCAGCCCTGAGCCGGCTGCCGCCGCTCACTCTTTCCGCCAGTCCAGCGCCACCCGGGCCAGGGTGCGCACCGCGACGCCGGTGGGTCCTTTGGCCATCTCCGGCTTGTCCTTGTCGAGCCACGCCGTGCCGGCGATGTCCAGGTGCACCCAGGGCTTGGGATCGGCGAACTCCTTGAGGAAGTAGGCGGCCGTCACCGCGCCGCCCCATCGGGAGCCGATGTTCGGCAGATCGGCGAACGGCGACTTGAGTTCGTCCTTGTATTCTTCGTCCAGCGGCATGGGCCACATCTTCTCGCCTTCAGTCTTGGCTGCCGCCAGCACCCGCGACTGGAGCTTCTCGTCGTTCGTGAAAACCCCCGTGTTTACGTGGCCCAAGGCGACGACGATGGAGCCGGTCAGCGTGGCGGCATCGATCAAATGTGTGCAGCCGAGCCGCTGGGCGTAGGTGAGGGTATCGCAGAGGATGAGCCGGCCCTCGGCGTCGGTGTTCAACACCTCCACCGTCTTGCCGGAAAGCGTCTTGACGATGTCGCCCGGCCGCTGCGCCTTAGGTCCCGGCATGTTCTCCACCGCCGGGACGAGCACGGTCACCGGCACGGGCGGCTTCAGCCGGGCGATGGCGCGGATCGCTCCGAGCGCCGCCGCGCCGCCGGACATGTCGTACTTCATCTCGTCCATGTTCTGAGAGGGTTTGATCGAGATGCCGCCGGTGTCGAAGGTGACGCCTTTGCCCACCAGCCCCAGGTGCACGTCCGGGAGGGCCTCTCCTCGAGGCCGGTACCGGATGACGATCAGCGCCGGGGCCTCGGCGCTGCCCTGGGCCACGCCGAGAAGCGCTCCCATGCCGAGCTGTTGCATCCGTTCCCGGTCCAGGACGTCGCACTCCAGCCCTTCTTGCTGGGCGAGCGCCTGGGCCCGCCGGGCCAGTTCCATCGGTGTCAGCACGTTGCCGGGCTCGTAGCCGAGGTCCCGGGCGTGGTTCTGCGCCTCGGCCAGGATCCGCCCCTGTTCATGCCCCCGGTCCAGGTCCGCCGGCGCTGCGGGAGCGGCGATGGAGAAAGTCTCGATGTGCTTGTCGTTCTTTTTCTCGTCGGTCTTGTACCGGTCTGGATCGTAGTCACCGAGCAACGCCCCTTCCACTGCGGCACTCGCCATGGGCGCCGTTTGCAGCTTCCCCTCCAAGTGGAGAGCCACGCGCCTGACAGCCTTCGAGCGGTGCTTGCGGATCGCCGCCCCGGCCACGCGCCGGAGCACTGCTTCGTCGAACTCCTCGCGTTTGCCGCAGCCGGCGAGAACGAGCCGCCTGGCGTTCAACCCTTCGGGATGGCGCAGCAGCCCGAAGCTCGATTTCTCGCCGGTGAATTCCCCGGAGTCGTAGAACTCCTTGATTGCCTCGTCCGCCGCTACGCCCAGTGGCGGCGGTTCCTTTTCGAACGCCGGCACGATGATTGCGTCGGCGATCACTTCGCTCAGTGGTCTGCGGTTGATTCCAGTCTCCATCGGATCTCCTCTAAGGTCGTCTCACCTGCGGGCGTGGCGCCGCATCGCCGCCCGGGCCTCGGCTTCCATCTCCCGGGCGCGGATCGCCTCCCGCTTGTCGTGGAGCTTCTTGCCCCGCGCGACGGCGATCTCGCATTTGATCTTCCCGTTCTTCACGTAAACCTTCGTGGGAACGAGCGTGAGGCCCTTCTCCCGGCTCTTCCACATCAGTTTGTCGATCTCCGCCCGGTGCAGCAGCAGCTTCCGCCGGCGTTCGGGATCGTGGTTGAAGGCCGAACCGTGCGAGTACTGCGCAATGTGCACGTTCACCAGCCAGGCCTCGTTGCCGGCGATTTCGGCGTATCCATCACGTAGTTGAATCTTCCCCGCCCGGGCCGACTTTACCTCGGTCCCGGTGAGAACCAGCCCGGCTTCGTAGCGCTCCAGCAGATGGTAGTCGTGCCGGGCGCGGCGGTTCTCGGCCAGGACCTTCACGCGGTCTGTACCCGTTTTCGTCAAGCCGAGGGATCTCCGTCAACAGTCGCGGACGCGCCGGCGCTTTTTCTTCTCCACGCCCGGCCGCTGCCCATCGTCAGGCATTAGTAGGCGGGAGAGCCGTGCGAATTCTCATCTTAACATAGACTCCGGAAGCCTTAACATGAAGCGCATCAATCAGTTAGGGGTGATTCTAGCGGTTGTGGGGCTGATCCTCTCCGGCGCCGCCGAGACGGAAGCCCGGACGAAGAAAGGCGACAAGTACTTCCGTGAGGGCCGCCGCTACCAGCTCGAAGAGAAGTGGGACATGGCGCTGGAGGCTTACGAGAAGGCGCTCGGCGAAGATCCAGCCGACGCCGCCTACCAGATGGCCGTCCGCCGCACCCGCTTCCAGGCCGGCCAGATGCATGTCAAGGCCGGTAAGAAACTCCGGGACCAGGGCAAACTCGATGAAGCCCTGGCCGAGTTCCAGAAAGCTTACGCCATCGATCCCAGTTCCACCATCGCCGAACAGGAACTCCGCACTACCTACCGCATGATCCGCCGGCGCGAAAAGAAGAAGAAAGGGGCGGAAAAAGGCCCGGAAGCGAAGGTGCTCACCCCGGTCGAGGAGATCCTCGAGGAAACCCGGAAGCGGCTGGCGGCGCTCCAGCCCCCGCCCCGCCTGAAGCCGATTTCCCGCCAGCTCAACACGCTGAAGATCAGCAACCAGCCGGTGAAGGTGCTCTACGAGACCGTCGGCAAAGTCGCCGGCATCAACGTGGTTTTCGACCCCGAGTTCCAGGACCCCGGCAAGCGGCTCTCGGTGGATCTCTCCAACACGACTCTGGAAGAGGCCCTGCGCTACCTGGCCGTCCTCACCAAGACCTACTGGAAGCCCCTCTCCGAGAACACCATCTTCGTCACCAACGACAATGTGACCAAGCGCCGCGACTACGAGGAGCAGGTGGTGAAGGTCTTCTACCTGAAGAACATTACCAAGGTCCAGGAGCTGCAGGAGATCGCCACCGCCGTCCGCTCGGTCACCGACATCCGCCGTCTGTTCACCTACAATTCGCAGAACGCCATCCTGGTCCGGGGCGAGGCCGACAAGGTGGCCCTGGCCGAGAAGCTCATCCACGATCTGGACAAGCCCCTCGCCGAGGTGGTCGTGGACGTCATCGTTATGGAAGCCAACCGCACGCGGACCCGCGATCTGGCCGCCAGCATCATTTCCGGCGGCAAGCCCGGCCTGTCGCTACCGATCAGCTTCGCACCGGGTGGGGCGGTGCCGCTGCCCAGCGGCGACGGAGGTGGCGGCGGTGACGGCAGCGGTGGCGGAGGAGGCGGCGGCACTTCCATCCCTCTCGGCCAAATCGGCAAACTGGACTTCAGCGACTGGAACGTGACGCTCCCCGGCATGCTTCTGCAGGCGCTGATGACGGACCGCACCACCCGGATCCTGCAGCGGCCGCAGGTTCGCGCCGCCGACGGCCAGAAGGCCTCCCTGCGCCTGGGCGACCGCATTCCGTTCGCTACCGGGAGCTTTCAGCCCGGCGTCGGAGCCGTGGGCGTAAGTCCCTTGGTGAGCACGCAGTTCCAGTATGCCGACGTCGGCGTCAACGTGGACCTTACCCCCAAGATCCACGGCGAGGACGAGGTCTCCCTCCACATCGAGATCGAGATCTCTGCCGTGCGCGAGCGGATCGACGTCGGCGGCATTCAGCAGCCGATCATCGGCCAGCGGAAAATTACAGAAGATATCCGCGTCAAGGACGGCGAGGTGACGCTGCTCGGCGGACTGACTCAAGACCAACGCACCCGGACCAAGAACGGCGTGCCCGGGCTGAGTGACATCCCGATCATCAAGTGGCTCGGATTCACCAGCGAAGGCAAAGAGCGCAACGAAGGAGAACTCTTGATCGCCCTGATTCCTCATATCGTCCGGCGTCCTGAGATCTCGGCGATCGACTTGAAGGCGGTGGCCGCGGGAAGCGACCAGGTAGTGCGGGTGCGTTACGCGCCCCTCGAGGAAGAGGGTGGAGAAGAGCAGGAAGAGGCTCCGGGACCCGCTGCGGCGCCCCCGGCCGCCGAACAGCCTGGCCCGCCCAAGCCGCCGGCGCCGGAACCGTCGGAGGCGAAACCCGCCCTTCCCGAGGCCGGCGCCGCCATCGGCTTCGTTCCCGCCGCCGTCGAAGTCAAGCGGGGCGGCACGTTCAGCGTCTCGCTGGTGATCCGGAACGCCACCGACGTCTACAACGCCCCGATGAGGTTCCGGTTCGATCCAAAGTTTCTCCGAATGACCGAAATCGCCCAGGGCAACCTGTTGAGCGGCGACGGCCAGCAAGTGATCTTCACCCGGAACATCCTCAACGACGCCGGCACGGCGTCCATCGTCTTGAATCGTCTGCCCGGCGCCGGCGGCGTCAGCGGCACCGGCACGCTGGTGACGCTCACCTTCCAGGCTCTTGCGGCCGGGCGGACGGAAGTCACCGTGCCGGAGTTCACGATCCGGGATTCGCAAATGCGCACGCTGGCGGTGGCCGCGCCGAAACTGCCGGTTTCGATTCAGGAATGAGGCGCTATGAGGATGAGGAGAAGACGGCAACGCGGTCTCACGCTCGTTGAACTGATCGTCGCCTTCACCATCATGCTCCTGCTCACCACGATGGCGGTCCCGCTGGCCCGGTATAAGGTGCGGCGGGACAAGGAAAGGGAGTTGCGCTACGCTTTGCGCGAAATCCGTACCGCCATCGACAAGTACAAGGATGCGGCCGACATGGGCCTGCTCGGGCCGCAGGAGATCGGCACCGAAGGTTATCCGCCTACGCTCGAAGTGCTCGTCGAAGGAGTGAAAGCGGCCGGCTCGGTGGACAAGAAGTACAAGTTCCTCCGGCGGATACCCGTGGATCCCATGACCGGCACCACCGACTGGGGTTTGCGTTGCGTCCAGGACGACCCCGATTCTACGGCCTGGTGCGGGCGGAACGTCTTCGATGTCTATACCAAGTCAACGGAACGGGCTCCCGACGGAACCCTCTATTCGGAGTGGTGACGCCATGAGACGCTCGCAGCGCGGTTTCACCCTGATCGAGATCCTGATCGTCATGACGATCGTCTCGATCCTGGTCTCCATCGCCGTTCCCCTCTACCAGCGGGCGATTGTCCGGGCCAAAGAAAGCGTGCTCAAGAACAACCTGTTCACCCTGCGGACCGTGATCGACGAGTACACCTACGACAAGAAACAGGCCCCCCAATCGCTCGAAGACCTGGTCAATGAGGGCTACCTTCGCCAGATCCCCATCGATCCCATTACCGGGAGCAACCAGACCTGGGTGGTCATCACCGAGGACGCCTTGACGGCGGTGGACCAGAACGAGCCGGGAATCTTCGACGTGCGCAGCGGCGCCGAAGGGGTCGCCCTCGACGGCACGCCGTACTCGGAGTGGTGAGCCTCAGGCCCCCGGCTAGATCTCGTCGTCCAGGGGCGGCGCCGGCGGAGTCTCGTCTTCGCCCACGTCGGCGATCAGGTTCTCGAACCTGGTGAACTCGCGCAGGAACGCCAGCTTCACCCGCCCGATGGGGCCGTTGCGCTGCTTGCCGATGATCAGCTCGGCGAGCCCCCGCAGCTCCTCCCGGTCCGGCTTGTAGTACTCCTCGCGGAAGATGAACCAGACCATGTCGGCGTCCTGCTCGATGGAGCCGGACTCCCGGAGGTCGCTCAACTGCGGCCGGTGGTCGCCCTGACGCTGCTCCGGGGCGCGGCTGAGCTGGGAAAGCACCAAGAAAGGCACGTTCATCTCCTTGGCCAGCAGTTTCAGCCCCCGCGAAAGATGGCTGACTTCCTCGTTGCGATTCGAGAACCGGCCCCGAGCGCTCATCAACTGCAGGTAGTCGATCACCACCAGGTCCAGCCCGTGCTCGGCCCGCAGGCGGCGCAGTTTGGCGTGGATGTCCATCAGGTTGATGCCGGCCGAATCGTCGATGAACAGCGGGGCCTCCACCAGGTCCGCCGCCGCTTGCTGCAGCCGCCGCCGTTCTTCCTTGTTCAGATACCCGGCGCGGAACTTCTGCTGGTCCACCCTGGCCGCGGCGCATACAAGGCGCGTAAGCAGCGATTCCTTCGACATCTCGAGCGAAAACAGCGCCACCGTCTTGCGCAGTTTCGGATGACAGGCTACGTGTTGCGCGATGTTGAGCGCCAGCGCCGTCTTGCCCATCGATGGCCGCGCCGCCAGGATGATCAGCTCGCCAGGGTGCAACCCGCCGGTCATCTCGTCCAGCTTCACGAAGCCGGTGCTCAGCCCGCGGATCCGCTTGCTGGGATCGAGGAACGCGTTGACCCCGCCTTCGAAGTCCTCGATGATCTGCTGGGGGTTGGCCAGGGTGTCGCGAGTGTCCTGGTCGTTGAGCTGCAGCAGCATCTCTTCGGCCGAAGAGAGGATCTCTTCCGGATTCTCCTGACCCAGCAGGCAGCGGTCGATCACGCTCTGAGAGGCGAAGATCAGCCGCCGCAGCGTCGCCTTGTCCTTGACGATCTTGACGTAGCCGTCGAGGTTGTAAATCTCCGGCAAGCCGTCGTCGAGCGAGACGATGTAACTAAACCCGTCCACTGACTCGAGCTGCCCCTTCTTGATCAGCTCATTGGACAGCGTGATGCGGTCGATCCTTTCGCCCCGCTCGTGCAAGTCGAGCATCCGGGCGAAGATCCGGCGGTGCTTTTCCAGGCTGAAGTCGTCGGGTTCCAGGATCCCGGCCACCTGCAGGAAGGCGGATTCGTCGGTCAATATGGCGCCCAGGATCAGCCGTTCGGCGTCGACGTTGGCCGGCAACCCTTTCTCGAGAGCCAGGTCCCTCGTAGCCATGGTCTTAAGCACAGTACCCGCCCGCCGCCCCGGGTGCAAGCGCCTGATAACTTAGGCGGTTCCTATGAGTTAGCTTTTCGAAAAGGCCGGTGGAAACCCGGGCCGCGATGTGAATCGCAACTCTTACGAAACACAGGACCGCGGAGCGCTGCCACCCCCGTTTTCCACAGTTGCGGCAAGACATATCACCGCCCGAATGTGCGCCTGCAGCGCCGGACGCCGAAAAAAAGTGTCGCCGGAACATTTCTCTGCTCGAATGTACTACTATTATGCCCCAGCCGGGGCGGGTGGGGACCCTCTGTCTTCGCCCTTTTTTCACCTGTGCGGCTGCCGGGACGCCGCCCCGCTCACCGGCGGCGTCTGGCAATGGAGGACGTTCCGGATGGCGTCCAGAAGCTGGGCCGGACGGAAAGGTTTGGTCAGGCAGTAGTCGGCGCCCGCTTTCAGGCAGCGCTCCACGTCCCCGATCAGTGCGCTGGCCGTCACCACGATGATACGGGGACGTGACCGGAATTCGGCTTGGCGGCGGAACTCTTCGAGGACGGCGTATCCGTCCACTTCGGGCATCTGGATGTCGAGCAGCAGCAGATCGACGGGCTCCCGTCTCAAGATCTCGAGGGCTTCGGCTCCGTTGGCCGCCTCGATGACGCGAAGTCCCGCCTTCTCGAGCAGCCGCACGGCCAGCTTCCTGTTTACCGGATTGTCCTCGGCGACAAGGATTCTGAGGCCCGGCTCCAGCGGTTCGGGCTCCTCGTGCGCCTCTTGTCCAAGGGCCGGTTCGGGCGTCCGGTCCCGGCCGGCTTGGATTGTGAAGGAAAAGGTGCTGCCTTTGCCCGGGACGCTGTCCACCCAGATCCGGCCGCCCATCATTCTCACCAGGCGGGCGCAGATGCTCAGGCCAAGACCGGAGCCGCCGTAACGCCGCGTCGTCGAGCCGTCCAGCTGGCGGAATACGTCGAAGATGGTCTCCCGGTGTTCGGGCGGAACGCCGATGCCGGTGTCGGTGACTTGGAACAGCAGCGTAACGGCGTCTTCCGTCGTATCCGCCGCCTGGACCGACAACCGCACGGAGCCACGCTGCGTGAACTTCACGGCGTTGTTCAGCAGGTTCAGGATCACCTGGCGCAGGCGGAGGGCGTCGCCGACCAGCCGGTCGGGCGCCCGGTCGGCGACTTCGAGAGACAGCTCCAGCCCTTTCGCTCCCGCCAGGGGCGCCATCGTGTCGAGACAGGTGCACAAAGTTTCCCGCAGCGCGAAAGGCGACTGTTCGAGCTCCATATGGTTGGACTCGATGCGCGAGAGATCGAGTACGTCACTGAGGAGGGACAGCAGGCTTTCCCCCGATTCCTGGATCGTTTGCAGGTATTCCCGCAGTTCCGCGGTCGGCCGGCTGTCCAGCGCCAGGGCTGTCATTCCCAGGATCCCGTTGAGCGGCGTTCGGATCTCGTGGCTGATGTTGGCCAGGAACTGGGTCTTCAACCGGTTCGCCTCCCGGGCCTGCTGAAGCGCCGCGTTCGCCCGGTCGCGCTCAGCCTCGAGTTCCCGGGTGCGGGCGGCCACCTGGGCCTCGAGTTCCGCCCGGCGGCGGCGCAGCCATCGCGTGCGCCAGCTCCATAGGCCGGCGGCCAGGCCGATGGCCAGCAGGCCGAGACTGAGGCGGAACCACCATGTCTGCCACCACGGCGTCAGGATGCGGAATCGCAAGCGCGCCGGAACGCGTGACCAGTCACTGAGCGGCGTCCGCGCCTGCACTTCCAGCTCGTAAGAACCCGCCTCGAGCTCCGACAGCACGATCTGATTCAGGTCCGAGCGCTGCCAGGGGTCTGCCGGGCGTAGCCGGTAGCGGAACCGGATATCTCCTTCGTGACGGAATGACAACGCCGCCAGTTGCAGCCCAATCGTCCTCCGGCTGTACGGCAGCGAGGCGCCGTCCTGCAAGTCCATCCCCCAGCCGTGGACCCGGACCCCGCTGATGACGACCGGCGGCGGCGGTTCGGTAAAGGGATCCCGCAACGGCAAGTAGCGCGAGAGGCCCCGGCTCGTGCCGATCCAGACCGAGCCGTCCGGGGCGGCGAAGAAAGCGTCGAGCACGCAGCCGTGCCAGATCAGCCCGTCACTCTCGCCGAGGTGGCGCCACCGGCTGCCGTCGAACACATCCACGCCGTCATCGGTACCGATCCACGTCCAGCCCCGAGCGTCCATCCCAATGAAGCGGATCTCTTCGGAGGCCAAGGCTTCGCTGCTGGTAAGGGTCTCCACTTGGATCGCCCCTTCCCGCTCCCGGATGCGCGAGACCCCGATCAGCTCGTGGAATCCGGCCCAGACGTCGCCGCCAGACTGCTGCGCAAGAAAGACGACCCTCTCTGACGGCAGCCCGTCCCGGCGTGTGAAACGGCGCCACTTCCCGTTGCGCAGCAGCAGGAGCCCGTGATCGCCGGCGAACCAGTAGGCGCCCTGGGCGGTGGCGAGCACCCGGTAGATCGTCTCATCGGGGCGGAAAAAGTCCGGACGGTAGCGCTCGAACCGGATGGGCCGGGCTGCCAGCCGGGTCCGGAAGACGCCGTCGCCGGTGCAAAGCCACAAGAAGCCCTTCCCATCCTCGAGGAACGTGAGTAGCGACCGGCTCGTAAGACCCTCTGCCGGCCCTATCCAGGAAAACCGGCCTGTCGCCGGGTCACGCACTGCCAAAGCCCGCCGGAACGCCACCCACAAGCGGCCGTCACGGCTGACATGGAGGGAGCGCACCGGAGCCGGGGGCAGGGAATCGACCGGGTGGAAGCGGCCCGGCGGCCCCAGGCGGTTGAGCCCGCGCCGCGTACCGACCCAAATGGTTCCTTCGCCACCGGGCGCGACGGCCGTGACAACGTCGCAACTCAACCCCTCGGCGTAGGTCCAGCTCTCCCACTCCCGGTATCCCAACCACCGCACCAGCCCCACGTCGCTCAACGCGAGCCACACGTTGCCCTCCCGGTCCTGGAAGAAATACCGCACCCGGTTGGCCGGCAACCCATGCCTGCGGTTCACCGCCGTCCAGCGGCCCTTCTCATGGAGCAGCACGCCTGCCGGCCCGGTCGCCACCACACTGCCCTGCATATCGGTGGTGAGCTGGGGGTCGGGGTAGTCGTCTCCGCCGGTCCGCCGCGAGAGCACGAACGTCCGCTCATCGCCGGCCATCGCGTAAATCGCCGTCCGGCTCCGCACCCAGAGCCTTCCGTCACCGTCTTCGAGGATCGCCCGGTAGGGGGTCTCCGGGAGCCCGGCCCGGCGCCCGTAGGTCTCCACTGTCCCCTGGGACGCCCGGCAGAGCTTGCCGCCGCAGCCGTACCACAGTCTGCCGTTGCGGTCCAGGTAGACGCTGTAGACCTGCCGGTCCCGAACCCCGGGTGGAGGCGGGCGCAGTTCGAAGCGATAGCTGACGTAGGCGCCCGTCCGCCGCACCGGCTCCCCGACCACCAGTCCCGCGCGTGTCGCCAGGTACAGGCGCCCCGTGATGTCTGAGGTGATCGACTGGGAACCCGACAGCGTGGCTCCCGCCGGCAGAGCCACAGTATGGAACCGTTCGCCCGACAAGTACGCCAGCCCCCGGGAGGTGCCCACCCAGAGCGTGTCCGCGGTGGTCTCATGGAGGGCGATGATCTTCTCGTCCGGCAGCCCGTCCCGGGGGCGGTAAGCCCGAAACCAGGAACCGTCAAACCGGAACAGCCCGCGCTCCGTGCCGACCCACAAGAAGCCAAACGTGTCCTGGGCGATGAGGCGGACTTCCGAAGAGGCCAGACCGTCGGCGGGACCGTAGATCCGGAAAGGGTAGCGCTGAGCCGGCAAGCTCGCCGCTCCCATGAGCGCGGCCGCCACGACCAGGCACACTGCGGATCGCCGGGGAGCCCGTTGGATGGCCCTGGTGAACACGCGCGCCCTCACTTCGGCGATCACTGTACTACTCTCTCACATCGGCGGTAAGGGGACTTCTGTGTAGGCGCCCGGCCGCCTTCCAGCGCCGGAAGGGATTTGGTAAGATTCGATCAGCCCGGCGATCCTTTCGCTCTGGATGTCGCCGGAAGGGAGTTCAGTGCCATGAGGCGTATCGTACTGACTGTCATTGTCCTCACCGCCGTCGCCGCCGGTGTCTTGTACGGGGCGAACTTCTGGGAGAAGAAGGACTTCAAAACGTGGAGCGAAAAAGAGGTCCAGAAGATCCTTTTCAACTCCCCTTGGGCCAAGAGCCTCAGCGTTCCCATCGGTCCTCCGATGGCCGCCATGCCCGGAGGTGGGCGCCATAGAGGCGGCGGCATGGGCGGAGGTGCGGGGATACCCGCCGGCGGCGGCGGTGGAATCGAGGGCGGCGGCGGTGGCGGCGGAGGCATGCCCGGCGCCGGCCGCAGAGGCGGCGGCATGGGGCCCGGCATGGCGATGGAGCAGACCGTCAAGGTGCTCTTCCGTTGGATCAGCGCCCTGCCGGTCCGCCAGGCGATCGCCCGCAGCCGCTTCGGCGACGAGCTCGATACCGAAGAGGCGGGCAAGATCCTGAATCTCCAGGACAACCGTTACATTCTCGCCGTCTCGGGGCTCCCCCGAGGAATGGCCTTCGGCGGGCCGCACCGGAAGGGCCGGGGCGGAGCTGAGGGGGCGGCCCAGGATCCGGAAGCGCAGCGCAACGCCGCCATCGAGCAACTCAAGCAGCGCGCCTCGCTCCGGGTCAAAGGCAAGGACCCCGTGCATCCGAACCATGTCCAACTGAATGTCCAGCAGGCGGCCGCCGACATCTACTTCTTCTTCCCCAAAGGCGAAGACGGCGGTTTGGACATCTCCCTCGACGACAAAGAGGTCGAATTCCGGCTGGAGACGCGCCAGCGGACCTTGAAACGCAAGTTCAAGCTGAAGGACATGGTCTACAAGGGGAAGCTGGAGATCTGACGGGGGTCTGGGGAGAGAGCGCTGAAACGGGAGAGCGACCCTGAAGGGCGCCGGGACGCGTCCTTCTCTAAAGCTTCAGGAGGCTCCGCAACCGCTTCGTTTGAAAACGGCTCACCGGGATCTCCGTCTGCCGCTTGTCGTCCATACGGAGCTGATAGCTGGACTTGAACCAGGGGATCACTTCCTTGATCCGGTTGATGTTCACCAGATAGGAGCGGTGCACGCGCCAGAAAACCTCCGGATCCAGGTTCGATTGCAGCTCTTCGATCGTCCGGTAATTCGATTGGCCCTCGATGTTCGTGGCCACGATCGTAATCAGGCCGTCCTGGATGGTGGCGTAGATCATGTCGCTGGCGTCGATGATGAAGTTGCGGTTGTGGCTCTTCACCAGCAGTTTGGTGCGGTGCGGCCGCGGCACGGCCGGTTCCGGCTGCGGCGCCGGTTTCGCCCCTTCCAGGATCGCCCTCCGCGCCCGGTCTACGGTCAGCCGCAGCCGCTCCTTGTCGATGGGCTTGAGCAGGTAGTCCATCGCCTCGAAACGGAAAGCGTCCACGGCGTAGTGGTCATAGGCGGTGGCGAGAACGAAATGGGGCAGCGCGACTCCCTTTTCCTGCAATTTGCGGATCACCCCCAGGCCGTTCAGGCCGGGCATCTGCACGTCGAGAAAGACCAGGTCCGGCCGCTCCTCCTCGATCGCCCTGACCGCATCCAGACCGTTGTGAACCGCGCCGATGACCTCGATCTCAGGGAAGTCATTCAGTAGGTAACTGAGTTCATCGCAGGCGAGACGCTCGTCGTCCACCAGGAGCGTCCTGATGGGTCGGCTTTCCCGTCTGACCATGAGAATGCTAGTATAACATCTGGCACTCACCCGGCTTGGGAGAAGCCACCTGTGTGCTTGGCCGGGCCGGAAATGCGGGCGCCGGTTTCCAGTCAGCGATTCAGCCATGTCTCGGCGGCCCGATCTCCCCAAGCGTGATGAGAGCGGCGCCGGCAGCGGCCACGCTTCCGCGAGCGGGGCTTGCCGGCGGAGTTGACGTTTACGAGTTCAAGTGAAGGAGTTCGCACAGTGGCTAAGACGCAACCAGTGAAAATCAAGGCTCCACGGGGCAAACTCGGTGTATTGATCCCTGGGATGGGAGCGGTGGGAACCACGTTTATCGCCGGAGTGGAGGCGATCCGCCGCGGGCTCGGCAAGCCCTTCGGCTCTCTTACCCAGATGGCGACCATCCGACTCGGCAAGCGGACCGAAAACCGGACGCCCCTGATCAAAGACTTTGTCCCGCTGGCGAAACTCGACGATATCGTTTTCGGCGGGTGGGATATTTTCCCGGCCAACGCTTACGAATCGGCCCTGCAGGCCGGTGTCCTCGACAAGACTCTCCTGGACCAGTTGAAAAAGCCCCTGGCCGCGGTCAAGCCGATGAAGGCGGTGTTCGACCCTGCTTATCTGCACAACATCTCGGGCCCGAACATCAAGAAAAAGGGTTCGAAGATGGACAAGGCGCAGGCCTTGATGGACGATATCAAACAGTTTAAGAAAAAGACCGGCGCCAGCCGTCTGGTGATGCTCTGGTGCGGGTCCACCGAGGTCTATCACCAGCCCGCGTCCTGTCACCAGTCCCTCAAGGCTTTCGAGAAGGGACTCCGTGAGGACGATCCCAACATCGCCCCCAGCCAGATCTATGCGTACGCGGCGCTGAAGCTCGGCATCCCCTTCGGCAACGGGGCGCCGAACCTCACCAACGACGTGCCCGCCTTGGACGAACTGGCGCGGAACCGCGGCGTCCCTCACGCCGGCAAGGACTTCAAGACCGGCCAGACGCTGATGAAGACCATCGTCTCTCCCGGTCTCAAAGCCCGCATGCTCGGCGTTACGGGCTGGTTCTCCACCAACATCCTGGGCAACCGCGACGGCGAAGTCCTCGACGATCCCGGTTCCTTCAAGACGAAAGAGCAAACCAAGCTCAGCGTGCTGGACTACATACTCCAGCCGAACCTCTACCCGGAGCTGTACAAGGACATCGTTCATGTGGTCCGCATCAACTACTACCCGCCCCGCGGGGACGCCAAAGAAGGCTGGGACAACGTCGACATCTTCGGGTGGCTGGGCTACCCGATGCAGATCAAGATCAACTTCCTCTGCCGGGACTCGATCCTGGCCGCTCCCATCGTCCTCGACCTGGTGCTGTTTCTCGACCTGGCCCAGCGCGCGGGCATGAAGGGCATCCAGGAGTGGCTTTCGTTCTACTTCAAGGCGCCTCTCACGGCGCCGGGGCTCTATCCCGAGCATGACCTGTTCATCCAGTTGATGAAGCTGAAGAACACCCTGCGCTGGATGCGCGGCGAAGAGCTGATCACGCACCTCGGGCTCGAGTACTACGACTGAGGCCGGAGCGCGCGCCGGTCGAAGCGGGGTTGGACGGCCGTCCCCGTTCTACCGGGGCGCCTCTTGCGGAGTGGTGAAGTGAGAGCGCTGGTCATCGGCGGCACCCTCTTCATCGGGAGGCGCTTGGTGCGTCTGCTGTTGGCCGAGGGCCACGAAGTCGCGGTGATGCATCGCCGCGCCCGCCACGATCTGGGCCCGGAGGTGGAGAACCTGGTCGCCGACCGCAACGATCCGGAAGCCGTCCGGCGGGTGCTCAGAGGACGCCGCTTCGACTGGGTCTTCGACAACGTCTACGACTGGGAGCGGGGCACCACCGCCGCCCAGGTAGAGGCCACCGCTCGCGCCTGCGGCGGCGTCGCCCGCTATGTCTTCATGTCCAGCGTCGCCGCCTACGGCGAGGGGCTCGACCGGGCCGAGGACGATCCTCTCGCCCCGCCCAGCCACCCTGAGCCGTACGCCGCCAACAAGGCCGCCAGCGAGCGCGCCCTGTTCCGCCTGCACCGCGAGCACGGATTCCCCGCTGTCACCCTCCGCCCCCCTTATGTTTACGGCCCTGGCAATCCTTTCTATCGCGAGGCCTTCTTCTGGGACCGTTTCGCCGACCGCCGGCCGGTGATCGTTCCCGGCGACGGAAGCCGCCTGATGCACTTTGTCTATGTCTGCGACCTGGCCGAGGCCTGCCTTCTCGCCGCCAAGATGCCCCGGGCGGCCGGCGAGGCCTTCAACATCGCCCACGAGCGCCCGGTGACGCAGGAGGAGCTGGTGTATGCCTTCGCCCGCGCTGCCGGGGTGGAGCCCGAGATCGTTCCCGTCCCCCGCGAGATCATCCAGGCCGAGGGCGGCAGCGTCTTCGGCCCCGGCAACCTCTATTTCGGCGTCTACTTCGACATGCCTCCCATCACCGAGAAGATCGGCAAGGCGAAACGTCTCCTGGGTTTCCGCCCGTCGGACTTCGACGCCACGCTCCGGGAAACCTACGAGTGGTATCGGAGGCACCACCGCCGTCCGTCCATCGACTACCGTTTCGAAGACCGGCTCATCGAACTCGCTCGCCGCCGGTACGCCCCGAGCTGAGGCGCGCCGCCTGTCCCTTCCCCGCGTTTCCGGGCTGGACTCCGGCCGGCGGCGGACTCCGGGGCCTCCGCCGCTTGGGAGCGTCCCGTCCGGCGGTGTTATTCTGTAGCGAGCATGGTGGCGCTGGGGAATCGCCTCTGCGGGCGAGGGTGCATGGCGCGGCTCACCGTCGTGTTCCTCGCTGCGCTTCTCGTTTCTTGCCTCACCAGTCCGGAGAAGGCCAAACAAACTCTGCTCGCGAGCGGCGACCGGTACTTCAAACAAGGCAATTACCGGGAAGCCGCCATCATGTACCGCCGGGCCATTCAGTATGACCGCCTCTTCGGCGAAGCCTATTTCCGGCTGGCGAAAGCCGAGTTCCGCGCCGGCCGTATCGTCCAGGCCGCCGGCGCCTTGCACCGCGCCGTGGATCTGCAGCCGGAAAACGCCGAGGCCTTCGCGATGCTCTGCGAGATCTACCTCAGCGCGCAGCGCTACGACCCTGCTCGGAAGGACCGCTACCTCCGCGAGGTGGAGGATCTCGTTGAACACGCCGAACGCGCCGGCACGAGCGCCTTCCAGACCGCCCGGGTTCGGGGCCTGCTCGAGATGGCCAGAGGGCAGTGGGATGCCGCCGCCGAGCACTTCCGCCGGGCCCACCGCATGCAGCCGGACGATGCGCGCGTGCTGCTGGCCTTCGTCCGGGCCTTGCTCGCCGCCGGCCGCCTCGACGAAGCCGAGAAGCTCGCCCGCAGCGAGATCCGTCGCGATCCCGCCAACGAGGCGATGTATGACCGGCTTTATCTGATCTACCTGAAGGAAGGCCGTGAAGGGGCGGCTGAGCGCCTGATCGAGGAGAAGTGCCGGCGCAACCCGGACTCCCGCGGCTGCCGGTTGCAACTCGCCGCCCACTATCACCGTGTCGGTAAGTTCGACCGGCGGGACGCTGTGCTGCGCGAACTGGAGTCGATGCCGGGCTCCGGCCTTCGGACGGCGGTGAATGTCGCCGAATTCTACGAGCGGATCGGCGATTTCGACCGGGCGATTCGCGTCTACCGCAAGGCGATCGAAGACCACCCGGACCGCCGGCGGTGGCTGAAGCTCCGCGTCGCCGAGGCGATGACCATGGCCGGCCGCGGAGCCGACGCTCTCAGCCTCGTCGAGGAGGTTCTGGCCGAGGATCCCGATTATCCCCAGGCCCTGGCCCTGCGCGGCGCCCTGCGCCTGTTCGGCGGCGATCCCGAGAGCACTCAGGCGGCGATCGCCGACATGTCGGCCGTCCTCGCCGAAATGCCCCGCAACGGGGTCCTCCGGTACCACTTGGGGCTCGCGTATCTGGCCGCGGGCGATGTGGACAAGGCGATGGTCCAGTTCCAGGAGGCCATCGAGTTGATGCCTGCCTACGAGGCGCCGCGCTATTATCTCGGGCGCATCTACCTCAGCCGCCGGCAGCCGGCCATGGCCGCCCAGCTCGCCGACGAAATCCTCAAGATCCATCCGGCGAGTGAGCGCGGCAAGCTTCTGCGCGCTGATGCCTCCATCCGCATGGGCGAGCAGAACCGCGCCCGGGCCCTCCTCGATGAACTTCTCGAGGCCCGTCCCGGCAACCGCGACGCCCAGTTCCTCCTGGCGGCCCTGAACGTCGCCCAGCGCCGCTACCAGGAAGCCGAGAAGGCCCTAGAGCGGCTCTACCGCACCGCCCCCCAGGACTCCCGCGGCATCCGGGGCTTGGTGGCTCTCTATCTGGCTGAAGGCAGGTCGGAAAAAGCCCAGAAACTGCTCGATGCCGAACTCGCCAAACATCCCGAGTCCCGCCAACTGCGCCTGGTCTCCGCCCAGGTGGCGATCGCCGCCGACGATTACCAGCGGGCCATCGCCGACTACAATGCCATGCTCGCCGCCGATCCGAACCAGGCCTCGGTGCAGATCTCCCTCGGGGTCGCCTACTACAAGATCCGCGACCTGAAACGCGCCGAGGAGCACTTCGCCGAGGCTGTGCGGATCCAGCCGAAGAACATCCTGGCCAATCTCCGCCTCTCGATGCTCTACGGGGAGCTGGGGCGCTTCGACGAGGCGCAGCGGATTCTCAAGACGGTGCTGCAGTTGGCGCCGGACAACGCGGTGGCGCTGAACAACATGGCTTACATCCTTTCGGAGTCCCCTTCCAGCCTCGATACAGCCATGACCTTGGCCCAGCGGGCCCGCACCCTGGCGCCACAAAACGCCCATGTCGCCGAAACGCTGGCTTGGATCTACGTGAAGAAGCACCAGACCGACGAGGCCATCAAACTCTATCGCGATCTCGTCGCCCGCTACCCCACCCGCGCCACCTGGCGCTACCGCTATGCCATGGCCCTGCTCCAGAAAGGCGACAAACCCCGGGCCCGCCGGGAATTGCAGGCGGCTCTCGCCCACGCCGCCACCCGGGAGGAAGAACGCCGCATCAAGAGGCTGCTTGCCCAGGCCGGGGCGTGATGACGCACTCGCTTACTTCGGCTCCGGAATTTCCGTGTGCCGCAGGGACGTCGCCGTCTCGATGTGGCGGGTCTGGGGGAACAGGTCGATCAGCCTCATCCGTTCGATCGAATAGCCTCCCGCCGACAGGGCCGCCAGGTCCCGCGCCAGCGTCGAGGGTTCGCAGGAAACGATGGTCAGGCGTGGCGGCTTCAAACGCACCAGCTCCGCCGTCACCCTCTTGCCGAGTCCCGCGCGCGGCGGATCCGCCATTACAAAATCGGGCGCGCTGCCGAGGCTCTGCAGGTAGTTCTGCGCCGTGTCCCGCTGGATTTCGACCGCCACGCCCGCCCGTCCGGCGTTGACCTCGAGATCCCGGACCGCTCCGCGGCCCGTCTCGACCGCGGTCACCCGGCTGAATCGGCGGGCTAGAGAGATGGAGAACAGGCCCACGCCGGCGTAGAGATCCAGCGCCCACTCGCCCCCTTCTTCCGGGATCGCCGCTTGCACCAGCGCGTCGATCAAGAACCGGTTGACCTGGAAGAACGACCGGTGCCCCACCCGGAAGGTCTCCCCCGCCGCCGGGTACTCCAGCGTCGGACGGTCGGCCCCCGGCAGAAACTTCGCGCACCATTCGAAGAAGCCCCGGGCCAGCCGCTTTCCCCCCGCCTCCAGCACGTTCATCTGGATCTCGCTTCCGTTGGTAAACAGCTCGAACGATCGCAGGAACTCCGGGAAGCGCGGCTGGTGCGCCAGCCGGCGCAGGCGTGGGATTGCGTCGTTGATCAGCGGCGCTGCGACAGGGCACCGCATCACCGGCTGCAGATCGTGCGTGCCGGCCCGGAAGAAGCCGATCCGGCGCTCGCGGACGTGAAGCTGCACCCGGTTCCGGTACTCGAGCGGCGGGCCGGTCACTGTCTCGATCTCCGGGACTTCGATCCGTCCGATCCGGTCCAGCGTCTCGGCGAGGATCGACCGCTTCCACTCCACCTGCCGCTCGTAAGCGGTATGTTGGAGCTGGCAGCCGCCGCAGCGCCCGAAGTACTCGCACGGCGGATCCCGGCGCTCGGCGGCGGGCCCGAGAACCTCGACGAGTCGGGCCCGGACCAGGTCCTTCGTCTCCGACACCGTCTCGGCACGGACCACCTCTCCCGGCAGCACGAAGGGTACCAGCACCACCTTGCCGTCGAGCCGTCCCAGGCCCTCGCCGCCGTGCACGAGTTTCTCGATGGTGATTTCGATTACGATAGTAGCTTGCCCCCTACCAGCATGAAACCACGTGTGTTTTCAGGAGTCCAACCATCCGGCAGCCTCCATATCGGCAACTACTTGGGAGCTCTCAAGAACTGGGTGACGATCCAGGACGACTACGAATGCATTTACTGCATCGTGGATCTGCACGCCATCACCGTCTACCAGGATCCGGCTGAGCTCCGCGCCGGCATCGAGAGGTTGGCCGCCCTGTTCCTGGCCGTCGGCATCGATCCCGCCAAGTCTTCCATTATGGTGCAGTCGTCGGTGTCCGGACACGCGGAGCTGGCCTGGATGCTCACCTGCGTCACCCCGGTCGGCTGGCTCGAGCGCATGACCCAGTACAAGGACAAGGCCGCCAGACAGAAGACCGTCGGCGACGGCCTGCTGCAGTATCCCGTGCTCATGGCCGCCGACATCCTGCTCTACCAGGCCCAGATCGTTCCCGTGGGCGAAGATCAGGTACAGCACCTCGAGCTGACGCGGGACATCGCTCAGCGCTTCAACTCTCTCTACGGCGAGACCTTTGTCGTGCCCGAAACCAAGCTCCCCACCGTCGGCGCCCGCATCATGGGTCTGGACGATCCCGAGACCAAGATGAGCAAGTCGGCCACCGGCGCCTACCACGCCATCTATCTGCTCGATCCCCCGGAGATGATCCGCAAGAAGATCATGCGGGCCAAGACCGACACCCAGCCGGCGGTGGACTTCGACCACCTCGGCCCCGGCGTGGCCAACCTGCTTACCATCTTCCAGGCCTTCACCGAGTGGCCGGACGAAAAGGTCCGCCGGCACTTCGCCGGCAAGCGCTACGGCGAAACCAAAAAGGAAGTCGCCGAAGCGGTCATCGCCGGCTTGGAGCCGATCCAGCAGCGCTACCGCAAGATCTCGGCGGACCGCGCCTACGTGGCCGACGTCCTGGACCGGTGCGCCGCCCGGATCCGCCCCATCGCCGAAGAAACGGTCCAACTCGTCAAGAAGCGCATGGGCCTTTACACCCGGGCCTGAGGCTGCCCCGGGGTTGCACCGAAACGGAGGCAAGAGGCCGCGAGCCGAGTCATGGACGACAGCGGAGAACAACGAAGCGTGAGTGCGGCGCGCGGCTCCCGCGGCCCCGTCTCCCTCACCGCTTACCGCCTGTTGCTCCAGCAGAACCGCAACTTCCGCCTCCTTTGGCTGGCCCAGATGGTCAGCGAGATCGGCGACTGGCTCTACTCGGTCGCCATCTACAGCCTGCTACTGGACCTCACCGGCAGCGCCAAGGCCGTCGGCATCGCCGTTGTCCTCCAGGTGCTCCCCCAGTTCTTCATCGCTCCCTTGGCCGGCGTAATCAACGACCGCGTCAGCCGCAAGAAGGTCATGATCTTCGCCGACATCGCCCGGGCCGCGGTCGTCCTGGGCATGCTGGCCGCCAGCCGGTTCGCAACCGTCTGGCCGATCTATCTCCTGCTCGTGCTCGAGAGTTTCATGTGGGGTTTCTTCGAGCCCGGCCGGAGCGCCATCATCCCCGTGATCACGCGCGACCGCGAGGAGACTCTCGTCGCCAACGCCCTGGCCTCCACCACTTGGAGTTTCAATCTGGCCCTCGGATCCTTCGTCGGCGGCCTCGTGGCGGTGGCCTTCGGCCGCGACACGGTCTTCGCCGTCAACTCCTGCACCTTTCTCGTCTCGGCCCTCTTCCTGCGGGCAATGGATTTCGCCGAGCCCCACCTGGAACACTCCCGCCCTTTGCAGCTCAGGGACCTGGCGGATTTCTCTCCGGTCATCGAAGGCTTCCGCTATGTGGCCAGCGATGCCCGGCTGTTCGCCACCTTGCTCGTCAAGGCCGGGCTCGGGTTCCTGGGAGCCCACTGGGTGATCCTGCCGGTGTTCGGCGAACGGATCTTTCCCGTGGACCTCGGCCGGCTCGACCCCTCGCGCGCCGGGATGCTCGGGATGAGCCTGCTGATGGGCTCCCGCGGCATCGGCGCTCTCCTCGGCCCCCTCATCGGCGGACGCTGGGCGGGAAGCCGAACCTCCCGCCTGGGAACCGGCATCACCGTCGGCTTCGTCTGCGTCACTCTCGGCTATTCGGCCCTGAGCCTCGCCCCGGACATCTTCACCGCCGTGCTCGCCGTCATCCTCGCCCACGCCGGCGGCTCCGTCGTCTGGGTCTTCTCCACCACGCTGCTCCACTACCAGGCCGAGGACCGCTTCCGTGGCCGCGTCTTCTCCGCCGACTTCGCCTTCCTTGTCCTCACCATGGCCACCGTTTCCTACGCCTCGGGCACGGCGGTGGACTTGGGCATCTCCGTGCGGGCGATCGCCCTGCTTACCGGGTTGCTTGCCATCGCGCCCGCCCTCTTGTGGAGCTGGCTCGGTCTCCAGGCCTGGCGCCGCGCCGAGAGCTCAAGCGCGGACCACATGAACGGCTGAGAATCCCTCCTCCAGGGTCGGCGGCACCAGCTTCTTCGCCATCGCCTCGATCACGTCGTCCGGCACCACGCGCCTCCGCCTGCGGTTGCGCTGCTTGCAGAGCTCCACCGGCACGTCGAAGAAGATCGCCTCCACGTCGCAGCCGTAGCGCTCGCCGATGTAGAGATACGGCCGCCGCTCGGCGGGCGTCAGGTGGGTGGCGTCGATATAAGTCACCGGGCGGCCGATGCGGATCCGCTGCCGCAGCAGGTAGCGCAGCGTGGCGAAGACCGGCCCGTGGATGGTCTGGTCGTTCACGTCGTCGGCCAGCAACAGCCGCATCAGGTCCGACGACAGCGCCGGCACTCCAAGCTTGCGGAAGTAGGTCGTCTTCCCCGAACCGGGCAGCCCTACGGCGATCACGATCCGCTGCCGCCGCAGGGGCGGTCCTGGCCTGCTCTCCATCGCCCGTTACATCAGTTCGAAAATGCCCGCCGCGCCTTGTCCGCCCCCGACGCACATGGTCACCATCCCATACCGCACCTGCCGCCGCTTCATCTCGTGCAGCAGCGTCGCCGTCAGCTTCGCCCCCGTGCAGCCCAGCGGATGTCCCAGGGCGATGGCCCCGCCGTTCACATTCAGCTTTTCCGTGTCCAGGCCCGTCTTGCGGATCACCGCCAGCGCCTGCACAGCGAACGCCTCGTTCAGCTCGACCAGCCCGATGTCGTCCAGGCGGAGGCCGGCCAGCGTCAGCGCTTTCGGGATCGCCACCACCGGGCCGATGCCCATGATCTCCGGCGGAACCCCCGCCACGGCGTAGCAGACGAAACGCGCCATCGGCTCCAGGCCCAGCTCCCGCGCCCGCCGCGCCGACATCACCAGCGCCGCCGCCGCTCCGTCGCTCATCTGCGAGGAGTTGCCCGCCGTCACGGTCCCTTGGGCGTGAAAGACCGGCCGCAACCTGGCCAGCGCCTCCATCGACGTGTCCGGCCGTGGCCCCTCGTCCTTCATTACCACCGTGTAACGGTTCTGCGGGCGCCCGTCTTCGAGCGCCGTCACCGACGCCGTCACCGGCACGATCTCGTCGTCGAAGCGCCCCTCGCCCTGTGCCTCGAGCGCCTTCTGGTGGCTGCGCAGCGCAAAAGCGTCTTGCTCTTCGCGACTGATGGAGAACCGCCGCTGCAGGTTCTCCGCCGTCAGGCCCATGCTGAGGTACAGGCCCGGGCGCTCCTCCACCAGGCGCGGATTCGGCGAGAAGTTGTACCCGAACATCGGCAGCAGACTCATCGACTCGGTCCCCCCGGCGATCAGGATCCTCCCGCTGCCCGCCAGGATCCGCTCGGCCGCCATGGCGATTGCCTGCAGGCCGGAGGCGCAGAAGCGGTTGATCGTGATTCCCGGCACGATGTCCGGCAGTCCGGCCCGCAGCGCCGCCACCCGCGCCACGTTGTAGCCCGCTTCCGCCTCCGGCATCGAGCAGCCCAGGATCACGTCGTCGATCTCTTCCACCGGCACCTGCGGATACCGGCCCACGAGCGCCTCGATCACCGCCGCGGCCAGCTCGTCCGGCCTTTCGCGCCGGAGCTTGCCCCGCGGTGCGCGGCCCACCGGCGTGCGCAGGCAATCGATGATCACGGCTTCGCTAACGGCGCCTCTCACAGTCATGGCCTTCCCATCCTCACTCTAGTTCCGCAGCGGCTTGCCGGTCCGCAGCATGTGCTCGATCCGCTCCTGGGCGGCCTTCATGCCGCACAGGCTCAGGAACGCTTCCCGCTCCAACTCGAGCAGGTATTCCTCCGGCACGGCCTGCTTGCCGGTGAGCCGCCCGCCGCTCACCACATACGCCAGTTTCTCGGCGATCGCCAGGTCGAAGTCGGTGATCCGGCCGGCCTCATGCGCCAGCCAAGCCTGTAGCTTCAATTTCGCATAGCCGGCCTCGCCCTCCACCTCCAGGATTTCGCTTGGCGCCCGCGGCGCGTAGTCCTCGGCCAGCAGCGCCGCCAGCCGCTTGGCGTCGGCCACCAGGCGCTCGGGGTTCATCGTGATGCGGCTGCACGGACCCAGCAGCCCCAGCTCCTTGGCATGGGCGGCCGAGCCGGACATCACGGCCCGGCTGATCAGTTTGAAGGCCGCCTCGGCGTCGCCGAGATTCGCCAGCAACTCCTTCGTCCCGCCGCCGGCCGGAATCAGCCCCACGTTCCCCTCCACCAGTCCCATCGACAGCTCTGCCCCCGCCTGCACCGCTGCCGCGTGGAGCACGACTTCGCAGCCGCCGCCCAGCGTGTAGCCGAACGGCGCGGCCACCACCGGCACGGCGGCGTATTTCAGCGCCAGATTCAGTTCCTGAAAGCGCTTCAGAAACTCCTCGACGCGGTCGAACTCTCCATTCCGCGCCGCCGACAGGAAGAACGACAGGTCCGCCCCGGCGCTGAAGTGCTGCCCCTGGTTGGCGATCACCAGCGCCCGGAAGTTCCGCTCGGCCTCCTCCAGTCCCCGCCGCAGCATCTCGAACGAGCCTTCGTTGAGGACGTTCATCTTCGAGTGGAACTCCACACAGAGAACGCCGTCGCCCAGGTCCACCAGCGAGGCCGCTTCGCTCTCCGCAACCGCCCCTCCGGCGCGCTTCAGCGCGTCCAGCTCGAGGATCCCCGCCCGGTCCTCTAGTTCGGCGTACCGCCCCGCGGCCAGGTCGAAGTACTCCCGGCGCAGCGAGCCGTCTTTGCCCGTCTCGCGGTAGAAGGACGTGGCCCCCTCGGCCAGCATCCGCTCCACGTTCTCCGGGAGCTGGCGGCCCTCGGCCTGCATGCGCCGCGCCGTCTGCTCGAAGCCCAGCGCATCCCACGTCTCGAACGGGCCCAGCGTGAAGGCGTACCCCCAGCGCATCGCCCGGTCGATCTCTACGATGCGGTCCGAGATCTCCGGTACGCGCTCGGCCGAGTAGGCGAAGACGTCGGCCAGCAGTTTCCAGAGAAACTTCCCGGCCCGGTCTTCAGCGGCCACCAGATGCCGCAGCCGCGCCGGCAAGTCCGCGATGCCGTCGGCCTCCTTCACTGATTCGAACCCCGGCTCGTGCCGCTCCCGGTACTCGAAGGTCTTCAGATCGATGACCTCGATCACCCGCTTGCCGTCCCGCTCCACCCGCCGGTAGAAGCCCTGGCCGGTCTTCTCGCCCAGCCAGCCGCGCTCGAGCATCTCGGCGAGGAACCCCGGCAGGGCGAACCGCTCCCGCCACGGGTCGATCTCGTTCGCCGCCAGGTTCTCCAACACCGCCCTCCAGACGTCCAGGCCGATGATGTCCAGCAGCCGGAAACTGGCGCTCTTCGGCAGCCCGATCAGCGGGCCGGTCAGCAGGTCCGCTTCCTCCACCGTGAGGTCTTCTTCGGCCACCAACTTGTGGACCGTGGCTCCGAAGAAGCCCCCGATCCGGTTGGCGATGAAGTTCGGCGTGTCCTTGGCCGGCACCACGCCCTTGCCCAGCCGCCGGTCGCAGAAGGCCGCCGTGGCCAGCAGCACGTCCTCGGCCGTCTCCGGCCCCGGCACCAGCTCCACCAGGTGCAAGTAGCGCGGCGGGTTGAAGAAGTGTGTCCCCAGGAAGCGCCGGCAGAACTCGGCCGGGAAACCCTGGCAAATAGAACGGATCGGGATGCCGCTGGTGTTTGTCGACAGTACCGCCGCCTTGCCGGCGTGGGGCTCCACCTTCTCCCAAAGGGCGCGCTTGGCTTCCAGGTTCTCGACGATGGCCTCGATCACCCAATCACACTCGGCGATCCGGGCCAGGTCGTCGTCGAAGTTGCCCAGCGTGATCAGCCTTTTGGCCGAGTCGGAGAAGAAGGCTGGGGGTTTCTGCTTCGCCGCCGCCTCCAGACCCCGGCGCGCGGCGGCGTTGCGGTCGCCTTCAGTTGGCGTGGCCAGATCCAGCAGCAGCGCCGGAACGCCGGCGTTGGCGAAATGCGCGGCGATCCGGGCGCCCATCGTCCCAGCTCCGAGGACGGCGACACGGCGGATTCTCTTCATGGCTTCTCGTTCCCAACTGGAGTTTAGCGAAAAAGCGAGGGCCTACGCTTTCTCCACCGGCCTGCCAGCCCTCCCCGTAAATCCGCCTTTGGAGGGCACGGTTTCGAGGCCGTGATTGTTATGCTGGACACGATGACACGAAGGTGGTTCTTGACGGCGGTGGCGGCCCCCGCGTTAGCCCAGGAAAACAAGCGTGAGGAAGAATCTTGCGAAGCCGGCGACAGGGAACCGCGGAAGAAGAAAAAGAAGCCGAAGCTTGAAGACAGAAGCTCTGTCACCAAAGGCGCGGTGACCATTGAGGGCCGCAAGATCTCTTACACGGCGACGGCCGGCGCCCTGGTGCTCAGGGAAGAAGACGGTACGCCCCGGGCCAGCGTGTTTTACATAGCTTACGTCCGTGAAGGGACCCAGAACCCGGCGAAGCGGCCGATCACGTTCACCTTCAACGGCGGGCCGGGTTCGTCTTCGGTCTGGCTGCACATGGGCGCTTTCGGGCCCCGCCGGGTGAAGACCGATCCCCAAGGGTATCCGCCTCCACCCCCGTTTCAACTCGTGAACAACGGCTACTCGATTCTCGATTTGACAGATCTGGTTTTCATTGATCCGGTGACCACCGGCTTCAGCCGAGCGGCTGAGGGTGTCGATCCGAAAGAGTTCCACGGGGTTGAGGAGGACATCCACAGCGTCGGCGAGTTCATCCGCCTCTACACTAGCCGTAACGGGCGGTGGGCCTCACCCAAGTACCTGGCCGGGGAGAGCTACGGGACGACACGGGCCGCGGGCCTCGCCGGCTATCTGCAATCCCGCTACGGCATGTACCTGAACGGCGTGACGCTCATCTCCGCGATCCTGAACTTCCAGACCGCCCGCTTCGACCGCGGCAACGACCTCCCGTTCATCCTGTTCCTGCCTACCTACACGGCCACCGCCTGGTACCACAAGAAGCTGCCCCGGGATCTGCAATCCCGGCCGCTCGCCGAGGTGGTCGAGAAGGCGAGGCAGTTCGCGCGCAAGGACTACACGCTGGCGCTGATGCAAGGCGACGCCTTGGACGCAGGCGCCCGGGGGCGCATCACGAAGCAGTTGGCACGGTTCACGGGGCTCTCGCCGGTCTATGTGGAACGGACACGGCAACGGATTTCCATTCACCGGTTCGTCAAGGAGCTGCTTCGGGACGAAGGACACACAGTCGGGCGGTACGATTCGCGGATCAAAGGCAGGGACTACGACTCGGCCGGTGAGCGCTTCGAGCACGACCCGAGTTACGCCATTATCCAGGGAGCGTTCTCCACGCTGTTCAAAGACTACGTCCGGCGCACGTTGAAGTTCGAGAGCGACCTCGTTTACGAGATCCTGACTTCGCGCGTCCGGCCTTGGAGCTTCGACGACTGGGAGAACCGTTACGTAAATGTGGCCGAGACGCTGCGCAAGGCGATGGTCCGGAATCCCAGCCTGAAAGTGATGGTGGCCAACGGCTACTACGACCTGGCAACGCCGTTCTTCGCCACCGAGTACACCTTCAACCACCTGGGGCTGCCCGCCGAGCTGCGCGGCAACGTCCGGCTGGAGTACTACGAGGCAGGGCACATGATGTACCTGAGGGAAGCTGACCATCGCAAGCTGCGTGAGGATCTGAAGCCGCTGTACTCTTGAGCGTTCGGGGAACTTGCACGTCCCCGGGGGAGAGCACACCCCGGCCCGAGGAGACCCGGCCCCCCAAAAGCCTTTCCCGGGCGGCAAACAGCCTCGCAAGCCTATGTTTTCCTTAGGCGTTCCGGCAGCACGTGGGCGGGGTTGACAGCCTCGGCGGTGCGCCTTACAGTTGGGCTAGGGAGAGACGGAGGGAGGTTCGATGATCGAAGTTCACAAACCGGATCCATCGGACCCCGACGAGAAGAAGGTCATTTTCCTGGAATTCCTCGCCGCCTCCTCGATTCTGCTCATCGTGGCTCTGGTGCTGTACATGGTTTTCACGTACCGGCCGGCGTAGCCGGCTGCGGCGCGGGCTTCCCGTCGGGAGGCAGGAAACGGGCACGAACGAAGTCGAGGGCCTGGGAGGGGGTGTGTAGCGCCCCTTCGAGCTGTGCCGTTTCCACCGCTTCCAACATTTGCTTGAAGGCCGGCCCGGGCCGGTAACCAGCGGCGATCAAATCCCGGCCGGTGATCAGAGGCTTCGGGCGAAGCTCCTCCCAGGAGAGTTCGGCGAGCTTGCGTTTGCAGAACTCGTAGTTTTCCAGATTCCCGTGGCTGGCGAGGCAGTCCAGCCGGTGGAGCTCGAGCAGCTCTTCGAAGTGGGGCTCGCGCAGGAAACGCTTCAGGGTGGCGGGCCGCATCTTCTTGACGTCGATGAACTTGAGGTGATCGCGCACCAGCGTGGCGACGCGCGCAGTGACCTCCCGGGAGCACCGGAGCCGGCGGCAGATCCCGGCGGCCATTTCGGCCCCGATCTTGGCGTGGCTGTCGAAGCGGATGCGATCGGTCCGGCGGAAGGTCGGCGGCTTGCCGACGTCATGGAGCAGGACGCCCAAGGCAAGCGTGACGGCAGGCCTTTCCATCTTCTCCAGCATGAGCAAGGTATGGGTCCAGACGTCTCCCTCGGGATGGTATTCCGGGGGCTGGGCCACACCTTTCATGGCGGCGACCTCGGGCAACAAGACCTCCAGGAGCCCGGATTCGTCCAGCAATTCGAATCCGTACCGGGCTCCGCCCTCGGTGAGGATGCGGAAGATCTCGTCGCGGATCCGCTCGGCCGAGACGCGGCCGATACGGTCTCTGAGGCGCTGGATCGCTGCGAAGGTCGGCTGGTCGATCGTGAAACCGAACCGGGCAGCAAAGCGAATGGCCCGCAGCATCCGCAGATGATCCTCGGCGAACCGGGCTTCCGGGTCGCCTACGGTGCGGATCACCCGGTGTCGCAGATCCTCTAGGCCGCCAACGAAGTCCAGCGGGGGGCCGCCGGCGATGGGATCCCACATCAGGGCGTTGATGGTGAAATCGCGGCGCTTGACGTCTTCTTCCGGCCGGTCTTCGTAGCGCACCTGGGCGGGGCGCCGGCCGTCCAGGTAGGAATCGTCGCTGCGGAAGGTGGCCACCTGGACATGCACCGGGCCTTCACGGACGAGCGCCACGCCGAAGTGGGCGCCGACGAGTTCGGCCTTGGGGAAGAGGCGCAGCACCGCCGCGGGGCGCGCATCGGTGGCGATGTCGAAGTCTTCCGGCCGCTTTCCGAGCAGCAGGTCGCGCACGCATCCTCCCACGAAATAGGCCTGATAGCCGGCGGATTGCAACTGCTCTACGACCTGCCGGGCGAGACGGGCGGCCGGGGTGTCCGGCAGCTCCATGCTGACTAACAGAATCTCACAAGAGCAGGCCGCTGGGCGGGCGGCCTCTTGTTCCGGGGGGTACTTCGGGGCACGACTCTTCCGGCGGTGCCGGCCAGCTGGGGAGATGCTAGCCTTGAAAAATGGGGCACGAACCGCCCGGCGGTTTCGTACCCATAAGGGAGTCGATGCAATCCAGAGCGTCCTTCATCGAGGCGGTCGTCGTCGCGCTGGCCTCGCTCCGCTCGAGCAAGCTGCGCAGCTTCCTCACGCTGTTGGGGATCATCCTGTCCACCACGACGCTCATCGTGGTGATGAGCGTGATCCACGGCATGGACGTCTACATCGCCAAGAACGTTTCTGACATGGGGGTGGACGGCTTTCGGGTGTTGCGATTCGCCTTGCTCGGAGAGTGGGATCCGAAGAAATACCTCGAGTTGAAGCGCAAGAATCCTCCGATTCGCAAAGAGGAATTCGAGTTCCTGAAAGCGAACGTCACGCTCTGCCGGGAAATCGGGCTGACGGCTGACCGCTGGCGTGCGGTGAGTTACAAAGACAAGCAATTGGAAAGGGTGAACATTGTCGGGGGTTCGCCGAACCATCTCGTTATCACGAACATCGAAATCGCCTCCGGCCGGTTTTTCAGCGAGGGGGAGAACCGGAACCGCCGGGCGGTGGCGTTCATTGGAAACGACCTCAGGGAAGAGTTCTTCCCTGACGTGGATCCGATCGGCAAGACGATCCGCATCGACGGGCGGCCGTTCCGGGTGATCGGGGTGGCCAAGGCGCTCGGCAGCGTTTTCGGGCAGTCCCGCGACGGTTTCGTGATCATCCCCATCGAAACTTATTTCAAGATGTATTCATCCCGAAGCGGGATGGAGATCGCCGCGCTGGCCGTGGACCGGGGGCACCTCTATCAGGCGCAGGATGAAGTGCGGATGCTGCTCCGGGCGTACCGCCAATTGAAGCCCTCCCAGGAGGACAACTTCATGATTCTGAATTCCGAGGCGCTGGTGGAGACGTGGGATCAGATGACGGGCGTGATCGCGGCGGCGGCCGTCGGCGTGGTGAGCGTCTTCATGGTGGTGGGCGGTGTCGTGATTATGAATATCATGCTGGCCGCGGTCACCGAGCGGACGCACGAGATCGGCATCCGGAAGTCCGTCGGGGCGCGGCGGCAGGACATCCTGAACCAGTTCCTCGTCGAATCGGCGTTCCTGGCCGCCAGCGGGGGGCTGATCGGCGTCATCGTGGCGGTGGCGCTGACCATCATCGGGGACTCGGCGACGCCGATCCCAATGTCGGTGCCGGTCTACGCGGTCGTCACCGGGGTGGCCCTGTCGGCGGCCGTAGGGTTGTTCTTCGGCATCTATCCAGCCCAGCGGGCGGCCAAGCTCGATCCGATCGAGGCGTTGAGGGTGGAGCGGTGACGCTGCAGTCCTACAGCTCGGCGGCGCGGATGGCGCTGGCAACCATCTGGGAGCATAAGATGCGGTCGCTGCTCACGGTGCTTGGGGTGATCATCGGTACGAGCACCATCATCGGCGTGGGCTCGATCATCACCGGTATGGACAGCGCCATCACCAACATCCTGCGCTCGTTCGGCAGCAACACGCTGATCGTTTACAAGTTCAAGATCGGCCTCCGCTTCCGCCTCACGGCCGAGGAGCGGCAGCGAAAGCCGTTGACGCTGGAGAACGCCCGGGCGATCGCGGAGCGCTGCCCCTCGGTGGCGTATGTGAGCCCCTATTTGTTCCCCTGGGGTGGTATCCACCGGGCGAAGTACAAGGGCAACGACGTCTACAACCTCGATATCGGAGGGACCGAAGAAGCTTACGCGGAAGACGAGAAGCTGCTCTACGGCCGTTTTTTCACCAGTGCCGAGAGCCGCCATCGCCGGCGCGTGGTCGTGATCGGCGAGGACATCTACAACGCGCTCTTTCCCCGCATCGATCCCGTGGGGGAGTGGATCGACGTAGACGGCCAGATGTTCAAGGTGATCGGCGTACTGCGGCGGCCAGCCGTCGCCTTCCCGGGCTCCCAAGATCTGCGGGTGCTGCTGCCTTACTTCACCATGAAGAAAATGTTCCCCAACGCCCGGGAAAACATGCTGATCGTCATCGCCAAGCCGGGCATGCTCGCCAGAGCCCGCGATGAGGTAACGGCCGTGCTGCGCCTCGAGCGCCGGGTGCCTCACAACAAGCCCGACAATTTCGCCATTTCCACCGCCGAGCAGATGGTCGAGGACTTCCGCGAAGTGATGTCCACGACGGCGATCGTCATGGTGGTGCTCAGTTCGATCGGGCTGCTGGTGGGCGGCATCGGGGTGATGAACATCATGCTCGTTTCGGTGACGGAACGAACCCGCGAGATCGGTATCCGCAAAGCGATCGGCGCCCGCCGGAGCGACATCATCGCCCAGTTCCTCACCGAGGCGGTGGTTCTGACGGGTGTGGGCGGACTGCTGGGAATGCTGCTGGGATGGCTGATTTCGGTGGGGACCGGCTTCGCGTTTCCCTCTTTGCCGACGAGCGTCCCCCTCTGGGCCGCGGGCCTGGGGGTGGCGGTGAGCGTCGGGGTAGGGCTGTTCTTCGGTATCTGGCCCGCTTCGAAGGCGGCGCGCCTGGATCCGGTGGCGGCGCTTCGTTACGAGTAGGCCAGGGGCGCTGGGCGCCGTTATTCGGCCGTCGAGTTGTCCGGTCTCATTCGCACGTGAAATGTCCGGTTCCCACCAGGGTTCGATGCCCTACGCTGCTTGGGATCCGGGCAGAGGACAGGGCAACGTCGGCATGCAACCCGAGCGCAGGACCGTCTTCCGCGACATCGCCCTCAGCGTCTGGTACGACTACCTCGGCTGGAGCAATCCGGTTCCCTGGAAACAGGACATTCATATCGGGTAGGCTGCGCTCGAGGGCGGCGGTGCGGGCTACGGGGAAGGCCGTTCTTACTCGATCGGGCGGCTGAACTATTTCGACTTCCGCCTGGCCAACGCGCACTTCTTCTTCCTCGACACACGGAGCCGCCGCCGGATGCACGACACCAGCCGGCCGGACAAGCTGGGCCTGTCGATGATCGGGGCCGGACAGAAGCAGTGGCTGATGGAGGCGATGAAGGCGAGCGACGCCGATTTCTTCCTTTGTCGTCAATTCGGTGAACTTCGTGATCCCGCACGTCGGCGGAATACCCTCGGGCCCCGGGCGGGTGCGTCCGATCCCCGACAAAGATGGCGCCTGGACGGTCTCTTGGGGAGGGTGGGAGCAGTTGATCCGTTTCTGGGACGGTCTGGGCGAGCCGGTGATGGCGCTCACCGGCGGCCTGCATAACAGCTTCGCGATCCAAACCACGGACCGGGTCTGGGAGTTTGCTTCCGCACCGGACTTTTCGCGGAACCACGATGCCGCGAGTGAGGGCGGGCGTCCGCCGAACGGCGAGTTCGACTCCCGCAGGCGGAAGCGCCGGATCGCCTGGCCTACTCGTTTCCTGCCCGACACGCCCGCGCAGTTCACGAGCCGGCTGGTTTGCACGGTGATGCAGGTGAACAGCGTCTTCAACAGTCCCGTGACGCTGGACGAAGACCGACGGCGGCCCCCACACCGCGGGTCCTCATCCAGTTCTACAACGGGCGGACCGGAGATCTGCTGGACGCGCCGCCGATAGCAGCGCGATGAAGAGAAGACCGCCTCACGGAGGGTTTCGGACAAAAAAGAGGGCGCCCATCAGCGGACGCCCTGGCGGAGAGCCTTCCTCTCACATGCGAATCAGAAGATGAACTTGAAGCCGAACCGGATCTGCCGCGGAGACTGGAAGGCGCTGGCCATGCCATAGCGCGGATCTACGCGGATCCCCTGCTCCTTCATCAACTGCTGGTAGTCCCACGGCTTGAAGATATCGGCTTCTTTCTCGAAGGTCAGGTAGCCGTCGTTGGCGTGGTTGTAAACGTTGTGAATACGGGTCGCGCTCATGGTGTCGAACAGATTGAGAGCGTTGAATTCGAACCGGAACGTGTATTTTTCGCCGATCTTGAAGTCCTGCTGGATGGCGAAGTCGAACTGTTTGAACACCGGAGTACGGCCCCAGTCGCCGCGGCCGTTGGGATAGGTGTCCACGTCGCCGCCCATTACCTCGACGGCGGTGGTCACCGGCGTGCCGCTGTAAAGCCATAGCACCGGGGAGATGTGGGTTGTGCCGAGCTTGGAGTCGAGCGAGTACGTGCCCAGGAACTTGAAGGTGTGCGGCCGGTCCGTACCCAAGCGGCCGTAGGCATAGTCGCCCTTCGAGGCCTGCCAACCCAGCCACGGCAGGTCGAAGTAGCGGTTCACGTTGGGGCTGGTGCGGCCTTCCTCGTCGGAGCTCGCCAATCCTGAGTAGTTGCCCCACAGGCGGCTCCAGGTGTAGCTGGTGATGAACTGCAGGTTGCCGAAACGCTTCACCAACTGGGCCTCGATCGCATGGTAGGTCCGCTTCGCCTTCGGCGTGGAAGGAACGCCCTCTTCCCAGAGGCTGCGATCTTGCGTGATGCCGTAGCCGGGATTGGCGATATAGTACTCCTCACCGCGCGGCCCAAGCACACCGACGTCCTCGATCGTGCGGTCCAGCTTGTTGTAGTTGAAGCGCAGCCGGGCGACCAGCGTATCCGTGATCCCGTACTCGGTGCCCACGTCGAAAGTGCGCTTGCGGGTCGGCATCAGGTTCGGATCGATGCGGTTGTCCCGCGGATCGTTTGAGGGGATGCGCCGGTCCACGTCCTCGATATGGTTTCCTGTCAGGTTGTCGAGCGTAATGGACCAGAAATTGTCGGTGTCCAGCGTATAGTAGCTGTCGATCCACTGGTCGCCGCCGAAGCTGCCCCGCGGCATCTCATACTTCATCATGTCGTAGAAGAGCCCGAAGCTGCTGAACACCTTCCACTTGCCGTTGCCGAGCACGTCGTAGGCGAAGCCCAGCCGGGGAGCCAGCTTGTCGCCCCAGCCGAACTCGATGGCTTTGGACGGGATGCCGCCCCCCACCCGGAAGGACGGCAGATACTCGTACTCCATGCGCAGGCCGAGGTTCAGCGTCAGCCGGGAGTTGACCCGCCAGTTGTCCTGGAAGAAGATCGCCTGGTTGTCGGACGAAACGTCGCCCTGGGTCATGAAGCGGATCACGCGGTAATAGCCGTAGTTGCCGCGGACAGCGCCCAATTCCGGCTTCGTGACCGGCCGGTAGGCGAGATCCCAGTAGAAGCGGATGTAGCCATCCGGCCAGGTGTTGCCGAAGACGTCGTTGTAGAGTTTGTTCAACTGCCAGCCGACCTTCAGTGAGTGGTTGCCCGCCGCGTTGAACATGTAGGAGCCGTCGATCGAGAGATTGAACCGGCTCTGGATGTCCTTCACCGTCTGGCGGTTCGAAGCTGTGATTACGCCGCGCGGGTGCTGGTACTCGGGCCGCACGGGCGTACCGTCCAAGCCCACCAGATCGATGTTGGGGGTCATGAACCGGTAGTAAATGCCCCGGGGGATGCCGTAGTCTTTGTAGTTTGTGTAGTCGTAGCCTCCGCGGCCGCTGATCAACAGTTTGGGCGTTACCGTGTAGTCGGCGCCGAAGAAATAGGAAGAGTGCGGTACGCGCCAGCCACGGTCCGCCCAAGGGGCGTCGGGGTTATCAGTGCCTTCCCGCGACGGCAACAGGCCGTTGCGTTTGCGCGGCGAGTAGAGGTAGCCCAAGTAGAAACGCACCTGATCGGCAGGGGCGAAGTCCAGCTTGGCGTTGAAGAAGTCGTTGCGCGTCTTCTGCTCGAAGGTTCTCGTGGAGTTGTCGCTCAAGAAGGTCACCTTGCGCGTGTGCTTGACGAGCTGCGGATAGTAACCGGTGAAGAACCAGATCCTGTTCTTCATGATCGGCCCGCCCAGGGTGAAGCCCGGCATGTAGTTGCGATACCCGTCCTTCTTGCGCTCGAAGTGCTCGCCGACGTTGTCGTCGAAGGGGTTCAGGCGCAGCAACGGCCGTTCCTTGCCCCGAAGCGAGTCGTTCTCGAAATAGAAGCCGACGTCGCCGTGGAACTCATTGGCGCCGGTCCGGAAGACGGTGTTGACCACGCCGCCCATGGCCCCGCCGTACTCGGCGGCGAAACCGGAGTTCTTCACCTGGACTTCCTCGACGAACTCGAACGGGATCCTGGTGACGTTGTTCAGCGTCCCGTCCATGATGTTCGTCACTTCGACGCCGTTGATGACGAACGAGTTCTCCGAGCCCGAAGCCCCGTCGAGCTGATAGCCGCCGCCGTCGTCTTCATAGCGGGCTCCAGGCGCCACCGCGATCATCGAGTCGAAGCTGCGGGTCTTCGGTAGTTCGTCGAAAAGACGGCGGTCGATATTGTAAGCCACGGCGCTTTGCGTGGTATCGAGGATCAAAGCCTGCGCCGACACCGTGACCGCCTCGGTGACCTGGCCGACTTCGAGCGTGATGTCGACCTTCGGCAGCCGGCCGACCGCGACCAGGATGCCGTCCCGGGTCGTCTTCACGAAACCCTCGGCTGTTACGGTGATCGAATAGGTTCCCGGCGGGAGGCCGTAGACCGTATAGGTGCCGTCGGCGCCCGACTCGGTCCGCCGCACGCCGACCAGGTTCTCCCCAGTCACTTCGATCTGCGCGCCGGGCACGACCGCCCCGGAACTATCGAGCACTGTTCCAGTAATGCCGCCGGTGGTCTCCTGCGCGAAGACCGCCGGCAGCGGAATCAGCAACAGTCCAATCGTTAGCAGGACGGACGCGGTTTTCCACCAGCCGCCCCGCTGATGAGCTGTCTTGTTACGCATCAATTTCCTCCCAAGGTTGTGTTCACTGTCGTGACAGAGCGTCTCCTTCGCGCCTCGCATGGAGCGAAGCGCGCCTTCGGGCACATGTGCCGTGCCGCTTCCTACTCTGCTTCGATGCTCTGACCCCGGAAGCTTGCGATGCTGTTGTTCTTTAGTGGGCTGCGTCCGGCGCCTTCCAGCTCAATGGAAGGAGGACGCTCGGAACATATCGGAAATCGTACCTGTCTCAACGTGTCTTCCCGTGCGGCAGGCTTTTCCCGTCCGTCGGGTGCACGCGTCACAACCCAAAAGTTTAGCACGAAACTGGAAAGATAGTTCTAGAATCATCGGAGAAGGAGGCAAACTGAAGCCGACAATTCCGATCAACTTTTAGGAATAGAGCCACACCCCTCGCTTCCTCGCAGGGAAGCGCCGCCACTGTTGCCCGTTGCCGGGGCTTTTCCAGCTTCGCCTACACTTCGTCCGGCATCACATACGGCTCGCGGTACTTGCGGGTCAGGTAGCTGTTGGCCTCTTCGTCTCCGGGGAAGGTTTCGGTCTGGGGATCGAAGATCAGCTTGCGCCCGGTCCGGTACGAGATGTTCGCCAGGTGCGCCAGGACGGTGGACTTGTGACCGTCCAGGATTTCGGCATGCAGATCACCACGCTTCCGTGACCGGACACACCGGATGAAGTTCTCGAAATGGTTCTCTTCGGGCTCGCCGGTTGGAGGGATCTCCGGGCCCGGGAGGTACCCGCGCCGCGGGAAGCTGGCGTTGGGTATCGACTCATCGACTCCGGGCACCCGCGGCGGGCGGTTTCGAGGCGTGAACTTTCCCAGGACGGCATGCCACCCTTTCGCCGAGGAGAGATATCCGTTGTCGGTGTAGAACACATCTCCGGTGCTGCGGATCCCATCGAAGGGCGGCGTGTAGAGGTTCGTCAGTTCGACTTCGAGGATGGTGCCGTCTTCGTACTCGAAGCTGGCGCTTTGCACGTTCGGCGTCTCCTGGTCGGAGTCCCACTGGTAGTAGCCCCCGAAGGAGTGGACCTTCACCGGGTGGACGTCCTTGCCCATGCCCCAACGGGCCACGTCCAGCTCGTGGACGCCCGAGTTGCCGATGTCGCTGGTGGAAGTGTCCCAGAAAAAGTGCCAGCCATAGTGGAAGCGGCTGATGTTGAACGGCCGGTACGGAGCGGGACCCAGGTAGATATCCCAGTGAACGCCTTTCGGGATGGAAGATTCCTTGTGGTGCCCGATGCTGCCGCGGCCTTTATAAAGAAATGCCTTCGCGCGATAGACGCCGCCGAACTTGCCGGAGCGCAGGAACTGCATTGCCGCCCGGTCCGCCGGATCGCTGCGGCGGTTCAGTCCCACCTGGACCATCCGGCCGTACTTGCGGGCCGCCTGGACCATCTTGCGCCCTTCCTCGATTGTGTAGGAGACGGGTTTCTCCACATAGACGTCTTTGCCCGCCTGGCAGGCCCACACGGTCTGGAGGGCATGCCAATGGTCTGGCGTAGCGATCGAGACGGCGTCGAGCTCTTTATTCTCGATCAGCCGGCGGAAGTCATACTCCGTCTTGGGCCGGTAGCCCGCCAGGTGCTCCACTTCGGCGACGGCCGTCTCGAACAAGCGTTCATCGACGTCGCAGAGCCATGCAACGCGGACGTTCGGGATCTTGGCGAACGCACTGTAATGGACTCTTCCCCGGCTGTGGATCCCGACGACGGCGATGTTGATGGTTTCGTTCGGACTTCGCTGCGCCCACCCGATCCCGATGGCCGGGGCCGCAACGGCGGCGCCCTTCATGAAATCTCTGCGTGTGGTTTGTTTCATTGCCAGACTTCGACACCTCCGACGTGCTTGATCCTATCACGGTCGGGCGGCGGAGCCGGGTGGGAGCCAGGGGAGGACCTGGTTTCGGGGGAGGCGCCGGTGCGGCCCGGATCACTCCGGCTGCAGTTCGAAGCTGAGGCCCCGCTCAGAATTGAGCCGGCGCGTCAGCTTCAGGTCGATCAGGTCCAGGGAAGCCTGATTGTGATCGCCTTTGGGGGTGATGTAATGTAACGTGCCGTCCTCGAGCCAGTAGCCGATGGCCGGGTAGATTGTGCCATCTCTGAACGCAATGAGGTAGAGAGTCGGCTCGGCGTCTTCTTTCTCCACCCGGGAATCTGCGTTATGAACGACGGGGCTTGTCACCGTGCGGTCGGGAACCGGAGCGTGGAAGGTCTGCAGGCCGCCTGAGGGCTCCGGCAGGTTCTTGCCGGAGTACTCTCTCACCACCGGCTGTGCATTGGGTGCGGTGTAGTACTGGTTGATGATCACCGGCGGCTGTGGTGGACTGCTCTGCTGGATGTTGACGTAAATCTGTTGCGGCGGCGAGGCGTAGCCGCCCCAATAGCCGCCGTAGAACACCGGCACGGGGTAAACAATGGCCCTCGGGCGCCGGGCGAAAACGCCCCGGCGGAGCAAGTGCGCCCGCGATCCGCTTACCGTGGCTCCGAGCCGGTCGGCGAAGCTCGGCACGTGGGTGATCGGCGGGCCCCCTGTCCCGGGGAACAGAATGTTGCCGAAGCCGCTGCGCGCGCTAAGCGACCGCTGGGCGAAATTCGCGTGCGGGTGGGCGAAGACGCCGCGGAGCTGCGCCCCCAGCGGAAGCGCCGCCATTGCCCCGGCTACCAGGAATACGCCCGCTGCCCGCATCGTTTCCCTGCCTTGAGAATACAGTTTGCTGTCAGTGAGACGCAAGAGCCGGGTGGCGGGTTCCAGGTTGCCGAGCTGCCCGCTTCCTGGCGCCGCCGGCCGCTTCGCTTGCCGTTCGGCCTCCAGGCCGTACCACAATAATGAACAGTGATGACGCGGCGGATCCGCCAGACCGCAGGCTATGCCGGGGCCGTGGCCGGCTGTTTTCTGTTGGCTCTGGCGGCGGCCTGGACCACGTTCGGGGTCCAGATCGACAACGACGCCTATGACTTCTTTTTCCGTCTTCAGGCGGCTCCGGGGGGCCGGTGCCGATCCATCATTCTTGCGGTGGATGAGCGGACCCTGATCGAAATGGGCGGACTTCGCCGCCTGCGCGAAATCGTTGCTTCGGGTCTGGACGCGCTGGCCGCCGCCAGGCCCAGCGTAGTAGTGATCGACTTGATCCTGGCCGACGAGGCCGACCCGGACCAGGATGCGCGACTGGAGGCGGCCTTGGCGCGGATGCCGAACCTCGTGCTGGCGGCCGATCTCATCCCCGGCGGCTGGGAGGACCCACTGCCGCGATTCCGCCGCCACGCCGCTGCCGTCGGCCATGTCCACGCCGATCCGGACCCCTACGACAATGTGACGCGCCGGATCCCGTTGGAAAAGGCGGCGGGTCCGGACCGGCGCTGGGCGATCGCGCTCGAGGCGTTCCGTCTGTCCCGGGGCGGTGGGGAGATCCTCGAGTCGCCGGAGCAGATCGAAGTCGCCGGACTCACGATTCCAGCGGCGCGCCGTGAGGCCCGCCCTCTGTACCTGCACTATTTCCGTGGCGCCCCCGACGGCTCCTCGCCCATCCCGACGATCAGTATCGCCGCCCTCCGCGCCGATCCGTCTCTGGCCGAGCGGTTCCACGGCCGGGTGGTCTTCGTCGGGGTTACCGCCCAGTCGGCCGCCGACGACCGTCACATGACGCCTTACTCGGCCGGGCGCCCGATGCCCGGCGTGGAGATCCACGCCACGGCGTTCGAGACTCTGGCCCGCGGGCTGATCCTTACCCCCGCCAAGGACTCGACCGTCTTCTTGATGTGCCTGGCCATCGCCGTGTTCGCCGGGCTCATCTTTGCCTACCGTTCCGGGTGGCCTGCGTACGCGGCGGGCGGCGTCCTGGTTAGCGCGGCGCACCTCTTGCCGTACGTGTTTTTCCGTGAGGCTGTCATCTTTCCCTACGCGCCGCCGGTCTCAACCGCGTGGCTCTGCGTCGTCGGGGCGGCGACCTACCAGCACTTCGTCGTCCGGCGGCGTCTCCGGGAGTCCGAGACGGCGCGTTCGCGTTATCAGCAGGCGATCCATTTCGTCACGCACGAGATGCGGTCCCCGCTGACGGCGATCCAGGGCTCGAGCGAACTGATGGGCCGCTATAACCTGCCGGAAGAGAAGAGCAAGCAGTTGGCCCAGATGATCAACGCCGAGTCGAAGCGCCTGGCGCGCATGATCCAGACCTTTCTGGACGTCGAACGGCTCACCGAAGGCGAGATGCAGCTCAGGCGGGAGCCGTTCCTCGTCAGCCGAGTGATCGACGCCTGCCTGGAGCGGGTCCGCCCGTTGGCCGAACGTAAGCGCATCCGCGTGAAGCTGGGCGATTTCGACGACGCCACTCTTACCGGCGACCGGGAGCTGATGGAGTACGCCGTCTACAACCTCTTGAACAACGCGGTGAAGTACTCGCCGGCCGATACCGAGATTACGGTCTTCACTCGGGCCGAGGACGGGGTGTTCCGGCTCTCGGTCCAGGACCAGGGCATCGGGATGAGCGAGAAGGAGCTGAAGAATATCTTCAAGAAGTTCTACCGCACGAAGAAGGCCGAGGCTTCCGGCGAGGCAGGCACCGGCATCGGCCTGTCGATCGTCGAGCAGATCGTCACCCACCATGGCGGGAGGATGGAGGTGACAAGCCGGCCTGGAGCCGGATCCTGCTTCACGATCGTCCTTCCGGGGCGCTGACTCCACGACCCTTTGCAACTTTTGCCCACGCCGGGCATCGTAAACTGGTGGACCGTCTTACTGGGACGAGACTCGAGATGAGAACCACCCGCCTTGCCTTGTTGCCGGCTCTGATGCTGGCTGTTTCTGTCGTATGCCTCGCCGGGGACGCGGCGCCGGCGCTCGTCGGACCTCAGGAATTCCAGACGCGGCTGAAAGCGGCCGGCGACCAGGCCGTGCTGCTCGATGTCCGGACGCCGGCCGAGTACGTAGCCGGACACCTGACGGGAGCGCTCCTGCTGAACGTCATGGACGCTTCCTTCGAGAGGCGCCTGGAAGAACTTCCGAAGGGCCGGGTTTACTTCGTCTACTGCCGGAGCGGCCACCGCAGCCGCCGGGCCGTCAAGGCGATGCAGGCGGCCGGATTCCGCCACGTCGTTGAATTGAAGGGCGGCATCCTGGCCTGGGTCTCACAGCACATGCCGCTTTGCCGGCCGGCCGTCGAGGTTCCAAAGTGAGTGCCGTGGCACGCCACGTACGTCCGGCTCCACCGGCGGGGTGATCGTCCCTCGAAGCATCCGGGGGCGGCGCCGGCGGAGTTGGGTCGACAGTCCGGACAGAGAGGCCAAGGAGAGACTCAATGAAGCACTCGAAACACGTTTTCGGACTCTTCACTGCGTTATTGCTGTTTCTGCTTCCTTCGGCGTTCGCCGGGGGCCTGGACGGCAAATGGGAGTTCACCTTCGACACCGAAGTGGGACCGCGAACGTTCGTCATCACGTTGCAGACAAACGGCGAGAAGATCACCGCCAAGATCGACGCGGACACCCTCGAGGGTGAGGTGCGGAGCGGCAAGTTCACCGTCCGCGGGGACTACTACGCCGCGGAAGCCGGCTACACCGGAGACATGCTACTCGAAGGCGCTCTCGAAGGGGACAAGATCACCGGCAAAGGACACTGGGAAGACTACGACTTCACCTTTACCGCCAAACGGCTGGAATGAAGCTGCAGCCCGCCAACGGGCTTCCGGTCAATGGCCCATCGTCTTCCTCACGTAGTCGCGGCTGATCTTGAAGCTCTCGCGCAGCGGCCGCGTAGGACGGAAACCGGGCGAGTGCGCCAGCTCGATGGCGAGGTCGCCCGAGAACTGAATCTCTTTCAAAGCGTCGCTGACGGCCCGGTAGTCGATGTCGCCTTCGCCCAGGGCCTCGGCCCAGGAGCCGTCGCTCTTCCGGTCCCGCAGATGGGCATAGACGATGCGCTCGGCGTAGCGCCGGAGGAAGTCCGCCGGGTCTACCCCTGCGGCGGCGAGCCAGCCGATGTCCGGGCCGAGCTGCAGGTCGGGGATGCGCTGGAGAGTACCCCGCAGGTCGTATTCGTCGTCCCGAATCTCGTACGTGTGGTTGTGAAGCACCAGCCGGATGCCGTTCACCGAAGCCCGGTAACGGATCCGCCGCAAGATGTCGGCTTGGGCGTCGAGTTCGGCCTCGGTCTTCTTGCGCCCGGCGTCGCCCGCCGAGACGCCCACCAGCTCCGCTCCCAGGCGTCGCAGCTTGTCGAACAGCCGGTCGGCGTACTCGAAGATCTCCTCGTGGCGCGTGGCGTCCCACATCGGCGCGCTGTAAGAGGCCCCGATCACCGGCACGCCGTGCTTGTCCGAGAGCTCCAGGATCCGGTCGACGGCGCCCGGCGGCTCGAGCGTTGTGTGCATCACCTCCAGGAACTCGATGCCGGCATACGCCATGTCCGAGAAGATCTGGCCGAGAATGCCACTGACGTCGTGCCTCGGCCGGTCTGCCGCGTAAACCCAGATGTGGGCCCCGACGCGCACCCGGCGGGGTTCGGGCTCGAGCGTCTGTGGCGGCGGCACGCACGCCGGCAGAGCCAACGCCGCGAGCGATTGTAAAAGCTTGCGGCGCGTGGGCTTCGCCATACCTGGATTGTGGGCCGTGGCGGGGCGGGGCGCAACCGCCCGACGGCTTCTCACGCCTTCGGGTGGGCCTTGTCGTAAATGGCCATCAGCTCGGTAAGGGAGACCTGCGTGTACTTTTGGGTGGTCGAAAGACGGGCGTGGCCGAGCAGCTCCTGGATGGCGCGCAGATCCGCCCCCTCGGCCAGCAGATGGGTGGCGAAGGCGTGGCGCAGGGTGTGGGGATGAATGGATGGGTCGCCGCCGAGCAGCACGGCGTAGCGCTTGACGATGGCGCGGATGCTTCGGTCCGAGAGGCGCTTGCCGTGCTGGTTCAAAAAGACCGCCGTTTCGCCCGGCGCCGGGCGCCGCTTTGCCAGCCACTTCTCGAGAGCCTCGACGGCTTTTTGGGGTATCGGCACCTCCCGCTCTTTCTTGCCTTTCCCCCGCACGCGGATCCAGCGCCCGGCCACGTCGAGGTCTTCCATGTTCAGCCCGGCCAGCTCGCTCACGCGGAGGCCGCAGCCGTAAAGCATCTCGAGGATGGCGCGGTCGCGCTCGGGGTATTTCGTCTTGATCTCGCTCGCCGGCAACTGGTCCAGGATGCGGTTGGTTTGCTCGGCGCTGGGTACCCGGGGCAGCAGCTTGGGTGTCTTCGGCGTGCTCACCAGCTTGGCCCGGTTCACTTCGATGACGCCGTTGCGGACGAGGAACTGAAGGAACGACCGCACGGCCGCCATCTTGCGCCGGATGGTCACCGCCGCCAGCCTGCGGCGATAGAGGTCGCCGAGCCATTCGCGGATCGCCAGGGCGTCGATCGAGCCGGGGGCGGGCGGCTCGCCGCCGGGGGGCGTGAAGTACTCGAGGAACTGGCGCAGGTCGGCGCCGTAGTTGCGGACGGTGTGCTCGGAGGCGTTCTCACGCTTCAGCTCTTCGAGGAAGCGGTCGATCTGCTGCTCGAGTTCGCTCATCGGCTCACCCGCGGGACGCCGGACTCCCGGCCGCCGCCCGGGCCTCCTGTTCCGCCAGCCACGCTTCCAGCGCCTCCAGCGCCCGCCGGCAGACCTCGGCGCGCCTGGCCTTCTTGTTGCGCCCGAGCCGCCGGCGCGTTTCATCATCCAGCGGCGGCAGCAGGTCGAAGGTGATGTTGGCCGGCTGATAGTGGGCCGGGTCCGCTCCGGAGATGTAGCGGCAGAGCGAGCCGAGAGCCGTCTCCCGGGGCGGGGCCTGCGGCTCCTCGCCTGCGGCCAGCAGGGCGGCGTTGCGCCCGGCCAGCAGGCCGGTGGCGATCGACTCGACGTAGCCCTCGATGCCGGCGATCTGCCCGGCGAAGAAGATCCGTGGCTCGCTGCGCAACTGGAGCGTCGGCTCGAGCAGCGCCGGGGCGTTGATGTAGGTGTTGCGGTGGATCTGCCCGTAGCGCAGGAACTCGGCGTTCTCGAGCCCTGGAATCATCCGGAAGATGCGCTTCTGTTCCCCGTACTTCAGGTAGTTCTGGAAGCCGACCATGTTGTAGCTGTCGGCCCGCAGGTTCTCCTGGCGGAGCTGCACGGCGGCGTAGGGGCGCTTGCCGGTGCGCGGGTCGATCAGGCCCACGGGCTTCATCGGGCCGTAGCGCAGGGTGTCGCGCCCGCGCCGGGCCAGCTCTTCGATGGGCAAGCAGGCCTCGAAGTAGGGGATGTCGTCGGGGATGTGGGGCGAGTGGGCCTGGGCCTCGAGCAGCGCATCGACGAAGCGCTCGTATTCTTCTTGATTCAGCGGGCAGTTCAGGTAGTCGCCGGTGCCGTCGAGCGACTTGCCGTAGCGGGACGCCCGGAAGACCACCGACATGTCGATCGTCTCGGCATCGACGATCGGGCTGATGCTGTCGTAGAAGTAGAGCCGCCCGGAGCCGGTGAGCCGGGCGATCTCGGCCGCCAGGGCGTCGCTGGTGAGCGGGCCGGTGGCGATGACGACGATGCCGTCAGCCGGCAGCCGCGTTACTTCCTCCCGCCGCACGGTGATGCGTGGATACGCTTCGATGGCGCGGGAGACGGTCTCGGCGAAGACTTCGCGGTCTACGGTGAGCGCCTGGCCACCGGGCACGCGCGCCTTGCCGGCCGCCTCGAGCAACAGGGAACCGAGGCGCCGGAGTTCCCGCTTCAGCAGCCACGGAGCGGTGTTCTCGGTCTCGGACTTGAGCGAGTTCGAGCAGACCAGCTCGGCCAGGCGGTCCGTCTGGTGGGCCGGCGTCGAGCGCACCGGGCGCATTTCGTAGAGATTGACGTCGAAGCCGGCCTGGGCGATCTGCCACGCCGCCTCGCAGCCCGCCAGCCCCCCTCCGATGACGTGGATCTTCGGCATCCGTTCGATTTCCATTGTACGGGGCCTCAGCGCTCCGGCCCCGCGCGCCGTTGGGCCAGATGGGCGTAGGCGGGAGCGGTCTCCAGGCGCCGGTCCTCCAGCGGGCCGCCCACGGTGAAGTGGTAGAGGCTCTGCCAGGAGCGGTCGCGGATGCCCAGGGTGGCGTGCATGGCGTCGTCGAAGAAGCAGCCGATCCCGGTGCCGCGGAGACCGGCCGCCTCGGCTTCCAGATAGAGGACCTGCCCGATCACGCCCGTCTCCCAGAACAGCCGCGGATAGATGGCCGGGCCGCCGCGGCGCAGCGTCTCCTCGAACCGGGCCAGCATCCCGAGTGAGAAGACCCCGTCGGAGGCGATCTCCTGGTGACAACTGATGGTGCGGGCGGCCTGCCGGGTGTCGGCCGGCAGGAGCAGGTACAGCGGCAGCTCCGGAGGGCAGCCGTCGGGCCTGTGCCAAAGAAAGTCCGGGCGCAAAGCGCGCCGCAGTGCGTCTTCGTGGGCCGGCTCGCGCACCAGAACGTAAAGTCCGGCGTCGAGATCTGCGACGCGGTGGACGAACAAGGCCAGCGAAACCGCCGGAGGCCAGGGCAGGACGCCGTAGGGGACCGGCTGGGGCATGAGCCGCACCAGTAGGCGGTAGAAGGCCTCGCGCGGCATCTGCGTCTCGCCGTCCATGGCGACGGCGCTGCGGCGCCGCCGGATGATTTCGTGGGCCGGAAGGCCGCGGTCGTCGAGAGGCGGCAGGTCTGGGAACCGCCGGCCGGGCGGGTGCTGGAGGCCGGGGCTGGCGGTGGCGGCCGCTACTTCGTCGATCACCGGCCAGAGGCGGTGCTCGGGGCTCAGGCGGTTAGGGGATCCGAGCCATTCCGAGCCTTCGAGAGAATCGAGTCCTTCGCTGGTGAAGCCGCCGGCGGCGCCCTCGGGCGTGAGCAACAACAGGCAATCCGGGTGCTCGGTCTCGGGGCCCTCCTGGGTGTGGACGCCGAGCAAACGGGCAATAGTCTCAGCCGGAACCGAATCGACGAGTTGCGCGCGCCAGCCCAGGCAAGCCGCCGAGAGGGCCACCGCGGCGATGGCGTGGCCGCAGTCGTGCTGGCAATAGCGCCAGGCGCGCTCGCCGTACTTCCAGGCCTCGCGCCAGTGGATGGAGGTAAACCCCACCAGGGCGCAGCCGGGGGCCAGGCCGGGGACCGCCGCCAGTCTCCGGCGCAGCTCCAGGCCATGTTCGTGCGGCGCGTAGTGATATACGGCCGGCTCCTCGCACAGCCCCTCGGCCGGGCCGCAGACCAGGTAAGCCTCGGTAGGGTGGAGGTTGCCGCTCGAGGGGTTCACCCGCAGCGACCAGCGCGCCTGGATTCGGCCGTCCAGCCCCCGCACCTGCTTCCAGGCTGACAGCGCCAGGCTGAAGAAGAACAGTTCACTGATGGAATCCCCATCCAGCGGGCGCGGCTCTGGCAGGCGGAGGTAGAGGGAATCGCAGGTAGGCTCACGGCGAAGCTCGGGCAACGGCAACTCCACCAGCGGCGCTCCCTCATAGCGGCGGAACGGGTCCGGCTGGTTCGCCCAGTCGAGGTAGCCGGGGGAACGGGCGTAGCGGTCCAGGTGGTGTTTCGTCTGCTCGTGGTAGCGGAAGACGGTGTCGAGGGGCTCGGGCATATCGAACGGGGCGCCGTTACCTGATGATAGCGGGCGCCGGACCGGCGCGGGGCTGGGCGGCCGTCTCGGAGGGAATCGCCCCCGTCTTCAGGCGTTCGCCCGAGCGATTTTCGCCGGGAATCTCCGTAGCGTGGGAGTATGGGGACTCTCGCGGCGCTGCTCGGCATCGCTCTGTCCGCTCATATCGTCTCGATCGATGACTACCCCTTGCGCCGGGGCTGCGCGCCGGACGAGCCGGTGGTGGCGCACTTGAAGCGGGGCGATCCGGTAGAGATCCGCTTCCGGCTGGCGGGCTCCGGGGGCGGCTGCTACAAGGTCCGGGTCCAGTCCGGCGAGCAGGTGCTGGAGGGCTACGTCTCGGCCGACGCATTGAGCGACGTCGAAGCGTTCGACGAGGCCCGGCGGGCCGCGCCGCTGACCAGCGCCCCGGCGATCATCCGGGCCGAGGGAAGCGGGGTGGTTCAATCGGCGGCGGCCGGCGGCGCTCAGGACCTCGGGGCCCGGGCGGCGCAGTTGATCCAGGCGAACCGGCCGCGGGAGGCGCTGGAGCTGCTCGAGCGCGCCGTTCGGTCGTCGCCGCAGGACTCGGGGTTGCTTTCACTCGCCGGCTACGCCGCCTACCGCGCCGACCACCCCCGCCTGGCGGTGGACTACTGGGAGAAGGCCCTCGCCCTGCGTCCGAGCGCCGCGGTGCGCCGGATGTACGAGGCCGCCAAGAGGGAGCTCGAAGAGGATCGCAGCGGCCAGAAGCTGGTCGGGACGCGGTTCGCCCTTCGCTATAACTCCCGCCGGATGAAGCCGGAGACGGCGCGGAGAATCGTGGCCATGCTCGAGCAGGAATGGTCGCGGATCGCCATGGAGCTCGGCTGCCGGACCGAAGAGCGCATCGTGGCCATCGTCCAGACGCCCGAGGAATATCGCCGCACGACCGACGCGGCGGAATGGAGCGCCGGCCAGTACAACGGGCGGATCCGGGTGGCGGCCTCGGACCAGACGCGGCTCGACGAGCGCACCCGGAAGATCTTCGCCCACGAGCTGGTGCACGCCTGCCTGGCGGGGCTGGGCGAGTTCCCCGTCTGGCTTCACGAGGGCCTGGCCCAGAAGCTCTCGGGTGAGCGCCTCGGCGCTTACGAGCGCGGGATGGTGCGGCGGATGGCCGCTCAGGGGCAGTTGCCTCGTTTGGAAAACCTCAGCCAGACCTGGGCGCGGATGAGTACGCTGCACGCCAAAGTGGCTTACTCGACGGCCTTGATGGCCATCGAGCTCTTCCTCGAGGAGCACCCGGCGCTGGGCGTGCGCAACCTCGTGCACAACCCGCATCTGGTAGTCCAGATGCAGAACGAACTCGACCGCCGCCTGCAGGCCCTGCAAAGCGCGAAGCGCTAGAAACCGCCGCCCGGGCGCTGCTCAGACCGGCTCCCACTTGCCGGAGCGGGCCGCCCGGAAGACGGCTTCGATCACCGCCATATTCGCCCGCGAGTCCTCGAGGGGCACGGGAGCTTCGCGATCCTCCAATACGGCCTTGGAGAAGGCGTCCGCCTCGACCGTGTACTGGTCGCAGACGGGGAATTCCTCGGTGCGGATGGTGGCCCCGGTAAGGTCGCCTCCTCGGTCGATGAAGATGCGCGCCGGCCGGTCCTTTGGGGCGTTGAAGGGGATCTCGACTTCCAGCCGCGCCTTCGTGCCGAAGGCCTGCATGCGCTGGTAGGGTACGAGCTGGGTGGAGACGGTCCAGGTGCACTGCCCCGAGGGGTAGTCCAGGACGGCGGAAGTGAGCCGGTCCGTGCCGAATTCCGGATCGCGCTCGAGCACCGCCGCCACCCGCACGGGCTCTTCGCCGAAAAGGAACCGCGAGAGGTGGATGGTGTAGCAGCCGATGTCGTAGAGGGCGCCGCCGCCCGCCTCGGGGATGTTGCGGATGTTCTTCGGGTCGCGGTTGTAGTAGCTGAAGAAGCCGGTGATTGCCCGGAGCTCGCCCAAGGCGCCCCGGCGCACCAGCTCCCGGGCCCGGACCCACTGCGGGTGCGTGCGCACCATGAACGCCTCGCCGATCTTCACCTTGTAGCGGTCGCGGGCGGCGATCATCTCATCGACTTCGGCCACGTTCAGGGCGATCGGCTTCTCGCAGAGCACGTGCTTGCCTGCGGCGGCGGCCCGGACGGTCCACTCCAGGTGCAAATGGTTCGGCAGCGGGTTATAGACGACGTCGATTTCCGGGTCGGCCAGCAGCTCTTCATAGGAGCCGTACGCCTTGGGTATGCCGAGCTTCTTGGCGGCCTTGCGCGCTTTGGCGGGATCGCGGGAGGCGATCGCCGCCAGCTCGGCGTACTGGCAGGCGGGGATGGCGGGCAGGAACTTGGTGAGCGCGAACTGCGCCGCTCCCAGGCAGCCCCAGCGGAGTTTCTCGGCCATGCAAGCAGAATCCCACGGCCGGACGGCGTTTCGCAATGCCTGCACGCGGCCGTCCTGGACCCTTTGGAACGGAATGCTAGGATGGTGGTTTCGGCGCGGCGGGGCGGCTGGGCTCGCCTGGCGCTCTTTCCCGGAAGACCTGGAATCGAGGAGTGTGAATGCAAGCGCAAATCGGTGTGATCGGCGGTAGCGGGCTGTATTCGATGCCCGGATTCGAGGCCCAGCGGGAGGTGACGATCGAGACGCCCTGGGGTCCTCCCTCGGACGCCTACATCGTCGGCAAGCTGGCCGGCAAGGACGTCGCCTTCCTGGCGCGCCACGGCCGCGGCCACCGGCTGATGCCCTCGGAGCTGAACTTCCGGGCCAACATCTGGGGCATGAAGAAGCTGGGGGTGGAGCGCATCATCTCGCTGAGCGCCGTGGGCTCGCTCAAGGAAGAGCACCGGCCGCTCGACTTCGTCCTGCCGGACCAGTTCTTCGACCGCACCCGCGGCCGCGCCTCCACCTTTTTCGGCGAAGGGCTGGTGGCGCACATCAGCTTCGCCCATCCGGTCTGTCCCCAGTTGATGGAGGTGGTGGCCGAGGCCTGCCAGGCGAGCGGCGTAACGGCGAAGAAGGGCGGCACGTACCTGTGCATGGAGGGTCCGGCGTTCTCCACCGTAGCCGAGTCGAACGTCTACCGGAGCTGGGGCATGGACGTGATCGGGATGACGAACCTGCAGGAGGCGAAGCTGGCCCGGGAAGCGGAGATCTGCTACGTTACCGTCGCCATGGTAACCGACTACGACTGCTGGCACCCGGACCACGACGCGGTCACCGTCAGCGAGATCGTGGCCAATCTGCAGAAAAACGCCGAGAACGCTGCGAAAGTGGTGCGGGCGGCGGTGGAGGCGATGCCCGGGGAGCGCACCTGCAAGTGCGGCAGCGCCCTGGCCCACGCCCTGATCACCGACAAGCGCGCCGTGCCCGAGGAGACCCGGAAGAAACTGGAGCTGCTCATTGGCAAGTACTTCACCGACTGAACAGGCCGCCGCGGTCCTCGAGAGCTGCCTCAAGGGCGAACCGCCGCCCAGGGAGCTGTGGCGCGGGTTGGTGGCGGCGGCCGCCGGGGAGGGCGAGCCGGCGGTGGAGGCCAGCGAGGCGCTGTTCCAGGGAGTGGTGGAGCCGCTGGCGGACCGCTTCGACCCGCCGCTGTGCCGCCGCTACGCCGAGCTGTTCTCGGAGGCCATCGCCTACTGCGTCTCCGGGTGGGAGGCGGCCGATCTGCTGGAGCGGTACGGCTCGGTGCGCCGGGGCCGCTGGTACCGGGCGGACCGGGGCGCCCCCGAGGCGGTGGCCGTCCTCTCGCGGGTGACCCTCGGGGCCGACGTGGCCGTCACCAGCATCGTCCTCGACGCGGTGAAGAAGCGCTTCCCGAACGCGCGTATCCTCTTTGCCGGGCCGCGCAAGTGCTGGGAGTTGTTCGCCGCGGACCGCCGCATCGAGCACCTCGATGCCCCGTACCTGCGCCGCGGCGCTCTGAAAGAACGGCTGGACGCAGGGCTGCGGCTGCGCCCGGCGCTCGAGAGCGAAAACCTGCTGGTGATGGACCCCGACTCGCGCCTTTCCCAACTTGGCCTGCTGCCTGTGTGCGACGAGGAGCGGTACTTCTTCTTCGAGAGCCGTTGCTATGGCGGCGAGAGCGACGACTCCCTGACGCAGCTCACCCAGCGCTGGTGCGCCGAGGTTCTGGGGGTTGTCGATGCGGTGCCGTTCATCGCTCCGGTCGCAGACGCCGGGGCGAGGGAGGCCGAGGGGGCGGTCACGGTGAGCCTGGGCGTCGGGGACAACCCAGCCAAGCGCCTGCCGGATCCGTTCGAAGAAGAGCTGCTGAAGGGGCTCGCCGGGCTCGGCTTGCCGGTGGTCATCGACAAGGGCGCCGGGGGCGAGGAGGCCGAACGCGTCGAGCGCGCCGTGGCTGCGGCGGGCGGCGCGAACGGCCGCATCAAGGTGTGGGAAGGAGCGTTTGCGCCTTTCGCCGCGCGCATCGCCGCCAGCCGCCTCTACGTCGGCTACGACTCGGCGGGCCAGCATGTGGCCGCGGCGGCCAGGACGCCCCTGATCTCCGTTTTCGCCGGCTACCCCTGCGAGCGCTTCGTCCATCGCTGGCGGCCGACGACCACGGCCCCCTACCGCGTCCTTGCCGTCACCGGTGCGGATTGCAAGGTGATCCTCGACCGCGTGCTGGAGACGGCGCACCAGATGCTCGGGATCTGCTGAGCCACTCCGGCGCCGGCCGCTCCGCTGCGGTTCACCCCGGCCTCGCCGGGCCGGTGGATTCGCGCACGATCAGCTCCGGATCGATCACCACCTCCCGGCCTTTCGGATGGCCGCTTTCCTGCGGAATGAGGGCGAAGGCCGCTAGACGCGCCATGCGGTCCCGGGGCACGCTCACGGTGGTCAGTGCCGGGTAGACGTGCCGGGAGAACTCGATGTTGTCGAAGCCCGCCACCGAGACGTCGTCAGGCGCTGACAGCCCGTGGCTGCGCAGCTCAGTGAGCACGCCGATGGCCATGAAGTCGTTGGCGCAGACGACGGCCGTGGGGGCCAAGCCCGACCGCAGCACTTGCTGCAGGGCCTGGCGGCCTCCGTCGGGAGAGTCGTCGCCCTCTTCGATGACGTAGCGCACGTCGGCGGAGTGAAGCTCGGCGGCTTCGGTGAAGGCCCGCTCGCGCTCGCGGGCCGCCGCCAGGCCCAGATGGTGGCCGAGGAAGGCGAACCGCCGGTGGCCCAGGCCGTAGAGATGCTCCACCACCCGCTGCATCCCGGTGGCGTAGCGCACCTTGATCGCCGACATGCGCTCGGAGGCCCAGCCGCCGTCGCAGAAGACCACCGGCAGCTTCGATTCCCGCAGCTCCTCGACCACGCTTTCGTCGGCCTCCGCGACGGCGATCAGCAACCCAGCGGCCCGCTGGCCGACGAGGGTCTCGATCACTCCCAGGAGCCGCTTCCGGGAGTAGTCGCTGTGTTTGAGCACGACCTCGTAGCCGTGGCGGGCGGCCTCGGTCTCGAAGCTGCGGAAGATGTCGATGAAGAAGGGGTTGTCGATGTTGGAGGCGACCATGCCGATCATCCGGCTCTTGCCCCCGGCGAGCGTCCGGGCATGGAGATTCGGCTGGTAGCGGAGGCGGCGCGCCGCCTCGAGCACCCGCCGCCGGGTGCTCTCGCGCACCGGACCGCGGTTGTTGATTACGCGGGAGACCGTGGCGGTGGACACCCCGGCCAGCCGGGCGACTTCTTCGAGCGTCACATCCTTCGTCCTCGTCGCTGGGATGGAAGCGTTTCCGGGCGCCGCGGCCGCCTCGCGGCCCCGGAAGCGACGCTATCATGCCACAGTTCTCGAGCCCAGTCCACCGGAAATTGCGCCGGCCCGAGACCGCTGGTCAGGCCAGCGACAGCGCCGCCTGCAGCATCGCCCGGGCGTAGCCCACGTTGTAGGCGAGTCCGGTGTAGCCTCCCCCGCCGGGGTAGTAGGGCTTGAAGTCCCGTCGTTCGCGATCGGCGTCGAGCGCCCGCGGGTGCTCCGGGTACAAGGCCCGGGGGTACTTCAGCTTCACCAGTTCCCTCATCACCGCGAACATGTCCACTTGGCCCTCGTCCGGGAAGACCTCGACGTACTTCTCGTAAGGTTTGCGGACGCGCACGTTGCGGAAGTGGGCGTGGTTGATGCGGTCGCGGGCGCCGAAGTAGCGGCAGACCTCGACGGGATCCTCGCCCAGCTCGCGGGTGACGCCGCAGTCGAAGGTGATCCCGTTCGCCGGGCTGGGGACGATCTCGATCAGGCGCTTCCAGCCCGCCACGGTGGCCATGATCTGCCCGGAGCCGCGGCTCACCGGGGCCGGCGGGTCGTTGGGATGCAGCGCCAGCCGCACGCCCGCCTCCTCGGCCACCGGAACCACGGCCTTCAAGAAGTACGTGATGTTGTCCCACATCTCTTCGAGCGAGTGGGCGCCCTCGTCAGGCAGCGGCGGCAGGTCTTTGACGCGGTCGTAGTCGAACGCCGTGAGTCCGGCGCCGCCCCGGCCGGTTTCTTCGTAGTAGCCCTCCACCAGCCGGTGCGCGTAGAAGTTGTACTCGATCACTGGGAGCCCGGCTTTTCCGGCCGCCCGGATCGACTGGCGGACCTTGTCGATCTCCTCGTCGCGGCCGGGCCGGCCGTAGATGGTGTTCTTGAAGCCGCCGATCATCATGTTGCAGAGCGTCAGGCCGCCCTTCTTGAAGTGCTCGATCCGGCGGCGCACCTCCTCCTCGGTCCAGGGGATCTTCGGCCCGCCGGTGAGCACGTAATCGACGCCGAGCTGCTTGATGCGCCGCATGCCGGTCTCGTCCAGGTCGGCCCGGACGCCGAGGCAGATCTTCGGCGTATCGGGGCCTTCGGTGATGGGCCACTCCTTCTTCGAGGTTTCCTTGGCCGCTCCGAGCGAGACCGCCGGGGCCGCGCCGGCCGCCGCCATGGCCTGCAGGGCCCGCCGCCGGGATAGGGATCTCATCGCCATTTGCCTCCTTGTCGGGATTGTGCGTCCTATCCTATCCCGAAACCGGCGCGGCCTACACGACCGTTTCCCGCCGTTTTCGAAGCCTCCGGCGCTGCCCCACCGCCGCGGGTACAATGTTTAGAAACGCGCGTGTCCGCTTTCGGCGCGGCCCGCGCGTCCCTCCCGCGTGCGGCAAGCAGGCAGGAAACAGACCCTATGAACCGACGAAACAAGGACAACCCGAGCGGCACGGCCGCGGCCGGAGCGAAGACGCCGGGAGCGAAGTCCGGCCCGCCGGGGGCGCCGGCGTCGAACTTCATCCGCGACATCATCATCCGTGATCTGGAGACGGGCAAGTTCGGCGGGCGGGTCCACACCCGGTTCCCCCCGGAGCCGAACGGATACCTGCATATCGGCCACGCCAAGTCGATCTGCCTGAACTTCGGCCTCGCCGATGAGTTCGGCGGCAAGTGCAACCTGCGCTTCGACGACACGAACCCGACCAAGGAAGAGCAGGAGTACGTGGACTCCATCATCGAAGACGTCCGCTGGCTCGGCTTCGATTGGGAAGACCGGCTGTTCTTCGCCTCCGACTACTTCGACCAGCTCTACGAGTGGGCCGTCCAGCTCATCAAGGCGGGCAAGGCCTACGTTTGCGACCTGACGGCCGACCAGATCCGCGAGTACCGCGGCACCCTCTCGAGCGCCGGCAAGGAGAGCCCGTACCGCAACCGCTCGGTCGAGGAGAACCTCGAGCTGTTCGAACGGATGAAGGCCGGCGAGTTCCCTGACGGCTCGCGCACGCTCCGCGCCAAGATCGACATGGCGCACCCGAACGTGAACATGCGCGATCCGGTGATGTACCGCATCCTGCACGAGCGCCACCACCGCACCGGCGACAAGTGGTGCATCTATCCGACCTACGACTGGGCCCACGGGCAGTCGGATTCGATCGAGGGCATCACCCATTCCATCTGCACGCTGGAGTTCGCCGACCACCGGCCGCTCTACGACTGGTTCCTCGACGCCCTCGGCGTCTACCATCCGCAGCAGATCGAGTTCGGCCGCCTGAACCTCACCTACACCGTGCTCAGCAAGCGCAAGCTACTGACGCTGGTGGAGAAGGGCTACGTCCGCGGCTGGGACGATCCCCGCATGCCCACCATCTCCGGGATGCGCCGCCGCGGCTACACGCCGGAGGCGATCCGGAATTTCTGCGAGCGCATCGGCGTGGCCCGCACCGACGGCGTGGTGGAACTCTCGCTGCTCGAATACTTCGTGCGCGAAGACTTGAACAAGCGCGCTCCGCGGCGGATGGGCGTGTTGCGCCCGCTGCGCCTGGTCATCGAGAACTACCCGGAGGACCAGGTCGAGGAGCTGGAGGCCATCAACAACCCGGAAGACCCCTCGGCGGGCACGCGCAAGGTGCCGTTCTCCAAGGTTCTCTACATCGAGCGGGACGACTTCCGCGTCGAGCCTCCGCCCAAGTACTACCGGCTGGCGCCGGGCCGCGAGGTGCGCCTCCGGTACGCCTACTTCGTCACCTGCACCGGCTATACGGTGGACGAGGAGACCGGCGAGGTCACCGAGGTGCGCTGCACCTACGATCCCGCCACGCGCGGCGGCAACGCGCCGGACGGGCGGAAGGTGAAATCGACGATGCACTGGGTCTCGGCGGCCCACGCCATCGACGCCGAGGTCCGGCTCTACGACCGGCTCTTCACCCGGGAGAATCCCAACGACGAATCCGAAGGCAAGGACTTCACCGCCTATGTCAACCCGAACTCGCTCGAGGTGCTGGCCGGGTGCAAGCTGGAGCCCAGCCTGCGGGAGGCCCAACCCGGCGAGCGCTACCAGTTCGAGCGCCTGGGCTACTTCTGCGTGGACCCGGACTCGGCGCCGGACCGGCCGGTCTTCAACCGCACCGTGACGCTGCGCGATACCTGGGCCAGGATCGAGAAGGCGATGAAGGAGCGGAAAGCCTGAGGCTGCCCGCGGGCGCCGGCGGCCGGCCCGGGGCCTTGGCGCGCCCGCGTAAGAATACGGACGATCGGCAATGAACATTCTCGGAATCGGAGGAATCCTGGACGAGGCCGCCTGCGCGCTGCTCACCGATGGGGAGCTCAAGGCGGCGGTGGAACAGCGGAAGGTAATCCGCTACCAGCGGCGCGGGGCGCTACCCGAAGAAGCAATTCAGGCCTGCCTCGAGATCGGCGGGCTGGAGCCGGACGAGATCGACTCCGTGGCCATCGTCAGGCCGCTGGCCACCGGTCCGGAGTCGGTTTTTCATCTGAATCTGCGTTCGTGGTTCCCCCGCAGCCAGATTGTGCTGGTCGAGCACCAGACGGCCCACGCCGCCAGCGCCTTCTACGCCTCTCCGTTCGAGGAGGCGACCATCCTGACGCTGGACCGCGTGGGCGATTTCCGCTGCGGCGCCCGCTGGATCGGCTCCGGCAACTGGCTGCAGGTGGACAAAGAGCTCTACTTCCCGGACTCCCTCGGAGACCTCTACGGCCGCGTCACCGCCTTGCTGGGCTTCGAGCCGCGCGCCGACGAGCACAAGGTCCAATGGCTTTCCACCTTCGGCGAGGACCGCTTCCGGGACGTCTTCCTGGACATCCTGTCGTTCGGTGAATCCGGCTGGCCCCGGGTGAACCGCTCCTACTTCGACGGCGACCGCCTCACCCACGGCGGCTTCAGCGCCCGCTTCTACGACCGGATCGGGCTGCCGGACGGCGCCGAAATCCCCGAGTCGCTGCGGCCGGTGATCGCCGCCAGCCTGCAGAAGGCCGTCGAGCAGATGGTCGTCGAGATGGCCGGCAAGGGCGAGAACCTCTGCCTCGCCGGCGGTCTGATGTACAACGTGCTAGTAGTCGCGGCGCTCGAGACCAGCGGCCGCTGGAAGAACGTCTTCGTTCAGCCCGCGGCCGGCAACTCCGGCACCGCCCTGGGGGCCGTCTTCTACGCCTGGCACAACGTCTTCCAGCGCACGCGGCGGCCCAGCATCGGCAATCTCTGCCTCGGGCCGGACTTCACCGCCGAAGAGGCCAAGCGGGTGCTCGAGAACTGCAAGTTGCGCTTCCGCTACCTGCTCACCACCAGCGAGCTGATCGACAAGGCCGTCGAAGAGATCCGGAACGACAAGATCATCGCCTGGATGCACGGCCGCATGGAGTTCGGCCCCCGGGCGCTGGGCAACCGCAGCATCCTGGCCTCGCCGCTGAACCCCTATTCGACCGAGAACCTGAACATCTACATCAAGCACCGCGAGCCGTTCCGCAAGTTCGCCGCTTCGGTGCCCGAGGAGCTGGCCTCGGAGTACTTCGACGTCGGGCCGAACGCCCGCTTCATCGCCACCGTGGGCCGGGTGAAGCCCGAGCACAAGGAGACGCTGGCCAGCGCCGTGCTCGGCGAGGACCTGGTGCGCGTGCACACCGTGCGCCGCGAAGACCACCCCGTCTTCTGGGAGCTGCTGCACGCCTTCAAGCACGCCACCGGCCTGCCGATTCTCTACAACACGTCGTTCAACCTGCACGGCGACCCGCTGGTCTGCACCCCCCGCGACGCGGTGCGCAGCTTCTACTCCTCGGGAATCGATTCGATGTTCGTGGGCCACTTTTTCCTGGAGAAGTGACGCTCCGGGGTGCGCCCGGCTGGGCTCTACTCACCAGAAGTAGACGTAGAAGGCGGCGATCACCGCCAGGATCACCGCCGTGTGGAAGACGTCCCAGGCGTTCCAGCTTGCCCGGGTCTCGGCGAGTTGCTCGGAAGTGGCGGAGGCGAAGGTCAGGCCGCGGATCTTCTCTTCCTCGGGCGGCGGGGTGAACCGGCTCACCACGAGAATCAACGCGATGGTGAACAGGAAGAGAAAGATGCAGTAGTGGAGCCAGTTGACGGCGATGAAGCGCCCGATCAAGCTGTCCGGAGCAAAGTGCTCCTGGAAGATGACCAGCGCCAGGCGCAACATGCCGAGTACGAACCCCGTGACCAGCCCCACGTAGCCCGCCGCCGGCGTGGCGCGCTTCGAGAAGACGCCGAGCAGGAACACGGCGGCGATCCCCGGGGCGATGAGCGACTGCACCTGTTGCAAGTACTCGTAGAGCACCCCGGCGACGTACTTCATCACCGGGATCCACACGACGCCCAGAACCACCACCGTGGCCGTTGCCGCCCGCCCGACGAACACCAGGTGGCGCTCGCTCGATTGCGGCCGCCATCGCTTGTAGAAGTCCACCGTGAACAGCGCCGCCGAGGAATTGAACAGCGAGGCGAGCGAGCTCATCAGCGCCGCCACCAGGCCGCCCACCACGACGCCCTTTACCCCGGCCGGCAGGAGCTGGGCGACGAGCGCCGGAAATGCCTGGTCCGCCGACGGCACGTCGATGACGCCCTGCTTGTCGAGCGACAGCGCCACCATGCCCGGCACCAGGAAGATGAAGACCGGCAGCAGCTTCAGGTAGCCGGCGAAGATCGTTCCCCGGCGGGCCTCCTTCTGGTTCCTGGCCGAAAGCGCCCGCTGCACGATGTACTGGTCCGTGCACCAGTACCAGAAGCCGATGATCGCCGAACCGAACAACACGCCCGTCCACGGGAAGTTGGGATCGCTGGCCGGCCGGATCAGGTGGATCTGATCGCCCACATCGGAGAGGACCCGGTGCCATCCTCCCGCCGCCGAGAGTCCCACGAAAAGGATCACCACGCTGCCGATCACCAGCACCGGGGCCTGCAGCACCGAGGTGTAGAGCACTGCCTTCATGCCGCCCAGCACCGTGAACAGGCCGGTGATCAGCACCAGCCCGATGGCCCCGATCCAGAAGAAATCGACGCCCAGGAACTCGTCGATGCCCAGCACCGTCTTGAAGACCACGCCGCCGGCGTAGACCGTCACGGCCACCTTCGTCAGCACGTAGCTCACCAGCGAGATCACCGAGAGGAACGACCGCGCCTGCGGGTTGAAGCGCCGCTCCAGGAACTCCGGCATGGTGAACACCCGGCTGCGGGCGTAGAAGGGCACGAAGACCCAGCCGAGGATCAGGATCAGCCAGGCGTGCATCTCCCAGTGGGCCATCGCCATGCCGCTCTCGTAGCCGGCCCCGGCCAACCCCACCAGGTGCTCGGAGCCAATATTAGAGGCGAAGATCGAAGCGCCCACGGCGATCCAGCCGGCGTCGCGCCCCGCCAGGAAATAGTCGGCCGTATCCTCTTCCTTCTGCCAGAGCACCCAGACGACGATCGCCGCCAGCAGCCCGAAGAAGGCCCCCAACACGATCCAGTCGAGAGTTCCGAAGGCTACCATCCGCTTGCCTCGCTTGCGCCGCTGCCCGCTGAACCTCCGGGCGCGAAGGCACGATTCTACTCTCGCCGCCGGACCGCTGTCCACGAGTCGCATTCCGGTCCGCCGCCGAGTGTGAGAGATTCTTGGGGGGAGGAACCGCAGATGAAGCTTTGTTTCGCGCCCGCACTCTTACTGCTCGCTTTGCCGCCTGCGCCGCTGCTCTCTCAGGAGACCGTCGTCGTCCGGCCCCAGGAGATCGACGACGTGCTGGTGAACCCCGGCATCGGCTTCACCACCTTTCAGCGCTTCAACGGCGACGACCTCAACCCCGGTACCAAGTGGACCGAGGGCTACCCCATCGAATACCAGCCGTTCGACGGCGACTTGACCAACAAAGACTACCCGATGACCTCCATCGCCTACTTCCGCGTCTACTGGCGCTTCATCGAGCCCGAGGAGGGCAAGTACCGCTGGGACCTGATCGACAAGGCGCTGGACACCGCCCATGAGCGCGGCCAGACCTTGATGCTCCGCATCGCGCCCCACGGCACGGAACTCGACAAGAACGACGTGCCGGACTGGTACCGCGCCATGGTCGGTCCCCGGCCCGCGGATCTGCCCGAGCGGAAGTGGCTCGTGGACCCGGAGGATCCCCGCTACGTGAAGTATTTCGGCAGGATGGTCCGCGCCCTGGGCGCCCGCTACGACGGCCATCCGGATCTGGAGCTGGTGGATATCTCCACCCTGGCGGCCTGGGGCGAGGGCGCTGGTTCGGAACGTCTCAGCGAAGCCACCCGCCGCGCCCTGCTCGACGCCTATCTCGAGTCGTTTCACAAGACCCCCCTGGTACACCAGCTCCAGGATCCCCGCTCCACCCGTTACGCCCTCTCCAAACGCCCTGTCGGCTGGCGCGCCGACTGCCTCGGCGACATGGGCGGTTTCAGTCCCACCTGGTCGCACATGCTCGACTACTACCCCCGGGCGCTCATCGAGACGGGCATGCAGGACGCCTGGAAGAAGGCCCCGGTGACCATGGAGGTCTGCTGGGTGATGAAGGTCTGGAAGGAGAAGGGCTGGGACGTCGATTACATCATCGACCAGTCGCTCAAATGGCACATCTCCTCGTTCAACGCCAAGTCCTCGCCGGTACCCGCCGAGTGGTGGCCGAACGTGAACCGCTGGCTGAAGCGCATGGGCTACCGGTTCGTGCTGCGGAAGTTCACCTACCCGAAGAGTGTCCGGGCTCACGGGAAGCTCTCGTTCACCTCCTGGTGGGAGAACAAGGGCGTTGCGCCCTGCTACCGGCGCTTTCCGCTGGCGCTCCGGCTGCGCGGCTCTCAGCGCACCGAGGTGCTGCTCTCGGACGCCGACATCACGTCCTGGCTGCCGGGCGATATCATCTACGACGGCGCCGTCTATGTGCCCGCCGGAATGCCGCCGGGGGAGTATGAGCTGGACCTGGCGCTGGTCGATCCGCAAACCCGCGAGCCGAAGGTGCGCCTGGCGATCGCCGGCCGCCGTGACGACGGCTGGTACCCGATGGGGGGAATCCGGATCGAATGACGCCGGAGACGCGCGGCCGCGCGGCGGAACGAAAGGCGCCGTGAGGTGCACTGTGTGTCAGAAGAAAGGAAACGCTATGCCGCTGTTCGTGAGCATCTCTCGCTTGTTCGTGTTCCTGCCGCTCATCCTGCTCGCCGGGCCGGCGGGAGCCCAGCCGGACGCCTCGGCCTACGTTGCCCGGAAGACCTTCGCGGACCTGCTGAAGATCCCCCTCGAGCCGCCGGAAGTCGAAGTCCAGGTCCACGGGACGCGGGTCGAGGAGGGCATCCGCATCGAGAACATCTCCTGGGAATCCCTGGACGGCGAGCGCGTACCGGCCTTCGTGCTGAGGCCGGAAAAGGCCCGGGGCCGCCTGCCGGCCATCGTCTGTCTGCACGGCAGCAGCGGCAGCCGCGAGTCGATGACGACGCGCGAGTTCGGCCGCGGCTCCTGGACGCGGCCCGGCAGCAGCCGCCCTCACACCCGCATGCTCGGCTGGGCGCGGGAGCTGGCGCGCCGCGGCTACGTCGCCCTCGCCATGACCCAACGCGGCCTGGACCGCCGCACGCCCCCGATCAACCAGCAGGCGAACGTGCTGCTGATCCGGGGGCGCACGGCCATGGGCGCGGTGCTCTACGAGATTCGCCAGGCGGTCACCCATCTGGCCTCGCGCCCGGACGTCGATCCCAGGCGCATCGGCGCCACCGGCATGTCCTTCGGCGGCATCACGGCGTTCTACGTTTGGGTGCTGGATGACCGTGTCGCGGCCGCCGCTCCCATCTGCGGCGGCGTCGGCTCGGTGGACCTGTTCGCCCGCCTGGGCAGCATCGGCTTCCACGGCACCTACTGGTGGATTCCCGGGATGCTCGAGAAAGGCGACCAGGCCGAGTTCGCTGCCGCCATTGCGCCGAAGCCCTTGATGCTCTGGGCCCCTACCGAAGACATCGGGATGCCCAAGGAGGCCGTGGACCGCTTCGTTTCGAGGCTGCGGCCGGTCTACGAGAAGGCGGGCGCGCCGGACGCCTTCGTCGTTCACCAGCCGCCGGGCCGGCACAGCTTCACGCCGGAGGCGTTCGACGCGATGCTGGCGTTCTTCAACGAAGTGTTCGGCCTTGAATGAGCGTGGCGGAGGACGCGGCGGAGAGCGAGCCGGCGAGGAGGGTTCTCAGGCGCTCTTCAGCGCGGTGAGGGACTCGGCGGCCAACTGGTCGGCCAGCGCCCGGAGCCCGGCGCTGACCAGGGCTTCTTCGTAGAGCTCGATCACCGGCTTGCCGGCTTTGGCGGCCATGGCGCAGGAATCCGGAGCCGGCGGGATCGATTTCACCACCGGGCGGCCCATCTCCCGGCTCAGGCGTTCGAGTTCCACCGGGCAGGCGAGCGGCGTCCGCTGTGTCGCCACCAGGCCCAGGAAGCCGGTGACGCCCCACGCCTTCAGCGTCTCGCGCCACTGCCGCGCCGCCACAAGGGAGCTTTCCTCGCGTTCCAGCACGAGGCCGATGAAGGCCGCCCGGCGGAGGCATTCCCGAAGGGCCTCGTCGGGCCAGGGCGCCAGGTCGAGCACGACGAAATCGGCCTGGCCGGCCAGCACCTCGACGATCCGGCCCGCGGCGCCGCCTTCCACCCGGCGGGTTTCCCGCCCGGGGGGCGGACCGAACAGGAACGAGAGGTGCGCCCCGGCCCGGGTGAGACAGCTCAGCACGCCCGCTTCGTCGATCGTATCGGCCGGGCGGCTCAGCAGCGGTCCCAGATGCGCGATCGGTCTCGTGTGGCCAGCAAGCATCGCCAGCGTGCCCCGCTGCGGCCGGATCTCGGCGGCGATCGCCGTCTTGCCCGAGGCGGCCAAACGGACTGCGACGTTCAGCGCTACGGTGGTGACGCCTGCCCCGCCCTTGGCGCCCAGGAACGCCAGCACGCGGCCGCGTTTCCGTTTGGGCGCCGCCGCGGCGGATTCGCGCAACTTCCGCCGCATCTTGCGCTCGCAGGCGTGGCGCAGCACCCGGCCCAACTCGTCCGGCCCGACGCGGCCCTTGACCAGGTAGTCCTCGGCTCCAGCGCGCACCGCCCGCAGGGCGAACTGCTCGTCGTCGAGTCCGGTGAGGATCACCACCGGCAACCGCGGGGCCGCCCGCTGGATGCGCGCGAACGACTCCATGCCGCCGCTGTCGGGAAGTTCCAGGTCGAGAAGCACCGCGTCGATATGGTGCTCCCGGAGCCGCTGCAGAGCTTCGGACATCCGTTCGGCGTGGATCACCAGGAATGGCCCCATGGCGGCCTGGCTGAGCATCTCCTCGGCGAGCTTGCGGTCGCCGGGGTTGTCTTCGACCAGCAGGACGGTGATGGGCCGGCGCTTCGCGGAGCTTGCTTGCGCGCGAGCCGGCGTGCTCCGTTCCATTCGCGCTTCCGGCCGGTCTTCGAATGCGCCGCTCATCCCGGATCTCCCGACAGCGCCTCACCCCCCGGCGCGGACTTCCGCCTGCCGGCTGAACAGCCGCCAGCCTTTCCATCCGGCCTTCCGTCCGGCCGGCTCGGGGACGGGCAGGCCCGTAAGTTGGGCGGCCAGCGACGAGACGGCCTTGCCGAATTCGCTCTCGGGCCGCGCCAGCCGTCCTTGGGTGCAGGCTTCGGTGAGCTCTTTCTCGGCCGAGGGCAGGCTGGCAGCCACCTGGGCCTTCACCACGTCCTCGAAGATGCGCTCGCCCTCGCGCCAGCGGCCCGCCCAGTTGCGCACGATGGTGACGGCCGCAGCCGGCACCCCGAGCTCCCCGATGGCGCCGAGCAGGCGCCGGGCGCTGTGCATCGCCGCCAGGTCCGAGGTGGTGACCAGAAGCACCCGATCGGCTTCCTGCATCACCACCGCCGTGTGGCGCGTGAGCCGGCCGAGGTCGGCCACCGTCCACGCGTAGCGGTTTTTGGCGAAGCGCACCAGGTGGCGGAACCGGCCCGCCGGCGGCAGCTCTCCCCGGCCCAGTAACGCCGGCGAGGGCAGCACGTCGAGCTGCTCCCGCTCGTCGACGAGCGAGCGCCAGAACGTCTCCTCCAGCCGGTGGACGTTCTCGACGGCGTCGATCAGCCCGTAAGGACCTTGGGTCTGCACCAGGAAGCCGACGTTGCCCCCCTCGACGTCGAGATCCATCAACAGGACCCGCTCGCCGTGCAGCCGCGCCGCCGCTTCGGCCAGATGGCAGGCCACGGTGGTCGAACCCGTCCCACCGCGGCTGCCCACCACGGCGATCAACTTGCCGCCGCCGGAATCCCCGCCCGGGGGCTCGTCGCGGCGTCCGGAGCGGTGGTGCCGCACCACGGCATAGCGCAACGCCTGCGCCAGGCGCTCGGCGTCCAGGTTGTCCTTCACCAGGTAGTCTTCGGCCCCCGCCTCCACGGCCGCCACGGCCATCGCGTCGTCGTCGTTGCCGGTGAGCAAGACCACCGGCGTCCGCGGCGCATAGGACCGCATGGCGGTGAAGGTTTCCAATCCATGGCTGTCCGGCAGGTTGAGGTCGAGGGCGATGACGTCGAAGGAGAATTCGGCCACCTGGTCGAGCGCTTCGAGCAGCGTCTCGGCCCGGCGCAGGGAGAAGCCGTCCGGGTCCGCCTCGGCCAGCATCTCTTGAAACAGAACCGCGTCGCCGGGGTTGTCCTCGACCAGTAGAACTCGCAGTGCTTGATCAGCCATTCGTTTCCCGCTCGCCGCAGCAGTCGTCTGATCCGCGGACAGGATGGCTCAGGGGACACGCCTGCCTGCCGCAGTCCACACTCCTCTCTTCGGACGGCTCACCGCGTCAGTACATCGGCGAAACGTTTTAACCCCCCGCGCGGCGTACGGCATAGAAAGGCCTTGCCGTCTCCGGAACCAGCGGGGACGCTACACTGATGAGTTGACGCTCCTCGCACGCACAGCTCCGCTTGCCGCCACGTTCCTCTTTCTCATTCCTGGCTGTGGTCGGCGTGCCCCGGAAGTGGAGTTCGTCCATCCGGAAAAGAAAACGATCGTCAGCGCCGTGGAGACCAACGGGCGCATCGAGGCGGTGGACCGCGCGGTGATCGCGGCTCCCCGCACCGGCCGGGTAGCCAAAGTTCTCGTCCGCCGTGGCGACCGTCTGGCCGCCGGGGCCGTGTTGGTCGAGCTGGAGACGGAGGCGGACCGGTCTGCCTTGGCGGCGGCCGAAGCGCGGGTGGCGGAAGCCGAAGCGGCCCTGGAACTGTTGCGCCGCGGGGGGCCGGCTGGGCAGCGGGCCGCTCTCGAAGCCGAGCTGGAGACTGCCCGGGCGGAGCTGGAGTTCGCCCGTTCCGAGTTGGCAGCCCTCGAGCGTCTCGAAGCGCGCCAGGCGGTGGCCGGGGCTGAGACCGAGAAGGCCCGGGAGCGCCTGCACAAGGCCGAACTGCGCGTCGGGGGTCTCGAGAAACGCCTGGGCGCCCTCGTCAGTCCCGCCGAGATCGAGCAAGCCGAGGCGCGCCTGGCGGCCGCCCGCGCCGAGGCCGCGGCCATCCGCCGCCGCATCGATCTGGCCCGCATCCGGACCCCGGCCGCCGGCACGCTTTACCAGTTCGAGCTCCGCCGCGGCGACTACGTCGGGCAGGGCAGCGTCATTGGCGAAGTAGGCGACCTCTCGCGCCTCCAGGCCATCGTCTACGTCGATGAGCCGGACCTGGGCCGCGTGAAGCTCGATCTGCCGGTCGTCCTCACCTGGGACGCCCTGCCGGGACGCGAGTGGCGCGGCTCCGTCGCCCGACTGCCCACCGAGATCGTCGCCTACGGAACCCGCCAGGTGGGCGAGGTGCTGGTGGAGCTCGAGGAATCCGTAGAAGGACTCCCTCCGGGAGCCAACGTCAACGCCGTCATCCGCACCGCCGTCGCTCAGGACGCCTTGGCCATCCCACGGCAGGCGCTCGTCCGGCGGGGCTCGGAGACCGGCGTCTGGGTGCTCGAAGGCGACGTTGTCCGGTGGCGGCCGGTGGAAACCGGCGTCAGCAGCGTCACCGAGGCCGAGATCGTCAGCGGCCTGGAGGCCGGCGAAGCGGTGGCCCTTCCCGGCGGGACGCCTCTCCGCGATGGCCTCCGCGTCCGGCCGCGGATGCGTTGAGGGCCGCTGCAACCGGGTCATGCCTGCGCGCCGGCAGGACTTTGGGACACAATAACCGGCAATGAGCTATCGGCCTTCTTCCAACATCCCGCCTGGCTGGGGCCTTCATCGCCTCTTCTGGCTGGTCTTGAGCCTCGTGGCGATCCTCTGTGCTTCGGGCGCCCCGGCTCAGGAGTTCGATTGGGACGCCCTGCCGGCGGGCCGCTGGGTCCGCGTGCCCACCCGGGGCACGCCGGCGCCCAAGGTCTTCCACGGCGGGGCCGCCATCGCGCCGGAGCGTAACGAGGTCTATTTCTTCGGCTCCGACACGCACGCGCCGACGCCGCTCGAGAACGGCGAGTCGAACGCCCTGTGGCGGCTGAACCTCGAGACGCTCGCCTGGAGCCTGGACTACGAGGCCGATCCGAAGAACGCCTCTACCTACCTGTTGCTCGAGGGCGGCGTCACCGAGACGGTTTCCGGCCGGCCCTGGGCCATGCACACCTTCGATGCTGTGGAATGGGACCCGGAGGCCGAACGCCTGGTGGTCGTCAGCTTCCCCGCCCACACCCGCTTCCGGCCCCAGGAGCGGTTCCCGTTCTTCCGGGGGGACTGGTACAAGCGGCTCCAGCCGCTCCATTGGGAGTACGACCCGGAGACGAAGCGCTGGCGGCGCCTGCAGGTGAACGCCCCGAACCTCTTTGCCAAGGCGCTGTGCTGGGATTCGGACCGCCGGCAGCTCATCGGCCACGACGGCGAGCGCACCTGGCACTTCGACCGTGCGGCCGGCCGCTGGCACGGCTACGACGCCCCCACCGACCCTGGCTGGCATCTGGTGATGGTCTACGCCACGCACATCCGCCGCGCCCTGCTGCTCGGAAAGAACGGAGGCAGCGACGTTCTATGGGCCTACGACCCGGAGGCCCACGCGTGGTCGCGGGTGAAGGTTCAGGGCTCGTGTCTGCCCGCCAACGGGGCGGCCATCGCTTACGATACGCGCAACGGGGTGATGCTCTACCTGGCGAACGACTACGAGGACCAGTACCACAACCCGACGGGCCGCGCGGTGACGTTCCTGTATCACGCGAAAGCGCGGAAGTGGGAGCGGCTGGAGATCGAATCGCCGGAACTCTACGGGATGAACTACCTGATGCAGTACGATTCCGTCCGGAATGTCTTCTTGCATTTCGAGAAGAGCCGGACGAGCGGCGATCGCATCACGGTCTGGGCCTTCCGGTACCGCTGAGGGCCGGGATGCGTCGCTCAGCCGGCGCGCTTCAGCACGCTGGCGCTGATGAAGTCGCGGAACATGCGGGCGATGTTCTCGATCTTGATGTCCTTCGGACAGACCGCTTCGCACTCGGCGATGTTCGTGCAGGCCCCGAAGGCCTCGGCGTTCATCTGGGCGACCATCTTCAGAGCCCGGTCCCGGCGCTCGGGCTGGCCTTGGGGCAGCAACGCCAGGTGGGAGATCTTGGCTCCGGTGAACAGCATGGCCGAGGCGTTCGGGCAGGCGGCCACACAGGCGCCGCAGCCGATGCACTGGGCGGCGTCCATCGCCAGATCGGCCTTCTCCTTCGGCACCGGGATTGCGTTGCCGTCCGGCGCCGAGCCGGTGGGCACCGAGATGAAGCCGCCGGCGGAGATGATCCGGTCGAAGGCGCTGCGGTCTACCATGAGGTCTTTGATCACCGGGAACGCCTTGGCCCGCCAGGGCTCCAGGTAGAGCTCGTCGCCGTCCTTGAAGTGCCGCATGTGGAGCTGGCAGACGGTGGTGGAAGGCTGGGGGCCGTGGGGAATGCCGTTGATGACGAAGCCGCAGGCCCCGCAAATGCCTTCGCGGCAGTCGTGATCGAACGTCACCGGATCCTCGCCCTGCTCGATGAGCCGCTCGTTCAGCACGTCGAGCATCTCGAGGAACGACATGTGTTCGTTGACGTCCGGGACCTCGTAGCGCACCATCTTGCCCGGAGAGTTCGCGTCTTTCTGCCGCCAGATATGAAGTATGATCCGCATTACTTGTAACTCCGCACCGTTGGCTTCACGTACTCGAACACGAGGGGCTCCTTGTGGAGCTGGGGCCGCTCGCCGTCCCCCTTGTATTCCCACACGGCCACGTGGGAGAAATTCTCGTCGTCCCGGACCGCCTCGCCGTCCTCGGTCTGGTGCTCCTCGCGGAAGTGCGCGCCGCAGCTCTCGTCCCGCTCCAGCGCGTCCAGGCACATCAGCTCGCCCAGCTCGAGGAAGTCGGCCACCCGCCCGGCCTTCTCGAGGGTCTGGTTCAACATCTCGTTTTCGCCCGGGACTTTGACCTCTTTCCAGAATCGCTCCTTCAGTTCGGGCAGCAACTCCAGCGCCCTTTTCAGGCCCGCCTCGTTGCGGGACATGCCGCAGTACTCCCACATGATCTTGCCGAGTTCGCGGTGGAAGTAATCCGGCGAGTGTTTCCCATTCACCTCGAGCAGCCGGCGCGTGATGCCGGCGACCCTGTCGAGGGCCTCTTTGACTTCCGGGGCGTCTTTGCTGACCGGTTCCCTTTCCGGGTGTTCGCTGGCCAGATAATCACCGATCGTGTATGGCAGGATGAAGTATCCGTCGGCGAGCCCCTGCATCAGGGCGCTGGCGCCCAGCCGGTTCGCCCCGTGGTCGGAGAAGTTCGCCTCGCCGGCCACAAACAGGCCCGGGATCGTGCTCATGAGCTTGTAATCCACCCAGAGGCCGCCCATCGTATAGTGAGAGGCCGGATAGATGCGCATCGGCACCTCGTAGGGATTCTCGCCGGTGATCCGCTCGTACATCTCGAAGAGGTTGCCATAGCGTTCCTCGATCGTCCTGCGGCCCAGGCGCCGGATGGCGTCGGAGAAGTCGAGATAGACGCCGTTGCCTGAGGGCCCCACGCCGCGGCCTTCGTCGCAAACCCGCTTGGCCGCCCGCGAGGAGACGTCCCGGGGCGCGAGGTTGCCGAAGCTGGGATAAATCCGCTCCAGGTAGTAATCCCGCTCTTCCTCCGGGATCTCGTTCGGCGGCCGCTTGTCGCCGGGCTTCTTCGGCACCCAGATGCGGCCGTCGTTGCGCAGCGACTCGCTCATCAGGGTCAGCTTCGACTGGTACTCGCCGGAGACTGGAATACAGGTCGGGTGGATTTGCGTGAAGCACGGGTTGGCGAAGCCGGCGCCGCGCTTGTAAGCCCGCCAGATGGCCGTCGTGTTGCAGCCCTTGGCGTTTGTCGAAAGGTAGAAGACGTTGCCGTAACCGCCGGTCGCCAGCACCACGGCATCCGCCAGATGGGCTTCGAATTGGCCCGTGATCATGTTTCGGGTCACGATGCCCCGAGCCCGGCCGTTGACCACGACAAGGTCCAGCATTTCATGCCGCGGGAACATCTGGACCTGGCCCTGCGCCACCTGCCGCTGCAATGCCTGATACGCCCCCAGCAGCAGCTGCTGGCCGGTCTGGCCCCGGGCGTAAAAGGTCCGGGAGACCTGCGCGCCGCCGAACGAGCGGTTCGCCAGCGTGCCGCCGTATTCCCGGGCGAACGGGACGCCTTGGGCCACACACTGATCGATGATGTTCAAGCTCACCTGCGCCAGGCGGTAGACATTGGCTTCCCGGGAGCGGAAGTCGCCGCCCTTCACCGTGTCGTAGAAGAGCCGGAAGACGCTGTCGCCGTCGTTCTGGTAGTTCTTGGCGGCGTTGATGCCGCCCTGGGCCGCGATCGAGTGCGCCCGCCGGGGGCTGTCCTGGTAGCAGAAGCACTTCACGTTGTAGCCCAGCTCGCCCAGCGAGGCCGCTCCGGCCCCGCCCGCCAGTCCGGAGCCGACCACAATGACGCTGAACTTGCGCCGGTTCGCCGGGCTTACCAGCTTCATCTCGAAGCGGCACTTGTCCCACTGTTCTTCAATCGGACCTGATGGTATCTTCGCGTTCAACTCGAATCCCATAACCGACTCCGAAACCGCTCTAGCGAACGATGCCGGCCAGTACCGCCACCGGTATCGAAATGTTGCCCGCCACGATGATCACCGTGGCCGCCGTGGCGAACCTCCGGATCCAAGGCATGTACCTCGGGTGGTTCAACCCCACCGACTGGAACATGCTCCAGACGCCGTGAGAAAGGTGGTAGCCCAGCACGATCATCGACAGGATGTAGACCACCGACGCCGGCCAGTAGCTGAACCCATTGACGACGTTCGCGTACACGTCGATGTGGCCGTCGGCCGTATAAGCCAGCCCCCCGGACAAGAAGTCGCCAGTGGTGAAGTGGAGCAGGTGGTAGATGATGAAGCCGGCCAGCAGCGGCCCGCTCACGATCATCGTGCGCGAGGCGAAGCTCGCCTGCACCCAACTCTGCCGGATGTAACCCGTCGGCCGGGCCGCCCGGTTCATCCACCACAACTGCGCCGCGGCCGTGATGTGGAGCGCCACGGTCAGGAGCAAGAATCCCCGGATCGCCCACAGCAGGGGCCCCAGATCATGCAGCTTCGCCCCATAGGCGTTCAACTGCTCGGGCCCCAGGTAGATCTGCAGGTTGCCCAGCATATGCCCGATGACGAACAAGAAGAGGATGGCCCCGGTAACGGCCATCACGACCTTCTTGCCCACCGAGGCTTCCCAGAACCGGATCGTCCTTTCCCAAGTAGCGGCTGCAGCGCTCATAGGCTCTCCTGATGTTTACAACGTTATAGATGCTATCAGAATTGGGGTTCCGGGGAAAAGCATCCGGTTGGCGTCTTATTGGTCCGGCGGGCCCTCATCGAGGTGGAAGCGGTAAAGCTCGAAAACCGCTCGCCCACGGCTGTCCCGGACCGCTTCGAGGACCACCCGGCGGTAGCCGGCCTCGGCGGCGCATTCATCGACCAGCCTTTTGACCGCGGGAAAGACCCCCCGCCCCTCTGCATACGCAACGAAAATACTGCCCGGTCTGGCCACCCGCTCCAGCACTCGTCTCCGCTGAGCCTCGGTCAACGACCGAAGATCGAGCGGCGCCGCCGCCATCCGAATCGGGATCCGCCCTTCCGTCAACAGCAGCAGCGGGTTGTCGATGCCCCAGTCGGCCGCGTAGACCACCGCCGGCTGATGGCGTTCCACGGCCGGGGCCAGCCGCCACGTGGCGTCGCTCCACGCGGGTCCCGGCCCGAACACAATCAGCCCAGCCAACTGCTGGTTCAGAACGAGGATGTTGGATGCCGCAACTGCCAGAACCGCTGCCGCTATGATGCACTTCGCTGGCTTCCATCGCTCGATCAAACCGTCCACGGAAACCGCTGCGAAGGCGATGGCGAACGGCAAGATGAGTACCGTGTGGTGAGCGCTGCCGCCGGCATTGGCGGTGAACAGCATCTGGAGCCACGCGGCTAAGAATGCCGTGGCCAGCAGCCCCAACAGCCTCGCCCGGGGTCTCCGCAAGCTCAGTAGCGCAGCCAGAAGGGCGGCGGCGAGCAACCAGGGAAACAGCGTTCGCTGAGGATTCCGAGAGACCCTCGCCAGCCACAGCGACGCCGCCTCCACCGGCCCGTCCGGAACCACCGGCACTCTCGGCGGGGAGCCATAGTCGATCAGGAATCCGCCCACCGCGTTGCCTGCCAGGGTGTTCTTCATGATCGCCAGGTTCTGGCCGAGGTCCTCGGTGGTGTAGTGTTTGCCCCGGAAGGTCGGAAACCCCTCTGTCACGTTGAAGTAGATGAGTGGCAACGCCCCCGCCAGGAAGGCTCCGGCGGCGATCACCAGACGCCGCCGTGTGAGCAACGCCAGGAGAGGCCGGAGATAGAAGAGGATGGCCCCGAGACACAGGCCGGAGCAGGCCCACACGAACAGCGCTTTGTCCCACAGGGCCAGCCCCCAGCAAGAGAACCCCAGGGCCAGATACCGGTCGTCAGGCTGCCGGGCGAACCGCCCGATCGCCGCGAGACCGGCGAAAAGCAGCAGATGCTGCAGCGCCACCGGTCCCCAGTCGAACGTCGCCGTTAGCGCGTAGGTGACATCGGTAGCCAGCAGCACGGCCCCGATCGTCCCTGCCCGGCGGCCGGCGGCTGCGGCGAGGAACCGGTAGAAAAGCCATACGGCCAGGCACGCCGCCAGGAGCGCCGGCAGCCGCAGCGAGTACGGGGACGGGGGCCAAACCGCGAGGATCGGCCGGTAAAGCCACGCCTTCAACGCCCCCAGGTAGTCCATCAACATTGTCGGGATCGTTGCGCCGAACATCCGTACCGCCCCAGGGTTGGCTCCCGGCAGGTAGATCGCTCGGGCAAACAGCGCTTCGTCGCCCTCGATGCCCGGGTAGGGGATCATCGCCGTGGTCCACACGGCCATGGCGGCAATGGCCGCGCAAACCGTCACAGTGGGGGCACAGCCTTTCCGCGTGGGGAACCGGAATCGCTGGCTGGCGGTCACAAGCTTCCACGGTAGATGGGCCGGAGGCGGTTTTGCAAGCGGTGGGAGCCAGAGGATCGGGCCCCGTCTAGTACTCCCGCTCATGCGGTCCAGTGCTTCACCGCGTTGCGGAAAATATACCTTCGCGGTTGACATTCGGCGGGCGCGCCTTTAGAATTGCACTAAGCTCACATTTCAATGCTTGCACGGAGGAGAGATGCGCAGACTGTTGCTAGCGGCGGCGATGCTCTTGATTCTGGTCGGGAGCGCGGGAGCCACCATCGTCAACGAGACGAGTTTTCCGGGTACCGACTTTTCCAACACCGTGGGGGCCCCGACGGATTTGGGCGTCACTTTGGGTTGCAGCCCATTCCCCGCCTGCGTCCCGTCACCCCCGGGCTACACTGACCAGGTGAACGGCGCGCTGTTCGACCTGACCTCCCCGGTCGTGCTGAGTGACCCGACCGATGTCTTTTCCTTTACCACCGGTGCCATCGACGGCGTGATCCTGACCCTGACCGGCTCGGCGAACACCGCGACCGGCACTGTGGATCTCTACAACCCGGTGGGTACGCTCTTCGCCAGCTACTCCTTCTCTGGCCAGTTGACGAACTTCGACTTGCTTTCCGCCTGGGGACTCGGGACTTCCGGCGACCTGGTGGCCGATGTGCCGGGGGGCAGTTACGCGATCGGAGTCAACGTGACCAACTGGAATACCACCAACGGCACGCTGGCTTACACTTTCAATATCACTGCCGCGCCCGAGCCGGGCACTTACCTGCTGGTGGGGCTGGGTCTTGCAGCCTTGGCCTTGGTGCGCCGCCGCCGGGTCTGACCAGCGCGGCCCGCTACACCGGGATTTCTGGAGGCACCGGCGCAGACGTGACGCTGCGCTGCGCCTGCGAGCCGCGGCGCTTTATCCGTCGCCGGATCCTCCAGGCTGCTCGGGTACGTTTCGTAGCCCATCCGCCCCCACGGGCTCTGGCCGGGGCGATCAAGCCACCCATCCGGGTGGCGTAAGGGACTCGCCTGAGTACAACCTGTAGATTTCATAGTACTTAACCGCGGACCCCGGTATTGATCTGGCCGCAGACTGCCTTTACAATCAGACTGTATTCGAGAGCCCCGGCACGGGCAGGTTCTGCCCTCCGGGCGCAAGGAAGCGGACTCGACCGCAAGCGGAGGAGACATGAAACGGCTGCTGATTCCACCCGCCATACTGGCAATCTTCGGTTGGCTCTTGGTCCTGGGACCGGGGTGTGCCTTCGGCGGCGTCTTGTTCCTGGAAGACTTCGAAACGGACCTGTCGCAGTGGACCTCGGGCCAAGGCGTCATCGTCAACGATCCTTTGGAGGCCGATCAGGCGTTGACATTCACCGGCCTCAACGCGGGAGGAGATATCTGGACCGTCGCCTCCTTCACCAGCATTCCGGGTCAGTACATTCTCTCGTTCGACTACCTCGGAACTTGTGGCTCCCAGGGGTGCGGAGGCTTCGTCGGCTACGACCCCGGTGATGTCTGGCTGGCCGGAACCGGAGGATGGCCCTCCTTGGTCACTTTGCCGGACACCGGGCAGTGGGAGCACATTACCGTTCCTTTCACGGGCCCTGCCGGGATCAGTCTGAAGGTGGAGGACTGGTCCGGCGCCGGCGGCGTCGCCGGCGACGTGTACTTCGACAACTTCGTGTTGACGGCTGTACCGGAGCCGGCAACGTACGCGCTGGTGGGGCTCGGATTGTGCGCTTTTGCGTTGCTGCGCCGCCGGAGCGCCTGAGCCGCGCCTACGGCTATAGGCCACCGGCCACTCCCGTGGCCGATGTGCCGCTTGGCGGATGACTCAACTGTTTGTGTATCCCCGTCGGCGCTCGACCCCAAAACGTTGGTCACCGCGGCGCGACGAGAGTTTTTTCCCGGCCGTCAATCAGTTGCCCCGTTTCGGCGGCATCCCTGCATCCGGTTGTCGGCTAGGCTCAGGACGGTGGGATATGCCGTCAGCCGAGCCACTCCAGCCACTCCGAAACCGCCCAGCCCCCGGAACTATGGCGCTTGGTCCGGCTCCGGTCCGTGCGCCGAGGAATCTCCACCCCGGCACGGTGTTCAGGCGGCCTCGTGAGAGTTGCTGCTGCAGTCTAGGACACCTGCCTGGCCACATTTCCGGAGGCCGGTTGCAAAACGGACCCAATTTCGAACTAAGTATTTTATTTTCAATCTATTATGCCAGTTTGTTCTTCGCCGGATCTTCGCCTCGCTCCGGGCGTCCCCGCTGTCGCCGGCACGGGCCCAGCGTCCCGGCCGGCCCCCGGATTCATTGCTCCCCCGCCGCACCCCACGCCTCGAGGCGTTCGCGGTTGCTCATGGACGTGCGCCCTGGTCATGGAGCCCCTCCGGTGCGCCGGTCAGCCCTGGGCTGTCTCTGAGCCGGGTGCGTTACAATACGTCTTTTATGCCGGGGCTGCTGGAGGGAAAGAACGCGCTGATTCTGGGTGTTGCGAACCGCTGGAGCCTCGCCTTCGCCATTGCTCGAGCGTTCCGGCGCGAAGGCGCCGAGGTCGTTCTCACTTACCAAGGCGAGCGGCAGAGGGCCACCGTGGAAGACCTCGCTGACGAGCTTGGCGCCGCCGCTGTGCTCGCCTGCGACGTCACCAGCGACGAGAACCTGGACCGGCTTGCCGCCGACCTGAAAAGCTCCCCGGGCAGGCTGGACTGCGTAGTCCATAGCATCGCCTTCGCCAACCGCGAGGATCTCGCCCGGCCTTTCCTGGAAACCTCCCGCAGCGGGTACCTGCTGGCTCAGGAGATCAGCTCCTATTCCCTGGTGGCCGTCGCCCGCGCCGCCGCCCCCTTGATGCGCTCCGGCGGCTCCATCATCACGCTGAGTTACCTGGGCGCCTCCCGGGTGGTACCGAACTACAACGTCATGGGCGTGGCCAAGGCGGCGCTCGAAGCGAGCGTCCGGTATCTGGCCAGCGATCTCGGGCCGAAGAACATCCGGGTGAACGCCATCTCGGCCGGCCCGGTCAAGACCGCCTCGGCGAGGGGCATAAAGGATTTCTCCAAAGTCCTCTCCGGAGTCGCCCAGAAAGCCCCGCTGCGGCGCAACACCGACCCGGGCGAGGTGGCCGATGCCGCCGTGTTCTTGGCCAGCGAACTCGGACGGGGCGTCACCGGCAACGTCCTCTTCGTAGACGCGGGCTTCCAAGTGATGGGGCTGTGAACGCCCGGAGCACCGCCGTTCCGGGGGGTGTGATTTGACACTCTAGCTGGCAGATTCCTATGATGTTGTTGGCTGTAACCAACACGGCCTGGTGATACGTCGAACACTCCTCACGGACTGCCGGGTGGTTCGGCCCCCCGGGATTCCGGTATCTCGCTCCTGAGAGCCTCATATGATACAGGTCGAAGGTCTCACGAAACGTTACGCGCGCACCGTTGCCGTCGATAACATCTCCTTCTCGGTCGAAAAAGGTAAGATTGTCGGGTTCCTCGGTCCGAACGGAGCCGGCAAGACCACCACGATGCGGGTCCTCACCTGCTTTATGCCTCCCACGGAAGGTACGGCGCGAGTCGCCGGGTTCGACGTCATGCAGCAGCCGCTGGAAGTGAAGAAGCGCGTCGGCTATCTGCCCGAAAATCCGCCGCTGTACCCGGAGATGGAGGTCGTCGAATACCTGGAGTTCGTTGGGCGCCTCAAAGGACTGCAGGGCTCCGAGCTCAAGCGCCGCATGGGCGAAGTCTCCGAGCGGTGTGCCATCACCGACGTCCAGGGCAAGCTTCTCAGCAAGCTCTCCCGCGGCTACCGCCAGCGGGTGGGGCTGGCGCAGGCGATCATCCACAACCCCGACGTGCTGATCCTCGACGAGCCCACCGCCGGCCTGGACCCCAAACAGATCAACGAGACCCGGAAGCTGATCAAAGGCCTCGCCGGCGACCATACGATCATCCTCAGCACCCACATCCTGCCGGAGGTGGAGCAGACCTGCGAGGACGTCATCATCATCAACAGAGGCCGGCTGGTGGCCACCGATTCGGTCGAGAACCTGACCCACCGGCTGCGCGGCGCCGAGGTGCTTGCGGTGGAAGTGGCTCCCCGGGACGGCCCGCTCGAGGAGGCTGAGGTTCAGGGCCGCCTGGCGGGGATCGAGGGCGTGTCGCGCGTCGAATTCCGCGAAGGCCATAACGGGCGGTTGCGCTTCGAAGTAGAGACGGCGCCGGGCCGCTCGGTCCGCGGAGACCTGGCCCGGGCCGTCGTCGAGGCCGGCTGGGATCTGCATGAACTGCACGCTGCGGCCATGAGCCTCGAAGAGATCTTCCTGCAACTGACCGCCGCTGAGAACGAGGCCGGGGAAACGCCGGCCGGCGAAGGAGGTGCCGCATGAGAAACGTGCTCGTCATCTGCCGCAAGGAGCTGAACAGCTACTTCGCCTCGCCCATTGCTTACGGCCTCATGGCCTTTTTCGCCGCCATCGCCGGCTACTTCTTCTACGTCGCCACGGCCATCTTCGTCGCCCGTGGGATGGAGTCCCAGATGATGGGCCGCAGCTTTCCCATGGACGTCAACGAGTGGGTGATCCGGCCGGTGCTGATGAACGTCAGCGTCATCGGGCTGTTCCTCATCCCGATGATCACCATGCGGCTGTTCGCCGAAGAGAAACGCTCCGGGACGATCGAGCTGCTGGCCACCTCGCCGGTCCGGGATGTCGAAATCATCATCGGCAAGTGGTTGGCGGCGGTCATCCTCTACGCCTCGATCCTCGCCATTTCCGCACTGGACATCGCGGTGCTGTTCCTTTACGGCGAACCCGACTTGAAGCCGATACTGGTCGGGTTCCTGGGGCTGTTGCTGCAGGGGGCCGGCCTGCTGGCGATCGGGACTTTCCTTTCGACGCTCACCAAGAACCAGATCATCGCCGGTACAGCGACCTTTGCGGTTTGTCTGCTGCTTTGGGTCTTCGACTGGATCACGGCGTATGAGACCTCAACTTGGGCGAAGGTGATGTCCTACATGTCGGTGGTCACCCACTTCGAGTCCTTCGCCAAGGGGGTGATGGACAGCAAGGACGCGATCTACTTCATCACCGTCGCGTTCTTCGGATTGTTTCTGACCGCACGGTCGCTGGAATCGCTTCGGTGGAGGGCATGATGAAAACGGGCTGGTTGAAAGCGAGACAGACAAAGTACACGGCTTACGTTACCCTGTACGTCGCCATCGTGCTGGCGGCCGTGGCGGTGGTGAACTTCCTGGCGAACCGGCACAACTGGTCCTACGACTCCACGTCCAACAAGCGTTACAGCCTCTCGGACCAGACCAAAAAGATCGTCAAGAATCTCAAGACGGACCTCAAGATCACGCTCTTCGATCGCACCAGCCGCTTCGAGGAGGCCCGGGACCTGCTCGACCGCTACGACAACCTCTCGCCCAAGCTCAGTGTCGAGTACATCGACCCGGACAAAAAGCCCCAGATCGCCCGGGCGATGGGCGTCACCAGTTACGGCACCGTCTACGTCGAGGCCGGCGGCAAGCGCGAAGAGGCCCGCTATGTCACCGAAGAGGAGATCACCAACGCCATCATTCGGGTGTTGAAGGGCGGCAAGAAGACCGTCTGCGCGATCCAGGGCAGCGGTGAGCACAGCCTCGACGAAACCGGCCGCGAGGGCTATTCCGCTTTCAAAGAGCTGCTCGAGAAGAACAATTACGAGACGCGGACGATCTCGCTGCTGGAGAAGCCGGAGGTTCCTTCCGATTGCTCCGTGTTGCTCGTCGGCGGACCTCGCTACGACTATGTCGAGCCGGTGGTGAAGGCCATCGAGAACTATGTCCAGGCCGGAGGGCGGGCGCTGGTAATGCTCGACCCGCCGGTGCGCTTCGGGCAGGACACGATCGCTCGCAACCAGGCTTTCGTCAAAGAGCTCGAGAACTGGGGCGTGATCCTCAACGAAGACCTCGTGCTCGACACCTCGGGCATCGGCGGGCTGTTCGGCTTGGGTCCGGAAGTGCCGCTGGTCGCCGATTACGGAACCCACCCGATCGTGCGGGAGATGAAAGAGATCGCCACGGCCTTTCCTCTGGCGCGGTCCATCGATACCAAGAACGGTGTGGACGGAGTGACGGTGGAGAAACTCTTTTCGAGCACGTCGAACAGCTACGCCACCACCAAGCTGGATTCCCCGGAGATCGAGATCGACCCGAAACACGACAAGAAAGGTCCCTTCAACCTCGCCGTCGCCGGAACTATCAAGGTCAAGGCGGAAAAGGAGTCCGGCGGTGGCGGCAAGAAAGCCGACTCTCAAAAGAGTGACTCCGGCAACGGCAACCAGTCGGCGGACCAGGATCAGAAGAAGCAGGAAGACCAGAAGAAGAATGAAGGCCGATTCGTCGTGGTCGGTTCCTCGGGGTGGGTGGCGAACAACATGCTGCACTTCAACGGCAACCGGGACCTGGCGCTGAACATGATCAACTGGCTGTCTTCCGACGAGGATCTGATTTCCATCCGTCCCAAAGAACCCGAAGACCGCCGCCTGTCACTGACGAGGCAGCAGATGTCACGCATCTTCTACACGAGCGTGGTCGGACTGCCTTTGATCATCCTCTTGGCGGGCATCAGCGTCTGGTGGAGAAGGAGATAACGCGATGAAGGTTCGGGGACTGCTCATCGCCGCCATCGTACTGGTGGGCCTCACGGGCCTCCTTTACTGGTCTAACCAGCGGGAAAAGGCCAAGGAGAACGAACCGGCCCCGGATGCGCCCCCGAAGATCATCAACGTGAAAAAAGACGACCTGGCGCGGATCGAGATCAACAAGGAGGGCGAGAAGCCGGTCGTGCTCGAGAAGAGCGACGACGGCAAATGGAAGATCACCGCCCCCGAGCCGCTCCGGGCCGACGAATCCACCGTGGATTCCCTGGTCTCGACTCTGGCCGATCTGGATTCGAACCGGTTGATCGAGGAGAACGCCGCCGATCTGGCTCCTTTTGGGCTCGACAAGCCCAAGCTGACGGTGGTCGCCAAGCTCGAGGACGGCAAGGAGCTGAAACTGCTCGTCGGTGACGAGACCCCGACCGGGGGCAACTATTTCGTCAAGCTCGCCTCCGATCCCCGGGTCTTTACCCTGGCGAGCTGGAACAAGACTTCCCTGGAGAAGTCGGCCTGGGATCTGCGGGACAAGCGGCTTCTGACCTTCGACTCCGACAAGCTGACGCGCGTCGAGTTGACCGCCAAGGGCCCAACCATCGAGATCGGCAAGAACGCCCAGAACGAATGGCAGATCGTCAAGCCGAAGCCGATGCGCGCCGACGGCGGCAACGTCGAACAGCTCATCAGCAGGTTGCGGGACGCCAAGATGGACTCCAGCATGTCCGGGAAGGATCTGGGCGAGGCGAAGAAGAAGTTCGCCAGGGCCAAGCGCGTGGCGCTCGTCCGGGTGACCGATGCCGCCGGGACCCAGGAGCTCGAAGTCCGCAAGACTTCCGGCGGCGACTACTACGCCAGGAGCAATGTGGTCGAGGGCGTTTACAAGATCTCCTCTTGGGTCGGCGAAGGCCTCGACAAGGGTCTGGACGACCTGCGGAACAAGAAGCTGTTCGACTTCGGCTGGAACGAGCCGACGCGAATCGAGATCCACGAGGGCGACAAGACCGCTGTCTATGAGAAGCAGGACGACAAGTGGATGCGCGAAGGCAAGGAGATGGATTCGGTAACCGTCCGCGCGCTGATCGATGAGCTGCGGGACTTGAGTGCCGAATCGTTCCCCGAGTCCGGCTTCACCGAGCCGGAGATCGAGGTCACCGTCGTCTCCGATAGCGGAAAGCGCACCGAGAAGGTCCTGATTTCAAAAAACGGCGACCGCTACATCGCCAAGCGGGAAGGTGAGCCCTCTCTGTACGCATTGAAGGCTGTCGATGTGGATCGCCTGAAGGCGGTGGCCGAAGACGTCAAAGAAAAGACTGAAGAGTCCGGCAAGGGCGGGGGCAAGAAGAGCGGGTAGGACGGCGGCGGCGCCGGCGGGATGCGGGGGGCTGTCAGTCCCGGCCGCCCGGCGGCCCCGCGCCTCGTATTGGCGGGAGGGCCCTCGCTTTCTTTCTTCCGGGGACGGGCCGAGCGGCGGGCAGCTACAGTAGTGAGAGTCCGCCCCCGGCGGCCCGCTAGCGCCATGAAGACCGGCATCCTCACAGATCTCTATCAGCTCACCATGACCGCCGGCTATCTGCAGGCCGGCAAAGACCGCGACATCGCCACCTTCGAGCTCTTCGTCCGGCGCCTTCCACAAAATCGGAATTACCTGGTGGCGGCGGGCTTGGCCCAGGCGGTCGAGTACCTGGAGCACTTCGGCTTCGACGAGGAGGACATCGAGTATCTCCGCAGTCTCAGGCAGTTCGCCCGCTGTCCCGACGCCTTCTTCGAGCGCCTGCGCCGCCTCCGGTTCACCGGCGACGTAGACGGGGTGGCCGAAGGGACGATCGTCTTCGCCTCCGAGCCGCTTCTCCGCGTGAGAGCACCCTTGATGGAGGGGCAGGTCGTTGAGACCTACCTGCTTTCTACGATCGGCTTCCAGACGTTGATCGCCACGAAGGCATCGCGGCTGGTCGAGGCGGCGGGCGGACGCGCGGTAGTGGAATTCGGCACCCGGCGGGCGCATTCGCCGGAAGCGGGGGTGCTGGCGGGGCGGGCGGCCTACATCGGGGGCTGCATCGGCACGAGCAACACGCTGACCGGCCTGCGCTACGGCGTTCCGGTCTTCGGCACCGCCGCCCATTCCTGGGTTCAATCGTTCGAATCGGAGCTGGAGGCCTTTCGGCAGCTCCAGAAGCTGTTGGGCGAAGCGACGGTCTATCTCGTGGACACATACGACACCCTGGAGGGAGTGCGCAAGGCCGCATCCCTCGGCCGGCCGATCTGGGGCATCCGGCTGGATAGCGGGAACCTGGTGGAGCTTTCTCGTGCAGCCCGGCGCATCCTCGATGAGGCCGGTTTCCCCGACGCCAAGATCATGGTCACCGGCGACCTGAACGAGTACCGCATCCTCGAGCTGATGAAAGAGAAGCTCCCCGTGGATGCCTTCGGCGTGGGCACCGAGCTCGCGACTTCGGGCGACGCCCCCTCGCTGGGCGCGGTCTACAAGCTCGTGGAACTGGAACGGGGCGGTGAGAGGCGGTTCACGGTGAAGCTCAGCGAAAAGAAGCAGACGCTGCCCGGCGCCAAACAGGTCTTCCGTTACCGGGATCACGACTTGATCGCCTGTGCTTCCGAAGAGCCGCTGCCCGGCGGTGAGCGCCCCGAGCCCCTGCTCGTCCCGGTGATGCGCGCGGGCAAACGCTTGGCCGCCCTGCCGGACGTCCATGAGGCTCGCGAGCGGGCGGCGGCGGGTCTGCGGAAGCTGCCCACGGCTTACCGTAGCCTCTTTACGATCGACCCGCCCTACCGGGTGGAAATCAGCGGCCGCCTCGCGGCGTTGTACGATGAAATTCGCCGGAAGGTGGAGGGTAAGCTGGGATGAAGATGGTGTTCGTCGACGTCGATACGCAGTTGGATTTCGTCGTCCCGGCGGGGGCGTTGTACGTCCCCGGGGCGGAGAAGATCGTCCCGGCGGTGGCGCGGCTCAACTCCTATGCGGCCTCGAAGGGGATCCCGGTGCTTTCCACCACAGACGCCCACGCCGAGGACGACCCCGAGTTCCGGCAGTGGCCGCCGCACTGTGTCGCCGGCACGCTCGGACAGCGCAAGCCGGCGGGCACCCTCCTGGGCAGCCGCGGCGTGCTCTCCACACGTCCCGGCGACACCGCTGCCGCCGGCGTGCAGCAGATCATCGTCGAAAAACAGGCGCTCGACGCCTTCACGAATCCCAATCTGGGCCCGCTCCTCGAGCGGCTGGGAGGGGAGCGTTACGCCGTCTATGGGGTGGTGACGGAGTATTGCGTGCGGTGCGCCGCCCTGGGACTGTTGAAGAGGGGCGCTGAAGTGCTGGTCGTCACCGACGCCATCCAGACATTGAAAGAAGAGGACGGCCGGCGGGCGCTCGAGGAACTCACCGGCGGCGGCGCGAAACTGGCCACGGTGGCGGAGATCACCGGGGGCTGAACTGCGGCCGGGGCGGCCTCAGCTCTCCGCATCGACGGGTTCCGGCGGGGGGATCTCGACGACCCTGGCGTGGCGCCAGAGCCGTTCCAGGTCATAGTACTCGCGGGCGCGCTCGGAAAAGACGTGGACCAGCAGGTCGCCGTAGTCGATGAGGATCCAGTCCGCCCCTTCGTAGCCCTCGATGCTGCCCGCCCGTTCCCCGCGGCGCTTCAGAGTCATGACGATCTCGTCGGCGATCGCCTGGATCTGCCGGGGGTTCGAGCCGGAGCAGATGACGAAGTAGTCGGCCAGGGTAGTGACCTCCCGCAAGTCCAGCACCCGCAGATCGATCGCCTTTTTGGCCTCCGCCGCCCGGACAGCGATCAGCCAGTTGGGTGGATCTTGGGCGATGGCGAGCTGTCCGGCGGGATTCGTTCGCAGCGGCAAAACGGTTTTCGACGGCTTCTGATAGGTATGGTACTACAATCGGGGAAGATGAGGCTGATTCTCGCGGGGCTGTTGCTGGCGGCCGTGGGGGGCTGGGGCCAGCAGCCGGCGGAACCTCCCGGACTGGCGCAGGCGCAACGCGACGCCGAGCGTATCGAGAAACTTGTGGAAGCCGGTGCGCTGCCGCGGAAGGCTCTGGAGGAGGCCCGGCTCGTGCTCGACGAGGCGCGGGACGAGGAGGTGCTTCAGCGGACTCTGTACGGCCATGTGGGGCTCGAGGATCTCACTGAGGAACATGTGGAGGAAATGCTGGCCGCCGCGCGCCGGCTGGTCGAGCGCCAGCGGAGCGAGTTGGAAAAGGCGGCCCGGCTCGTACGGGTGGGCGCGATCCCGGAAAACCGCCTGGAGCCCTATCGGCAGGAGCTGGCGCGCCGCCGCCGGACCCTGGAACAGGCGGAACGGCGGGCGAACCTGTTCCGGGAGCTGCTCGAGGCAGCCCGGCGCGAACAGGAGCTGGACCGGCTGCTGCGCGAGGCCCCCGAGAGGGCCGCTGCCGTCGCCGAGCAGTTCAAGGGGAGCGGTGTTTTGCTCCCGTCGCAGATCCAGATCGTGGAGCTGGAGTTCGAACGGAAGTTCGGGCATCCGCTCCCGGTGAGCGCCCGGGGAGAAACGGCGGTGCACCGGGCCCTGGGGTTCGACCATCGCGGCCGGGTCGATGTCGCCGTCCACCCGGATTCCGAAGAGGGGGCCTGGCTCAGGAGACTCCTCGAACAGATGAACATTCCATATTTCGCTTTTCGCCAGGCCGTGGCCGGCAGCTCGACGGGAGCGCACATTCACATCGGCCCCCCGAGCGCCCGGCTCAGCAAGGGCGGCTGACGCGGCTTTCGGGGCCGGTCATTCGGCGAGGCGGATCACCATTTTACCGACGCCCCCGGCATAGGCTTCTACCTGTTCGAACGCCTGCTGGATCTCCTCGAGTGGGCGCCGGTGCGTAACGATGGGGGCGAACAGAGAGAGGTGGGAGCGGAGCAGTTCCACAGCCGCCGAGGTCTCGTGGTTCGAGCGGCGCACGGTGTAGAGGTGAACCTCCTTGCGACGCATGACGTGGTAGTCGAGGGTGACCCGGGCCTCCGGAGGGATCCCGGTGACGACGGCCCGCCCGGCGTTGCGCACGACGTGGAGGCAATGGTCGATGGTGCCCTCGCGAGCGACGCAGTCGATCGCCAAATCCACGCCCCGGCCGCCGGTGGCTTCGAGGATGGCGCGGCGGGGATCGTCCCGCCGGGGATTGACGGCATCGGCGGCGCCTGCGGCCCGGGCCAGCTCCCGGCGGGCCTCCACCGGCTCGATGGCGAAGATCCGCGAGACTCCGGCCAGCCGCAAGCAGGCGATGGTCAGAAGGCCGATCGGGCCGGCCCCGAAGACGGCGGCCGTTTCCCCCAGCCCGGGGCGGGCGAACTTCATCGAATGCAGCGCCACGGCCAGGGGCTCGAACAGCGTCGCGTAATCGAAGTCCATGCCTTCCGGGATGGGCACGGCGTTGGCGGCCGGCACGGTGACGTAGTCGCGGAAGTAGCCGGGGTCATTGGGCTGGCTCATGAAGCGCAGGCGCGCGCAGACGTTGTGACGGCCGCTGAGACAGTACTCGCAGTGGTAGCAGTAGATGGCTGGTTCGAGCATCACGCGGTCGCCTGGCGCGATTCCCCTCACGCCCGCGCCCAGCTTCGTGATCACGCCGGCGGGCTCATGGCCCAGAACCATCGGGTACGCGCTCGGGGTGTCGCCAACGGAGCCCTCGGAGAAATTGTGCAGGTCCGACCCGCAAACACCCACCGCCACGACGCGGGCTTGAACCTCCCCGGGTCCCGGTTCCGGCGCCTCCCCTCGGGTCAAGCGAAAGCGGTGGCGGGCGACGAGTTCGGCGATGCGCATGGAGAGCCGCGGGAGGAGGGTTACTTCTTGAAGAGATTGTCGAAAGCTTCGCGGGCGGCCTTGGGGTTCTGGGGAGCGGGGGCCTTCGAGACCGGTGAGGAGGCTACGCTCGTCGTGTCGCGGGCCACGGTTACGCGCGTCTCGAAGAACTCGCAGTCATTGGGTTTGTCCTTCGAGCCGATGCGCTGGCGGATCGGCTTGGCGCATTGAAAGCGGAGAGACGGCTCGAAGTAGGCGCACTGTTTGCAGCAATGCAGCGCCACGCCGCATTTCGGGCAATTGCCTTTGAAGTCAGTGCCCGGGGGGAGCGTAACAGCGCAATTGTAACAGCGGGCGGCGGCGACGGTCTGCACCATGCGCGGCAGCCGCGGTCCGGTGACGTCGATAGGCGGCCTTGGTCCCCGGGGCCGGCGTTCCCGGCGTTCGCTGTCGCCGTAATCGCTGTCGGATTCCATGTAGCCGCGATGTCGATACTTGCGGTCACTTGCCATGGTTGGTTGTTCCTTTTGTAAACGGTGATGGTCGATGGTTCCCTTGCCGGAAGCTTCCCGTCCGGGTTCGGTCACCCAGCGGCCGGGACGGCGCGCGCAGTTCTGGGAGACGCATCGTGCCCGGCCGACCCCCTACAGATCGGGGAGAGAGGCATCGTTGTGGGGTTCGCACTCAGTCACACCTGCGAGACACAGAGACGAGAGACACGTTCGCGTGCCTCCAGGCTCTCGCATATCGATCTGGGGTCCCGGCCTGTTTCCGGAGCGGCTTCAGCCGCGATGGGAACAAGCAGGATCAACAGAGGGATGCTGCGGACAAGCCGTACTCTCGAGTCTCCAGCTTAGCGGAACCCCGCGAGTGCCTCAAATACCTATCTACCACGAATCGGAGAGAAAAGCCAGCAAAATCTTCCGCCCGCAGCGCCCGCCCCCGGCCGGCGAGGGTCTCATTTCCACTTGAGAAGCGCCCGGCAAGGACGGGTGAGGGGATCGTCGCAATGGTTGGGGCTGACGCGTACGGCGTAGCCCAGCCGGCCGGTCAGTTGGGGCAGGAACTCGCGCCCGAAGACGGCTACCGAGCCGTTCTGCTCCTGAGGCGGCAAGGTCAGTACCTCAGTATCGACGAGGAATCCGGAGGGGTTGATGCGGCCGATCACCGCTTCGACGCGAACGTCTTTCGGCGTCAAGCCGGCCAGGTCGATGGTCGCCCGCAGCGGGATCGGCCGGCCGGCGAGGACGGGATCCGTCAGCGGCGGGCCCACCTCGAGAAAGCGGACGCGGTCCCATGCCTCCTGGACTTCGCGTTCCCATTGGACTCGTTTCCGCACCAGGTCGAAGTTCGATTGGCGGATTTGCTGGTAGGCATGGTGGGCCGGCTCGTAAAACAGCGAGGCGTATTCGCCTACCATGCGCTGGGCGGCGAACCGCGGGCTCAGATTCCTGAGGGCCGTCTTCACCCGTTCGATCCACCCGCCCGGCACACCCTCCTCGCGGTTCTGGTAATAGAGCGGGACGATTTCGTTCTCGAGCAGCGAGTAGATAGCCCGGGCGTGCTCGTCGTCCTGCTCCGGGTTGTACGGCTCCCGGGCGCCGATCGCCCAGCCCCCGGAGATTTCGTAGGCTTCATCGAACCAGCCGTCCAGGACGCTCAGGTTCAAGTTGCCGTTGATGCCGGCTTTCATCCCGCTGGTGCCGCAGGCCTCCTCGCCGCGCCGGGGGTTGTTGAGCCAGAGATCCACACCCTGGACGAGGGCCCTCGCCACCTCGATGCTGTAATCCTCGACGAAGACGAGGCACTTCGAGATCTGGGGATCGCGGGAGAGCTGGATGATATCGCGGATCAGCGATTTTCCCGGGTGGTCCTTGGGATGGGCCTTGCCTGCGATCACGATCTGCACCGGCATCTCCGGGTTGGTGAGGATTCTCTTCAGCCGCTCCACGTCCCTCATTAACAGCGTGGCGCGCTTGTAGGTGGCGAAGCGGCGGGCGAAGCCGATGGTAAAGGCTTCCGGATCGAGAACCTCGGAGAGGCGCCGCAATTCGGCGGCGGACGCCCGGCGTTCCAGCGCCGCCTGCCGGACACGGTGGCGCACGAAGTTGACGAGGAGGCGCTTCCGGCGTCGGTGGACTTCCCAGAGTTCGGAGTTAGGGATGTCGTCCACGTGCCGCCAGGTTTCCGGATCGAGGTGGCGCTCGCGCCAGTCCGGCTGCAGATACTGGTCGTAGAGGGCGGCGAGGTCGGAGTTCAGCCAACTGAGCAGATGGACGCCGTTGGTGATTGCGGCAATGGGGACCTCCCAGGTGGGCAACTGCGGCCACAAGCCGCTCCACATCTGCTGCGAGACCCGGCGGTGCAGGCGGCTGACGGCGTTGCGGTAGGACGAAGCGGTCATGGCGGCGATGGCCATGGAGAACCGCTCCTGGGCGTTGGCCGGGTCCTGCCGCCCGAGAGCCATGAGCTGTTCGAAGGGGATTCCGGACTTCCGGCAATAGTCGTGGAAATACTCGTACATCAGACCGGGATCGAACAGGTCGATGCCGGCGGCCACCGGGGTATGGGTGGTGAAGACGTTGTTGGCGCGCGCCGCGTGGAAGGCCTCTTCGAAGGTGAGATTGCGGTCGGCCATCAAGATGCGGATGCGCTCGACGGCGAGGAAGGCGGAATGCCCCTCGTTCATGTGCCACACGGTAGGCCGCAGCCCCATGGCGCGGAGGGCCCGAAGGCCGCCGATGCCGAGCACGATTTCCTGGCGCATCCGGGTATGGATGTCGCCGCCATAGAGCTGGTCGGTGATGTTGCGGTTCTCCGGCGCCTCGTTTTCCGGGATGTTGGTGTCCAGCAGGTAGAGCTTCACGTTGCCCACGTCGGTCTGCCAGACCTTGATGTAGGCCGGTCCGGTGGGCAGGTCCACGGCGACACGGAGCTCGGCGCCGTCCTCCAGTGCGACGGGAGTGACCGGGAGTGTGTAGAAATCGTTCTCCGGGTAACGTTCCACCTGCCACCCGTCCGGGTTCAAAGACTGGTTCAAGTAGCCTTTCTGGTACAGCAGGCCCACGCCGACCAGAGAGATCCCGGCGTCGCTTGCGGCCTTCAAGTGGTCGCCGGAGAGCAGCCCCAGGCCGCCGGAATAGATCGGCATGCACGAGACCAGGCCGTACTCCATCGAAAAATAGGCCACGAGCATGCCCCCGTCGCGGGGCCGGTGCTGCCGGTAGGAATCGAAGCGCTCGCACGCTCGCCGGTAGAGGGCGAGGAAGCGGGGATCGGCGGCCGCTTCGTTGAGGCGCTCCTGCGAGACATCGCCCAGCATCAGGACCGGGTTGTGGCCGGATTTCGACCACAGCTTCGGGTCCAGCCGGCGGAACAGGGACCGGATCGTGGGGTCCCAGCTCCAGAGCAGGTTGTAGGCGAGTTCCGACATCCGCGCCAGTTCGCGCGGGAGCGCCGGCCGCACGAGAAACTCGTTCAGCGGGCGGATTTCAAACGCCATGCGTGACTACCCAGACGCTCACGGAGTGTAATGCCGATCCCATAGAATAGCAGACCGCGCCCGGTTCGGAAGGGCGCCGCGAGAGCGCGGGAACGTCCTCACAGCTTATCCGGTCCCGCATCCTCTCCCCCCGCCGGTTCCGTCCGGGACTCGGCGATCCGCTTCAGCTCCGAGACGCTGGCGAGGGCCTGGTCGAGGTCGGCGATCAGTTCGCCGCCACGGTCCGAGAGCCGCGTCGCGGTTTCTTTGAGCGCCTCCAAGTCCGCCTGCAGGCGGTTCAGCACGGTGACCATATGGATGGAGGACTGCAGCAGTGCGGTTTGGGCTCGGGCCATGCGGTTGTTCTGGTCGATCACCACGTCCAGGGTGTGGTCGGTGCGGTCCAGGCGCTCGTGGACGCTGACGGTCAGGGCGTGCCCGAGCACTTTGAGAATCCGTTTGATCAGCTCCTTCATGACGTTCGCTCACGCCGCGCCAGGGCGGCGGCCTCCGGGCGCGGCCGGCGCATGAGGTCCTCATAGCGGAGGTCGAAGGCCTCGCCGCGCGCGAGCGACTGCCAGATCCACTCGGCGGCGCCTACGTCCGTGAAACGGGCCGCCAGGGCCAGGGCGCGGCGGCGGAGGGCCATGTTCGTTCGGGTCTCCGTGATCTTGGCGACGGCCTCCGTGAACCGGCCTCCATCGTAGGGCGTGACCATGCCGATGCCCAGGTCCCGGACGAAGCGCGCCGCCGCCGTCCGCTCGTCTCCGATCACCAGGATCGGCAGGTGGGCCGTGGCAAGCAGGAAGGGGATGCGGCTGGGGAGGCTCAGCAGCGCCAGGAACTTGCGGTCGTCACCCTCATCGAGCGTCCCGGTGGGCACGACGGCGAAGGCGGCGCGGCGCAGCGCCTCGACCAGTTCCGGGTCAGGCAGCGGCGCCCCGGCGGGGATGTCGATGCCGTCGGCGGCCAGCTCCTCGGCAGAGCCCTCGAGGTAGAAGAGGTAATTGGTAGAGAGCCACGTGAGGCGAATGCCCGTTCCTCGCACCGTCTCGCGCAACTTCTCGAGCCACCTCTGACCCCAGATGTTGCCCAGGATGACGCCGCGGCGGGGAGCGGCCAGCACCTCCGCCGCCGGCAGCGGGCGGTCGAGGATCAGCCGGGAGGGAACCACCGGGGGCATGAGCCAAAACCTCGCTTCGAATTTGGCTTCGTAGGCGGCAGCCAGTTCGGGCGAGATCGCCAGCCGCAACGCCGCGCGCTCGAGGAGCCGCCCCATGAGCTCGTCCGGGATGCCGTTCGAGGTGATGTTCTGATCGTCCATCAAGTAGAGGGCCAGGGGCGCCCCGGACAGCTCCTGGATGGCCAGGGCGTTGAGCACGTCGGCAGGGTAGTAGGGAACGGCCAGGATCCGGCCGACGGTGTTCTCCCCCAAAGCTTGCCGCACCTTGCCCCGGGCAGCGTCGAGCGAAAGGTCCTCGTGGCCAATGCGCAGCGCCAGGGCGCCGAAGTCCTGCCGTCCGCCGAAGTGGTCCTGGGAGCGAACTGAGAGGATGCTAGGGTAATGACCGAAGAGCCTTCGAAGCAGCACGCCGACGCCGTGGCCGTCGTTGACCTCGATGTGGGCGACGATCGCATCCGCCGGTGAGAGGAGCGGCGGGGATTCCCGGACGACCGCACTCTGCGCCGGTGTCTCGACCGCGGCTCGAGTGAGCGAGAGCAGTTCCTCGGCCAGCCGGATGTTCACCTCGAAAGCCGGGTCGTAAGGATGGGTCATCTATGCTTCCCGAAGAGGCCGGATGTCGAGCGATTCGAGAGCCTCAGCCGTATCGTAGCCCAGGAAGAGCTTCTCGAAACGGTCGTCGGCGGGGCGTCCCAGCTCGATCGAGGCCTCGAGCCAGCGGCCGATGCCACGGGTGGAGAGGGATTCCGCGATGGCCGCGGCGTGGCGCCGGATCTCTGTTTGGCGGACCGGATGGATCAGTTCCTCGATCGCCGCGCTTATGGCCTGGTGGTCATAGGGAGAAACCGCGCCGAGGCCGAAGTGCCGGACGAAACGGGCGCCGCAGGTCTTTTCGCTGCCGAGGACCAGGATCGGGGTGCGGGAGACGGCGGCGGCGAACAGGATCCGGCCGGGCAGGCTCAGGCGGGCGATGCCGGCAGTGCCCCCGGCCTCCTCCAGGGTGCCGGCCGGAACGATGACGAAGGGGTAGCGCCGGAGCTCTCCGGCCAGGCGCTCTTCCGGCGCCAGCCCCATGGCGCGAATGCCGGCGCGCTCCAAATCTCCGGCGGGGAACTCCACCCACGGCGACTGGTTGTTGCCGAACCAGTCGATGCGCCAGCCGCAGCCCTCCAGGGCGTCGCAGGTGCGGTCGAACCATTCCTGGTCCCAGAAGCTGCCGATGAGAGCGCCGGCTCCGGCCGGCTCCGGAGGCGGGAGTTCCTCGGCCGGGAGCAGATGTTCGGGAACCACCGCCGGCAGGATGTAGCAGTCGAGCCCGTACTTGCGCTGGTAGGCGTCCCGCAGCTCGGCGTGGGTGAAGAGCCGTAAGGAGCATTTCTCCAGGTACTCGGCTACGAGCTCGTCGGCCACGATCGGGGCGGCCACGTTCTGGTCGTCCATCAGCCAGGAGCAGAGCGGCGCACCGTAGGCGTCCGCAACGGCGATGGCGGTAATGAATTCATCGGCCAGGTAAGGCACGCACAGGATCTGGTTGACGGCCCGGTTCTCCAAGGCGGCGGTGACCCGCCGGTAGCATTCGGGCCGCGGCCGCTCGCGCTGGGGCAGGCAGACGCTCCAGTGGCCGAAATCGTGGCCTCCCCAGACGTTGCTGGAGCGAATCGAAAAGACATTCGTGCGGCCGCCGAAGACGCGCTTCACCAGCGGGCCGGTACCGTGCCAGTCGTTGACCTCGTTAGGCGTGATAACGACGTCCACCGGCTCTTTCCGGCGTTTCAGAGCGCCGGGAGCCGCGAAGACCTCGAAGTCCTCGTCCGGCCCGCCGGGCGGCGCCGCTTCCGTGTCGCCGGTTTCCACTAGGCTTCTCAGCCTTTGGGCCAGAAAGTGGTTGGTGGAAAACGCCGGGTCGAGCACAGCCTATGCCGTGGTTCTTGCCTTGGCCAGGACGGGCCGCAGGATCAGGTTCAGCACGATCATGATCACGGAAAAGATGGGCAGGATCAGGAGAGCCACCTGCAACCGTTTCGGATCATCGCCGGCGATGCCGCCGATGATGGGCGAACTGACCATCAGGCCGATCCAACCTGAAGTAATCACGATCCCCATCGCGGTGGCGGTAGCTTTGACGAAGGTGTTGCCGACCATCGCCAGCGTGGTGGGGAAGACCGGGGCCATTGCCAGGCCGGCGCAGAAGACCGCGACCCAGACCATCGTGGTCTCGGTGGTGCGCAGCATGGCGAAAGTGGTGACGGCCATCAGCGCCGCAGCCCACAGGGTGACGGTTTCCGGCTTGATCTTGATCAGGATCGGGGCCACCACCATGCGGCCGATGAGCAGGCCGAGAGCGAAGCCGAGCGAGAGGATGTTCAGGGACTCCGTCTCAGGGATGCCTTGGGCCTGCAGATGCCGCGGCAGCCAGTTCCAAACGCCCACCTCGCAAGCGACATAGAGGAACATGAAGAAGGCCAGCAACCACAACGCGCCCCGGCCGACCAGTTCCCCCGCTTCGGAGAACTTGAAGCTCCGTTCGCCGGTGGGGGGCGGGATCGGCGCGATGACGTGGGCCCCGAAGGTGATCACCGTCAACACCGCGGTGAGGTAGCAGAGAGTGTAAGGATCCCCCTTCAGCAGGTTGCCGGCGATGAACGGGGTGGCCAGGCCGCCGAGGCCGAAGAAGAGGTTCAGGAAGTTCATCAAGGTCGCCCGGCGGTCCTCGCCGACGTCGCTGACGAGCGTGTTCGCGCCGGTGACGATAATGCCGCCGCCGATGCCCAAGGCGAAGAAACAGGCGATGATGATGCCGTAGCCGGAGGCGTTCGGCAGCGCGAACAGAGACACCGCCACCAGACCGAGGCCCAGAAGGAGCCCGACCTTTTTCCCTTTGTTGTCGATCAGGGGACCCACCGATACCGAAGCGATGGTGAGCCCGAGGGCCTGCGCGAGGGCGATATAGCCGTTTTGTTCCGGCGTCAGATGGAAGGTTTGCGACAAGGCCGGCAGCAGCGTGCCGAGCATGGCCGCGATCATTCCGTAGACGAAGATCGCCAGGATGGCAGCGGTGATGATCATCTTTCACACTCCGTCGAAAGCAAGAATGAAACCGCCGGCGAGCGCCGGGGCGCCGGCCGGCGGTCTCAAATCTTATCAGACTCGGGCGCCCGTGTCTCCGGCTGCGGCGCCCGGCTCTAAACGAAGCTGTACTTGCGCGCCTTGTCGTCCCAAAGGATCTTCTTGCTGTTCTTGTACGACAGCGTGGCCATGTGTCCGCTGATGGCGGCCTCCTGGCCGATCTCCACCGGCGCGACCAGCTTCTCCAGGCCGCGGATGGCGTTGATCCAGTTCCGGAGGTGCGCCTCGACGGCGTAGTTGTCGTTGCGCGGCAGGTAGAGCTTGACCTCTTTGCGGGCGGCCACCCGCGGCGGCGCCTTGCCCCGGAAGGTCTCGGGATAGAAGTTCAGATACTGGCGGTTGAGGACCTCGATGGTTCCTTCGTTCCCCATGAATTGTTCGCCGTAGCCGAAGTGCTCGTTGCCGAAGTAGCAACTGTAGTTGATGTGGAACTTGCCCGGGTATTCATAGATCGCGCTGAGGCAGTCGGGAACTTCGCGATCGTCGTCCGGATCGGTCCACCGGTAGATGCCGCCGGAGGCCATGCAGGAGAGCGGCACGCGCTTGTCGCAGACGAAGTGAGTGATATCGGTCTGATGGACGAGCAGGTCGGTCGAGATGCCGCCCGAGTAATCCCAGTAAAGCCGCCACTGGTAGAAGCGGCGTTTGTCGAAGGGGCGCTTGGGGGCCGGGCCCAGGAAGGCTTCCCAGTCGGTGTTGGAAATGTCGGCGTCTTCCGGAATCCGGTAACGCCAGGCGGGATTGTTCGGCAACGAGTTCCGGTACCAGTAGGCGCGGACGTAATGGATATCGCCAATGTAGCCCTGCCGGACCATGTCCCGGGCCATGTGATAGAGCGAGTTGCTCCGGTTCTGGGTGCCGACCTGGATGACGGATTTGGATTTCTTCGCCGCCGCCACGATCTCCTCGCCCTCCTCGATGGTGTGCGCCAACGGCTTCTCCACGTAGATGTGCTTTCCGGCCTTGATCGCCGCCAAGGCCATCATGTGGTGCAGGTGTTCCGGGGTGGCGATCACCACGGCATCGACCGAATCGTCGGCCAGGACATCGCGGTAGTCCTTCGTCGTCTTCGGCCGGTTGCCGCCCAGGGTCTGGATCTTGTCGATCGCCCGCGTCAGGTGGCCGTCATAGGCGTCGCAAACCCAGGTGATCTGGGCGTTGGGGATCTTCGCCATGTAGAAGCGTTCCTGCAGATAGTTGCCGCGGCTGCCGCTTCCGATCCAGCCGAGGGAGAGCTTTTCGTTGGCGCCTTGCGCCTTCAACAGTCCGGGAGCGGCGGCGAGGGCGGCCGCGGTGGTCTTGACGAACGATCGCCGTGAGGGATTGTGAGCCATGAACAGGTACTCCTTCGAGGATTTTCCTAATCAAGCATAGCAACACGCCGGCGGCGCCCGCGTCACTGGCGCGAAGGGCGCGCCGGGGAAGTTGCAGGCGCCAGCTTTTCGAGGAGGGCCAAGATCTGATTCCCCAATTCCGGCAAGGGCGCCTTTTCCAGGTTGGCCATCAGGGCGACCACGCAACCGCTCTCGGGCTGGAGCACCAGATGAGTGGTGACCCCGTTCTGGTTGCCGCTGTGGCCCACGATGCGACGCCCGGCGGTTTCTTCGATCCTCCAGCCGAGACCGAAAGGCGTCAGAGTCCCGTCGCGGAGACGCTGCGGTTCCCACATCGAACGGACGGTTTCCGGCTCGAGAAGCGTGCCTTGGCGGACGGCGAGGGCGAACCGCACCAGGTCCGGCGCGGTACCGCTCAAGCCGCCGCCGGGCAGCTTGTAGCTGGTATCCACGAGGTCGCAGTTCTCCAGCTTGCCGGCGGCGTTGAAGCGGTAGCCGCGGGAACGGTTGGGGATGATGGCGTGGACGCTGTCGGCCTGGGTGTGCTCCATTCCCGCCGGGATGAAGATATTGCGCTCGACGTAGTCGAGATAAGGCTCGGCGGCGGCGCTCTCGATCGCCGCCCCAAGCAGGACGTAGGCGAACGTGCTGTAGACGACTTTAGTGCCCGGCTCCGCCACCAGAGGGTCGTCCTGAAAGACCTGAATCGCCTCTGACGGGCTGCGGAACGGCACGGTCAGGTTGAATTCGAACCACGAGCCGTTGTAGTGCCGGATGCCGCTCTGGTGGCAGAGGATCTGGCGGGCCGTCACCGGCCAGCGCTTTTTGGGGAAGGAGGGCACATAGGTCCGGATCGGCGCGTCCAGGTCGAGCCGGCCCCGCTCGGCGAGCTGCAAGGTGGCCACGGCGGTGATCGGTTTGGAGATGGAAGCCAGCCGGTAGACCGTCTCCGCCCGGGCGGGCACGCGGTTCTCGACGTCGGCCAGGCCGAAGCCCTCGGCCCACTGCAGGCGGCCCTCGTAGCCCGCCGCCGCCGAAAGGCCGGGTATTCCGGCGCTCGCGCGGAAGGCTTCCACCGTGCGGCGCAGTTCGGCGAAGAGCGGCGCCTCGCCAACCGGGGAAGGCTCCGGCGCAGGGGGTGCGCAGGCGGGAAGCAGGATGAGCAACGCAACGATCCAGAGTGACGCCTGCTGCCGCATTCACCCCACCAGCATGGCGACGAGGATCGCCGGCGCGAACATGACCGCGAAGCCCGCCGCTGTCCGGCGCCCGAACCGTCCCCCTCCAGCGTAGAACGCCAGGCCGGTTTTCAACACCGCGTTCATGAAGAGCGCCAGCAGCAGCACGGCCTTGGCCGTCGCCAGCTCCACCGAGCCCCCGCCGTAGAGGCTCGCCACCGAGACGGTCACCGCGTCGGCATCCACCGTGCCGCCGGCGCCGCTCGCCCAGTAAAGCCCTTGTCCGCCGAACTCCGTCGCGGCCGCCTTGCTGGCAAATATAATGGCGGCGAAGACGGCTCCGAACTTCAGCGCCGGGGCCAGCCGGAACGGGTTGCCGGTGGTCACCTGCTTGCGCGGCGCCGGAACCCCGGTGCGCCGGTACAGGACCCATCCCATGAGCAAGCCGGCCACCGTCGCCGCCAGCAGGATGGGGACCATCGCAGCGGACAGTTCCGGGTTCACCACGTAGAGGAGAATCCACACCCGCGGGAACTGCACCGCGTTGGCCACCACCACGGCGTACCAGTGCGAGCCGGCGTCCTCGGACTCCTCCCGCTCCTCGCGGGCGAAAGCCAGTGTCGTGGCCGTCGTCGAAGCCAGGCCCCCGAGGATCGCCGTCCAGATCAGGCCGCGGCGGGAGCCGAGGAACTTCTGCAGGAAGTAGCCCACGAACGAAATCGAGGAAACGAGAATGACGAAGAGCCAGACCTGGCGCGGATTGACGGCGTCGTAGGGTCCGTAGGCGCGGTCCGGCAGCACCGGGTAGATGACGAAGATCAGGGCCAGGAACCAGATCGTGTCGGTGAACTCCGTGCCGGTGATCGTCTCTCGCATGAACCGGTGCAGCGTGCGCTTGGCCTCGAGGAAGGCGACGATCACCACCGCCGCGCCCACAGCCAGACGGGACCCGGCCGGCCCGGACGGGGTGGCCGCCAGTACGGCGAGGCAGAAGGTTGCCACCGCGCTGAGTTCCGTAGTGATCCCGGTGCGCTCGCCGGCCTTCAGGTGAAACGCCACCAGCACGCCCGCGATGGCGAGCATGGCGGCCACGGTGAGCCACTGCTGCCCGAGCACGCCGCAGACGCCCCCGGCGAGGCCGATCAGCACGAAGTCTCTGAGCCCGGCCTGCCGTTCGTCCTGGGCCGTTTCCCGCTGGGCGCCGATGAGCAGGCCGATCAGCAGGGCCTCGACGAGCCCCCGGGCGGCGTGCGAGACTTCCGGCGACCAGGGCAATGCCTCTTCCTCGAACCAGCTTCGCTCCGGCGGGGCGGCGGACTCTGCGCCGGGCCGGCCCCCGCCCGCATCTCTAGATCATACCCGCACCGGATCCGGCTCTCCCGGGACCCGGCGCCGGGGGCTCAGTCCATGTGAAAGACCTCTTCCATCTCGGCCCACCACTCGCCGGGCTTCCGCGTCGGCAAAGGCTCCTGCATCGGTTTCATGATCGCCCACCATTCCTGTGTCTTCGGGTGGGCGGCCATCTTGGCCCAGTCGGCCTCCATGTCCTCGCCGTGGTACTCGAAATAGCTGAACAAGTAGCCGTCCTTCAGAAAGATCGAGTAATTGCGGATGTTGCACTCCCGCAGCATCTCGAGCACCTCCGGCCAGACGGCCGCATGGTAGCGCTTGTAGTCCTCTTCGGCTTCCGGCTTCAGCCGGATGACCATTCCGACTCGTTTCACGAGGTTCTTCCTTTTCCTGAGAGTCCGGTCATGTCCGGCGTGCCCCACACGCGGCGCGGCCGCACGGTGCTCAATCATACCGCTTGGCGGAGAGCTTCGTGCGGCCTGGGCGGGGCCGATGGTCGCCAAGAGGCGACCCGCGGCGACGGCGGGAGGACTTCAGCTCGCCGCGGTGGCCGCCGGCACGCCGCCGAAGCGCCGCTCTCGTTGCCAGAAGGCCTCGACGGCGCGGGCCAGGTCGGCGGCGGTGAACTCCGGCCACATGACCGGCGTGAAGTACAGCTCCGCGTAGGCGCACTCCCAGAGGAGGAAGTCGCTCAGGCGCTGTTCGCCGCCGGTGCGGATGAGAAGATCGACGCGGGCGCAGTCGCGGTCGAAACCGGTGAGGATGCGTTCGAAGGCCTCTTCGGTGACGTGGGGCTCGTTGCGCAGCTTCCGCACGGCTTCCAGGATCGCTTCGCGCCCGGAATAGTCCACCGCGATGCGCAGATGCAAGCGGCGGCCGCCGGCGGTGGCGTTCTCGGTCCTTTCGATCGCCGCGCAGAGGGGCAGGGGCAAACGGTCGCGGCGCCCCAGGATGCTGACCCGGATGCCGTGCTCGAGGCACTTGTCGGTCTCGGTGGTCAGATAGCGCTCCAGCAGGCGGAGCAACGACCGGACCTCGCCCGGCGGACGCTTCCAGTTGTCCGAGGAGAAGGCATAGAGCGTCAGCGTCCCGATGCCCAGCCGCAGCGCCGCCTCGACGGTGCGCCGGACGGCCTGCACTCCGGCGCGGTGGCCGGCGCTCCGGGGCCAGCCGCGGGACTCGGCCCAGCGGCCGTTGCCATCCATGATGATCGCCACATGCAGTTTCCGGTTGAGTTCGCCCACGTCTCTCATAACCGTCCGTTTCCGGAAGCCATCAGCGCTTCCTCTTCATCGCGTCGATGAGCGCCTCCATGTGATTCAAGTAGCGTTTGAGAGCGTTGCGCCCTTCGGCGGTGATGCGGAACTCGGTGCGGGGCACCCGCCCGTTGAAGGACTTCTTACACTCGATGTAACCGGCTTCTTCCAGGCGCCGCGTATGCACGCTGACGTTGCCGTCGGAGGTGTCCAGGAGCTTCTTCAGTTCCCCGAATGTGAGCGAGGCGTTCACTGCCAAGGCGCTCAAGATCCCCAAACGCATCCGCTCGTGGATCAGGCGGTCGAGCTTCGGAAGGCTGCTCTCGGTCCACCGCTCAACGGCCTTCAAGCGGCGCGGGCCGGCGCGGTCTTCCAGAATACGCGGTTCCCTACCCACCGTAGTCCCTCGCAATCCACAGCCCGAAGCCGATGTGCAGTCCGCCGAAACCGGCCACCAGGTAAATGTTTTGCCAGGACGGCGGCGAGAGCAGAGCGGCGCTGCCCAGGCAGACGAAACAGGCTCCCATCACCGGCACCGGCTTCACCGAGAACGCCCCGCCGGCCATTACCGCCACGCCGTAGAGCAGGAGCCAAAGGCCGGGAATCAGTTCCGGAATCCCGTGGCGCAGCAAAGCCGCGGTCAGGATGCCGCCCGCTGCCAGCGCCGGGGCGAAGCTCAACGCGAACTTGCGGGCCGGACCGGGCAGAGCGGGAGGCTCGAGGCGCCGCGCTTTCCGCCGCATCGACCAAACCCCGGTCAAGATGGCCGCCACACCGGCGATCATCCAGACGCCCAGCTCGGGCAAGGCCCCGGGACGCGAGGCCCCCAGACCCGCCGCCAAAGCGATCGCGCCCATGGCCACACCGCCCCACCCGGGAACGGCCGTGAAGGAGCCGGCGCGCTCCATCGTCTCGCGGATGTAGCGGAGATTCTCGATCGCGTGGGTGACGATGCCGACGGTCTTTACAGGCCGGGGGCGGAGTTCACGGATCGGCGCCACAGCCGAATTATAACGAAGCGGCATATTTCCGGCAAGCACTTTTTCCTGAAGAGTACTTCGGCGCCCGAGAGGCGGCGAAGGGGAGCGCCAACTGGGCCTCGCCGGGCCACTCCGGCGGCTCCCGGTCCGCGGGGCGCTTCGCCAGCCCGTAGCGCCGCCGCACCCGCTCCAGGCGGGCGGCCACTTCCGCCACGTACGAGCGCCGCAAGAACGCTCCCCGGGCGAACTCCCGGCGATAGCGCGCCGCCAGGGCGGGGAAGCGGCCGGCGAGGAACTCGAGGAACAGCCCGCGGCTGCACGGTTTCAAGAAGACGGCGCCCCCGCTGAAGGCCGCCGCCCCGGCGCCTGCAGCCTGAGCCGCCAGGCGGTCGAGCATGGCTTCACCGTCAGTGAGGTAGGGCAGCAGCGGGCAGGCCAGCACGGCGACCGATAGGCCCGCCCGGGAGAGTTTCCGCACGGCCTCGAAGCGCCGTTCCGGCAGCGGCGCGTAGGGCTCGATCAGCCGGGCGAGGCGGGCGTCCGGGGTGGTGATCGAGACCGCCAGGTGCAGGACGTTGCCCCGGGCGATGCGCTGGAAGAGGTCGATGTCGCGGACGGCAAGATCCGACTTCGTGGTCAGGGAGATCTTGCGCCCCCGTTCGGCGGCCAGGACTTCCAACAGACGCCGCGTGAGGCCGAAGCGCCGTTCGGCCGGCTGGTAGGCGTCGGTGGCCGTGCCGATGGCGATCCAGTCCCCCGCTGGGACGCGCGCCAGCTCCCGGCGGAACTCCCCCGGATCCCAGGCCTTGGCGAAGATGCGCCGCTCGAAGTCGGCCGGATCCAGTTCCATGAACTCGTGGGTGTAGCGGGCGTAGCAGTAGCGGCAGCCGAACTCGCAGCCCCGGTAGGGATTCACCGTCCAGTCGAACGGTACCCGCCCGCTCCGGCATGGGGTGAGGTAGCGCCGCGTGGGCAGCTCGAAGTACTCGACCCGCCGCTTGCGCTTCAGCAGGGGCGCAGCGGCGGCCAGTTGGGCGATTCCTTTCCGCGGGGGCGTGGCAGCGATCTGGACGAACACGGCTCTGAGACCCCAGTATTCGCCTTTTCTTCGCCCATTGTCAAGCCGGGTCCAGGGTTGGGAATCCGGAGGTCCGGCTACGGATCTTCTGATAGTGTAGGTACACGAGCGCGCCGTAACCAGCGGCGCCGACCGTGCCGGGAGCAGGCAACCGCGTTGCCCGGGTCCCGGATTCTCGTTGATGGAGCGCAAGAACATGATCGAGGCGACACAGAAAATCTGGCACAACGGCCGCATGATCGACTGGGAGGACGCCCGGGTTCACGTCTGCGTCCACGCGTTGCATTACGGTACCAGCGTCTTCGAAGGGATCCGGTGCTACGAGACCGCCAAGGGTCCCGCGATCTTTCGGGCGAAGGAGCACATCCGGCGCCTGTTCGACTCGGCCCGGGTCTACCGCATGAACGACTTCGGCTTCACCGAGGAGCAGATCGTCGATGCCATGCGCGAACTGGTGCGGGTAAACAGCTTGAAATCGTGCTACCTGCGGCCGGTGGTCTTCCGCGGCTACGGTGACCTGCATGTGCTGCCCTTCAACTGCCCGGTGGAAGCCTATATCGTCTGCTGGCCCTGGGGGGCCTACCTCGGGGCCGAGGCGCTCGAGAAGGGGGTGGACGTTTGCGTCTCCTCCTGGGCGCGCCCGGCGCAGAACACCCTGCCGGCGGCGGCCAAGGCGGCCTGCAACTACATGAACTCCCAGCTCATCGTGATGGAGGCGGCGCAGAACGGCTACACCGAGGGCATCGCCCTGGACTCGAACGGCTACGTCTCCGAGGGCAGCGGCGAGAACATCTTCCTGGTTCGCGACGGCAGGATCTACACGCCGCCGCTCGGCTCCTCGGTGCTGCCGGGCATCACGCGGGACACGGTGATCCGCCTGGCGGCCGAATGCGGCTTCGAACTCGTCGAGCAGCTCATTCCCCGGGAGTGGCTCTACATGGCCGACGAGCTGTTCTTCACCGGTACGGCGGCCGAGATCACGCCGATCCGCTCGGTGGACCGCATCCCGGTGGGCTCCGGCGAGCGGGGCCCGGTCACGAAGCGGCTGCAGGAAGCCTTCCGGTCGGTGATCGACTCCGGCGGCGGGGCGCATCCGGAGTGGCTGACGTTCGTGTGATCCGCGCGCGGGGCGGCGGCTCTGCGGGCGGTCGGGGGCGCCGGCGGTTGACAAAGAACCACATTTCTAGAATACTAGAAACATAGCAACGCGAGTCCCGCAGCGATGCCGGAAACCGCTCCCTCTCGAGAACTGGCCGCCGTAGCCGCCATGTTCGCCGCCCTGGGCAACGAAGCCCGGGTCCGCATCCTGCGCCTGTTGCTTTCGGCGCACCCGAAGGGAATGGTAGTCGGCGACATCCAGCGCGAGCTCGGGATGCCCGGCTCCACGCTGTCCCACCACCTGGAGAAGCTCAAGGCGTGCGGACTGGCCGAGGTGCGCCGCGAACGGCGGTTCCTCTGGTACCGGGCCAGCCTGGAGGGGGTCCAGCGGCTGCTCGGGTTCCTGTTCGCCGAGTGTTGCCGCCGCAATCCCGTGGTTTCCGCCGAGGAGGTTGTCGATCTATGCCGCGAACCCGAGTCCTGATCCTTTGCACCGGCAATTCTTGCCGCAGCCAGATGGCCGAGGCCGTCCTGCGCGCGCTCGACCCGGAGCTGGAGGTCTTCTCGGCCGGGACCGATCCGGCCCCGGTAGTCCACCCGCTGGCCGTCGAGGCGATGCAGGAGATCGGCATCGATATCGGCGCCGCCCGCCCGAAGCACGTCGATGAGTTCCTCGACCTGGAGTTCGATTACGTCGTCACCGTCTGCGGCGACGCGCGGGAGACCTGCCCGCCGTTCACCGGCAAGGCGGCCAGGCGGGTCCACATCGAGTTCGAGGATCCGGCTCGCGCGCAGGGCCCGCGCGAGAAGGTGATGGAGGTGTTCCGGCGCGTCCGCGACCAGATCCGCGACCGCTTCACGGCTTTCTACAAGGAACACATCGAGGGGCGCCAGTCCGGCTAGCACGGGGTCGCTGCAGCCGGCCCGGGCCGGCGCCCAACTCAGCGATTCTTCTCGGTTACTTGCCGGAACACCCGGAGCAGGTTCCCGCCGAGGAACTTGCGGATCCGCTCCTCGGAATAGCCGCGGCGGAGCATCGCGTCGGTGATCAGGACCAGGTCGCTGATGTCGCGGATGCCCCGCGGCGGCGTCGGCCCGCCGTCGAAATCGCTGCCGAGGGCGACGTGATCTTCGCCGGCGATCCGGATCGCCCGGTCCACGACATCCACCCATTCGTCCACCGAGAGCAGCACGTCCTCGGGCGCTTCCGGGCCGACGAAGGGGAAATGCGGCGCGATCAGCTTGTCGATCGAGTAGATGTCGAGTCCGGCTACCCGGTCCCTGACCGAGGAGGTGTCCCAGAACGTCTTGCCGGCGTGCTGAGTGCGCCAGCGGTGGTAGCGCGGGTTGTGGAAGGAGTTACCGATCTGGATGCCGATGACGCCGCCTTTGGCCGCGATCTTGCGCATCAAGGAGTCCGGCATGTTGCGCGGGATGTCGTTGATGGCCCGCATGCCGTGGTGGGTGGCGACGATCGGATCGGCGCTGATCTCGAGCACCTGCTCGATCGTCTCGTCGGAGGCGTGGGAGACGTTGATGAGCATGCCCAGACGGTTCGCTTCCCGCACCACCGCCCGGCCGCGCTCGTTCAGCCCGCCCCAGCGCCGCGGCGCGCAGCAGGAGTCGGCGAAGCCGTTGGCCCAGTTGTGGGCGGGCAACTGGAAGCACCGCAGACCCAGGCGATAGAGGGAGCGCAGCACGCCCAGGTCCCCGTCCAGATCGAAGCCGCCCTCCAGGTCTAGAACCGCGGCGATCTTGCCGCTGCGGGTGATCCGTTCGATGTCGCCGGCGTTCCGGGCGAGTTCGATCTTGTCCCGGTTGCGCTCGATCTGCTCGAGCGCCGCGTCGATCAGGCGCAGCACCTGCTTCGTCTCGTAGCGGCCCGGATAGTACTCCTCGCGGACGAAGACCGTGAACATCATCGCGTCCACGCCGCCTTTCCGGATGCGGGGCAGATCGACCTGGCCGTCGGGGTAGCGGTCGCCGATGCTGCCGCCCTGGTAGAACTGCCGGTCGCCGATGTGGACGTGGCCGTCGAAGACGAGGGCCTCGGCGTGGAGTTTCCGGGCGGCCGCGGAGACCTGGGCTGCGGCGGGCAGGGCGGTGAGGAGTGCGGCGGCGAGTAGAGTCGGAAGTGCGAGCCAGGAGAGCGCCCCCGGCGGCGGGAGCCGGAGCGTTGCGGCCGGTTGCGGGCTGCGGGGCCTCATGGGGACAGTTTCGCCAGGAAGAAATCGACGACCGAGGCGTAGCGGGATTTCGCGCCCGGGTAGCGCAGATCGGCCTCGACGCCCATGGCGTCGAGCTTCTTCTTCAGCTCTACTCCGAACACGACGTGGTGGACCTTCCAGCCGCGGGCGCGCCTCGGATCGCTCGGCACGGGATCGCCGGGGGCCATCCGGTAGGTCATGAAGATGGGCGGGTCGTCGGGCGAGGCGAGCTCCAGCGCCGAGATGTCGGCGACGATCCGCCGGATCTTCTCCGGGTCCGTCGTTCCGTAGAGCTCCTGAGGGTCGCGGTGCGGGCGGTCATAACCGGGCACGTGGCGGAACCACCAGGTCATGTCCATGGTGGTCTGCCCGCTGATCGAGGCGACGGCGGCGAGCCGGGTGGACTGCCGGGCGATGGGGTCCGGGCTGTCCGGCTCGGCCATGTCGTCGTGAAAGGCGAGCCACATCGCCAGTTGCGCGCCGGCGGAGCCTCCGAAGGCGCCGATGCGCTGCGGGTCGATCTTCCACTCGGCGGCCTTCGAGCGCAGGAACTGCAGCGCCCGCTTGCAGTCCTCGTGCGCGGCCGGCAGGGGCT
>Ga0256841_1000034_pt1:145000-154412 | contig 154412 bp, 123 predicted proteins | sample 356308metaG_FD_185971 | JGI IMG/M metagenome (GOLD analysis project Ga0256841, IMG submission 185971) | Hydrothermal vent microbial communities from Mid Atlantic Ridge, Atlantic Ocean - 356-308 | ecosystem: Environmental > Aquatic > Marine > Hydrothermal vents | place: Atlantic...
GGCTCAAGCGCAGTACCGAAGTTGCGGGTCCGTTGCGCCTCGGCGCGACGGGTGGTAGGAGAGCGTTCCCAGCCGCGGTGAAGGCGGACCGGAAGGACCGCTGGAGCGCTGGGAAGTGACTCTGCCAGCATAAGTAGCGATAAACCAGGTGAGAACCCTGGTCGCCGAAAGTCTGAGGTTTCCTGAGAAAGGTTAATCCGCTCAGGGTTAGTCGGGACCTAAGGCGAGGCCGAAAGGCGTAGCCGATGGACACACGGTTAATATTCCGTGACTACCTGGACTCGATACCGATGGGGGGACGCAGCTCGGACGTCCAGCGCGGGGAATGGTTTCCGCGCTGGGCTAAGAGAGGGCCGGAGAGGCAAATCCGCCGGCTCGTCTGCCAGGAAAAGCCTCTAAGGTGAGTTCCAGGTACCCGTACCATAAACGGACACACGTGGACGGGATGAGTATTCTCAGGCGCTCGGGTGATCGGTCGTTCAGGAACTAGGCAAATTAGCTCCGTAACTTCGGGAGAAGGAGTGCCCTCTGGGCCGCAGTGAAACGCCCCAGGCGACTGTTTAACAAAAACACAGGTCTCTGCAAAGTCGAAAACGACGTATAGGGGCTGACGCCTGCCCGGTGCCGGAAGGTTAAGGGGAAGGGTTAGCCGCAAGGCGAAGCTCTGAACCGAAGCCCCGGTGAACGGCGGCCGTAACTATAACGGTCCTAAGGTAGCGAAATTCCTTGTCGGGTAAGTTCCGACCTGCACGAATGGCGTAACGATCTGGGGACTGTCTTAACGACCCGCCCGGCGAACTTGTGGTTCCGGTGAAGACGCCGGATGCCCGCCGCAAGACGGAAAGACCCCGTGCACCTTTACTACACCCTATCAGTGAGTTTCGGTAATATCTGCGCAGGATAGGTGGGAGGCTTCGAACCCGGGCTTTCGGGCTCGGGGGAGCCGCCGGTGAGATACCACCCTGGTATTATTGGAATTCTAACCTGCGGCCCTTATCGGGTCGAGGGACCCTGATAGGCGGGTAGTTTGACTGGGGCGGTCGCCTCCTAAACGGTAACGGAGGCGCCCGAAGCTCGGCTCAGGCGGCTTGGAAATCCGCCATCGAGTGCAAAGGCAGAAGCCGGGTTGACTGCGAGACCTACAAGTCAAGCAGGTGCGAAAGCAGGGCTTAGTGATCCGGTGGTCCCGTATGGAAGGGCCATCGCTCAACGGATAAAAGGTACGCCGGGGATAACAGGCTGATCGGAGTCAAGAGTCCACATCGACGCTCCGGTTTGGCACCTCGATGTCGGTTCATCGCATCCTGGGGGTGAAGAAGCTCCCAAGGGTTGGGCTGTTCGCCCATTAAAGCGGTACGTGAACTGGGTTCAGAACGTCGCGAGACAGTTCGGTCCCTATCTGCGGTGGGCGCAGGAGACTTGAGGGGAGCTGGCCTTAGTACGAGAGGACCGGGCCGGACGAACCTCTTGTGATCCAGTTGTCACGCCAGTGGCACAGCTGGGTAGCGAAGTTCGGACGGGATAAGCGCTGAATGCATATAAGTGCGAAGCCCACCCCAAGATGAGGTCTCCCAAGCGGGTAGTGCCGCTAAGAAGGGCCCTGGAAGACTACCAGGTTGATAGGGCGGATGTGTAAGCGCAGCAATGCGTTGAGCTAACCGCTACTAATAGCCCGTTCGGCTTGACCATAAGATTTGCTCTTTGCACGAAGCGGCTCCGCGGCGCAATCGATACCAGCGGCGCCCGTCAATATTCAGTTCGCTTCTCCCGCCCCGGCGGGCGGGAGCCGAAACCTCAGAAAAGTTTCGGGCGACCATAGCGAGGGGGAAACACCCGTTCCCATCCCGAACACGGCAGTTAAGCCCCTCAGCCCCGATGGTACTGCGCGGGCGACCGCGTGGGAGAGTAGGACGTCGCCCGATTAAGCAAGAAAGGGCCCGGCCGCACGGCCGGGCCTTTTGTTGTGTTCGGCCTCAGGCGGCAGGGCTCACGGCCCCACATGGATTCTCACCGGCGGGCTGCTGTGGCCGCCGACGGAGAGGATGAGGGCGTGCTTGCCCGGAGGGAGTTCGGGAATCAGGAGGTTGGCCTGCGCGACTCCTACCATCCCAGGGGCGAGGCCGAGGAAGAGAACCTGAGCGGTTTCGCCTCCGATCGTAGCCGAGGCCGGCAGCTCCACGTAGCTCAGGGGAGCCGCTGGCGCCGCCTCCCCGGTGGGGACCGGCGGGTCTACCGAACCCTGGCCGGTGACGTACACGACTACGACATCTCCCGGACGGACCGGGTTCTGCGGGCCGTTCAAGCTCCAGTCGGCATTGTTGACGGCCACGGCACGGTCCGATGCGGCGTAGGTGAAGATGCCGGGATTCGCCTCGGCGAGCGTCACCACGGCGTCCGGCCCTTCCAGGCCGGCGCGGATGCAGGTGACGCGGCTCTTGCCGGAGGCTGCTTCCACCGGGAGCTGGGCGTTGATCTGGCCCGGTGAGGCGTAATAGAGCGGCAGCGGGACGCCGTCGAGCATAACCATGGTGCCGGCGAGGGTGCGGGGCAGGGGAATCGAGCCGGCCGCCTCTTCGCGGTCGGCGAGTCCTTGGCCGAACAGCGAGACCAGCGAACCAGGGGCCAGAGGTCCGGGGGTGAACGTAGCCGCGTTCACCACGGCGACGGCGGGCTCTGCGCTGGTGGACCGGCACCGGTCCGGCGCCTCCCCGAGCGGGGCCATGCGGCCGCCGAATTCGAACGCCCCTACGTCGTAGCGGCCCACCAGTGCACGGCCTTCGCCGCAAGCAGAGGGAAGGTAATGGCTGACCGGCCGGAGCGGAAGGCCGCCGAAGTCGCCGGGCTCTACACCCGCGTCTACGGCAGGCGAGTCCTGGCGCAAACGGTAGGCGTCCGGCACGAGCCCGGCGGCGGCGGGGTCTGGGGCGGCCAGGTTCCCCTCGAGCTGGGCCGACGGCTGGGAAACGAGGGCGCCCGGCCCGGCGAAGATGTTGTTGCGCACCAGCGCCGGCGTGGCGACGTCCGGCGCCAGGCGGACGAACGTCCCCCGGGGACGCTCGTTGATGAAGGTATTGTGGACCACGATGAGCTGCTCGGAAGGGTTCCGCTCGTCCGGGCCCTCTTCCCGGTAGGTGAGAAGCACCGAGTTCTCCGTGCGCACCCCTTGGCGGATGACGTTGCCGAGCACCAAGGCGAAGCCCCCGTTCGGCAGGTCGATTTCGTAACTGCTCGTGCCGTCGCCGGTGTCGAGCAGATTGTAAAGAATGTAGTTCTCGGCCGCCCGCGACTTCACCAGGTGTCCGGAGATGCCGTCGTGAGAATAGCAGTAGCGCAGCGTGAAGCGCTGGGTGTGGCCGATGTAGATGTTGTGGGTGTAGCCGCTGCCGTAGCCGTTGCGGGCGAACTCACTGTACTCGATCACGATCTGTCCCTGATCCGCTCCGCCGAGAATCCCGTCCTCGTTGTCGTGGAAATAGCAGTTGCGCACGGTGAGGTTGCGGCCCTCGATACGGATGCCGGCGCCGTTGCGATCGGGAACCTTCGCTCCGGAGAACTCGATGTTCTCCACGGTGACGTCGTCGCCGTGGATGACCCAGATGCCCTTGCCCTGGGCGTGCTTGCCGGCGGCGTCGATCTTCGCGCGCCCGCCGACGCCCCGGATCGTCAAGTTGTCCGGCCGGATCACGCAGACGTCGCCGTCGTAGTCGCCGGCCGCATCGATCTCGATGGTGTCTCCGGGAGAGGCGGCCGAAAAAGCCTCGCAAGGTTTCGCGTAGGGTTTGCCGGGTCCCACCTCGAGCCGCGCTCCCGAGAGAGGAAGGGCAGCCAGGATCGCGCCCGCCAACCCGAGGCGCAGTGTGCCGCCGCGGCATAGCGCTCGACCACTCATGGAACTCCCCTCAACATAGCACCTGTTGCCAGCAGGGGTCGCCCAGCGGACCGGACTCCGCGCGTCAGCGGACCTGCGCGGGTGGGGCAAATTCCGCGATGGCCGGGTGATGGTCCCTTCCCGACACCCGCGTACAGATTCCAGCAGATTGATAATTAAGGACCAGGTGGTCTGGAATTGCGCGTGCTTGTGTTTTTTTTGTGGCGTCCGGGCTTCCGGTGCGATTCGTGGCCGGCCTGGGAGAGTAACGAGGCCGACCGCGCCGAGTGGTTGCGTCCGGCAGCAGCGCTCAGCCCGCTCGGGTCGCCGGGAAGGCGGGAAATGCCCGGGAGTTCCTCCGACGTGCGGCGCTCTGGTGTAACGGGGCGCCGCCTTAGTGGTCTCGATCCGGGCACGTGCTGGCGGGTGGGCCAAAGGGGGAAGGGAAGGTTCGCTGGTTGACAAAGACGATTATCAGACCTTAAGATCTGTTTATAGGGTAGGATCTGACGCTAGAGAGGGCGGCCCGAACCATCGAGTGCGCCCTTCGGAAAGTAGGAAGGTACAGGAATGCCAAGCTACGTGAATGCTGAAAAGTGCGATGGGTGCAAAGCGCTGGACAAGACCGCGTGCCAGTACATTTGCCCCAACGACCTCATGGTCCTGGACAAGGAGAAGATGAAGGCCTACAACCGGGACGTCTCCATGTGCTGGGAGTGCTACAACTGCGTCAAGATCTGTCCGACCCAGGCGATCGAGATCCGCGGTTACGCGGACTTTGTCCCCCTGGGCGCGCAGGTGACGCCGATGCGCTCCACAGACTCGATCATGTGGACCGTCAAGTTTCGCAACGGGAGCGTGAAACGCTTCAAATTCCCGATCCGCACCACTCCGGAGGGCTCGGCCGTGCCGGACGGCGGATGGGAGACCCAGGCTGACCTCAACAGCCCCGTGCTGTTCACCGAACCTGCTTCGCTGGGGCTGAATGAAGTGTTCACTCTGGCGAAGTGAGGAAGGAGGACGGAAGCAATGCCCCAGCAATTCGAAGATGTTGTCGTTGAAACGGATCTCTTGATTCTCGGTGGCGGCATGGCGGCCTGCGGGGCCGCGGTGGAGGCGGCGTACTGGGCCAAGCAGAACGGGTTGAAAGTGACGCTGGTGGACAAGGCCGCCGTGGACCGCTCCGGCGCGGTGGCGATGGGTCTGTCGGCGATCAACCAGTACGTCGGGCTCAAGGACGGCACGAACACGGTCAAGGACTACGTGGAATATGTCCGCAACGATCTGATGGGCATCACCCGCGAAGACCTGGTCGCCTCGATCGCCCGCCACGTGGACTCGACCGTCCACCTGTTCGAGAAATGGGGGCTGCCGATCTGGAAGGACGAGAACGGCAAGTATGTCCACGAAGGCCGCTGGCAGTTGATGATCAACGGCGAGTCCTACAAGGTGGTTGTCGCCGAGGCGGCCAAGAATGCCCTGCTTCAGGACGGCGTCGGCGAAATCTACGAGCGGGTCTTCATCGTCGGGCCGTTGCTGGACGGCAACCGCATCGCCGGAGCGGTGGGTTTCTCGGTCCGCGAGAACAAGTTTTACGTCTTCAAAGCGAAAGCGGTGCTGGTGGCCATGGGCGGTGCGGTGCACGTCTTCAAGCCGCGCAGCTCCGGCGAAGGCATGGGCCGCGCCTGGTATCCGCCGTGGAACTCGGGTTCCTCAGCGTACTTCACGATCCAGGCCGGGGCGGAGATGACCTGCCAGGAAGTCCGCTTCATCCCGGTGCGGTTCAAGGACGCCTACGGTCCCGTCGGCGCCTGGTTCCTGTTGTTCAAGAGCCGGGCGACGAACTCCCAGGGCGGCAACTACATGGTGGAGCGCCGCGACGAGCTGGAGAAGTGGGCTCCCTACGGCCGGGTGAAGCCGATTCCGGCGAACCTCAGGAACTGGCTCGGCATGCTGGACATCATGGAGGGCAAGGGTCCGATCTACATGCGGACCGAAGAGGCCATCGGCAAGCTGGCCGAGCAGTACAAAGACGATCCCAGGGCTTACAAGAAGAAGATGAAAGAGCTGGAGAACGAGGCCTGGGAGGACTTCCTCGACATGACGATCTCGCAGGCTTTGCTCTGGGCGGCCACCAATGTGCAGCCTGAGCAGAAGAGCTCCGAGATCGCCGCCGCCGAGCCCTACTTCATCGGCTCGCACTCCGGCGCTTCGGGCGCTTGGGTGAGCGGTCCCGAGGATCTGCAGACCGAGGAGACCAAGGAAGAGTACTTCTGGGGCTACGCCAACATGTCCACGGTCACCGGGCTGTTCTGCGCCGGCGACGCTTCGGGAGCTTCATCGCACAAGTTCTCTTCGGGCTCGCATACCGAGGGCCGGATCGCCGCCAAGAGCGCGATCCAGTTCATCGTCGAGAACAACCAGATGCCGAACGTGGACGAGGCCGAGGTGGCCGCGCTCAAGGCGAAGATCCTGAAGCCGCTGTCCACTTTCGAGCAGCATTCGAACGAGACCACCGATCCGGACATCAACCCCAACTACATCCGGCCGCGGATGTTCATGTTCCGCCTGCAGAAGATCATGGACGAGTATGCCGGCGGCATCAGCGCCCAGTTCTCCACCAACGAGTCCCAGCTCAGCCGGGCTCTCGAGCTGCTGCAGTTCCTGAAAGAGGACTCCGACAAACTGGCGGCCGAGAACCTGCACGAGCTGATGCGCTGCTGGGAGAACGTCCACCGGATGTGGCAGGCCGAGGCCCACGTCCGGACCATGCTGTTCCGCGAAGAGACCCGGTGGCCTGGTTACTACTTCCGCGCCGACAGGCCGAAGATGAACCAGGACGAGTGGCTCTGCTTCGCCAACTGCAAGTATGACCCCAGGACCAATAGTTGGGAGATGATCAAGCGGCCCGTGCTGCATATTTTCCCGCAGCCGAAAGAGCACGAGCTCCTGGGCGGCTGATCACCCCGATCCGTCTGCAATCCGGGAGGTCCGGGGCTCCGGGCCTCCCGGCCTTTGGACCCGGCAAGGGCTCAGGGAGGAGCGGCAATGAAACGCAGCGACATTCGGTGCTGTCCGCATTGCGGGGGATCGCTGGTGCGCTGGGCGAATCCTGACTTCTCGAGCTGGAACAGCGAGTACCAACTCGTCTGTTTCAATGACGACTGCCCTTACTTTGTCCGTGGCTGGGTTTGGATGGAGCAGCAGTACCGCGTTCACGCCTCCTACCGCTTCCGCTTCGATCCGGCGACGGGTGAGACAGGGCCGTTGCCGGTGTGGTCCAGGGAGGCGCTCCGCGAGAACATCCTCGAAAGACCGGAGAAGGAGAAGGCTCATGCTGGATGAAGCGCCCAACCCGCGGAGCATCCTTGATGATTACCCGCGACTCGGGCCTGACGATTCTTTCACTTTCCGGTGTGACAAGGGGATGGACTGTTTCGGCTGCTGTTGCCGGGACGTCTCGATCGTGCTGACGCCCTACGATGTACTGCGCATGAAGCGCGCCCTCGGCCTCTCTTCGACGGAGTTTCTCGAGAAGTACACGATCTCACCTTTCACTAAGGAACAGAAGATCCCGGCGGTGCTGCTCAAGATGGACCCCGAGACGCGGCGCTGCCTCTTCGTCACCGGCGGGGGCTGTTCCATCTATCCCCACCGGCCGTGGGCGTGCCGGATGTACCCGCTCGGAGTGGCGGAACCGCAAAACCCCACCCCGGACGAGGGCCGGTTCCACTTCTTGATGAAGGAAGATTTGTGCCACGGGCACGGCGAGGGGCGCAAGTGGACCGTGCGGGAGTGGATCGAGGATCAGGGCGTCGAGCAGTACGACATGATGGGCCAAGCCTTCAAGGAGCTGATGCTCCACAGATTCTGGGACCGGGAGCAAGAGCTGAAGCCGGCCGAGATCGAGATGTACTACATGGCCTGCTACGATCTCGACCGGTTCCGGCGGTTCGTGTTCGAAACCAAGTTCCTCGAAATGTTCGACGTGGACGAGGCGCGGGTCGAGGCGATCCGCACCAACGACGTCGAGCTGCTCGAATTCGCAATGTTGTGGCTCCGGTTCGCGCTGTTCCAGGAAAAGACCTTACGGATCAAGCCGAGTGTGGCCGAAGCGTGGCGCCGAAGGACGGCGGCGCAGGAGCAGAGCGGGGAAGGCGCGCCCGGAGCCAGGCAAGAGAGGTTGGCAAACTCGCATGGCTGAGAACGGCAAGCGAATCCTGGTGATCGGCGGCGGCATGGCCGGCATGACGGCGGCGCTCGAGGCGGCCGAGGCCGGCGCCGGCGTGGTGCTGGTTGAGAAAGAGGCCTACCTGGGCGGCCGCGTGGCCCGGATGAACCAGTATTTTCCCAAGCTCTGCCCGCCCACGTGTGGACTCGAAATCAACTTCCGCCGCATCAAGAACAACCCGCGGATCGAAGTGCTGACTCAGGCGTCGGTGGAGAAGATCAGCGGACGCCCGGGCGCCTACGAGGTGGCCGTGAAGGTGGAGCCCCGCTACGTGACCCCGGCGTGCACTCTCTGCGGGGAGTGCGCGAAAGCCTGCCCGGCCGAGCGTCCCGATGAGTTCAACTACGGGTTGGGCAAGACGAAGGCCGCCTACTTGCCCCACGCGATGGCCTTCCCGGCGCTCTATGTGATCGACCGGAAGGCGTGCCCGGAGGGCTGCACGGCATGCCGGGACGCTTGCTCCTACAGGGCCATCGACCTGACTCAGCAGCCGGAGACGAAGACCTTCCAGGTTGCGGCGGTGGTGGCGGCGACCGGTTGGTGTCCTTACGAAGCCGGACGCCTGGATCTGCTCGGCTACGGGCGGTATCCGGACGTGATCACCAACGTGGTCATGGAGCGGCTGGCGTCGCCGAACGGCCCCACCGGCGGCAAGATTCTTCGGCCGTCGGATGGCAAGGAGCCGAAGTCGGTGGTCTTCGTGCAGTGTGCGGGATCCCGGGACGAGAACCACCTGCCGTACTGCTCCGGTGTCTGCTGCGCGGCGTCGCTGAAGCAGGCAACCTACGTGCGGGCCGCTTACCCGGACGCCGAGATCACGATCTTCTACATCGATATCCGGACGCCCGGGCGCTTGGAAGACTTTTACAACAAAGTCGCCGGGCAGGGGATCCGGCTGGTCAAGGGCAAGGCCGCCAAGGTCGAGCAAGACGGCGGGACAGGCGCCCTGCTGGTGATTGCCGAGGATGTCATGGCCGGCCGTAAGATCACCCAGCGGGCGGACCTGGTAGTGCTCGCCACCGGCATCGTGCCCAACACCGAGGGGCTCCCGGCGGACTTCGTCCGGGACGAGTTCGGATTCCTCATGAATCCGCCGGGGAGGACGGGCGTGTACGCCGCGGGATGCGTCCGGCGCCCGGAAGAAGTCTCCGCGACCGTGCAGGACGGCACGGCAGCGGCTCTGAAGGCCTTTCAGTGTGCGGTAAGGAGCGCGAGCCATGGCTGAGAAAGTCGGTGTTTACATCTGCAGCGGCTGCGGCATCGGCGAGGTGATCGACGTTGAGAAACTCGCCAAGGGCGCCGGGGCGGTGGCT